>Ga0307280_10000066_pt1 | contig 19054 bp, 20 predicted proteins | sample ER_DNA_119_FD_194479 | JGI IMG/M metagenome (GOLD analysis project Ga0307280, IMG submission 194479) | Bulk soil microbial communities from the East River watershed near Crested Butte, Colorado, United States - ER_DNA_119 | ecosystem: Environmental > Terrestrial > Soil > Floodplain | place...
CGAAGACACGCAAGGCCCGGAGCCGCAGACCGAGCTGGCGCAGACGGAGCTGAAGGAAGCGCTCGGCGAGGCGATCGCGCGCCTGCCCGAGCGCGAGAAGCTGGTGGTCACCCTCTACTACTACGAGGAGCTGACCCTGCGCGAGATCGGCGAGGTGCTTGGCGTGACCGAATCGCGCGTCTCCCAGCTGCACACGAAGGCGATCCTGCGCCTGAAGGCACGCCTTGCCGGCTCACCGGCCCGCGAGCCGCTCGGCCGCTGAAGCCGTCGCCGCTCCGGTATTTTCCCGCTTGACACCAATACGGGCGAGGTTCAACGTGGACCTCGCATCCGTAAGGTAGGGGTCTACCGGAAAGGACGTGGGAGAGAATGAAGCACCGCAGATTGCTCGTCCTCGCGGGGGTGATCGGCGCAATCGCGCTGGTCGCGTCCCTGAGCGTCGCGGCTGCGAGCAGCAACCGGCCTGCACGCGTGCAGCAGGCTGCCGCTGTCGCCGCCCCGAAGGTTCCCAACGCCGCAGCGCTTCGGAAGAAGTACGGCGGCCAGAAGATCACGTTCGTCGGCGACTCGGTCGGCAACGGGCACGTGCGCGACGTCGCACTCGCCAAGCGGTTCACGAAGGACACCGGGATCAAGGTCAGCGTGACCCCGCACCCGGCCGCGTCGGACGCGGCGTACTCGCAGCTCGCGAGGGCCTTCTCGTCGAAGTCGTCCTCGATCGACGTGGCGATGATCGACGTCGTCTGGCCGGGCGCGTTCGCGCCGTACCTCGTCGACCTGAAGCCGAAGCTCGGCAAGCAGTCGAAGCTGCACGCGGCCGGCATCGTCGCGAACGACACCATCAACGGAAAGCTCGTCGCGATGCCATGGTTCGGCGACTACGGGATCCTCTATTACCGCACCGACCTGCTGAAGAAGTACGGCTACAAGGCTCCGCCGACGACCTGGGCCGATCTCTTCAAGATGGCCAAGAAGATCCAGGACGGCGAGCAGAAGTCGAACCCGAACTTCGCCGGCTTTGTCTTCCAGGGCAACTCGTACGAGGGCCTGACCTGCAACGCGCTCGAGTGGATCGCGTCGGCGGGCGGCGGCCACATGATCGACAACGGCAAGGCCACGATCAACAACCCGAAGGCGATCACGATCCTGGACGCGTTGCGCGCCCAGGTCGGCAAGACCACGCCGCGCGGTGTGACCTCCTACCAGGAGGACCAGACCGAGCACGCGTTCGACTCAGGTGACGCCGCCTTCGCGCGCAACTGGCCGTACCAGTACGGCATCGGCGCCACGGCCGGCTCGAAGGTGAAGGGCAAGTTCAGCGTCACTGTGCTGCCGCACGGCGCGGCGGGCAAGCCCGTCGGCACGGTCGGCGGTTGGCAGCTCGCCGTTTCGAAGTACTCCAAGCACAAGGACGCAACGATCGAGTTCGTCCGCTACATGACGAGCCCGGCGGTCGAGAAGTTCGACGCGATCACCAACTCCAACGTCCCGACGATCGCGTCGGTGGCCAAGGACAAGGCCGTCGTGAAGACCAACCCGTACCTGAAGCCGGCGATCGCCAGCGTGGCGCGCGTCACGCGGCCGGCCAAGTTCCTGAAGACGCACTACAACGAGGCGTCGAAGGTGATCTACCAGGGGATCAACCAGATCCTCAACGGCACCCCCGCGAAGAACGTCCTGCCGGGAGTGCAGTCGAAGCTGAACCAGATCCTGAAGCAGAAGTAGGCCTAACTGCTGAATGAGCGGGGGAGGATGACGAGCGTCATCCTCCCCCGTTACTTCGGATGAGCTCGGTAGCCACGCCCGCACCTGCCCCTCGCCGTCCCCGGCGCCGCCGGACGAAGCTCCAGCGCCGGCAGACGAGGCTGGCCTGGCTGCTGCTGATCCCGTCGCTCGCGGTGGTCGCCCTCGTCGCGATCTACCCGCTCGGCAAGACCGTCTACCAGAGCTTCACCAACCAGCAGTTCCTGGCCGGGATCACCCCCACGAAGTGGATCGGGCTCGACAACTACCACCAGATCTGGCACGACCCGGCCTGGAAGCACGCCGTCATCCTGACGCTCAAGTTCACCGTGATCACGGTCAGCTTCGAGTTCGTGCTCGGGCTGATCATTGCGCTCGTCGTCAACTCGAGCTTCAAGGGCCGAGGCGTGATGCGGGCGGTGATGCTGGTGCCGTGGGCCATCCCCACGGTCGTGGCGGCCCAGATCTGGAAGTGGATGCTCGACGACACGTTCGGAGTCGTCAACGACTTCGGCGTACGTGTGCACGTGCTCTCGCACTCGCAGGCCTGGATCTCAAATCCGTCGACCTCACTCGGCGCCGTCTGCGCGGTCGACATCTGGAAGACGACGCCCTTTGTCGCGCTGCTCCTCCTCGCCGGCTTGCAGGTGATCCCGAGCGACCTCTACGAGGCGGCCGACGTCGACGGCGCCAGCAAGCTCCAGCAGTTCTGGCGGATCACCTTGCCGCTGCTGAAGCCGGCGATCCTCGTCACGCTGATCTTTCGCACGCTCGACGCCCTGCGGGTGTTCGACATCTTCGCGGTGTTCTTCGGCAATCGGCTCGACACCCAGACGATGGCGATCTACATCCAGAGCGCGACCGTCGGTGACGGCAACGTCGGCCTCGGGGCGGCGGCGAGCGTCTTCATGTTCCTGATCATCGCGCTCTTCGTCGTCATCTACGTGACCTTCATGAGGGTGAACGAGGAATGAGCACCGCCGCGGAGAGCGCCCGCACCGTCTCGCGGCCGGTCTCGCGCGCGGTGCGCATGCGTCGCAGCCCGATCGGCCGCTTTGTGTGGAAGCTCCCGTTCTGGATCCTCGTCGGGCTGATTTTCATCTACGCGCTCTTCCCGTTCTACTGGGCGCTCCGCTCGGCCTTCACCCCCGATCCGGCGCTCTTCGACACGCCGATCCAGTACATCCCGCACCACCCGACCCTGCAGCACTTCCGCGACGTCCTCGGCTCGAGCCTCTTCCGGCGCGCGCTGCTCAACTCGACGATCGTGGCGGGCTCGGTCACGCTGATCTCGCTGGTGGTCGGCTCGGTCGCGGCCTACGCGCTCGGTCGCTTCCGCTTCCGCGGCAAGTCGTCGGTGCTGTACCTGATGCTCTCGATGACGATCTTCCCGCAGATCGCGATTCTCGGCGCGCTCTACACGATGTTCACCGGCTTCCACATCGTCGGCCCGATCGACTTTCCCAAGCTGTACGACACGGAGTGGGCGCTGATCTTCAGCTACCTGATCTTCACGCTCCCGTTCACGATCTGGGTGCTGACCGGCTTCATGCGCGCGCTCCCTGCCGACCTGGAGGAGGCCGCCTACGTGGACGGCGCGACGCCACTGCAGGTCTTCTACAAGGTGCTGCTGCCGCTGATCGCGCCCGGGCTCGTGACGACGGGCCTGCTCGCCTTCATCGCTGCCTGGAATGAGTTCCTCTTCGCGGTCTCGTTCATCCAGACGCCGGGCCACTACACCGTGCCGGTTGCGATCTTCTCCTTCACCGGGACAAGCGGCAACGCCTTCCAGACCCCGTGGGGGCAGCTGATGGCCGCGACGGTGGTCGTCACGATTCCGCTGATCGTGATCACCCTGCTGCTGCAGAAACGGATCCTGGCGGGTCTGACCGCCGGCGCCGTCAAGGGCTAGATCGTCGCGCCCGTCTCCGAGTCGAAGAAGTAGAGCCGGGTCGTGTCGACGGCGAGCTCGATCTCGCTGCCCTCGGCGATCCGCGACTTCGGGCTGACGCGGGCGACGAGACGTGTCGACGTGTCCGCGTCCTCAGAGTCGCTCCCGAACGACACGTCGGCGTCCTCGCCGGCGTCTGCGGCGGTGGCGCTCGAGATGATCCGTTCGGCACCGGTGTTGAAGTGGACCAGCACCTCCGAGCCGAGCGGCTCGGTCAGGTCGCAGACGACCCTGAGGCGACGGTCCGGCGGAGCGTCGGACTCAAGTGTTGCGTCCTCGAAATCTTCGGGCCGGATACCCAGGATGACGTCGCGGCCGGCGTAGTCCGCGAGGCCGGAGCGATTGCGGACGACCTGGTCGTCGACGGTCAGCCGGTGCTCGCCGAAGGCGACCTGGAACTTGCCGTCCTGCTGCGCGAGATTCGCCGCGACGAGGTTGATCGACGGTGAGCCGATGAAACCGGCGACGAACTCGTTCCGAGGGTTGTCGTAGAGCACCTGCGGCGTGTCGACCTGTTGCAGGTGGCCGGCGTTCATGACCGCGACGCGGTCGCCCATCGTCATCGCCTCGATCTGGTCGTGGGTGACGTAGATCGTGGTGACGCCGAGGCGGCGCTGCAGCTGGTGGATCTCGGCGCGCAGCTGGACGCGGAGCTTCGCGTCGAGGTTCGAGAGCGGCTCGTCCATCAGAAAGGCCTGAGGCTGGCGGACGATCGCGCGGCCCATCGCAACGCGCTGTCGCTGGCCGCCTGAGAGTGCGCGCGGCTTGCGTTTGAGGAAGTCTTCGATCTTGAGGATGTGCGCGGCTTCGTGAACGCGCTCGCGGATCTCCTTCTTCGGCAGCTTGCGCAGCTTCAGCCCGAACGCGAGGTTGTCCTCGACGGTCATGTGGGGGTAGAGCGCGTAGCTCTGGAAGACCATCGCGATGTCGCGGTCCTTCGGCGTCAGGTCGTTGACGACCTGGTCGCCGATCCGGATCTCGCCGTCGCTGATCTCCTCGAGCCCGGCCAGCATTCGCAGCGCGGTCGTCTTGCCGCAGCCGGACGGCCCGACGAGCACCATCAGCTCGCCGTCCTCGATCTCGAGGTCGAGGTCGTGCACCGCCTGCGTGCCGTCGGGATAGACCTTGGACACAGCGTCGTATGCGATCTCCGCCATGTGCGTATTAGTTTCGCACGATCAACGCCGCGTGAGCGGCCAGTCCCTCGCCGCAGTGCGTGGCGAGCACGGGCTCGCCCTCGGGCGCCGCTCGTGGCTCGGCGGTCGTGTTGACCGCGACCACATGGTCGCCGCGCTCGTACGAGACGACGCCCGGCTCGGCGTCGAGTAGCCGAAAGCCTCGGCCGAGCTCACGTCGCAGCTCGATCAAGCGCCGGTAGAGGTTGAGCAGCGAGCCCGGGTCGGCCCGCTCGCCGGCGACGTTCCGGATCGCCGGATCGACGAGCGGCAGCCAGGGCTCACCGGTCGTGAAGCCGCCCGACGTGTCCCACTGCATCGGGTGTCGCAGCCGGTCACGGCCGGCACGGTCGTAGGTCGTCTCCGCGCCGGGCCCGTTCGCAAGGCCAAGCTCGTCCCCCTGGTAGATGAATGCGACGCCCGGGAGCGTCAGCAGGAGAGCCGCGGCGGCCCGCAGGTTCTCCGGGCCGACGCGCGTGGCGAGGCGGTCGAAGTCGTGGTTCGACATCACCCAGGCCACGCGCCCGAGCTCGGCGGCCGGCTCGATCGCGGCCCGCAGGCGATCCGCGTCCCACGGGGAGAAGAGAAACTCGAACGCGAAAACGAGGTCGAGCACCTCGAGCCACGGGGCGTACTCGCCTACGGGACGGAAGAGCTCGCCCACCAGCAGCGCGTCGCCGGCGGCGTCGCGAAGCGCGCGCAGCATTTCGATCGCCTCGGGCCGGTTGCCCGAGTAGCGCATCTCGAGCGGCGCGGCGTCGGCGTGCAGAGGGAGCGGGAACGGCTTCGTCGCCGGCGGGTCGTCCCGCAGCTGCTCGTCCTTGACGAGCCTGTCGATCGCGTCGAGGCGGAACCCGTCGACGCCGCGGTCGAGCCAGAAACGCACCACGCCCTGCATGGCGGCGACGACCTCGGGGTTGTGCCAGTTCAGATCCGGCTGCTCCGGATAGAACGAGTGCAGGTACCAGCGGCCGCTCGCCTCGTCGCGGCTCCACGCCGGCCCGCCGAAGGCCGCAACCCAGTTGTTCGGCGGCCCGTCGACGGGCGACCAGATGTACCGCTCGGGGTGCTCGCGGAACCAGGGGTGCTCGATCGAGGTGTGCGAGGGAACGAGGTCGAGCAGCACACGGAGTCCTTGCCCGTGCGCGGCCGCGACCAGCGCGTCCAGGTCGTCCAGCGTCCCGAGCTGCCGGTCGACCGCCGTGTAGTCGGAGACGTCGTAGCCGAAGTCGGCGAGCGGTGAGGGGTAGATCGGCGAGAGCCAGAGCGCGTCGACGCCGAGGTAGGAGAGATGGTCGAGCCGCTGCGTGATCCCCAGCAGGTCGCCCACACCGTCGCCGTCCGAGTCCTGGAACGAGCGCGGGTAGATCTGATAGACGACGGCGTCCTGCCACCACATCGAGCGCCGAGGATAGACGCCGCTCGGGGGTAAGATCCGGACCCGTCCCGCGTCTTCGAGGAGGAGTGGCCCGCGATGCCAACCGAGCCCGGAAAGATCCGCAACGTCGCCGTCACCGGACACCGCGGGACCGGGAAGACGTCGCTCGTGGAGGCGATGCTCTTCCAGGCCGGCGCGATCAACCGCCTCGGCACGGTCGAGGGCGGCTCGACCACTTCGGACTGGGACGAGGACGAGCAGCGCCGCCAGATGTCGCTCGCCTCGTCGCTCTGCCACCTCGAGTGGCAGGGCCGCCAGATCAACCTGATCGACGCGCCGGGCGACGCCGGTTTTGCAGGCGACACCGTCGCAGCGCTACGCGTGGTCGAGGGCGCCCTGGTGGTGGCGAGCGCCGTGATGGGCGTCGAGGTGCAGACGAGCCGCGTCTGGTCGCGCGCCGAGTCGCTCGACCTCCCGCGCGTCGTCTTCGTGAACATGCTCGACCGTGAGCGCGCCGACTTCTACCGCGCGCTGGAGCACTTCCGCACCCAGCTCTCCGAGCGCTGCGTCGCAGTGCACCTGCCGATCGGCACCGAGCACGAGCTGACGGGGATCGTCGACCTGCTCCACATGACGGCCTACGGCAGCCCGGAGGGGGAGCGGGAGACCGGCCCGATGGAGATCCCGGAGGAGCTTGCCGACACGGTGCAGCAGTACCGGACGCAGCTGCTGGACTCGGTGGTCGAGACCGACGAGGGGCTGATGGAGCGCTACCTCGAGGGCGAGGAGCTCGGCACCGAAGAGGTCGCGCACGCGCTCAAGGACGCGGTTACCCGCGGCGAGCTGTTCCCGGTCGCCTGCGGCGTCGCGACCAAGAACCTCGGCACCACCGCGCTGCTCGACCTCCTGGTCGAAGGCGTCCCCTCGCCCGCGAAGCGCCCGGCCTCGATCGACGTCGACGGCGCGGGCACGGCCGTCTTCGTCTTCAAGACGGTCGCCGACCCGTTCGCGGGCCGGATCAATCTCTTCCGCGTCCTCTCGGGGACGCTCGACTCCGACTCGACCGTGGTCAACGTGCGATCGCACGCGAAGGAGCGCGTGGGCGCCCTGCTGAAGCTCCAGGGCAAGGACCACGACCCGGCCAAGGAGTTCGGAGCCGGTGATATCGGCGCGGTCGCCAAGCTGAAGGAGACGACGACCGGCGACCTGCTGCTCGACTCGGAGCACAAGGTCGAGCTGCCGAAGCTGGACTTCCCCGAGCCGGTGATGAGCTTCGCGGTCACGCCGAAGGCCAAGGGCGACGAGGAGAAGGTCGCCTCTTCGCTCCGCCGCCTCGCCGAGGAGGACCCGACGCTCGTCCTGAGGCGCGACCCGCAGACCGGCGACCAGCTGCTCTCCGGCATGAGCCAGATGCACGTCGAGGTGGCCGTCGACCGGCTGCGAAGCCGCTTCAGCGTCGACGTCGAGCTGCACCAGCCGCACGTCCCGTACCTGGAGACGATCCGGAAGGAGTCGCGCGCACGTCATCGCTACAAGAAGCAGACCGGCGGCCGCGGGCAATTCGGCGACTGCGAGATCGTGCTCGAGCCGCTGCCCGAGCGCGAGGGCTACGAGTTCGTCGACGAGATCGTCGGCGGCGTGATCCAGCAGGGTTTCCGTCCCGCGGTCGACAAGGGCATCCAGGAAGCGATGCAGCACGGCGAGCTCGCCGGCGCGCCGGTGCAGGGCGTCCGGGTCCGGCTCGTGGACGGCCAGCAGCACAACGTCGACTCGTCGGAGATGGCGTTCAAGATCGCGGGCTCGATGGCGTTCAAGGACGCCTACGCGAAGGCCGACCCGGTGCTGCTGGAGCCGATCATGGAGGTGGAGGTCAGCGTCCCGGACGACGCGGTCGGCTCGGTCAACGGTGACCTCAACTCACGGCGAGGCCGGCTGCAGGGGATGGAGCCCGTCGGCGGGATGACCTCGATCAAGGCCGAGGTGCCGATGGCGGAGATCCTCACGTACGCACAGGCGCTGACGTCACTCACGGGCGGGCGCGGCGACTACCACATGCATTTCCTGCGCTACGAGGAGGTTCCCTCGCACATCGCGCAGAAGATCATCGACGAGACCAAGAAGGAGCTGGAAGAAGCCAAGGTCTGAGCGACGTTGCTGAGGCGTCGCTTTGCGATGCCGCTTCAGGAGCCGCGGCTTACCCGTGGCTCCGTCTGCGTTGCTGGCCGAGGCGCTGTGCGGTAGAACGCACGCGCTAAGGTCCGCGGTGAGATGCGGATCACCCGGCAGGCCGTTACCGCCCTGCGCACGTGTGCGATCTGCGAGCGGAGTTTGCTCGTCGGCGAGCGCTCGGTGCGCTACTCGCCCGACGGCGAGAGCCTCGTCGACGTCTGCCCGCTCTGCTTGGACATCGCCCTCGAGCACGGCTGGCTGAAGGAGGGCAGCCCGACCACGCCGGTAGTCAACGACCGGCGGCGCAGACGGCGTGGTCTCAGCTCCCTGTTCGGGGAGTCGCGCAAGCCCGCGGTCGAGCGGGTCGTGGATGAGCCGATCCTACGCCGGCTCTCTGAGCCGGAGCTCGCGATGGTCGAGGCGGCCGATCTCTTCAACGAGAGCGCCTTCCGGCGCACGATCGCGGGGATCGCCAAGAGCCTCGGCTCGCCGAGGGCCTCGATCGTCCCGCTCTCGGGGACGAACAACGAGGTCGTGCTCAGCGTCGCCTGGGACATCTCCTGGTACCAGTACCGCATCACTCCGGACTCGGCTCAGCCGGTGCGCCTGGCCGAACGCGGCCACGACCCGCGGGAGCTGGAGTCGATGTTCACGAGCTGGAACGCGAAGCTCACGCAGGACGGCCGCATCACCCCGGAAATCTCACCCGTCTAGCGCCGACCCGCGTCCTCCCTACAATCCGACGCAGGATGATCTATTGCGTGATTCCGCGCGAGCTCGAGGACGAGCTCTACGAGAAGATGGTCGAGTACTACAAGGACAACCCGAACGTGACCGTCATCGTCGACCGGCGCGAGGGCGACGACCGGCGCACGGGCCGCGTCTTCGGCGGCAAGCGCGTGATTCGTGACCGCCGCCGCGCACGCGCGTCGGGCACGTTTCCCGAGACGGATCCGCCCGAGAACGCGTAGGTAAGATCGCCGCCGTGGCGAGCACGGCGATTAAGACCTTCAAGAACTTCATCGGCGGCGAGTGGGTGGACGCTGCCTCCGGCGGCACCTTCGAGACGAAGAGCCCCGCCACCGGCGAGGTGCTCGGCGTCTTCCCGAAGTCGAGCGCCGAGGACGTCGACCGCGCGGTCGAGGCGGCGAAGGCCGCGTACGAGGAGTGGCGGCTCGTCCCGGCGCCGAGGCGCGGCGAGATTCTCTTCCGCTTCGGCTCGCTGCTCGCCGAGCACAAGGACGAGGTCGCCCAGCTGATGGCGCGCGAGATGGGCAAGGTGTTGCCAGAGGCCGCCGGCGACGTACAGGAAGCGATCGACATGAGCTTCTACATGGGCGGAGAGGGGCGGCGCCTGTTCGGCCAGACCACGCCCAGCGAGCTGCGCGACAAGTTCAACATGAGCATCCGCCAGCCGATCGGTGTCGTCGGCGTGATCACGCCGTGGAACTTCCCGATCGCGATCCCGTCCTGGAAGATCGCGCCCGCGCTCGTCTGCGGGAACACGATCGTCTTCAAGCCCGCGACCGACACGCCGCTCCTCGGGGAGCGCTTTGTCGAGCTGCTCGTCGAGGCGGGCGTCCCGGCCGGTGTGATCAACGTCGTGCACGGCGGCGGCGGCGAGGTCGGCGACCGGCTCGTCCGCCACCCGGACGTCCCCGTGATCACTCTCACCGGCTCGCGCGATACCGGTGTTGCGGTGCTGAAGAGCGCCGCGGAGAACCTGAAGCACGTCCACCTCGAGCTCGGCGGCAAGAACGCGATCATCGTGCTCGACGACGCCGACCTCGACCTCGCGGTCGAGGGAATCGTCTGGTCGGCGTTCGGCACTTCCGGCCAGCGCTGTACCGCCGCCTCGCGTGTGATCGTGCAGAGCGGCGTCTATGAGGAGTTGCAGAAGCGCCTCGTCGGCGCGGCCGAGAAGCTGCGCCTAGGCCCGGGCTGGGAGGACGGGGTGGACGTCGGCCCGGTGATCAACCAGCGGGCGCTAGAGAAGATCCACTCCTACACCGAGATCGGCGTGGACGAGGGGGCCAAGCTGCTCACCGGCGGCGAGGTCGCGAGCGGCAACGGCCTCGGCGACGGCAGCTTCTACCGCCCGACGATCTTCGGTGACGTCGACCCGCAGATGCGCGTCGCGCAGGAGGAGATCTTCGGCCCGACGACCGCGCTGATCCGGGTGAAGGACGTCGACGACGCGATCCGCGTCTCCAATGGGATCGAGTTCGGCCTCTCGTCGTCGATCTTCACGCGCGACGTGAACACGGCCTTCCGCGCGATGCGCGACCTCGAGGCCGGCATCACGTACATCAACGCCGGCACGATCGGCGCCGAGGTGCACCTGCCCTTCGGCGGGGTCAAGGGCACGGGGAACGGCCATCGCGAGGCCGGCCAGGCGGCGCTCGATGTCTTCACCGAGTGGAAGTCGATCTACGTCGACTACTCGGGCAAGCTGCAGCGCGCGCAGATCGACACGGCCGAGTAGCGCCGCCTCTTGAACAGGAAACTCGTCGTGTTCGTCCCGCGTGAGGCGCTCGACCCGCTGCGCGAGGCGCTCTTCGCGGCCGGCGCCGGCCGGATCGGCGATTACGAGCGCTGCTCCTGGTACACGGAGGGAACGGGGACGTTCCTGGGGGGCGCGGGCTCGTCGCCGAGCGTGGGGCAGCCGGGCCGCGAACAGCGGCTCTCCGAGCTGCGACTCGAGACGGTGTACCCGGAGGAGCGCGAAGCCGAGATCGTCGCCGCTCTGCGGGAGGCTCACCCGTACGAGGAGCCCGCGTTCGATCTGTACCCGCTCGCGTGAAGGCCCGGCTTTCGACCGACGGAGGCTCACGCGGGAACCCGGGGCCGGCCGCCTACGGCTACGTGCTCGAGGCCGAGGACGGCACAGTGCTCGACGCGCGAGGCGAGGCGATCGGGACGGCCACGAACAACGTCGCCGAGTACCGCGGCCTGCTGGCGGGACTCGAGGCCGCGCTCGAGCGCGGGGTCGAGGAGATCGAGGTGATCTCGGACTCCGAGCTGCTCGTGAAGCAGATGCGCGGCGAGTACAAGGTCAAGAACGAGGCACTGCGTGAACTGGTCGACGACGCCCATGCGCTGGCCGACCGTCTCGCCCGCGTTCGCTACACGGCGGTCCGCCGCGAGCACAACGAGCTGGCCGACCGGCTCGTCAACGAAGCGCTCGATTCGGCTGCCTAAACCGTGGCTATACTTTTTGCGCCCCCGCGGATGTAGCTCAGTTGGCTAGAGCGTCTGCTTGCCATGCAGAAGGTCGTGGGTTCGAGTCCCATCATCCGCTCTACCGCGATTCCGCTGCATATGGCGTGAATCGCTCCTACCTCGAACGCTTGCCGACTCACCCGAAGGGGTCGTGAGTCAGCATCCAGTCAGCGTTGGTGCCGAGGTGGTGGCGCCTAGACGGCTGGGCCACGACAACTCCGTGGCAGCTGTCGTTCGAGCGAGCTCCGACGCAGTAGGGCCGTCTAAATCGAACCATGGCAAAGGAGAAGTTGAAGCATTGGCCGCGCTCCACACCGAGGCAGCTCGAACTGGATTCTGTCGACGCTCCCACGGCTGACATCCGATCAGGCTATTCCGACGTAGAGATGTAGAGATGCCCAGGTACCTGATTGTCAGGACGTTCGAGCTCGACGAAGAGGCGATGCCCGAGGTCGGCCGGCGCTCGAAGGAGATCGCCAAGGGGGAGTTTCCGGAGATCACCTGGGAGCACAGCCACGTGGCCGTCCGCGACAACGGCTCCTTCAAACAGTTCTGTGTCTATAGGGCGCCCGACCCGGAGACGCTCAGGAGTCATGGCGAGCGCGTCGGGGCGCACCGCATCGACGACATCTGGGAGATCGCAGGCGACGTCACGCCGGCCGACTTCCCGGGCTAACCAAGACGGATGGTTTGGCGTCTCGCTAGAGAAGACGACCCGAAATCGGCGACTGTTCACAGCCGCGTCGTCATCGGCGACAGGATCGGGCTCCGGACGAGAGTAGAGGCTTAGTCGTTCGGCGGCGCCGGCACGCCCGCCAACTAACGGGCGCCTGGCGCTCAGTGGGGACGACTCGAGGATGCCGTCGGGCATCTCGCGCTCGGCCCGCTTGTGGACGACTAGACTCAGAGCGCGATGCGCATCGCGGTCCTCGGAACCGGCATCGTCGGCCGAACGCTCGGCACGAAGCTCGTCGAGCTCGGTCACGAGGTGCGGATGGGTTCGCGCACGCCCGACAACGAGCAGGCGGCCGAGTGGGTGCTCGAGGCCGGCGATCGCGCGAGCCAGGGCACCTTTGCGGATGCCGCCGCCTTCGGCGAGCTCGTGCTCAACTGCGTCGGCGGCGCGGTCGCGCTGGAGGCGCTCGAGGCCGCGGGCGCTGAGAACCTTGACGGCAAGACGCTGCTCGACGTCTCCAACCCGCTCGACTTCTCCCAGGGCATGCCGCCGACGCTCGCCGTCTGCAACACCGACAGCGTCGGCGAGAAGATCCAGCGCGAGTTCCCGACCGCGCGCGTCGTCAAGAGCCTGAACACCGTGAACACAGCGGTGATGGTCGACCCCGAAGTCGTCCGGGGCGAGCACGACCTCTTCGTCTGCGGCGACGACGACGGGGCGAAGGCCCAGGTGCGCGAGCTGCTTGAGAGCTTCGGCTGGCCTTCGGGTCGGATCCTCGACCTCGGTGACATCAGCGGCGCGCGCGGGATGGAGATGTACCTACCGCTCTGGCTGCGCCTGTTCTCGACCTTCGGCACCGGCGAGCTGAACATCCACGTCGCCCGCTGAGCGCGCTCCGACGGCCCATGCGAGCCGGGGGCGCGCGCGACGATGCAGCCGTGGTGCCGACGTGCTCGGCCGAGCTGCGAGCGCGGGGTTCGGCGCGTGAGTCAGCATCTAGTCAGCGTTGGCGGTCGGCTGGTGGCTTTCCGTGGCATCCCCCAAAGTCCGGAAGGCGTGAGCCGATGCGAGTCTGACGCTCAATGGCGGTTCAGGGCGCGTCGGGGCCGTTCCTTGCCTGCAGAAGGTCGTGGCTTCGAGTCCCATCATCCGCTCTTGTTAGCCGCCGGGTGAGTAGCGCGGCTGCCTCAGTGCGATTCCGGGCGCCGAGTTTCTCGAAGACATGCTCGAGGTGCTTCCGGACCGTGGATTCGGTCACCCAGAGCGCGGCTGCGATCTCGGCGTTCCTCCTGCCCAGAGCGACGAGCCCTAGGACCTCCCGCTCGCGGGTGGTGAGAACCTCTACGCCGCTGTCGAATCCGTGCTCACGGAGGAGCAGAGTCACGGGCGCCGCGAACTCGACCGCAAGCCGACCTTGATCGGACTCGAGCCAGAGCGGCTCGCGCGGCTCCGAGTCGACCCAGTCCCAGAGGACTGGCGGCAACGCTTCGCCGAGCGGCTGGCCGAGGTAGTCGCCGACTAGCCGCACTGCATCCGGCGTGGCCAGGTCGATGTGCCCGTCGCGGTTGAACGCGATCACTGCAGTGGCCGAGCTCGCCGCAGCGGTGAGGGCGGCGTCCAGCCGCCGCCGCTCGACGGCACGCTCGCGGAGCGAAACGAGGTGTGGCCTCAACAGATTGAGGATCTCGCGCTCGCGCTCACCAAAGCTGCCGACCTCCCGGTCGAAGACGACGGTTCTCGTGAAGCGCCTCGAGGGTGCAAGCGTGACCTCGAGCTCGTCGCTGACGCCGAGCGGCCCGAACCACTCTGCGTAGATCCCCGTCGAGCGCAGCTCGCGAGGCGTGAAGAGGTCGGACAGCTTTACGGCTGACTGAAAGGCAGGCTCGTCGTCGTGGAGGCGGCAGAGCGGATGGTCGTGCCGGATCTCCCAGAAGCTCGGGAGCCCGTCGACGGGCTCACGCCCGCCCAGGGCGGCCTGGGACCACCCGCACCGGCGCTCTGACCGGTCCATCTCGTCGAACTCCGCCGCGTCGCAGCCGATGAGCCGGCGCAGCGACTCGACGAGCGGCGCCGGAAACGGCTCTGGGCCCTCGACAGCTCCGGCTTCGGCGAGGAAGTCGAACATCGCCCGGGAATCGCGCTCGCGGAGCTGCGTCACGGCTTCTAAAAGATACGCGGAAACGCGAATTGCATCGAGCCGCGGCTCGCCGGATCCTCTTTCCAACTGGTTTCGACGCGAAAGGACCGACGATGAGACTGCTGATCGCAACCGTAACTGCCGTCGCGGCGCTCGTCTCGCCTGGAATCGCCAGCGCGGACGTGATCACCAGCTGGAACCACACGTTCGTGGATGCGCTCGAGGCGACGCAAGCGCCGCCGCCCGTCGCACACCGGAGCGCGGCGATCGTCGCAAGCTCCGTCTTCGACGCCGTCAATGGCGTCGCGCGGCAGTTCACGCCGGTACACGTCGCGCCCGCCGCTCCGCATGGAGCGTCTCGAGCCGGCGCCGCGGTCGGCGCAGCGCACGAGTCGCTCGTCGCGCTATTCCCGTCCCAGCAGGCGATGCTCGACGCTCGTTACGCGGACTCGCTGGAGGAGCTCGGGTCGTCGCCGTTCGTGCGGCGCGGCCTCGCCTGGGGAACCCACGTCGCGGACGAGATCCTCGCCTGGCGCGCGACCGACGGTTTCACGGCCGTCCTGCCTCCGTACGTGGCCAGCACGGTGCCGGGACGGTGGCAGCCGACGCCGCCCACGTTCGGGCCGCCGCTCTTCCGCCAGTTCGCGCAGATGACGCCATTCGCGCTGGCTTCGCCGGGCCAGTTCGCGCTGCCCGGGCCGCCGCCGCTGACGAGCCCACGGTACGCGCGCGATCTCGACGAAGTCGAGGCGCTCGGGCGAGTGAACAGCTCCGTGCGCACTGCGACCGAGACGGAAACGGCGAAGTTCTGGCAGCTCGATACGCCCGCCGCGATGTGGGACCGCGTTGCCGACGACCTCGCCGAGCAGAGATCCTGGTCGCTCGTCCGCGAGGCCCGCGTGCTCGCACTCACGAACATCGCGCTCGCGGACGCGACGATCGCCGTCTGGAATGCCAAGAACGCGTTCGACAGCTGGCGGCCGGTCACCGCGATCGCGCGGGCCGACCAAGACGGGAATCCGGAGACGACCCCCGATCCCTCGTGGCTGCCGCTCCTGACGACGCCGCCGTTCCAGGAGTACCCATCGGCGCACTCCGGCATCAGCGCCTCCGCGGCCGCGCTGCTCGCGTCCTTCTACGGCAAGGACGCAGCGTTCACCGTCACGTCGAACGGCCTCCCAGGCGTCGAGCGCTCGTTCTCGAGCTTCCCCGCAGCAGTCACGCAGATCGCAGATGCCCGCATCTTCGCCGGCTTTCATTTCCGGTTCTCCTGCGACGACGGGATCGTGCTCGGGAACGAGATCGCGTCGTACATCCGCTCGACGCACCTGCTCAGAGTCGCGGGCGGAGACGAATGAACGTCAGCTGGTCGCGCGTCCACCGAATCGCTCCCGCGAGGGATAGGGCGGTTCGGCCTCGACGGCCGATTACTTGTCATGAACACAGAAGGGCGGTGCGGCCCCGCTGAGTTAGCGCCATTCGGAGGAGTCGCGGCGTGGAGCCGAGCACCGTCCAACCGAGAGAAATCAGTGCGGCCCTCCTCTACGAGCCGAAGGGAGGTGAAGTCGTGCTGAAGCTTTTCGCTTTCAAGCAGGGGTTTGCCGTTTCGACCATGGACGAAGAGGGTCAGACGATGGCTGAGTACGGCGTCATGTTGTCGGTCATCACGCTCGCCGTCCTCACGGCGATCTCGCTGTTGTCCGGCGGTGTCGTCAACGCGATCGAAAGCGTCACCGCAATCCTCCCGGGATGATCCGCGACCTCTACACGAGCCTGACGGCCCGGGAGCAGCGGGCCATCCGGTGGAGCGCGGCCGCGACGGCGGTCGCGCTCTGGCTCTCGACCGCGTGGGCCGATCCGCGTTTCCTGCTGATCGTCCCGCTCTCCGGAGCCTGCTTCTGGTTCTACCGCCGCCGCTTTCGCGACGAACCGGCCGCGGACGATCCGGACTGGGATCTCTAGGAGGTCGACGCTCCGTAGGCCCCGGGAACCACGCCGCTACGATGCGCGCCGCGGCGCCGTGGCCGAGTGGTTAGGCAGAGGCCTGCAAAGCCTCGCACACCAGTTCGATTCTGGTCGGCGCCTCTTTCGGACTACCCGGAGGCGCTCGAGGGCCTCTAGTCGAAGACGTCCAGCAGCATGTGCACCTCGCCGAGACGCTCGAAGCCGAGTCGCTCCAGGATCGGGCGCGACATCGAGCCTCCCTGAGTGATCAGGGCCGGCGTGCCGAGTGTGACCGCCTCGTCCCAGCGGGCCCGGATCAGGGCGCGGTAGGCCCCGCGGCCTCGGGCGCTCCGAAGCGTCGCCCCGCCGTAGAGCAGCAGCCCGTATTCGCTCAGGCCGACGGTGCCGGCGCAGACGAGAGTTCCGTCGAGCCAGACGCCGTGCATCACGTTGACCGTCTCGGCGTAGAGCTGCTCGAGCAACTGCTTGCTCTCGGCGATCTCCTCGGACGACGACTCGAACGCCTCCCACTGGACGGCATTGGCCGCCGCGTACTCCTCGTAGGTCTGGATCCTCCTGGCTGTCAGCCCCTCGGGCACGGGCGGCGGCTCGCGCGTGAGCACGAGGCCGACCGCATAGCCGTCACCGTCCCGGGTCAGGCCGCGCTCGTGGAGCGCCTCGACGAGACCGGGCGGCGCCGACGAGCCGACCTCCCACTGCGTCCGCGTCCGGCCGCGCTCGCGCAGGTGGGCGCGAACTTCCTCGAGCACCTGGTCCAGCTCGTCGAGCGGAAAGCGCTGCCGCTGGACCGTGTTCCAGGTCGAGCCGACGCCGAGGCAGAGCGTGTAGCGGTCGGTCTCGATCCGCTCGGCGCCGGGGCTCAGTAGCCCGAACGAGTTCGGATACTCGGCCACCTCGCGCAGCATCAGATCGGCACCCGGTCCGGAAGCAGATAGGCGCAGAGAGCGAGCGTCAGCACCCAGGCGGCGGCGTCCTCCTCGGTTGCTGCGAGCGCGACCGCCCAGACGGCGTACCAGGGGAGCAGCCATGGTGTCGCGACCAATAGGAGTCCTGAGGTGAGGCCGAGGCGGCCACGCCCGGCCCGCGCGCTGCGCACGAGCCAGGGAACCGCGATCGCGAGAGGCACGAGCGCGAGCCAGCCTGGGAGGCCGAGGGCGCCGAGCCGCGAAGGGACGGCCCAGGCGGCGTGGCGCTGCGCAACCGGAACGACTGCCGTCAGCCACCTGGTTCCGAAGGCGAAGAAGGCGGCCGTGGCGATCGCTGCCGCCGTCACGAGGAAGCCGACGGCCGTGGCGCGCGATCGTGGGCCGCGCAGCAGGCTCAGCGGCAGGAGCGCGAGTGCGACCCACTTCACCCCGGCCGCGAGCGCCCAGCCGGTGCCCGCCAGGCGCGGATGCCGGGCGGCAAGCGCCAACGCTCCGAGGACGAGCACCATCATCCAGACGTCGTTGTGACCGCCGCCTGCGAAGTCGATCGCGAGGAGCGGGTTCCAGCCGACGAAGGCGACGCCGAACGCCGGGAGTGGCGCGACGAGTGCAGCGATGGCGACCAGCGCCAGCATCCCGGCCGTGGCCGCAAGGCGGTAGGCGAAAGCGGCGGTCTCGCCCGAGCGTCCGCTCGCCTGCGAGAGGCCGGCGGAGGCGCCGGTGAACACCGGGCCGTAGACGCTCTTCGTCGTCCGCCACGCGGGCGCCATCCCTTGTGCCGCCGGGTCGGCCGGGAAGCGCGACGGTGCCACCGCGTAGGGGTTCGCGTCGTGCCGGGTCTCGAGCCGCCCGTAGTCCCAGTAGGCATAGGCGTCCTGCGAGAGCAGGAGCGGCCCGGCCAGCGGAACGAGCTGGATCGCGAGCGCGAGCACGCAAGCCGCGGCCAGGGCGCCACCGCGCCGGCGCAGCAGCAGCAGCGCGGCCACGTAGGCCGCGAACGCGCAGGCCGCCGCGGCGAGGAAGACCACCGAGGGGATGTCACTCCGCTCGGGCGCGCCGGCTCGTAACGGCGAGCCGGGCCAAGACGCGGCTGCGGTGGCGACGGCGAGCAGCCCGGCGACGACGCAGCCCAGGATCGCGGCCTTCACGCCGCAGATGATGGACTAGCCGACCGGGCGGGACTCGACCTTCGCGGGACACCTCCAGAACTCGACCTTGCCCTCCTGCCCGCGCGGCTTGCACGAGTTGTGCGAGAGGTCGGGGCGGCCGTCGATCACACCCTTCTCGCAGGCGCGCCAGGACCCGGTCGTGCCGACGGGGCGCGGGGAGGCGGTGCAGTGGCCGACCAGGCCGGCGCGATGAAGGACGTCGTGGTCTCTCACAACCACGAGGACGGCTACCGCCAGCATTGCCATCAGCCAGACTCGAAGCATTTCGCTCACCTCGTTACTGGCCGCAGAGTCGTCGCTTTTGCAGCGGTTTATCGGCTCAGTGCGAGCGGCTCTGCATCACTCGAATCAGCGAAGCCCGCCGCGCTAAGGCGCCGCTTGCGGCGCCGTACCCAGGCGCACGGGCTTTGCCCGTGTGCCGTCTGAACCGACCGGTCGATCGGCTCAGCGAAGCCCGCCGCGCTCGTGATGCGCGCGGAAGAACTCGGCGGAGCCGGCGGTGGCCATCGCCGCAGACGCCGAGATCTCGAGCGCGAGCGTCGC
>Ga0307280_10000067_pt1 | contig 19023 bp, 22 predicted proteins | sample ER_DNA_119_FD_194479 | JGI IMG/M metagenome (GOLD analysis project Ga0307280, IMG submission 194479) | Bulk soil microbial communities from the East River watershed near Crested Butte, Colorado, United States - ER_DNA_119 | ecosystem: Environmental > Terrestrial > Soil > Floodplain | place...
ATGATGAAGGCGGCGATGTTCGATCGTTGGGTGGAGGGCGCGAAAACCTCCGCGCCACCGTCATCCTCTGTCCCCGCGCGTGGCGTGGCCCCGCCGCCCGCGCCCTCGGAGCGCGTCGCCGCCGCCACCGAGGCGTTCCAGGCCCGCCCCGATGCCCGTAGCGGCGCGGCCCTGATCGCGGCGCGCCGGGCGGCGATGAACGGTGGTGCGCGTTAACCCTGGACAGACAGCCAAACGTGTCTCAATAATCACCCCGTCGCCCCATGGAGTGTCATCAGGCACCAACCAACCGGCGGGACGTGCCGTCGCCAATGACTGATCACGCGCCGCGAGGAGTGCTCCGCACCAACCTCGCCTAAGCCGGATCGATCCACCGCGAAACCAATCCCATCATCGGTTTCACCGCGCGAGCGGCTCCACGTGGAGCGCCGCGCCAGCGTTGGAGACATGCGACATGGCCCTTGGAACAATGGGTGCGGCGCCGGCGAACACGTATTTAGAGCCGGCCGCCATTGGAGTTAAGGAAGATCTCCGTGATGTGATCTTCCAGATCGACCCCGACGAGACACCGCTTGTTTCCGCTATTCCCAGTGTGGAAGCGAAACAAATCCTCACCGAATGGGTTGTTCAGGAGCTTGGGGTCGTGGCGGATAACGCCCAGCCCGAGGGTTTCACCGCGTCCATGCAGGCGGTGACGAAACCCGTCCGCATGAACAACATCGCCCAGATCCTCGTCCGCACGGTCGGCGTGTCCAACACGTTGCGGTCGGTCGATATGGTCGGCGGCGAGGACGAATATGACAGGCAACTGATCCTGCGCGGGATGGAAGTGAAGCGCGACCTGGAGTTCGCCATCACGTCGCCGCTGGTCCGCACCATCACCGATCCGCGTCACATGAGCGGCCTGCCCTGTTACTGCGCCAATGGCTCACGCGGCACCGGCGCGGGCGTGATGCCGGTCGGCGATGGGTCCAACGCGGGCACGCCAGGCACCAAGCGCGACCTCACGCTGGCGATGCTCGACGCCGCCGTGCAGCAGGCGTGGCAGGCCGGCGGCAAGCCAACGCTCGGCATCATGTCGGGCAACATCAAGGCGTATTTCGCCACGCTGTCCCAGGGCGGCACGGGCAACGCGGTCGTCGCCCAGAACATCCAGAACGTCACGTCATCGCAAGAAGTGACCATCATGGGCGCGGTCGATGTCTACCGGACGAACTTCGGAACGATTCAACTGGCGCCTGATCGTTTCTGCCCCGCCAACCAGATCCTGCTGGTCTCCACCGACTATGTCGAACTGGCGCCGCTGCCGGGTCGTGACGTAATCGAACTGGACTTCGCCAAGACGGGTGACAACACACAAGGCGCCGTTTTGTTCGAGGGATCTCTTCGTCCGACCGCGCCAAAGGCCCATGCCTGGATCGCGGACCTCAACCAGTAATGAGCGCCCTTCTCTATGAGAGCTTTGACCCTGTCACGCTCCGCCACACCGAGGTGGAGCGGGAGGACGGCGGGCTGTTGTTCGTCCACTCCCAGGACACCAAGGCGATCACCGAGAGCGCCAAAACGATCGCATCGAACTTCGACCCCCACGTCAGGCGCGATACCGTCCACGTCGCCCGCATCCCGCTGGTGATCTGGAACCACCTGAAGAAACTGGGGATTACCAACGACGAGAAGGCGCTGAACGCCTGGTTGAACGACCCGGACAACAGCGTCTTCCGAACCGATGATCGGAGCACCCTCTGAAATGGCCAGCGGAACCTCGACCACCACACCACCCCCGGCGCCGATGCGGCGCACACCGGGGATCGGCCCCGATGCTGTTCCCAACATGAACCGCGGCAGCATCATGCCGCCCGGCAGCACGGCGGGCGTCGGCACGGTGCCGCTCGCCGGCATCGGGATGCTGCCCGGCACCGAGGACGGCATGACCGAGATCAAACCCCTCGGCCCGTTGAAACCCGTTCTGGTGGACGGCTTCGACCGCTCCCTCCTCGGCAAGCTCTATCCCGACGCCGATGACCCCGTGGCCGCCGCCATGGAAGCGGCGGAGGAGCGGATCAGGGTGGGGACGATCGCCGAGGAGTCTCTCCACCAGCCTTTCCACACCGCCGATGGCGTCCAGTCCCCCGGCAATCCGGTGTTCGATCCGACCCCGCCCGCGGACGCGACCGCGCGCGGCACGGGCCAACATCGCCCGGCCCCTGGCGAGAACGACCCGCCGGTCGCCACCGGCCTGCATCCCGCTCCGCAACAGTCTACCTCGACCACACCACCCCGGACGGCCGTCACCGACGACGATGACGACAAGGACGACGATAAGAAAGCCAACAAGAAGAACGACAAGAAGTAGGTGGCCTCTTATCAGCAGCTCCAGGATGATGTTCAGAACTGGTTGAATCGCAGGGATTTAACCAGCCTGATCCCTGGCTGGGTGCTGATGGTCGAGACCGAGATCGCCGAGACCCTGCGCGCCCGATGTCAGATCACATCGGGCACGCAGCCGATCGACAGCGCCTATATCTCGCTGCCGGCCGACTTCGCCACCATGGCGTCGATCCGTGACGCCACGTCGGGCGAGATGTTGCGGCTCAAGGATGCCTGGAGCGGACACTGGGTGGGGCGACAGTCCAGTGCGTGGCAAGAGGGCGCCGTCGTCGGCGCGGTCGGTCAGGTCTGCACATCCTACCGGCTGACGGGAGACTGCATCGAGTTTCTCCCCCATCCGATCCTTCCCGATCCACCCGACCCCGCCTGGCTGCCGCAGGTCGTCATCATGGAGTGGTATGCGAAGCCAAAGCCGCTCCTCCTCCCGTCCGACACCAACCCGGTCCTGGAGCAGCTCTACGCGGTCTACCTCTGGGGTGTGATCAAACACGGCGCGCTGTTCGAGCTGGATGACGATCGCGCGGCCCAGGCCGACGCCCAGTTTCAGCAGGTGGTGACCAGGGCAAACCTTTGGAAACAGCAGAGTGACCTTTCCGGTGCTCCGCTCAGGTCTGAGCTGGTATCCTTCTGATGTCCTTCGTCGTTCATCGCGTCTCTAAAAGCGCCGCGCGCTACACCGACGCGGGCGGGCGGGAGAAATGCGGCTACTGTCGCTTCTTCGTCGCCCCTCGTTCCTGCGGCAAGGTCATCGGCCCGGTCAGTCCCCAGGGCTGGTGTAAGTATTTCTCCCGTCAGGTGGCACAACAGTATGGCGGCGGCATCTCAGCCGGCGGGCCGTCCCCGCCCCCCGGCATGACGCTCGATCTCAACTTCATGTCATCGGGCAACATGCCGGCCGGCGTCACGTTCAGCCGCGCCTCGCCCGCGTCATATCAGGACGCATCCGGTCTGATCCAGACAGCCGCGGTTAATCAACCGCGCTGGGATTACGTAGGCGGATCGTTACGCGGGCTGCTGATCGAGGACGCGAGCACGAACCTGATTTTACAAAGCGGCGATATGTCGAACGCCGCGTGGGTGAAGGGCGGCAGCGCGCCAACAGTAACCGGCAACAACACGACCGCGCCGGATGGAACGACAACGGCGTCTCGTGTCGCGTTCGTCGCGGTGCCGTCCGCGCCTAATTTCAGCACGATATCGCAGGCGTTCACGGCGACGGCGGCTCCTTATACGATCAGCGTTTGGCTGAAGGGCACTGTCGGCGGCGAACTGGCTTACTTCTCCGTCACGCCTGACGGGGTGCTGTATTACAAGACGGCGGCCACGCTGACGGCGGCGTGGCAACGATTCACGTTGACGACGCCAAACCTGACCGCCGTGCCATGGTATTTCGGCATCGGGACAGACAGACGCGACGCGACGCAGGCCGCGACGCCTGCTTATACGGCGTTTGTCTGGGGCGCCGAGGCCAAAGCTGGTGCGTTGACCAGCTATATTCCGACGACATCCGCCGCCGTGGCGCGGGCGGCCGATTTGGTTTCGATGTCTTTCATACCCGCCGTGTCGGGGACTTACGCGGTCCGCTTTGTCCCGGCGGGCGCCGCCGCCTCGCTTCCGGTCATCGTCAGTGGCAACGCTGGTTCTCCGGTCATGTCCATCGGCGCCGACAGTCGTCTCGTGGCCTCGATCAAAGGCGGCGCCTCGGTGTTCTCCGGTGTCGCGCCCGCGATGACGTTCAACGCCGTCAACAAAGCGGCGTTCGGTTGGCTCACGGGTGCGAGCAAAGCCGCTGTCAATGGCGCGCTGCTCGGCGCCAACGCGGTGGCGCTGACGGTGGCCGGCACGACCATCCAACTCGGATCGGACGGTGTGACGCCGGGTAATAACGCGATCAACGGCGCGCTACAGATTGTTCAGGGTTGGCCGCGTCAGTTGTCTGATGCTGAACTACAGCAGGTGACGACATGACATATCCCTGGGCGATCGGCGACGCGCTGCTCGCCTCCGACCTGAACGCCGCCATCGCCAACGCGGGCGGGCAGGCGAACACGTTCAACGTCCTTTCTCATGGCGTGATGATGGACGGCGTCACGGACGACTACGCCGCGCTGCAGGCTGTCGCCACACTAGGCGGCGCCGGTTCGGTGCTATACTTCCCGCCATCACCCACGAAATTGTTGCTGTCTCGTTCAGTCTTACCAGCATCGAATCAAACGTGGTGGGCATATCCAGGCACGGTGACGCTCGCGCCAACGGCGACCAGCGTCGCGCCGATCATGTTGTTCGAGACGGCCAACACCGCGAACATGCACGTCCACGGTCTGACCTTCGACGGCGGCGGCCAGGACTTCGCGAACGGCGGCATTATCGCGCAGGCATATCGAGTGAGCGGCCTGACGCTTGATCAGGTGACGTTTCAGAACACGCGCGGGGTCGCGTTCAACGGCTCCGGTAACAACGACCTGACGGCACGGGGGTGCGTCTTCAATAATATTGGGAACCACTGGAAGACCACGGGGCTCGCGGCCGATCGCAAACAGGCGTTCAGCAATACCAACGGGGACAACGTGACCTGGGGGTTCAGGACCAAGGTCATCGATTGCCTGTTTTCCGACGTGGGTCTTGATTGCATCAATCTCGGTTTTATTCATGACGTTCAGATTATCGGCAACATCATGATGCAGGTTGTGTTGCAGCAAGACAGTGTTTCGTATCCGGATTATCCGTCGTCGGTGTTCGCTTATACCTGCACGGATGTCATGATCACGGGCAACACCATCAATAAAATGTCGGGCAACGGGTTCGACCTTCCTGGCGTCAGGAAAGTCGCCATCGCCGGCAACGCCATTCGGAATTGTTGGGCATCAGGCATCGCTTTGTTCGCCAACTCCGACACGACACCGCTCCCCGCCGAGGACATCGCGATCATCGGAAACGTCATCACGGACAATGGCGGCGGGATAGGCATTGGCATCAACGGTGTCACCACGCCGATCAAGAACATTCGGATCGCGAATAACGTCATCACCGATACGCGGACCTCGGGTAAGACGCAGCAGTGGGGTATTCAGTATCTTGGCTTGCCTCCGTCGGGAGTTTGGGTCGATCCATCTAATTTGCTGACGGGAAACGCCGCCGGAACGAATAGTGGATTGCCTCCCGCCGCCGTGACGGGCGCCAAGGCCGGCAACGCGGCGCTGGCGTCGCTGCTGACCACGCTGGCCGGGTTTGGTCTCATCACGGACAGCACGACATGATCGCATCCGTCGCCCTCGCCATCGGCGGCGCCGAGGTCACCACCCCCGGCTACACGCGGCGGCCCACGACGCTCGCCACCGCCGTCGATGGCGCCACGCTGTGCAACCTTGCCTCGATCCAGTGGCCGGTCGCCACCGCCTCCTGGGGCGTCATCGACACGGTGTTGCTCTATGATGCCGTGACCAGTGGCACGCTCATCGCCACCTTGCCGACCGTCACGCCGATCGAGATCCGCCAGTATGATATCGCCCGCATACCCGCTTCCGGCATCAGCATGGTGTTGACCCGGGCGGCCCGTGCCTTTGGGACGGGGAAATTCGGCACGTCGGTCTACGCCGCCAGGAAGGTTTACGGGCCAGCCATCGCGCATGGCGTGTTCGGCGCGCGTGGCCTCGGCGCCGCCGATGGCACGCCTGGGGTATTTAGCGAGCGCGGCTACGACATCCCGTTCCGTGGCGTGATGGCCATGGGCGCGTTCGGCCCCGAGGGCTACGGCGCGGCTGGTGGCGTGCCACTGGAGCGGGTATTCGATGACCAGCACGCCTGCGCGGCGGGGGGTTGGCTGTCGCCGGGCGACTGTTCCTCTGGCGTGTGGGCGCCGCCGCCCGACTGTCCCGCTGGTGCGTGGGCGAGGGCGGCATGAGCGAATACACCACGACGCCTAACCTTGGGTTGTACAAGCCGACGGTGAACGCCGATGAAGCGGCCTGGGGCGATCACCTGAACGCCAACGCCGATATCCTGGACGCGGCTGTCGGCACGGGCGGTGGCCCCTTCCTGCCGATCGCCGGCGGGGTGATGAGCGGGCCGATAACGCTGCCGGGCACCGCGACCTCGTCGCTTCACGCGGTGCCGTTGCAGCAGGTGGTGGCGATGACCGGCGGGCCTTATTTGCTGCTCGCCGGGGGCATCATGGCGGGCAACATCCAGCTCCCGTCGCTGAACAAAATCGCCGCCACTGATGGTGATGTTAAGTGGACGCTGGCTCATAACGGCTTCAACTCGACGAGGACCGACAAGAACATCACGAGCTTCAATGCTTACCCGGCCTATTTCCAGTACATCAACCAGTGCGCCAATTTCCCCGGACCTTTCAGCGGAAACTACCAGCAATACACCGCGCTCTACGCCCAGGGCTTTTCCGGTCCCACGGCGACGGGCAACACGGGCGCGCTGGCGCTGCTGATGTCCAGCTACGGCATGAGCCCATCCTCCAGTTACGACATTCCGCTGTCGATCGCGGTAGCGAAATACGGCCAGACATCGACCTGGGGCATCGTCATCGACAACCAGGACTTCACCGGGCGCGTTCCACAGTCGTTCGCGCAATGGAACGAGTATAATATCGAGGGCAACGGCTACGACATTCCGCCGCACGATCCGAATTACGGCAAACCGGCGGCGCGAAATCGCATCAATTCCCTGTTCGCGAATAAGCGCATGACGCAATCGCCATGGACGGCATCGAAAGCCGTGACAGCCAAGGCCACGACGCAGACCGGCGGCGGCCCGGCCTCGGTGATCGTCGTCACCGTCGCGACCGTGCAATACTGCTGGTATTGCGTGCAAAGTGGCACGACCGGCGGCACGCAGCCGACATGGCCCGCACCGGTCGCGTTCGTCGCCACGATCAATGGTGGCGCGGGAACGATGGCGGTCACGTCGGTCGCCTCCGGCACGCTCGCCACGGGCATGTATGTCGTCCTCGGCGGCACGATCGCGACCATCCAGATCACCGGGCAGAGCAGCGGCCCGGCGGGCGGGGCGGGCAACTACACCGTGGCGGTAACGGGATCGGCCAGCATCACGACGGCGGTCGGATGCTACGCCGCGCCGCGCATCACCGATGGGACGGCCATCTGGACGTTCGGCGCGCATTACAATCTGTCGATCTCCACCGGCATCTTCTTCGGCGGCACGGGCGCGGCGATGGATGTCGTTGTCGGTGGCGCCGATCTCCTCGTCACGGGTGCGTTTCTCGACACGACGCAACTGGCGTTCGGAACCGGCGCCGCCGCGATCCGTATCGCGTCCGATCAGGCGATTGACTTCACCGGGGCGTCCACCGTCGCCGCGCGTAACAAACACTGGATGGGGTTCTCGTCGTTCGTGCGAAGCGGCGCGCTCGTCTACCAGACCCCGTCCGGCACGATGTTCGGCGTCTCCGAGCCATACAATCAATTTCCCGGCGGAACGGTCGATCTGGCCCCGGCGACCGTCATCGCCTACGGCCCCGGCAGCGATCTCTCAGCCACCAACACGGGTTACGATATCCACGGCCTCACCATCGGGCGCAACCGATCGACATTTCAGGAGGTCGATTTCGTTACCGGCCAGATTGGTTGCGCGTTCATCAGCACCGATGGCGCGGGTGTGCTGCAACCCGCCTACGCCGCGATGGGACCAGCGGGCGTGACCGCCGCCAAGAGCATCGGCCTGTGGGGCACGCAGGCGTCGGCGGTGGCGGCGAAGCCCGCCGTGACGGGATCGAAGGGAGCCAATGCCGCCCTGGCGAGCCTTCTGACGGTATTGGCCTCCTACGGGATTCTGACGGACAGCAGCACATGACACCGACCGATCGCATTGCCGTGACCCTTGAGGCCCAGTCCTGGGAGATGATCATGCGCGTGCTGGCCGACGCGCCGTATCGTGTCAGCGCGCCACTCATCTCCGAGATCCAGAATCAGTGCGCGAAACAACAGGCGCCGGCCCCCATGCGTGTCGCCGGCGCGGCGGCGGAATAAAGGAGAGTAAGCCATGCCATCAACAGCGGGACAGATGACGCAGACACCGACCGGCAACCCGCAATGGCGCGCCTGCAACGGCATCAACGTGCAGGGCTTCCAGGCGCCTTACGCGCCGCAGACCAACCGTCCCCACACCGGGTATTCCTACGGCACCTACAGGGACTGGGTGCTCAGGATGGGATATAATCGCACCAAGGGCATCGCCGGCTGGCGGGTCATGCTGCCGACCGGTGCGGGCTGGTATGTGGCGGTGACCGACGACTCTTCCGACGCACCGACAGGCGTGACCAACACCGCCAACAACCCACCGGCGGGAGTTAAATAGGATGTCGCGGACCATCTACAGCCGCGACTGGCGCGACCATGCCGTGCCAGAGCCTAATACCGGCTGCTGGTTATGGGATGGTCAGGTAGATGGTCGCGGCTATCCAAAGATGATTGTCGCCAACAAGCATATATCGATGCACCGCGTTATCTGGGCGGAAGCCAATGGCGCCATCCCCAAAGGGTTGGTTGTCTGTCATCGGTGTGATGTTCCTTCGTGTGTAAATCCCGACCATCTGTTTATTGGAGCGCAGGTCGATAATATCTTGGACATGGTAGCCAAGGGCAGGCACGGTAACGCCAATAAGACGCATTGTCGGCGCGGGCACGAATATACGACAGAGAATACTTATCTACATAAACATGACAACACGATTAGTCGTTCGTGTAAGCAGTGTATTCTGGACAGCAACGCGAGAAGGCGGGATCGTCTGAAAGCGGAGGGGGCCGCATCAAATGGCTGATAGTTATACTACCAACCTGGCGCTAACAAAACCGGAAATTGGCGCATCTCGGGATACGTGGGGTAGTAAAACTAACGTTAACTGGGACATCATCGACCAGTTTGTCTCCCAGTTTTGCCAGATCGGCATCATCGCTGACTTCGCCGGCCCCATCGCGCCATCCGGTTGGCTCATTTGCGATGGCCGGATCGTTTCGAGGACGACATACTCAAAGCTGTTCGCGGTCATCGGGACCTACTGGGGCAGCGGCGATGGCTCCACGACATTCAGGCTACCGCCCACCGCCGGCCGTTCGTTGCTCGGTCCCGGCACGGTGACGGACCAGGGCGGCTTCGCCTACGGGTTCGGGTTCACCCAGATGCAGGGCTTCATCTACAGCCCGATCACGCAGACGAACCTGCCCGCCTATAATCTCGTGACCGACAGCCAGGGCAACCACAATCATACCGCCGCGACAGCGGGCGGCGGCGCGCACGCGCATACGATGGATGAGCAAGGCTTTCACTCACACGCCGGCTCGTATCTGCCAAACCACGTCCACACGGGCACGACCGATAGTCAGGGCAGTCACACGCACGGCTATATTCAGACTCAACACAACCCTGGTGAATGGGTAGCCGGATCGTCCGCCGCTCAGATCACCATCACCGCTCAGCAGACCGACCCGGCGGGCATCCACGCGCACAACATCACGACGGCGGCCATCGGCAACCTCGGCCTTGTCGTCATTGGCGATGGTAGTCACGCGCACACGATCACGGCGGCCGCCAATCACACGCATCCCCTCTACGACGACGGCATCCACGCCCACAACGTCAGCCTCGGTGGCGGTGGTGTGCCGTTGACCGTGCTCAACCCGTTCCTGGTGGTCACCAAGATCATTTATGCCGGCCAGGAGGCAGCGGTATTGTCCGCGTCTGATATCGCTCCCGCGCCAACCTCACCCGACACGCACGCTGAGATCGAGGCGCTGCGCGAAGAGATCGCCGCGCTGCGGGCGCTGTTCGAGACACCGCGCGCCAGGATGCTGTCGGCGCCGTCGCGCGGCCCGCACTAAATGCCCCGCGTCGCCCAGGCCCCTCCCCCAGGCGTGTTCAGGAACGCCACGCCGGAAGCGACGCCGGGAAAATGGTATGACACCAACATGGTCCGCTTCCGCGGCGGGCAGTTACAACCGATCGGCGGCAACGTCGCTCTGGTCAACGCCGTCTTCCCCGACCTCCCGCGCGACATGCTGACGTGGCACGACAACGCGGGCGTGCGCTGGGCCGCTATCGGCACCGACGGTAAACTGTTCGCCTACCGCTTCGATACCCAGGTTCTCACCGACATCACGCCGGTGGGCGTCGGCCCGCTCGATCCGCCTGGCACGTCCACCACCGGCTACGGCCGCGGGGACTATGGTGAGGAGGCTTACGGCACGACGCGCACCTCGGGTGATATCGGGGTTTCCGATATCGCCGCGACGATGGGCGATCGTTGGTCGATGGATACGTTCGGCGAGGATCTGCTGGTGGTGCCAACCCAGGATGGCCAGCTGTATCGTTGGACTCCGCTCACGCCAACGGTGTTGCCCGTCATCGTGGCGGGCGCGCCCGACCAGAACCGCGGTGTGATCGTTACCGACCAACGCCATGTGGTGCTGCTCGCCGCTGGTGGCGACCCACGCCGCATCGCCTGGAGCGATCAGGAAGACCCGAATACCTGGACGCCCGATGTGACCAACCTCGCCGGCGACAAGATGCTGGTCACGCAGTCCTACGCGATGACGGCGGTGAAGGTCTCGGACGGCATCCTGATCTTCACGGCCAACGACTGCCACAAGATGGTCTACGTCGGCGCGCCTTACGCTTACGGCATCAGTCAGATCGCCACCGGCTGCGGGCCGGTCTCGCTCCGCGCCGTGGTCGGCATCGGTTCGTTTTACGCCTGGCCCGGCACGCAGACCTTCTGGTCCTATCAGGGAAATGTCCAACCCCTGCCGTGCCCGGTGCAGGACTGGTTCTACAGTCTCGTCAACCGGGACATGGCCGGTCGTGTTTTCGGTAGTCCCAATCCCGCCTTCACCGAACTCTGGTGGGACTGGCCGGATGAGGGGTCGCTCGACACCAACCGTTATATCGCGCTCAATTTCGCCGACCCGGCGCATCCATGGACGATCGGCGTGCGCGAGCGCACGGCGGCGGACCCCTCGGGGACGATGGATTATCCGGTCCTTGGTGGCCCGCTGGGCGCCGGGGGCGGCCTCTATCTCCACGAATACGGCTGGACCGAGAACGGCATCCCCCGCGCGCCCCTCGGCCTGATCTACGCCGAGAGCGGCGACATCGTCGCCGGCGAGGGCGATAAACGCTTTCACGTGAAACAACTCGTCTTCGACGCCGATGGCCCGCCGGATGTCCTGGGCTATCGTTTCTTCCCGCGCGAGCAGCCGCACGATGTCGAGAGCGAGTATGACACCGGTCTCTACACCGTCATCCATGGCGGGCTCATGGATATGCGTTTCTCAGGCCGTTCCGTTCGCATGAGGATGGAAGCAACCGCCGATGGCCCCTGGGCCGTTGGCCGCCCGCGGCTGGAGATGAAAGGCGGTGGCCGTCGATGAGCGTTCGTCCCGTCTCCCGCCCGCCCGCGCCGTTCACCGTTCCCGAGGGCGGCGATCTCGACCAGCGGCTGGCGGCCATCGCCACCGAACTGAATCGGAAAGCCAATGCCGGTCTGGCGGGGCCGGCCTTCCGGTTCGTGGGGCTCATCGCGCCGGATGGCTCGACTTATCGTTTAACGGTAGATGACGCTGGCGTTCTCCATACGGAACAGGTCCCAAGAATATGACCCTCCCAAAACGATCCACCCCAGAGCCGTTCGCTCTCGCGCATCCCCCGGTCATTCCCGCTCCGTCCCCAGACCCCATTCCGACCTTCGACGCGGTCAACATCCGCGCGACTGATGGCAGCGTGTGGCGCATCCGGGTGACGCCGATGGGATCGATGCTGCTGGATCGTATCGTTACCTGAATGTTATCACCTGAAGAGAAACGCGCGCGGTTCGAGAAGGCTCTCACCTCGGACGGAGGCACGCACGCGGTCGCCGACGTGATCGATCTCGTGCGCGCCGGTAAAGCCCAGTACTGGGAGCGCGGCGACGGAACGGTCATCACCGAGGTCCAGGCGTCTCCGCGCCGCCGCGTGCTCAACTACTGGCTGGTCTCCGGGAGGCTGCGCGACTGCCTCGATTTGCAAACGGAGATCGATGCCTGGGGCGTGGCCGAGGGTTGCACCATGGCGGCGGCCTGCGGCCTGCCGAAGTGGGAACCCATACTGGCGCGAGAAGGCTGGCGCCCGTGGCATCTGGCGAACTTCTGGAAGCCGTTGACCGGAGAGGAACAGGCCCGTGGCTAAAGGCGGCTCACAGACCACATCGACCCAGCAGTCGAGCAACTCCAGCACGCAGCTCCCGGACTGGTTGAGCAACGCCTCCCAGGAGGCGGTCAACCGCTCCGTCGCTTTGAGCAACCAGACGCCGACGCCTTACTACCAGGGCGAGCAGGTCGCCGGTCAGTCGCCCCTCACGCAACAGGCTTACAACCAGATCCAGGCGCAACAAGGCTCGGCCAATCCCGCCTTCGCCCAGGCCGCCGGCGCCTGGGGCAACCTGATCGGACAGGCCGCGCCGCAGACGGCGGGCGGGATCAACGACCTGTCGAACCAACTCTACGGCAATTACCAGCAGAACGTGATGAACCCGGCGCAGGGGCTGCTGGGCGGCTATCTCCAGGGCGGGCCGGCGACGGCGGGGCAGGTTGGCTCGAACGCCCAGCAACTCATGTCGCCGTATCAGCAAAGCGTCATCGATCCGATGATCCAGGCGGGCGAGCAGCAGCGCCAGATCGCGCGCCAGCAGATCGCGGGTCAGGCCAATAACGTCGGCGCGTTCGGCGGCTCCCGCCAGGGCGTCGCCGAGGGCGCGTCGGACGCGGCGATCCAACTCGGCACCCAGCAGCAGATCGGCAACCTGCTCAACCAGGGCTGGGGACAGGCGCTGACGCCCGCCTATGGGCTCGCCACGCAGGCGGGACAGCAGGGCTACAACGCCGCCACCGGCCTCGCGGGCATGGGTCAGGCGGGCTACCAGAGCGCCCAGGCGGCCGGTCAGGGCATCGGCAACCAGAACCTCGCGGCCGGTTTGCTCTCGGCGCAGCAACTGCCGGGTCAGGCGGTCACGCAGGCGAACCTCAACCAGCAGCAGACCGCCGGTCTCCAGGCGGCGGGGACCTCGCAGCAGCAGTATCAGCAGCAACTGATCGACGAGCAGATGGGCAACTGGGCGGCGCAGTATCAGCAGCCCTACCAGAACCTCTACACGCTGCTCGGATCGCTCGGCGCGGTGCCTTACGGCACCACCTCGACCAGCCAGGGTTGGGGCCAGAACACGCAGAAGACCGACCCCGGCCTGCTCAACACCATCGGCTCGTATGTTGGCATGGCGTCGAAACTGGCCAGCACGGGCGCATCAGTGGCGGCGATGTAGGAGCGGGTCATGGCATTCACCGACGCTGCATGGGGCGACATCGCACCCGCCACCACGGGCACCATGGGTGGCCCGATCGACAGCGGCACCTGGGGCGGTAGTGGCCCCGGCGTCAACTGGGCCGACGCGGCGAAGACATTCAGCGCGGGCGGTGGACAGGATGACATCACCAAGAACCCCGGCACGATCCCCTCCCTCGCGCCACCACAAATACAGACACCGCAGTCCTCGATCGGCCACGGGCGGGCGATGGACATCCGCGAATTGCTAAACATGCTGGCCGAAAAACAGATGCTGTATCAGCAGGCGGCGCACGGTCCGGTGGTCGCGGGAGGACCGCCACAACCCAAACCGCGGCCGCTCGGCCTGTTGGGGGTATAAGCCATGGCCGACGCGACAGCTGATACCGCCACACCCGATGTTTCCGGTCTGACACCGGAGCAGATCAACAAATACCTCACCCTGCTGCGTGTCGGGCAGGGCCTGCCGGATGTCCGGCCGGACCAGACGCCGGTCGATACCAGCGGTTTCTGGGGCGGCCTGCGCCACGGCATCTCCCTGCTTGGAGAGGCGGCCGGCTCACCCGGCCCCGGCGCCCTCGGCGCGCTGTCGCCAAAGGAGCGGGAACAGGCGGGCCTGCAATCGCTGTCGCGGTTCGGCACCGGACTGATGGCCGCCTCGCATTATGTTCCGGGGCAGACCCTCGGGTCGAACCTGGCACAGGGCTTCCAGGCGGCGGAACGCGGTTACGACACCACCGCGCGGCAGGCCATGGGGATGCTGGCGGCAAGGCAGAACTACGCCGTCGAGAGCCAGCACGCGGATCTGAAGAAGCTGCAGGCGGCGCTGCCGTTGTTGTCGTTGCAGCAGCAACTGACGGGCTCGGCGAATACGCAGAAACTACTGAGCGGTGAAGTGACGCCGGGGACCAATATCGGCTCTGGCGGGTCGATCGGCGGGCCGTTCATGGCCGCGCTGGCGGTCATCGAGAGCAACGACCAGAACATCGTCAGCCGGGTGGACAGCGACAGTAAAGGGAAGACCCTGGCGCAGGGCGGCAACCCCGACGAGATCAGTCAGGGCCACTACCAGATCAATCCAGGGACGTGGCGCCGCTACGCGAAGCAGGCCGGCGTCGATCCCGCTCAATACTCTACCCCAATGAAGGCGCCGAAAGAGGTGCAGGCCGCCGTCGCCTCGGTCATCCCGTTGTCCGCGTTCGGCCCGCGCACACAGAAGTTGTTGCGGGACCAGTTCGGTAATCTCGATAGCAATCAAACGATCGGTGCTCTCGCCGGCGCGCGTGCCGCGCCTTCCGCTCCCGGAACCGCCGCCGCTCCCCCAAAGGCGCCGCCGGGGCAGGCCCCCGCGCCGAAGGCCGGTGGCCTTCCGGTGGCCCCGGAGCCACCACTGGCCACCACCGCGCCCGCCCAGACGGCCCAGGGTCCAGAGGAAGGCGCCGTGCAGGTCGCGGGAAGAGATGTTGGATCGCCAACCTCCGGCGTCATCCCGACCCTGCCGCCCGCCGCCGCCGCCCGTTCCGCCGCTGATGTCACCGATATCGAGGCCGGCATGGCCAATGCCCAGGCCAACCCCCTGGTCCGCCAGCCTGGCGCCGTCGTCACCGCGCAGGCGGGCGGGCAGCAGCCGACGACAGCGGCGCAATACCCGCCCATCAAGATAGAGGGTGGCGTCGTCATCCCGCACCCTGGCTCTTATTCCGAGTTCCGCGCGCGTGAGTATGTCCCGCCGCCCGCCACCGAGGACTTCAATCCGAATCTCTCACCCGCGCGGCAGGCGGCGTTCGACGCGGCGCGGCGCGGCATTCAACAGCGGATCGCCAACCGCCCGAACCTGCCAGCGGCGGCGCAGGGGCCAGAGGGGACCAAGATAATCGAGGATCGCGCCGCCCTGGAGGCGAAGCTCCAGGAGGAGATGGCGAGTAAGGCCCAGGACGCGGCGGTCAAGAGATCAGCTTATGACAAGGAGCAGGACACTCGAATCCAGACACGTTACGAAAAAGAGGCTGATAAATACGACAAAGCGGCGGCGGCGCAGCAGGCGCACTCTCAGGCCATGACACTGAAAGAGAAAGAAGGCGAGATAAGCCGCCTCAACACCCGAGAGGGGTCGTTCGTTGAGAGCAATAAAATAGTTCGGGACATGATCGGTAAAGATGCCGTGGCGGCGGCGGGCCAGGTGCAGAGCCTGGAAGGGCTGCATGCCCTGTCGGATAACGTCGGCGACAAGAACACCACGCTGCAAAGCCTCGCCAACATCAAATACGGCGGTACGACACTGCTTAATCACCTGGCGAACATCGGTATTGCCTCCAAAGGCGACGCTGGACCGATCCAGATGTTGCAGAGCGGGATCTCCGGCGCGATCACGCAGCTACGGGCGGGCGTACAGATGGGCGCTTTGTCCGATCGAGATCTGAGCTTCATCGAGAGCCAGGGGCCTTCTCTTTACGAGGACCAGGCCACGCGAACGGCGGTGATCCGATACCTGCAACAGGCGGCGCGAGCCAAGATGCGGTTCAACACGATCTACCAGGAGCAGATGGCGCGGCCCAACATGGATTCAGGCACGGCGCTGGAGAAGACGCGCGAGATCATGGACGCGAAACATCCGATCGTGCCGCGAATGACGCCGGAAGTCGCCGCTGTATGGGCTGAACAAACACCGGAAGCGAAAGCCGCGCGGGCCAAATGGGCGAGAGAGAACAGTGTGAAACAGAACATGCTTGTCCGCCAGCCTGATGGCTCCCTGCTGTTGTTGAAATAGGAAAACGCGAATGGCGGACGACTGGGATCCCGGCGCGAGTTCCGTCCCATTCGGCCCCCAGGGTGGAGCCTCCACCCCGGCGGCCGAGGAGTATGACCCAGGCGCGGTCGCCAGCCCGTTGAAGACGGCTTACCAGGGTGGCAGGCCGGTAGAGCGGAGTATGATTGGTAATGCCCTCTCCGCGATAAGGGACAACATCGTCCCGAACCTGACCCCGACGGCGCCGCACTGGCCGGGGACGAGCGGGCCGCAACCGCTCTTCGATAAGCCGGTCGAGGCGCCATTCCTGACCGCCGTGGGCGAAGGCGCGCGCGGTGCCATCGACCAAGGCGCGGAGAAACTGGCGCGGCTCGGAGGGGCGATCCTGCCATCGAGTGTTACCGGCGCCCTGACCTCCCCGGAAGAGATCAGGGCCGACATCACGCGACGCGCCAAAGAATACCAGTCGAACCCGAACAACTACCCGGACAGCACCAGCTCGACGATCGGAAAGGGTCTCGGCGCGGGCCTCGTCTACGGAGGCCCTTTGACACGCCTCGGTGGCGCGCTGACGACATTGATCGGCCGCACGGGGGCGGCGTCCATCCCCGGCGTCTCTCGGGCGCTGGAGTATCTGGGCGGCACCGCCGAGGCGGCCAAAGGCGCGTCGCTGCCGGCGCGGCTGGCGACCCGAGGCACGTCACTGGCGCTGCAAGGCGGCGAGCTGGGCGGAGCCACGGCGGCCATCGAGGCCGATCCCTCGAAACCGCTCCTGCCCCAGGTGGGTGAAGGCGCCGCCACCGGCGCGCTCGCCAATCCGGCCATGGCGTCGGCCCTGAAGGTGCTGGGCTACCCCGCGAAGGCGGCGATCGGGAAGCTGCCGGGGATGGTGAATGAAGATATCGCGCCGCTGGCGGATCGTTTCATCACCCAATACGGGATCAAACTGGACCCAACGCAGCTGACCCAAAACCCAACCTACCGGCTGATGGCGGACCAGGCGGGCAAGCTGCCGTTCTCCGGCGCGGGAAACCGGATCGCGGAGGCGCGGCTGCAATGGCAAAAGGCCCTCGCCAATGAGATGGGGGAGGCGTTGCCGGGGACAAATTCCTCCTTCAACGGCATCACCCACGCCGTCATGGATCGCGCGCAAGGGCGTATTGGCGCTGGCATGAGCGCCATCGCTGATCGGACCACCGTGAAGGCCGATGATGCGTTCTACAAATCGATCGCCGATATCGCGCCGGAGATAGACCGATTCCGGCTGACGGAAGCACAGAAAAACCCGGTTGAAGCAGCGGTCCAGGATGTTCTGGGCGCCTTCAAAAAGGGTAACGGCAAGATGGGTGGGGAGGCTTACCAGAACCTGGTGCAGACCGATGGACCGCTCGACCTGGCGGTCCGCCACGCCGATCCGACCGTCTCGGCGTTCGCGCTGAAAGTGAAGAACGCGCTAGATGATGCCTTCCAGCGCGCGGCGGCGCCTGGAGACAAGGAGTTGGTGCGAACCCTTCGTCATCAGTATCGCGTGATGAAGACCGTACAGCCCATGGTCGAGCAAAAAGGACTGACCGGAGACATCGAGCCGAACGGCCTGCTGGAGCGGGTGCGGGCGCAGTCCCGCAGGTTCGATGGCTCAAATGATGGTCTCGCCTACACCGGCGGCGGCAAGCTGGGCGACCTCGCCTACGGCGGGCAGATATTCTTCGGCAAGGCGGCCGACAGCGGAACCGCCGCGCGCAATGTGATCATGGGCCTTGTCACGGGCGGAGGCGCCGCCGGAGCACTCGTCAACCCTCTCATCCCGGCGGGGACACTCGCGACCCTCGCGGCCAATCGCGCCGCCCAGGGCCTGATACGGAGCCCGGCGGTGGGCCAGTCCATGGTGGAGAACTCACTCAACCCGAGAACCAGCCCGCTACGCCTCGCGCCGCCGGTCGTGCCGGGGTTGCTGGACTACGTCAATCAACCACGTTGAGTATGATGATCAGGATGATCGGGACCACGATCGCACCGAACAGAAAGTCCATCATAACGTCGCCACCAGCCACAGGAACACACTGACCACGGTAACAACGACGGTGGCGTCGGTGATCCAGCCCCAGGCGCCGCTCCAGAGTCGGGAGCGGCTGCGTCTGAAATGCCAGTGCCAGGCGAGGGAGTGGTTCACGAGCCCAGCTCCGCGTTCAACGCCTTCACGATCGCCGTGGCGGAACCGAATGTCGCTCCGCGCGCCAGGATCTCATCGGTGCAACCGGGCTCGTGGCGGAGGATATCGTAGTGGCCGTCTTCGCTTTTGCCGCCTGTCCTGATGAGGCTGTAGCGGATCGTGGTTTCTGTCGATTGCATCTGTTTGACCTTTTCACTGTTTACATAAAGAACCGGAGCCGGGGTCAGGGTCGCCGAGACGAAAGCGCCCCGACCCCGGTGACGATGGCCGTGGTCATCAACAATCGTTTCATCGTGTGTTTCCCTTTGTCATGGTTCACGACCACCGGTCGCCTTTAACGATACCCAAAACGGTGGTGCTGGTCAGTTCGGTATTCAGG
>Ga0307280_10000069_pt1 | contig 18455 bp, 18 predicted proteins | sample ER_DNA_119_FD_194479 | JGI IMG/M metagenome (GOLD analysis project Ga0307280, IMG submission 194479) | Bulk soil microbial communities from the East River watershed near Crested Butte, Colorado, United States - ER_DNA_119 | ecosystem: Environmental > Terrestrial > Soil > Floodplain | place...
TCACGTGTCGGTGCTGTTGGCCGCCCCTCAGCTACAGCCGACGCCGCTTGTGACGGGCGTGCGGTTTGACTACACCGACTATGACCTCCACCCGCCTTCGGTCAAACTCGTGAACCCCTTCAGCGGCGAGGCTTGGCTGGAGGAGCAACTGCCGACCCGTCTTATGCGGCGGACGGAGATCCAGGGTCAGCTCCCTCCCGGAGTAAATCTGCCCCCTGGCGTCGTGCCGCCGATGATGGTTCAAGACCAGCCCCTGATTCAGGTCTATCCCGGGGAGGATCCTTTTCTGTGTATCCCTGGGGTGCGGGAGTATCACGATCATCCAGCCCACTCAGGGGATGCCTGGGAGCTACACCGAAATGCTGGCGCAGGCACCTTGGTCAGGCTACTCGAGGTCCTAGACACCTACGGCCTACGGCCGCTCAGTGGCTTCAATGTGCAGCTGGAGACGCGCATTACCGGCCTCGCTCAAGCCGAGGTCCCAAATTGAGACTCAGCGAAATCAAGCGCTTTCGGGTGCCCCGATCAATTGTCACCAAGACCGAGGAAAATTTACGAGAGGCTGGCGAAGAGGGGTGCGAGATGTTCATTCTTTGGAGTGGAATCGCAGAGGGTGGAGAGTTCAGATTTCGGACGGCTCACGCCCCTCGACAGACCGCCTACCGCTTTCGCGACGGCCTAGCCGTCAAAGTGTCAGGGTCGGCGCTGCATCGTCTAAACCGATGGCTTCTTGACAACAACGAGGTTCTGGCGGCGCAGGTTCACGCACACCCGACCGATGCATTCCACTCGGAGACCGACGATACCTATCCGATAGTCACGGCTCGCGGTGGCCTGTCTCTAGTGGCTGCTGATTTCGCCCGCAGAGGGCTGATGGATAGATCCAGCGCGCTGTTCCGCCTTGCTGCGGAGGGGTGGACTGAGGTGTCAAGGCCAGAAGGCCTCTTGATGGTGTCATAGACATGGCCCTCGCTGACTACTTTGGTCGCGCCGCGCTTGCAGCCGTTCAGGTGCTTGAGGGATTCGATCAGGATCGATTTCTAGAGCGCCTGAGCTCAATCAAGGTGGGGATCGCCTTTGATGGCAAAGCAGAGGGTCCCCAGGCTGAAGCATTGCTCGACCTATCCGTTCGGATCCTTAGCCGGCTCTACCCGGAGCTTGTAATTAACGGCCCGGATGAGCCAGCCCAGCGGTTGCGTGAGCTCGCGCGCTCTATCAATCCAGCAATCGAGTTCATCGATGAAGCTGACGTAGGGATCGCGGTCGGCTCACTACAGGATCCCTTCCCAGCATCAATCTACGCTGGAGCAAGCGGCTGGGACGCATTGATCGATGATCACAAGCCGCAGCGGTTGGGGGAAGCTGATAACCCACTAGGGGCTGGTGCGGCGGCTTGTCTCGCGAGTGCAGGCATATTTCGGCATGTCTTTGGGATTGGCCCCCCCGACCAGAATCTTCGGTTTTCGACGTTTACCCAAGACCGAGTGGAAGTGTCAACACCGCCTCCACGTAAGCGCTGGCGCCTCTCAGATGAGGCAGTACTACTTGGCGTAGGAGCGATCGGTAATGCGTCGGCGTGGGCTCTGACTCGCTCCCCCTTAGAAGGTCGCTTACATTTAGTGGACACAGAGACGGTTGATCTCGGAAACCTGCAGCGCTATGTGTTGTGCAGCCGGCAGGACGTCGAAGTGGCGAAGGTAGATATTCCACAGTCGTCACACCCAGAGCTTGAACTCGTTCGGCACCAGCAGACGATGCAAGAGTTCTTTGCGTGTGAGGGGTACGTCTGGAAGAGCGTTCTACTTGCCCTTGACAGCGCTCCTGATCGCTGCGCTGCCCAAGCTTCCCTTCCAGCGTGGATAGCTAATGCTTGGACCCAGCCTGGAGACCTTGGATGCTCGACGCACCCCAACTTTTGCGGGGACGATGCTTGTGTGGCCTGCCAATACCTGCCTGAAGGCCAGGCACCCAATGAAGACGAGATAGTCGCTCAGGCATTAGGTATCCCGCAGATGCAAATGCAGGTGCGCACTCTGCTGCACACTGGTGCCTCAGTGGATCGTGAACTTCTCATGGCTATCTCCGAGTCAAAACAAGTGCCACTAGATCGCTTGCTGCCATATGAGCACCGGCCAATCCGAGACCTATACGTGGAGGGATTTTGTGGAGGAGCTGTCATTGCCGTGGATGCAGCTGCGCCCGGGCCGCGTGAGATGCATGTCCCTCTCGCGCATCAATCGTCTCTAGCAGGCATCCTGCTCGCCGCTGCGCTGATCCGCAAGGAAATCGGAGCGGACCCCCCTGCAACTCGGAAGACGCAGGTGAACCTTCTCTCCCCTCTCGGATCAGATTTGGCTCAGCCATTGATGGCCCGCGGGGATGGACGCTGCATCTGCGAAGACCCTGACTTTCGAGCGGCCTTTGAGCTGAAGTACTACGGGGAATAATCTGGCCGGTGAATTTGCGGTCGTAGCGACAACCCCAAGCCGTCGCCCTGTCCGTGGACGAGCTTAGATTGCAACGAATGTCGACCGGGGCACCCATCGGGCCTATTCGTGATTTGCTTGCTCAAGAGGCAGCAGCTTTGGCGGCCAAGATCACTGCCCAAGCCGAGCAGGCTGATCGCTTGAGGGCGCTGGCCGAGCGAGTTGACGCGCAAACTGACCTTGACCGCCAGAATCTCTTAGAGCTTCAGGGCGTACTAGGAGAGGCCGCTCAACTGGTGATCGATGACTTCGATCGATGCCTGAGGGGTCAACGGCTGGAGCGAGTGGCAATCCGCATTCTGCGTGAGTCGTATGGAGATGCTGCCGAGATCCACTACCGCGAGTGGTTTGACTTGATTCGGGGAGAGGGCTATCAAATTGTGGGTCGAAATCCTCTGGGCACTTTTCTTTCCCAGTTGAATCGCTCGGATGCCGTCGAACGTGTAGGGCGTCGCACGGGTCGTTACCGCCTGCGACTCGCCGCCTAGAAACTCTTCTGCTGCGCTCGGGTTCAACGTCCGCTCGTCGGCCTAGTCTTCTTTGCGTATCTACGCGCGCTTCGTGACGTAGAAAGTCGCGAAGCGGGGAAAGCCAAATGCCAGAGCCTCGAAAAGTCCACGCTGTCCTCGATTTGGAGTGGCGGATCAATTCGACCTTGGTGAGCCCGCGGGAGGCGCGGCGCTTTATAGATGAGCTTCCAAGGCGAGCCGCCGAGGCTGGGATCCGCGAGCGCATAAAGCGCGTGCAATGCCCCATCCATGGTGGTAGGGCAAGATTGACGCCCGCGGCGGGTCCCAGGGGCGAATTGCATTTTGGTGTTTCTGCCTGCTGCTCGGAGCTTGAAGAGCTAGTGGCCCTTGCGTTGCGCTACCGCCCGGGCCGTGGTTTCTCCGGCGATCACAACTGAAAGTCGGCGTGCGGCGACAGCCCTAGTCTCATTCCGGTCACATCACCGCCGCAATCACGCTCCCCACGCCAACGCCCCTCCTCCTTTCAATCAGACGGACCTCGGCTTGCTGAGCGGCTCGATGGCAGACGCCGCTGTCCGTGGGCTCAGCCAGTCGTGGCTGAAACGCTCCAATTGATCCTTGCCGGCGGTACCATGGGCCGGTGACTACGAAGGAGCGACTCCACAAGTTGGTCGATGAGCTTTCCGAGCAGGAGGCTGAGGCCGCGCTGGTGATCGTCGGGCGTCGGCGCGACGACCCGATGCTGCATGCCCTTGTATCCGCTCCGCTCGATGACGAGCCCTTAATCCTCGAGGAGGATGCCAGTGCGGCTGAGGCGCTCGCTGCCCACGGGCGCGGGGAATCGGTTTCGTCCGACGAGCTACGGGCTGAGCTCGATCTCGATTGACCACGGGCTGGTCCCATCGGATCATGCCTCCCGCGCGACGAGACCGAGCCCGCAGCGGGCGGGTGATCGACGAGTCCTCGATCGGAGATTAGGTCGAACAGGCAGAGGCTGGCTACTCGGTTGAGGACACTCTCAGGCGACGCACACGGGACGCCCCAGCTTCGCCGTCGAATTCAGGTCGCATCTCGGTCACATCGTCCCGGCGATCCCGCTTGTAAGGCCACCTCACCGGTGCCTACCGGTATCAGATTTATCTGATAATGTAGCTCCATGACGCGTTTGAGTGCGACCGAGGTGGCCCGGGAATTTTCCGCGGTCGTCAACCGGATCGGGGCCGGCGAGGAGATCGAGGTTGTGCGCAACGGCGTGCCGGTCGTTCAGATGCGACCGGCCAACCCAGGCCATCTCGTTTCGCCGGCAAGGTGGCGAGAGCTGATGGATTCCGCGCCTGCGCCCGACGAGGACTTCGCACACGATGTCGAAGCTGGGCGAGAGGCCATTGGCCCTCCGAGTAGCGCATGGCCGTCCTGATCGATACCTCTGTGTTGGTCAACGCTGAGCGGCGCGGGCAGTCGCTGGATCAGGCGATCGGCGACCAAGACCGCGCGATCAGCGTCATCACGGCCAGTGAGCTCCTGCATGGGGTGCACCGCGCCCAGTCGGGTGCGGTGCGGACCCGCCGCTCCGCGTTCGTCGAGCACGTGATCTCTGCGATCGAGCCGTTGCCGGTCACGACCGCGATTGCCCGAGCCCACGCGGAAATCTGGGCGGAGCTCGAGAATCGCGGCAACCTGATCGGAGCCCACGACCTCTGGATTGCCGCCACGGCTCTGAGTCATGGCATGGATGTCGCCACTGCAAACGCTCGGGATTTCGAACGCGTACCTGGCCTCAACGTGGTGCCCGTCTGAGGGCGGGTCTCATTCCGGTCACATCGCCCTCGCAATCCCGCTCCCCGTGCGGCTGACCTTCAGCCTTTCAAGCCGAAGGTCGCCGGTTCGAATCCGGTCGAGCGCATTCGGTCGGCGAGCACCTCGCGGAGCTATGTCGCCGGCTGGCCTGGAGCGTCTTTGCGACTCTGCTCCAAGAGGAACTTCATTGCTGCGTCGTGGCCCATGAAGGGGGCGAGGCAGATGAAGACGAATTGGGGGAGGAATTCCGAGTACCACTCCGGGGGATGTCGCTTGCGGAGGGCGCGGAATGCGATCTCGTACATGGTGGCGCCGATCGCCTCGGAGGAGATGCGTGGCAGGGTCTGCGCCTGCGGCCGCCAGCGGTAGCCCTCCTCGAGGAAGAGGGTGAAGGCGCCCAGGCGGTCGTAGATGAGGTGGACCATCTCGTTTCCGACCACATGCGTCTCGACCAGGCCGAGGTAGGCGTAATCGGTAGCCGTGGCGAAGAAGCTCGCGAACGCCTGGCTGGCCCTCCACACTTGCTCCGGCCAGCTCGCGGCCGAGGTGAAGGCCGAGGCGCAGGCGCCGATCACCTGCTCCAGCATCAGTTCCAGTGCTTGGTTGGCGGCATCCCCCTTGTTGCGAAAGTGCCGGTAGAAGGCGTTACGGGAGACTCGCGCCTCGGGGGTGATCTCGGCCACCGAAGTCTGCGCGAACCCCGAGGCGTAGCTCAGGCTCGTGAGAGCGGAGAAGATGCGCAGGCGCTGGTTCACCTCCACCTCGGCCTCGGTCAAGCGGTGGCGGCCGGCGGGCAGCGGTTTCAACTCGTAGGTCTCGGTCGGCCGCGCGTTCCTCTGCACCAGGTTCGCGAACGGCTGCCGGCTGGGCATGGTCAGGGCTCCCGCGTAGGAGTCGACCCAGGCGGCGAGATCGGCCGGCTCGAGCTCGCCCGCCCCATCCACCCGGTCGTGCCGGAGGCGCATCGCAAACAGCCGGAAGAGGCCGCCGACGAGGTCGTCCAGTGCCGCCGGAACAGCCCGCTCGTCGAACTCGCCGGTCTGCGAGGCGATGGCAATCAGGACCGCGACGCGGTGCTGGAGCCGATCGCGAAAGTCCATTGACTCGGCGCCCGCCGCGAGGCTCTCCATGAAGAGCACTCGGGAGCCCACCGGGTCGTCCCCGACCTGCTGGCAAAGCGCTTCGATCAGCGGGCCGGTCCCCGGAGAATCAGCCGACTCAACCGCCTCGAGGCGGTTGATCAGTTCGCCCCCGAGGAAGTCGAGGGCGGCGAGAAAGCAGTCCTCCCGACCCGAAAAATGTTCGTAAAAAGTCGAGCGTGAGACTCCGGCGCGCTCGGTCACCTGTGCGACGCTGAGATCGAGGTACCCGTAGGTTGCGGCGGCCTCTGTCGCTGCCTGAATGATCCGCTGCCGGGTCGGCGCCCGGCGGAATCGTGACGCTCCGTCCCTCATCTGGTGCTTGTCTGCATGTTGAGGTGGAGGGCGGGGACCATCAGGAGCGAGCCGCGCGTAGAGCGGAAAGTGGTTTCAAGCTGCGTGGCGACCCACTTTCTACCGCTTCCGCCCGTCGGCTATCACCGCTGCAAAGAAAAATTACGCAGGCAGAATTAGAAACTCTCTGTCCAGGGGGGCGATTCGGCGGGACGCTGTGTCCGGCGCGCATCAGGCCGCCTGAGGAGCGGGCAGCCGAATCGCCCTACCGAAGTCCCGTACACCTTGGCCTACCGCGGCTGTTCGATGAATCGCCAAAAACGTTAACCGTCCTCGCTTGACTCTGCCGATTTCCTCGCATTGGGTGGCTTCGAGTTTCGTCCGCCACCACCGAACCGCCAGGGGGAGAAATGCCCAGTCACGGCATGCCGTTGAAAGACCACCAAACTTCAATGCGCGGTCTGCTGGCGTTGGTTGCCGTGATCGTTATGGGCTCGAGCCTCGCCGCATCCCCCCTCGATGCAACTGCTGCTCATTCTCCGAGCCAGAAGCACGAGAAAGCGCAGGTTCGCAAGCACAAGAAGGCGAAGGTGCGCAAGAAGAAGGCGCAGCATCGTAAGCACAAGCAAGCCCAGGCCCGCGGGCACCACAGAGGCCAGGGGAACGGCCCGAAGGCCCACGGCCCGGTCGTACCGACGCCCGGAATCACCGAATACCCCAACGGCTGGATCCACTACGAGCCAACCGCACCGGAGCTCCAGGGTCACTCCGGAGAGACGACCCGCGTCGAGGGCACGCTCGACCTCGGTGGGGTTTGCAATCTCGAGACGTCCTCGACCATGCCCCCGAGAGGACAGGAACTGATCCGAGAGCAAATCGCCTACAACCCCGATACCTGCGAAGCCGTCTACCTCGAAAGGCTGATCGGGAGGCCGGACCCCGTGCAGCCGCGCATAGTGCCGGGCGACCCGGGAACCGTCAAGTACGCGACCGGCCACAACATGCAGCTGTGGGTCGATCCCGTCGGCATCACCATCACGGGGCTGAACATCGATCTCAGCTGGCCACTGTACGGGGCAAAAGGAAGGTGGGGGGCCGTTCCATACTCCTACAAGTGGCCGCTAGATGGCTGGCAAGTGGGCAAAGTCCAAAGAGATATTCTTCCGGTGACCAAAGAGAACGAATACGGCACCAAACAGGGCGTAAAAGAACGAATGTGGGGGACGGCGCAAGAGGGTGCGCCATCGGGTGGCAAGCGAGCGGTCGCCTACCGGCGCTTCGAAAACATCGACTTCTACAAAGCGGTGAAGTCGGCAAAGGGGGGCGCTGCCTGTAACAACGTACCTACTACTTGGACCGTCTTCGAGCACGAAGTCCAGGTGATCGGCTACAAGAACGGCCGGATGGGAACCTGGCAGCATAACTCGAAGTCCGGCCCCTGTGAGAATCTCGTCCACCCGAGGGAAAAAGTCGCGTGGGGTCTCAAGAGGGACAATTTCCCAATTGAGTTCGACGACGAGCCTCTCCATACCCTCCTGCCCCGGCACGCCTTCACCGCGTCCCCCGACGAAATGGTCATCGACGAATCGACCGATCCGGTCCCCTATGACCTGCTGCCGACCGAAATCAACCTGACCTCGGTCAAACTCTCTGGCGGGGTCAACCCCCGGGGAGTGAGCACCAACTGGTGGGCTCAGTGCGGCACCACCACGGCCTACGGGATGTGGGCGAGCGGGCAGGTGAACATCGGCAGCGGGACGAGCTCCGTGCCGGTCTCCGTGACCGTACCCAACCTGCAGCCCAACACCACCTACCACTGCCGCATGGTGACGCTCAACACGCAGGGCCAGGCCGCGTTCAGCGCCGACGAGGAATTCACCACCCGGTCAGACCCCCCAGCCGTCGCTTCCGCCTACACCACCGACATCACCGAGAACAGCGCGAAGATTCTCGGCTGGCTGAACCCCAACGGGGGGGCGACCAACTTCTACTTCCAGTGGGGCTACACAGTCAACTACGGCAATACCGCCCCCGCACCTCCCGGCTGGAGCGCCGGATCGGGCAACGAACCCTTCCTCGCAGGCTATGACCTCTCTGGCCTCGAACCCAACACCACCTACCACTACCGGCTGGTCGCCTCGAGTGCCGCAGGGACCGTCTACGGACCCGACCAGACCTTCAACACGCTGAACGCGGTGCCGATCGTGACCACCAGCCCGGCGACCGAAGTCGGCCTGACCAGCGCCAGGCTGAACGGCTGGGTCAATCCCCACGGCTACCCCACCGATTACTACTTCGAATACGGCAAGACCAAAGAACTGGAAAACCGCTTTCCCGCGGCGCCCGGGGCGCCGGTCGGATCCGGCAATGGCGCCGTGTTCGTGTCAAACGTAGTAACCGGCCTGGAGCCCGGGACCACCTACTACTACCGCCTCGGCGCTCCGAGCAACCAGGGGATCGGCTACGGGGAAATCGGAACCTTCACTACCACCGGGCCGGCGATCGAAGACGAGCTGCCGGGCGAAGTGACGCAGTCGAAGGTGACGCTTGCCTCGAAGATCGATCCGCGGGGCTATGCCACGAGCTACTACTTCGAATACGGAATGAACGACGCCTACGGCTCGAAAACCGAAGAAAAATCCCTTCCCGCGGGCAACGGCTTCCAGTCGGTGAGCGCTGCCGTGGAAGGCCTGCCGGTCGGCTGGACGATCCACTACCGTCTCGTAGCCAAATCGGCCCAGGGCACCCACACCGGTCCCGACCGGGTGGTGACGAGCGCCTGGCGAAACGAGCCCGGCACCGGCCCCGCGGCGGCGATCTCCGAAGGCCTCGAGGACGTCTCCTGCCCGGCCGCCGGCAGCTGCATCGCGGTCGGCTCCTACCTGAACGGCGACACCGGCAGGACGCAAACCGCCGCGATGCGCCTCAGCGGAGGCAGCTGGTCGGCGCTGGCGGTGCCCGCCCCAGCCTGGACCAACTCCACCCTGACGGCGCTCTCCTGCGCGAGCGCCACGAGCTGCCTGGCGGTCGGCTCTGCTGACAAGGGCTTCCTCGCTCCCGATCTGCTGATCATGAAATGGGACGGCAGCGCCTGGAGCGACGTCTCCGCCGGGCTGCAGGAGCCCGCCGAATTCGACTACCGCCTGAACGACGTCGACTGCCCGGCCGCCAACAGCTGCGAGGTCGTCGGCTACACCAGCCCCGCCAACGGCGTGGGGGTCGAGAGGACCCTGGCCCTGCACTGGGACGGCAGTACCTGGACCGTGCGCCAGAGCGCCAACCCCCTCACCCCCGGCGGCGCACCCAGCCTGGAAGACAACGCTCTGAAGGCCGTCTCCTGCGCGAGCGTCACCGTCTGCAAGGCGGTGGGATCGCACGTCGCGAGCCCCGGCGGCACCATGCTGTTGCAAAAGCCGCTAATCCTCAGCCTGAGCGGCTCCGAATGGATAAGCGAGGACGCCGACCTCAGCGCTTTCACGAGCCCGGAAACCCAGTTCTGGCTCGAGGGCGTCTCCTGCCCGACCACCACCGTCTGCCTCGCTGTCGGCTACTTCGGCGGCAACAACTTCGCCGGTACCAGGTGGGCCTTCACCCAGCGCTGGAACGGGACCCAGTGGCTCAACCAGTCGGTCTACGACGAAACCAACCAGGCGACCAAGCTCTACGACGTCTCCTGCAGCTCGGCGACGTCCTGCCGCGCGGTCGGCAAGGATGGCCGGGGCCTGCACTGGAGCGGCACGCAGTGGAAGCTGCAGGCGCCCAAGGCGCCCGCCGAACTCGAAGCCGACCGGGGCACGCAGCTGGCCGGCGTTTCCTGCCCGACGTCGACCGAGTGCCACGCCGTCGGCGCCTACGCCGACAAGGCGACCCACCGCCTCCAGCGCCTCACCCAAGCCTGGTCGGGCACCGGCGCGGTCCCGGGCGCCAGCTGGACCACCCCGAGCCCCATCACCGAGACCGGAGCGACCCTGCGCGGCAAGGCCAACCCGGCCGGAGTCGATGCCAGCTACTACTTCGAATACGGCCCCACCACCTCCTACGGGATGAAAACCCCAGGAGCCAGCGCCGGCTCCCACAACCTGGGCTCCAACGTCAATGCCTGGGTCACGGTCGAAACGCCGATCACCGGGCTGCAGGCGGGTAGGGAATACCACTACCGCGTGGTCGTCACCAACGGCGCCTCCACCGTCTATGGCGCCGACACCACCTTCAAAACGAAATGCAATCTCTGCGAATCCCCGGTCACCGAGGCCTTCAACGGCTCCAGCACCGAAATCTCGGACTTCGCGACCAAATGGGCGCCGCTGCAGTGGGCGGGCTCGACCCGCAAGGGCAAAAACAACGCCAACGGCTACGGCCCAGTCGACACGGCGCTGAACGGCGCCTACTTCATCCCCACGGTGACCGACTCGGGCGCCGGCATCGCCGCCCAGGCGACCCTCGCCGCCGCCCCTGGAGTCGGCGGCCATGTCTCGCTCTGGCTCGACATGGAAAAACCGGCGGTCGAAAAACGCGGCTATGAGCTGAACTTCACCGAAACCGCGGCCAACACCTACACCGTCGCCCTGAAGCGCTACTTCGGCGCCAACATCACCGTCCTGGGCTCCCAGACCGGCTTCTCCTTCCCGCCCGGCAGCCAGATGGCGCTGGTCGACAAGGGCGGAGAAGTCGCGGCCTGGGCCAACACCGGTTCCGGCTACACGAAAGTCCTCGGCGCCACCGACACCTTCTACAACACCGGTGCGGCCGGGGTCGAGATCCAGGGCGCAACCACGACGCGCCTGACCAACTTCAAGCTCGGCACCCTGGCCGAACAGGTGACCTACTTCGAACAGGCGGTGAAATCGATCCCGTTGATCGACGCCTTCGCTCGCACCGAATCGCCGCTGTCGCTGACCAACTCCTGGCTTGCCCTGAACTGGGCGACGGCGACGGTGAAAACCGGCAAAGTCGACCCCACCGCCGGCTGGACCCCGACCGAATGGTCGACCTCCCCCGCCGGGGCCTACTGGCAAAAAGCGATGGCATCGGACACCGGCACCGGCGATGCCGTCATGGCCACTTACACCAACAGCTTCCCTCCGGGGAGCCCCTACTACGCCTCGCTCTGGCTGAACGCGCCGAGCCCCGGGACGGTGAAGAGCGGCTACCAGCTGCGGATCGTCGGCACCGGCTACTGGCCCCAGGAACTGAAGCTCTACAAGTGGGTGAACGGCACCCAGACGCTCTTGGGGACCAAAACCGTGGACTTCCCCGTGGGCGGCCCGGGGGGAGCGAAATTCGCCCTGGTCGACAAGGGCAACACGCTCTCGGTCTGGTCGAGCCCGGCCGGGGGCAACCTCACCCAGGCCTACACCGCCACCGACACCACCTACAGCTACGGCTACGCGGGGGTCGAGGGGGCCGGGCCCACCGGGCTGAAGGACTTCAAGCTCGGCCAGCTGCCCCGCTCGCAGTTCTAGGTCAGGTGGGTCGGCCCCCGGGCTCCTGGCCCGGGGGCTGGCGCCGCCATGACAGCGACGCCGATCACACCCGCTCGATAGCCCGCCCCAGGTTCTCCAGGGATTTCGTCCAGCCGTCCTCGTGCCGGCGCACCGCTTCCTCGTCGGCCAGGGCGCTGTGGGTTAGGAGGACCGTGGTGCGGCCCTCGGCCTCGAGGAAGTCGAGCTCGATCAGGGTCTCACGGGCGCTGTCGTCGTCCCAGGTCCAGGTGAAGGCGAGGCGGGTGGGGGGGTCGATCTCGGTGTAGGTACCGCCGCCGCCGATGTCGCGGCCCTCGTCGGTGTCGCGCATGACGACGCGGACGGCGCCGCCGATGCAGAGGTCGACCTCGGCCTCGCTGGTCTCCCAGTGGCGCCTGGCGTGGAACCAGCGGCGCAGCACCTCCTCGCTGGTCCAGGCTTCGAAGACGCGCTGGGCCGGGGCCTCGAAGGTGCGTTCGATGCGCAGCGTCATGCCGGCGTTCATCGGGCGTCCTCCCGCCGCTGCTCGCGCCGCAGCCTGTGGTTGAGCCAGGCGCGGGCGGCCAGCAGGCTGCCACCCGTGCTCGCCAGCGCCGGCAGGAGCTCCTCGACCGGCATGCCGCCGACGTGCGCGAGCGGGATCACGTGCTCTTCGCTCCGCGCTGGGAGGCGGTCTCCTCCGAGAGGGCGTGCTCGAAGACGATCCCCTGGTCGTATTCGTCGTGGCGGTTCCACCAGCCGTAGGCCTGGGTCTGCGGGTAGCCCTCGGGCGAGTCCTCCCAGATCTCCTGCCGCCCCAGCGGAGTGATGTCGAGGTAGTTCCAGGTGTTGCCCATCTGCTCGTCGCCGCGCTTGTCGACGAAGTAGGTGCGGAAGATCTCGCCGCCCTCGTTGAGGAAGACGTTCGTCCCGTGCCATTCGTCGACGTCGAAATCGGCGTCGAAGCCGTCGGTCAGCGTGTACCAGGGGATCTCCCAGCCCATCCGCTCCTTCAAGCGGGCGATCTCTTCCTGCGAGGCGCGGGAGACGAAGACCAGGGTGGTGTCCCGGGCGTTCAGGTGGGCGAGGTGGGCGACCTGGTCGGCGACGAACGAGCAGCCGGGGCAGCCCTTCTCCGGATAGCCCTTCACGTCCGGGTCGAAGAAGAAGCGGTAGACGATCAGCTGCCGGCGCCCGGCGAAGAGGTCCTCGAGGCCGACCGGCCCGTTCGGTCCCTCGAAGCGGTACTCGCCGCCGACGGCCATCCGCGGCATCCGCCGCCGTTTGGCCGCGAGCGCGTCGCGGGCCCGCGTCAGCTCCTTCTCCTCGACCAGCATCTCCTCGCGGGCGGCCTTCCACTCCTCCGCGGATACAACGGGCGGCAGGTTCATCTCGGGTCCTCCTTCAGATAGTCGTCGACGACGTCGAACAGGCGTCCCCAGAGGGCGCGCTGGCGCTCCATCCACTCGGCTGCCTCGTCCAGACCCTTGGTCTCGAGCGAGAGCCGGTGGGTCCGACCTTCAACTACCCGGCTGACGACGCCCGTCTCTTCCAGCACCTTGAGGTGCTTGGAGATCGCGGGCTTGGAGACGCCGAAGTCGCGGGTGACTTCGCCGACGGTCGCCGGGCCGGCGGTGAGCCGTTCGACGATCCCCCTCCGGATCGGGTGGGAGAGCGCCTTGAACGAATCATTAACCATTTGGTTAACTATAGCGAAGACGACCTGTGGGCTGGGTCGGCGGTACTCCGGGGCGGCGCTAAGGTCACTCCATGGCCAAGGCGAAGGTGCAGCGGCGCGGTGACGGCTCGCGCTCCGGCGCGGACCCTCGCACGCGGGTCGCGGCGCGCTTGCGCGAGCGGCTGCCGGAGATCCAGGGGGCGGTGGCGACGCGCGTGTACGCGATCGCCGACCCCCACGAGGTCGCCGACCCCGCCTACGTCGAGGGGCTGAAAGCGGCGCTGGCAGCCGCCGTGGAGTACCGGCTCGCGGTGCTCGAGCTCGGCGAGCGGCGGGCGCCGGCGGTGCCCGAGGTGCTGCTGGCCCAGGCGCGGCTGGACGCACGCGACGGCGTCCCGCTCGACACCGTGCTGCGGCGTTACTTCGCCGGCAACTCGCACTTCGGCGACTTCCTCGTCGAAGAGGCCGAACGGGCGGAGGTGCCGAGCGCGACGCTGCGCGGGCTGCTGCGCGAGCAGGCGACGCTCGGCGACCGGCTGCTCGCCGAGGTCAGCGCCGAACACGCGCGCGAAGCCGCGAACCGGCCGAGCGGCAGCACCAGCGAGCGGCGGCGGCAGCTCGTCAAACGCCTGCTCGCCGGTGAGCTCGTCGACAGCTCCGAGCTCGGCTACGACCTCGACGGCCACCACCTCGCCCTGATGACCAAAGGCGAGGGGACGGAGGAAGCGATGCGGGAGCTGGCGAACCGGCTCGACCGCCGCCTGCTGATCGTCCAGCGCGAGGAAGAGGCGAAATGGGCCTGCTGGCTCGGCGGCCGCAGCGAGCTCGGTGCCGACGAGGCGCTGCGGGCGCTCCGCGAGCTCGATCCCCAGGGCGTGTTCGTGACCGTCGGCGAGCCGGAAGAGGGGCTCGCCGGCTGGCGCTTCAGCCACCTGCAGGCGAAGGCGGCGCTGGCGATCGCCGAACGCCGGCGCGAGCCGGTCCTCCGCTACGCCGACGTCGCCGTCCTCGCCTCGATCCTCCGCGACGACCTCGTCGCCGCCTCGCTGCGGCGCATATACCTGGAGCCGCTGGCGCAGTCGCGCGACGGCGGCAGGGTCGCGCGGGAGACGCTGCGCGCCTGGTTCGAGGCAGAGCGGAACGTCTCCTCGACCGCCGCCGCGCTCGGCGTCGACCGCCGCACCGTGCGCAACCGCCTGCGCGCGATCGAAGACCTGCTCGGCCGGCCGCTGCGGGGCTCGCTGGCCGATCTGGAGATCGCGCTGCGCCTCGAGGAGTAGTCGGGCTCGTCCCCGCTTCCCACTTTGGGGCATCGCCGCCGGGCGGGGGCTCAGATCGGGGAGGCGGCACCAACGCCCGGCGGCGGAGGATCGAGCCATGAGCCGGAAGCCGATCCTCCTCGCTGCCCTGGTCGCCATCCTCGCGCTGATCCTCGCCGGCGCCGCCCTCGCCGGCCCGAACCGCAAGATCTGGTGTGCGGGAAACCTCTGCGTCGCCGACAGTGGCGGCATCTCCCCCAAAAAACTGCCCAGGCACGAGAAGGCCCCGGTCACCGCGCTCCTCAACGCCGAAATCAGCACCCGCGACGGGTCCCACCCGCCCGCCTTCGAATCGATGGACCTGAAGATCGAGCGGAACATCTCGCTCGACTCGGTGGGACTGCCGACCTGCAGGATCGGGCAGCTCAAGGCGACCAGCTCTGCCACCGCCAAGCGCGCCTGCGGCGACGCGACCGTCGGCTCGGGGGAGGCCGAAGTCGAGGTTGCCTTCCCCGAACAGGCTCCGTTCCGCTCGACCGGGCCGCTGATCCTCTTCAACGGCGGGACCAAGGGGCCGACGACCACCCTGCTCCTGCACGCCTACGTCAACGTGCCGGCGCCGACCGCGATCGTCGTTCCCGCCACGGTGACCAGGATCGACGACGGGCGCTTCGGGATGCGGATCCAGGCGACGGTCCCTAAGATCGCCGGCGGCTCCGGCTCGGTGACGGAGTTCGAGCTCAGGGTCGGCCGCAGGTTCACCTACAAAGGCCAGCGGAAGAGTTTCGTCAGCGCCAGTTGCCCGTCCGGCTCCTGGATGGCCAAGGGCGAAGCCAGGTTCGTCGACGACACCGCCCTGCACATCGCCCACGTCTTCCCCTGCACGCCAGGGAGTTGAACGCTCGCGGGTAGGTCCCGCGTCTCTCCGGGCCGAACCGGTCGGTCACCTCCCCGGGGGACCGGCCGGTTGAGCCTACGCCCGCAGCCGGTCCGCCAGCGTCGTCAGCGCTCCGACGCTCGTCCCCAGCGCGGCCGCCAAGCGCAGAAGCGTCGTGTAGCTGGGATTGCGCACGCCGCGCTCGACGCCGCCGACCTGGGTCAGGTCGGTTCCGGCCGCCGCCGCCAGGTCCTCCTGGCTCATCTCGGCCTCGAGGCGAAGCTGCCGAACCGCATCGCCGAGGGCAGCGTGCTCGGGGGAGCGTGGTTTGCTGCGGCGTGGGGGCGGCATCGCGCCCAGGAGCCTCTCTATTAAAAGACTCCAGCGTTAGAGTATTTATGCCATAACATCCAGAGCGCCGGAATGGGGTCGAGCAGTCGACTCTTCCGGCATGCTCATGGCCCCTTCGTCTTCAGAGCTGATCAGCGCCCTCGGCCACCCGTTGCGCCGGCGGATTCTCCTCGCCTACCTCGACGAGCCGATGGCGCGCGCTTCGGCGGGTGAGATCGCCGAAGCCTTCGACGAGCGGGTGGGGGAGGTCGCCTATCACCTCAAGACCCTGGTCAAAACGGAGATTCTGCGGCCGCTGCACGACGATGGCTGGAAGCGGGCGCAGCAGACTCGGTACAGGTTGGCCGGCGACGTCGAGGTGGTCTGGCTGCGCCTGGCGCTCGAGGTCTGGGCGGAAACCGAGCTGATGCCCTAGCGCTCCTGCTCCCCGGCGACGAGGTCCCGCAGGCTGCGGAAGTCCTCGGCGCAGGCGGGGCAGCCCTCTAGGTGGGCGCGCATCCCGGGCACCCGCTCGTCCGCGGGCTCGCCGGCGACTTCGAGCTCGACGTAGCGGTCGAGCTCCTCGAAGCACTGCTCGCAGGTCAGCTCTTGGGTACCGGGCCCGAGTACACGGCCCAGCAGCTCGTCGTGCTTCACAGCTCCTCCTCTCCGCCGGCCCCGAATGGGAAGCCGCGCGCGGCCAGCGCCCGCCGCAGCTTGCGGCGGGCGTCGTGCAGGTTCTTGTAGAGGGCGCCGCGGGTCGAGCCGAGGCGCTCGGCGAGGACGTCGATCGGCACGTCGTTGAGGGCGACCGCGACGAGCACCTCGCGCTGGCGCGGGCTGAGGCTGCGCTCGATCTCTCCGCGCAGGGCCGCGAACAGCTCGGCCTCCTCGACGGGGCGCTCGGTACCGGCACCCGCATCCGCGAGCGCCTCCCAGGCCTCCTCCTCCAGCGGCACCTCCCGTCCCTGCCAGGCGCGCCGGCGCACCTTTACCGCCGCCTCCAGCAGGGCGAACTTGTAGGCCCAGGTCGTGAATCGGCTTTCGCCGCGGAAGCTGTCGAGCTTGCGCAGCACGGCCATCAGCGCGTCGTCGGCCGCCTGCTGGGCGAGGTCCTCCTGGTCGCCGCCGCGCAGGTGGCGGACCTCGGCGCCGCGGCGGCCGATCTCGAACCGCGCCGCCTTCAGCAGCAGTCCGTGCAGCTCGGCCACCGCCGCCTGGCGCTCGGGCCCGTCGGCCCGCAGCCGCTCCACCCAGGCGCAGGGAGGAGAGTCGGCGGGCATCTGAGTCGGGGTCGTCATCAGCGCGGTCGCCATGCATTGTTAGCGACGGCCGCCGCCGACTTCTTACTCGTTTCCACTCTTTTCCTCGTCATGGCGGGGAAAAGGGTGGAAACGACGTGCGGGATCGGGTGGGGGAGGTAAGAAGCCGGCGCGGGGCAACGCATACGGGACACACACCTACGACCCAGGAGGTTCCCGATGTCAACCACCGCAACCCTCGACCCCCGCGCTGCCAGCCTGTCGCCCAGCTTTGGCGAACGCCTCGCGGGCGACCCCGCCTACCAGGCGTTCACGCTGCTCCGCATCGCCTTCACCGTCGCCCCGATCCTCTTCGGCCTCGACAAGTTCTTCGGCGTCCTGGTCGACTGGGAGCAGTACCTGGCGCCCTGGATCGACGACATCGTCCCCGGCAGCGCCGCCACCGCGATGCACCTGGTGGGAGCGATCGAGATCGTCGCCGGCCTCGCCGTCGCGCTGAAGCCGCGCTACGGCGCCTACCTGGTCGCGGCCTGGCTGGGCGGGATCATCGTCAACCTGCTCACCTACTCCGGCTACTACGACATCGCCCTGCGCGACTTCGGCCTGATGCTCGGCGCCCTCACCCTGGCGCGGCTGGCGAGCGTCTACGACCCGCCCGGGCTCGAGGTGAGGCTCTAGTCCGAATCTAGACTGGGAGGGATGCCGCCGCTGCTCGAGCGCCTCGGGGTGGAGATGCCCGTCGTCCAGGCTGGGATGGGCGGCGGGCTGAGCCGGCACGAGTTGGCGGCGGCCGTCTCCGAGGCGGGGGGCCTGGGGACGATCGCGGTCAGCGGGGCGGAGGCGATTCGCCGCGAGTTGGCGGCGGCGCGGGCGTTGACCGGTCGCCCGCTCGCGGTCAACCTGCTGCTGCCGTTCGCCCGCCCCGACTGGTTCGAGGCAGCCGCCGCGGCCGACGTCGTCGTCACCTTCTGGGGCAGGCCGCGGCGCCGCACCCCGGGCATCTGGCTGCACCAGTGCGGCTCGGTTGCGGAGGCGCGACGGGCACAGGCCGCGGGCGCCGACGGCGTCATCGTCCAGGGCGTCGAGGCGGGAGGGCACGTGCGCGGCACAACCCCGGCGCTGCGGCTGCTGGAGGAGGTGCGCGCCGCGCTGCCGGCCGGATACCCGCTACTGCTCGCCGGCGGGATCGCCGAGCCCGCCGGCGTGCATGCGGCGCTGGCCGCGGGGGCGCAGGCAGCGGTCGCCGGCACCCGCTTCCTCCTCTCCGAGGAGAGCCGCGCCCACGCTCTTTATAAGGAGCGCCTGCTCGCGTCCAGGGAGACGATCCTCACCGAGCTCTTCGGCGCCGGCTGGCAGGCCCCGCACCGCGTCGTCCCGAACGCGGCGACGGATCGCTGGCTAGGCGGCGTTGGGGCAATTTTT
>Ga0307280_10000070_pt1 | contig 18275 bp, 20 predicted proteins | sample ER_DNA_119_FD_194479 | JGI IMG/M metagenome (GOLD analysis project Ga0307280, IMG submission 194479) | Bulk soil microbial communities from the East River watershed near Crested Butte, Colorado, United States - ER_DNA_119 | ecosystem: Environmental > Terrestrial > Soil > Floodplain | place...
TGAGCAGTAAATTAAAGCGGGAAAAAGCAGAACGGGATATGTTGAACATTCGGTTTCAGCACTTAACGATTTACGGGAGAGGCCATGAAGATGGAACAGACTGTGATTTACGCGGGGCGGCCAGTCTTCTATATACGCCAATGAAACAAATCGCCGAAAAACTAGAGATAGGAAATGGCGTAGCGAAGATCAACGATTATGATGTATTCCAAGCGAAAATAGGATGAGGGCGTTTGTTGTGTGCACCTCTTTCCCTACGTTCCTTAATTTCTTTTTTTTCTGGTGGTGTGGTCACACACAGGGAAAAGACACAGCACAATGAGGGTAGTTTGTGTCACCGTTTGGCGGCTGCGGCGTGCCTCGACCGCTGTGTAACGGAAGCACGTAAGGGCTCGGTGCACACAAGCGGCGCGCACGCTGTCTAGGCATTTCGCTGTGCGTTGCGAAAGGTTTCCCAGCGCCGCTGTTCGAAACGTACTTGACGGCGTGCGCGCGCTGTGCTCTAATACGCACGCGGGATGGTCCCGCTGGAGTTTTCGCTATGCCCTCTTCGACCGATCTTTCGCCGTACGCCGCCGCAGCCACCGCGCTGTTTTATACGCGCGCCGTACACTTCCAAGGCGCTGCCGAAGTCTGGGAGGCCTTCGCAGCGAAGCAGATCTCTTCTAAGCGCCGCGAGGAACTGCTGCGCGTTCTGCGTGATCGCCTTCTCATCATTCCCCTCGAGAAGTAGCACATATTCCGGCGGGGGCGCGGCGGGCCACTTCCGCTGCGCCCCTTTTCTTTGGCCCACGCGTTGCGAAACGCTTCGCGATGCTGAGTTTCAGACACACGAATGCGCCCCGCCCAGCTTTCGCTGAACGAGGCGCTTCGCCGCGCTTGGGACGAGAAAGGGGCGGCTTGCGCCGCCCCCTGCCTTCTCAGTTCGTGAACTTCGCCACCCACTCGGCGGGCGCTGCAATTTCGGCGCCCTCGACCGTCTTCAGGTGCCCTTGGGCGGCCACCACCTTCTGGAGTGCGAGGCGGCCTGTCATCCGCAGGCGTCCTTCCCAGCCCTTGCTGCGGTTCGTCCATCGGCTGTGGTCCACGGCGTTGGCTTCGAGCGTGGCGAGGAACCGGCCGATGTCGATCTTCGTGCCGTCGAGGCACTCGCTCGCCAGCTCTTGCGCCAGCCAGTCCCAGCACGAGCGCTGGGCTGTCTTACCAAGCCCGGCACCGGCCGCGCGCGCCGCGTACTTCTTCTTGTACGTGCTCTTCACGACCGAGCCCTTCTTCTCGATCTCCTCCGCGACTTCGGCGTCGATCGGCAGATCGGCGAGCGTGGGGAGTTCGTGCACGACAGCCATGGCTGCGTCGAACTTGGCTGCGACTTCGGCAGCGGTGGGCGTGTGTGTCTTCTTGGCCATGATGGCTCTCCTCGCGTGGGATGGGCCTGCCGGATTGGCCGCCCTTCGTCCCCATCGCCCGAGCATCGTACCACGACGAGCACGCTCGCATAATGTGACACGTTGCCGCAGTACTCCCAGTTGTGGTGGTGTGGTTGTGCAACTCAAGTTGTACGCGCGGCTCGTTGCAACTCCCCCCGACCCCCGACAAACTTTGTTTGTCGGGGGCGGGACCCGTTTCGGCGTGGAATTGCTTGCGGCGCGCGTATCAGTGCTCCCCCAACAATTCGCAAATCGTTGAATCCTCCCTTCCGAATACCCCCGGAACATCCCTTCCTAACTTGACAGTCTTCATACCACGTGCTATGCTGCCCACTTCGTATACACGGAGGGTTTCGCTTATGGCCGGTCTTTACGACGATCAAGTAGGTGATTTGGCTCCAGGCGAAATTGGCTGGCTCCCATTGGATGACCTTGGTGTTCCGAGCGGCCCCGCAACCGTGAACCCTCCGCCGGGACCTAATGCAAAGGCCTGTAGCGTTAAACATAACGAACAGGACGCTATTGACGACGGCGCGGATGTTCTTGTCAGTTCTTCGGGAGCATCCCTTTCGCCTCCCCTCACGAGCAATGTGGATAAGCGCGTAGGAGATCAAGTCCCCACTTCGACACCGGTTATAAATAGTATTTCGCCTACCACGGCGGCCATTGGGGACCCAAGTTTCGATTTAGTGATCGCGGGATCTGGATTCGATAACAGTACGGTTATCAATTTCGCTAATCAGGATGAACCCACCACTTTGGTGTCGTCCAGTTCAGTTAAAACTGGGGTGAACATGGATGTTTGGCATGGCCCAGATAGCCTCCCAGTGTATGTAAGAAACGACGACGTTCAATCTAATACAGTTATGTTTACATTCACTGAAGCGCCCACCACCCGTAGAAAGGAACGTTAATATGGTCGACCAGCCCAAAAATCCGACGCAGCACGCTGCGGATGAAGCGAAAAAGAGAGAAGCAGAAAAGGCGAAGCACGACGCTGAGCTTAAGGCGAAGCACGACGCCGAGCAGAAGAAGCTGCACGAGCAGAATAAAAGCCACGCTCACCCCGCTTCTACAGGATCAACTCGTGGTGGTGGAACCGTCGGCGGCGCGATGACGACTTACGACAGCGCAACCGGAATCCTTCAGGATTCTCGCGGAACCGCTGAAGAGAGAAGCTTCTCCCACGACGAAATCCACGGACTCGCCGGGGATGTCGGCAGGGGTGAATTGGGTCACATTTCGCTCGACGAGAAAGGGACACCCCACGGGGCAGCCTTTCGAGAAATTCCTGGACCGGACGATATTTATGCGGACGTTTACGGGAATCCGGCGGTAGTGTTCGATGATATCGTGACGCCCTCAGGGGCACCCATCACGAAATACATGAACCCAGCCGTCGCCCTTTGGGACGCCGGAATGCTCGCGCGGAACCCGCCCCCGGAGGGAAGCCGTCCGGGCGACACTCCCAAAGGACCAGTCGGCGCTCCGGTAATCAACCAGCCGGTTGCTACTTAAGCTCACTATAACTTTCGGTTACCATGGACGATGACCATGTACCAAACGATTTGGTCGCTCTGCCTACGATGCCGTATTCAGAGCGACCAAACGAGCTACCTCTCGATGTAGAGGAATGTAGAACTGCGCTTTGGATGGCGTCGGGCAATATTACCGAAGCCGCAAAAATCTTAAAAACCACCTCCATTCGGTTAAGAGCTTTTGTAAAGAAGTCCCCGTATTTATCAGCAGAAATGACCGAGGCGCAAGACCGTCTCGTCGACATAGCAGAATCGAACGTAAAAGATGCACTCACTGATGAACTGGATCCGAGCCGTCGCGACACGATGTCGAGATTTGTACTATCGAATATCGGGAAGGGACGTGGCTGGGGAACTGGTGCTTCGGGAGGTGTCAATATTAAAAACGCCGCTGGTGGAACTATTGTCGTCCAATGGGCGGACGGGAGCACATTCGGCGGGGAAGCGGAAGCGCCGGACCAAGGGGAAGTCATAGATGGAGAATTCAAACGTGACGCAGGGTAACAAAGAAGGCATGTCCATCGGCGCGCAGCGCGTAAGGGAAAGCTTCAACCCGTCCAAAGACAACATGGTGGACAAGATCAAGCGTTACACCGCTGATCTCATTGATCTCTGCGAAGACCTGAAGCACCTGGACCCGCGTTTGGCTTCGCTGGCGCAGACTGCTTACGAAGAAGCAGCGATGTGGGCCGTGAAAGCGGCCACGACGCAGAAATGAGCGAAAGCCCCGAGGAACAGGCCCCAAGGATAACTATCCCGTATGTTCCTCGGGTACACTTTCGGCCACTCCACGAATCCCTCAAGCGATGGAAGTTCGTCGTGGCCCACCGAAGGGCGGGGAAAACAGTCGCGCTGTGCAACCACACCGTCCGAAAAGCGCTCGAGAATAAGAGGGTATTCCCACCGCCGCGCTATGGCTATATTGGGCCTAGCTTCGCACAGGCCAAAGATCTCGTTTGGGGTTACTACAAGCATTATACAGGTGTCCTCCCCCGCGTGAAGGTGGTAGAAGGAGACCTGCAAGTTATACTCCCCAACGGCGCGATGATCAACCTATACGGAGGAAGCGCGGCTTATGAAAGAATGCGAGGACTATATTTCGATGGTGTCGTCGCAGATGAGTACCCACTTCTTAACCCAAGCATGTTGGGCAGCGTCATCCGTCCCTGTTTGGCTGACTATCAAGGATGGGCAGTTATCAGCGGAACTTCTAACGGCGACGACCATTTCCACGAACTCAAAAAGCGAGCCGAAAAAGAAATAACCAGTTGGGATATGTTCAGCATACCCGTGAGCGAAACCGACGCGCTGGACCCCGACGAAGTGCAGGAAATGCGCAAGGACATGACGCCGGACGAGTTCGCCCGCGAAATGATGTGTTCTTTCGACGCGCCGATCGAGGGTAGTTACTACGGCGACGTGCTCAACGACATTGAAACATCGACGCCGAGCCAGATTACCGGCGTGCCTTATGACCCGAATGCCCTCGTCATGACGTGGTGGGATTTGGGCATCGACGACGAGATGGTTATATGGTTCGCACAGAAGTGCGGAAAGGAACTCCATGTCATTGACTATCTCGCCAATTCCGGTAAAGGTCTCGAATGGTATGTGGGTCAGATCAAGAGCAAACCGTATCAATACGGTGTGCACGTTCTGCCACACGACATCAAGGCTCGTGAGCTTGGAACTGGGGTATCAAGAAAAGAAGTCCTTGACAACATGCTGCCTAACGTGTTTGTCTGTCCAAATCATACCGTTGAGGACGGAATTTCAGCAACTAGAGCTGCCATTCGAATGATGTGGTTCGACAAAGCAAAGACGGAGCCGGGTTACACCGCGCTGCGGAACTACCACAAAGGACCCACGGGCAAGCCGGTCCACAACTGGGCTTCCCACGCTGCCGATGCGATACGGGTGGGCTGCGTTTCGCTTAATATGATTGGCATGATGGTTGGCGGCAATAATGTCATAAGTCTCCATTCCGGTGCGTTGAAGCGCAACCTCAAGCGCATGGGTAACAGCCCGAGGAGTATTCGATGAACGTCATTACGCCGGTTCAGAGCGGAAACAACACCATCAACGGGCAGCCCTTGGAGCGCCTGTTCAACAACGGGGTTATAGGGGAATATGCTGGTGCCCCTTCGGTGGACAATACCGACGACGAAGATACCGTGTACGCCGCGACGGTTCGCGCGCTGATCGACGATTCCATTTCGTATGAAGAAAGCACGTTGGGACCAGCCCGTGAGGAAAATCTGCGGTACTTCTATGGTGAACTGCCTGAGCAGGAAGGTGACGGAAAATCGAGTGCTGTTAGCACTGATTTTCGGGATACTGTTATGGCTATTCTTCCTAGCCTCATGCGTATTTTTACTTCTACCGAGAATGTTGTAAACTGCAAGCCGAACCACAAAGGGCAGGAAGACATCGCGAGACAGTGCACGGATTATTTGAATTACGTGCTATGGGAAGACAATCCGGGGTTCCTGATCATCCACGACATCTGCAAGGACGCTCTGCGCTGCAAGACGGGCGTCGTGCGTTGGTGGACCGAAAACGACGAAGAAGTAACCGAGCAGGAATTCCAGGGAATAACCCAAGAGCAGTTCCAGTTCTTGGTCCACGAGAATCCGACCGTTCAAGTGATTGACGCTCAGCCCTCTCAAACCGCTCCGGGTACCCTTGAGTCCCTTCGGATTAGGTTCGTCAAGTCGAAACCAATGACAAAGATCGTGTCGGTGCCGCTCGATGAGTTCCGGATATCCCGGAAGGCGAAGGATGTAGATGATTCGCCGCTGATCGGGCACGACCAGATTATCAACATATCCGAACTGGTCAAGCAGGGGTACGAACTGGAAGAAATAGCCGATTTTATGAACCAGACGTCGGATAATTATTCTACCGACCGCTTGTTTAGAAATTCGGGGCTGGACGAAGGCGATCTTTCGGACCAGTGGGACGTTCGATACGGCTGCTATTACATTCGGATTGACAAGGACGGCGACGGCATCGCGGAACTGCGCGAAATCCACACCATCGGAGACGACCACAATATCTTGTACGACGAAGTGGTCCAGTACACCAATTTCGCTGTGTGGTGCCCCGATCCCGAACCCCACACCCTTGTCGGCGACACCCCGGCTGATCTGGTCAAGGATATCCAGACCATCAAGACGAATATGCTCCGGGGTTCTCTGGACTCCCTTGCACAGTCCATTTGGCCTAGGACGGTGTTCAACCAGACCATCACCAACACCGACGACGTGTTGAACGATGAGATCGGCGCTCCCATACGTACGATGGGTGACCCAAATTCGGCGGTGATGTCGATCAATCACAACTTCGTGGGCGAGCCTGTCTTCAAGATGTTTGGCATCATGGAGCAGCTGCGTCAATCCCGCACCGGCATTTCGGATGCGTCGAAGGGCGTTGATCCTCGCGCGTTGCAGAGCACGAACGTAACCGGCATCGACGCGATTGTTCAGGGTGCTCAAGAGCGCATCGAACTGTGTGCCCGCATTCTTGCCGAAACCGGGATGAAGCAACTGTTCAAGGGGCTTCTCCGCGAGATCGTCAATAACCCCAACCAGATGCGAACGGTGCAATTGCGCGGCAAGTGGGTGGACATCAATCCTTCCACGTTTGACCCCACCATGCGGGTAAGCGTCAACCCCACCCTTGGCAAGGGTTCGGACATGACGCGGCTGATGGTCCTCCAAGAAGTGAAGGCCACACAAACTGCCATCATGACCCAATTCGGCGTGGAGAATCCAATCTGCGGCGTTCAAGAATTCCGCAATACCCTCACGGATATCCTCGCCATAGCGAATGTCAAGAATGTTGATCGTTATTACCGTGAAGTCAGCGAAGAGCAAGTTAAAGCCATCGCAGCGACACCGAAGGAACCCGATGCGGCCACGCTCCTTGCACAGAGCGAGATGGAAAAGAACCGCGTCAAGATGGCGACGGAAATCAGCAAGTCCAACTTCGCCGATAGGAAGCTCCGAGTAGACGACGACTTCCGCCGCGACGACATGATCGTCAAGGGACTGCTCGACGCGGCTAAGATAGAGGCTCAATTCGCCGTTGACGTCAACGAAGCGGAATTTGAGAGTCAGAACACACCCGATGAAGTGCCACAACCCGCGCCAGCGCCTCTTCAGATCCCTGATCAAGCGCGAGCAATGATGGGAGTACCAGATGGAAGCGCAGGACCAGAAATCCCGCCTCAGTAACTTCGAGGTTGAGGAGAAGGCGGCGGCGGCGGAAGGACTATTAAATAGTCCTGTGTTCAAATCGGCGATCGACGATATATATTCCAGAGCACTGGGAACACTGATAAGTGGAGATGTCGGTAGCTTGACAGCGGGGCAGGCCCATGCTATGCTCAAGGCCATCACTGAACTCAAAGCTCAGTTAGAACAGTACATCGCCGACCATAAGGTAAGGCAGAAGTACAACAAAGGGGATAAATAATGGCCGATGAACCTTCTGCAGCCACCCCGGTCGCCGTGGAATCCATGTTCCCCAACGTTGGAGCGGGAATCGAAGTCGATGACGAAAGCCCCGCTAAGGGCGGCGGCGATGATGAACCCGATCCGGAGGTAAAGATCTATGGCAAAGATAGTAAGGCCGATCCAAGGGATCCTAGCGAAGAAGATGGACCAGATAGCGACGGCGACGATGATGACGGGGAGGCAGGAGAGGACGAGTCCGACGACGGGGATGACGACGATAGAGCAGAAGAAGGGGAAGATCAAGAGGAAGCCGCCATTCTCGCAAGGGAAGTCGAAGTCACCGTGGACGGGGAACCTGTAAAGGTATCCGTCAAGGAAGCCCTCGAGGGTTACGTTCGGACCCAGACTTTCCATCAGCGAATGAACCAGCTGGACGAGGCGAAAAAGATCGTTCGCCGCGCCGCTGCCGATGCCGTTCAGAACTACGAATACTCGATGAGTGTCGCCAAGCAGATGCAAGAGCATATGAAGGCGATGATTCCGGCTGAACCCAATTGGGACGAGGAATTTGCCAAAGACCCCGCCAAGGCGCGGGAACTACAGCGTTATCACGAGAAGGCCAACGGCTTCCGCGCACAGTTGAACGCGCAGATGTCCGAAGCTCAGAAGAAAATGGAGCAATCAAATCAAGCCCAGCTGGCGGCTTTTGCTGAGGAAGAATCTGCCAAGTTCGAAGCTTCGAACCGTAAAAATTGGTCGGACCCTAAGAAGAAGGCAAAGGACCTAGTTTCGATGAGGAAGACCGGTCTTTCGTCCGGGTTCACAGAAGAAGAATTGTCGCAAGTGTACGATTCGCGCATGTTGCAGGTGCTTCTTAAGGCAAGTAAATACGATCGAATGATGGCGGCTAAACCAAAGCCGGTTATACCGAAGCCGCAGGGTAAACCTATTTCTCCGGGAGCAGGAAGCGCAAAACAACGCACCGCTCAGAAGGGGGTTAGTTCGGCGATGAAACGATTGAACCGCACTGGCAGTTTGAATGATGCTGCCGTTGTGTTTGATCAGTTGATTGCGAGGGGAAGTTGAGCGGTTTTGTGCCGTGGCATAAGCGTAGCGCGGAAAACGCCGAGGCGTTTAAGAAAACACAGCGCGAAGCTAGAGCACGACGAGTAGCTGCAGAGCCTGAAAAAGTTACTGAAGAACGCAGGCGATCCAGAGAAAAACACAAAGATAAACATCTAGTTTATCTTAAAAAGTGGCAGAAAGAATGGTACGAGGCAAACAAAAAGGAGTTGATGCCTCGTCGAATAGCTAGGGTAAGAGCGCGCGAGAAAGGACTTGATATTCCCATCGCCCGCATGTACTTACCCCAGACAGAAGAATTCTACCGGGAAGCTCGGAGACTCACCGAAGAGACGGGCATCCCACACGTTGTAGACCACTATTGGCCAGTTAATGGTAGAAATAGTTGCGGTCTCCACGTTCCATGGAATCTTCGTGTCATTACCAGCGCTGAAAATAGTGCTAAAAGTGACAAGGAACCTGAGGACACGTGGTCCTCCATCACCATAGAACAGGAGATCTGAAATGCCAGTAACCACAGGCGCTTTTACTACCTACGGGGCTAAGGGGAACCGGGAGGACCTAAGTAACTCGATTTATAACATTGACCCTTTTGATACGCCAGTTATGTCGATGTCTCGCCGCCGCAACGCGAAGAATCGGACCTTCGATTGGCAGACCGAGAATCTCCCCGTCGTTGATCCGAACAACGCGCAGCTCGAAGGATTCGTGAACGTCAATTCGGCGTCCACCCCGACTGTTCGTTTGACCAACGTCGCGCAGATTTCGAAGCGCGATGCGACCGTTTCTGGTTCGCAGGAAGCTGCCGACGCTGCAGGTAAGGGTTCCGAGCTTGGTCACCAGATGGCCATGGCTTCCAAGATCCTCAAGTCGGATATGGAAACCATCATGTGCTCGCGTCAAGCCCGTGATGATGGCGATGCAACTACCCTTCCCCGCAAGACCGAAGCCATCGCACATTGGCTTGGTCGCGCAAAGGACAAGCTAGGGGCGGCTGCCGGTGCTGTTATTGGCGTTACCGCTGGTCTTCCGACTCTGGCTACTGATGCTTTCGCTGCCGTCGCGGGTGCTTCTCAGGTCGCTTTCACCGAAGTTATGGTCGGTGACGCGATGCAGAAGGCATACACCAACGGCGCTTCGCCCGACAACATGGTTGTTCCCCCGGCGATCAAGCGTACTGTCTCTACCTTTGACGGCCGTAACGGTTCGCAGATTCTCGTCGGCAAGACCGAAGTGGTCGCAACGGTGGACATTATCGCTACCGATTTCGGTCGCATCAAGGTCCTCCCGTCGCGTTGGGTCCCGGCTGACGTTTCGTTCATCTTTGACGCGGATTTCCTTGCTACCGCGTTCTACCGGAACTTCAAGACGGTGCCCCTCGCCAAGATGGGCGATGCCGAAACCCGCATGATCCTGTGCGAGTGGGGCGTCGAAATGCGCAACCCGCTCGGCCACATCATGTTCAACGGTGTGAAGCAGGGTGCGGTAATCACGACGCTGGTTAGCCCGAATATGATCGAAGCAGCTACCAAGCCGCATTCGACTGAAATGCTGACCAACGATCGCAAGTAATCCTTCTTTGATTTGCCCTCCCCCTTAATTGGGGGAGGTTCCCATTCACAGGAGGAGAATATGCCGAGCAAATCTGCTAAGCAGGCTCGCACGATGGCTGCGGCTGCTCATTCACCGAAATTTGCAAAGAAGGTAAACATTCCGGTCAAAGTGGCCAAGGAATTTAACAGGGCTGATAAGGGGACGGGCAAGATTCGGCCTAAGAAAAAATAATGGCAAAGTATAAGCCCCCCGGATTGATTGGATTATTGGACGCCGGTAAGGTGTATCGTCAATTGGCCCAGCCGACACGGCCTGTTGTTTATGACGACGGCAAGTCTAAATTTTCTCAACCGCCCAAAAAAGATGATGATGAGATAATACGGGCACGTCACCACAATTTCCATATTCCCAACATAATTCGTAGAAGAGGTGTGGGGTCTTCTAGTACGCGTGTGGTAGAAATAGCTGATCCGTTTACACTTAAAGCTGGAACGGGATCGTTCCTCCTCACCGGGGATGGTATGACACCAATCGTGTCGTTCGCGATGCCAGTGGGGAGTGGGGCATTCACTGTTACGTCGCCGGGGCCGACAAACCTGACGCCGCCTGCAGGATCGCTTCCGACAACGTTCGACCCGGCGAAAGTCTCTACGATATGCGTTTTGTCGAACGGCAACCTGACGCTGGAGAAGACCGGGTCGGACGGCGGTAACGCTGACGGCTCGCGGGCCGCCAGAGGGCAATCTTCCGGTAAACGATACTTCACGGCGGTTAAACTTGTTGAGCATGCTAGCTTGTGGTTTGGCATCGTCAATGCTTCGTCACCGATGGACCTGTTTGACGTAACCAATACCGACGTGTGCATGGCTATTGGCGGCGGTACTATTTATTTCGGTGGCTCCCCGTCAGGCACCACCTATCCGCCGTTCGTCAACGCAGGTGATGTTGGCGAATTTGCCATCGATCTTACCGCCAAAAAAGTCTGGATACGAACTTCGCCAGCGGGCGGGGCGGGTGGCTTGTGGAACAACACGGCTGGGCACGACCCCGGCACAAACACGGGCGGCTTGACGATCACACTGAGCGGCTCTGGTCCATGGTACCCGGCGATGTTCATCGGGCCGGGTGGCGGCGGCTATAAATGGACGGCTAACTTCGGTGCGTCGGCGTTTACCGCTCCTGCTGCACTTCCTGCTGGCTTCTCAATTTGGTGACGTAAATGGGATTTCTCCGCTGGAACAAACCTTCCGATGCGCCGCCGCCAGACATCTCGGGCGTCACTGGCAAGAGCCAGATCGGATTTCCGATGGCGTTCGGTATTTTCAAAAATTTTGCCCAGAATAATTCTGACTTGTTTACAGGCGTGGCTGGCTACGCTTATCCGGCGGACATGAATGCCGATGGCTATCCGAAAAATTCAGCATCACCACTCGCTGGCAACATTGCACGCAAGATCAAATTTCCATCGTTCATCACCGCATCGACCGTCATGGTATTGCGATGGACTGGCACAGCGACCAACGCTACAGGAGCTATACAGCTATTGCGTAGTGCGCCGGGGTTTGCCGTTGTATCTGGTGCATCGTTTGTCGTTGGTAGTACCGCCTTCAATCTCAATGTGAGTGGCACTGATGGCAGAATAACATTCACGTTCAATGGTCCAGTCCTGGATTTGGTACAGGGCCTCAATCTTGTATTCCAACCGGGATCAACCTTCACCAACATCGCGAATTTGATCCTGTGCCGGTTGTCGGACGAGGCTGCGGTGCTCTCGGCGACGACGCCGGAAGATATGTTCATTGATGAATACGTCGCCATCTATGATGCGCTTAATCCGAAGGTGATCCGCCCGATGGGGTGGACCAACCCGAACGAAGGGGCCAACGTCAGTCAGTTGCGCTATGTGCCGAACTGGCAGACTTCACTTGATAGAACCACTGTCAGTTGGGCACCGGGAGCGTGGGCAGGGACGACGGGATCAAGTACCAACGCATACACTTGCGGCCCACAGCCAGACGCGACCGGCGTTTATGTTCGTGGTGAGATGATCCAGCTGCAATTCACTAATGCATCCAGCGCTCCGGGTAGCTTGACGCTCAATTCAAATGGTCGTGGCCCCAAGCCGATCTACAACAAGTTTCCAACACCGCAAAACGCTATCGCCGCTGGTCAGTTGGCGACGTTGATTTATGACGATGTTCTTGACGTGTGGCTTATGAATGATATTCCGGCGCAGACGGCGATAATGCCGTATGAGTTGCAGATCGGCTTTGCCAACCGGATCAACGCACACTTCTGGATGAATATTCCATTTCTATTCAACGACGCATCGGTTACGGCGCTGACCGCTCTGGTGCGGACGCGGCTCAACTCAAACCTTAATGCCTATTTTGAGTATGCTAACGAAGTGTGGAACAACTCTCCGGGATATTACCATACTAACGTGGCGCGTCAGCGTGGCATCAAGCTGGGGTTCGACGCTGCCGATGCCGATGAGCGCGCGACGTTCGGCTGGTACGCACTGCGCTGCCGTGAAATGTTCGGGTTGATTGAATCGGCGTGGTCGCCACGCACGACGACGCAGATGAAGCGCGTGCTGGCTTTCAAGGCGTTTGGCTCGCCAACCGGAACTGATCTGTATCGAATCAAGGGCAGTGATCTGGCTTCGGTCGCGCTCGGCGGGACGGGTGATGCGGACTACATCGCTTATACGGGCGGCGGTGCAGGGGCAAACTATCGGACGGCTCCTAACCGACCAATCGATAAGTGCGAAGTGCTGGCTTACGCGACGTATTTCTCAGGCGCGCAATTGACTAACTTCGATGAAAACTACAAGTCGCTTGGCGCAGCCAATGTCGCTGGTTTGATTACAGCTGCGGACAATTACGCTGCTGGTGGTGCGGGAATTACGTCGGCGTTCAATTTTCTCAATGCGGATATTCGCGACGGTCACTGGGCCTCAAGCGGGACGGCTGGCGGCGAAACTCTGAAATCCCTGAACGACAATATTTATCCGCCGTGGAATACAATTTGTGCGCAATACACTAATCGCACCATCGAGTGTTACGAAGGCGGCTTCGAGGCGTATTATTTCCGCGAGTTGCAAACGTCTATCGTGCTGGGTGTAAGTGTATCGCACACGGTAACGTTCAATGTCGGATCGCATCCAGCGGTGAACTGGACGGCGCACGGATTTCCAAATGGCGCATCGATTGGCTTCACTGCGCCCGGCAATACCGTGCCGTCTGACATATGGTGGTACGATTACGCGGGTGCTGGGGATCGTGGTCACTACTACATCGCCAATGCGACGGCCAATGCGTTCGATGTTTCAACTGCGCCAGTGGGCGGTACAATAATTAATTTCACCGGAGCAGGGACGGGGACACAGACCTGCATCGCAAGCAAGTACGACAATGAAACCGGCCGTGTCGCCAAGATGTTGATGGCCTTCAAGCACGATCCGATATTCGGCCAGATCGTGACCGATCAATACGCACAATTCATGGCGCAGTCGAAGTCAGCGACTTGGACGTGGTTGCTGCTGCCCGGCCCGAACCAGTGGGCGACATTTGAGGGTGACGAATACACGCCGTCGCTCGCTTCGTGGGACGCGATGGTCGCGATTAACCATTCATAGGAGATTTATATGCCGACTCAACCATTCAATAAGTATAACACGTTCGTAGAGTCGCTTGCGGAAAAGGGCCACAACCTTCAGAGCGATGCACTGGTGATTGCGCTGTCGGCTACGCCGCAGTTGGCGTCGTTTACCACGTTGGCGAACGTGGTGGAAATTGCTTATACGGGTCTGTCTAATCTCGCGGCGCGCACGTTGACTGGCGTTACGTCTGCACAATCCGGCGGTATTTACAAACTAAATGCAACTGATCTTGTAATCGCGGCGACCGGAACTGCTGCGGCATTTCAATACGTGGTGTTGTATAACTCGACGGCGGCGGCAGGCGTTCAGTTAATTGGGTGGTGGGATAACACTACGCCAGTCAGCCTTACATCGGGGCAAAACTTCACCGTCGACTTTGATGCGACTAACGGCGTACTTCAACTTCAGTAGGCCATATTCCTAAGTAACTTGACAGCGAACTCAGGCCGTGCTAGTATGACCGAACGAAAGCATGTGTATCAAAACGACGGCGCTGTGAAGCGCACGATGGTGTGGGAAGACGATGAACCTGAAACGGTCCGTGTCTATACCGAACAAGACCTAACGCAGGCCCTCGAAAATAATAAGATAATGAGGGAACTCCACCCTAGACGCTCCACTAATAAGTTGGTGGCACGAGGGGTGCCCGTCGCAGTCTACGAGAAATCCATTCTCGAAGGTTGGGACAGCAAAGACTGGGCGCGTTGGCTCGACGACCCAGATAATGCGGCATTCCGAATTTGGCGCGGCAGGGTTGGTAAATAATGGGCACATTTCTCACCGACAAATGCGTCGAAATCCGTAACTGGTTGGCGATAGGCGAGGATGTTTATCCGGACCCAGTTGTCACCGGCTGGATTCGCATGGCTGAGGAATATCTTTCAACTGCTCTTCGCGTCAAGCATATGGTTCAGATCGACACCGCTCCGGTGATCACCGAGCGAATGGCGTTGCCACTGGATTGGCAGGAAATTCGGCTGGTCCGTCGCTTGGATACAGGCGGCGTTTGTCGTTATCAGACCCCCGACACGTTTTACAACCCGGAATTTCCGGATGACCCCGCACCGCCGTTCGACACTCGAACCAGTCGTTACACCATCCTCGGCAACTATTTGATTATCAACGAGCCGAATGACAACGTGGATGTCGAACTGGCGTATTATCAGAGCATTCCGCCACTCACGAATGATGTTAACAACTGGGCGAACTGCTACCACCAGACCGTCTACACTCTCAAAATTCTGCACACCGCCGCGTTGTACGCAATCGAAGACCAGCGGGTAGAAATTTGGGATAAGGAAGTGGTCCGGATGGTCAACGGGATGAACGCACAACATAAGATCGACATGGCGAGCGGTTCTGTGTTGATGCCGACAAGGAAGAAGTCGTTTGGCTGATGGGCGCAAATATGGTAGGCTTGCTTACGGTAGATATAGCTACGATTTTTGGCTTTTGTGGCAGCCTATTCCATCGGAGCCGCCCACCAGCGCTTGGGTTCCGGTGTCAGGACTTCCCCCTGATGGTTGGGGATCCACTAATCCACCGTTTAGCTGCAGCGCCGCCGAAATATGGCTACCAGTTACCAAACCGGTGTTAAATGTCTGACGAATATACACCAAAACTCGCGCTAACAAAGCCCGACGTCGGAGCTTCCGATGACACTTGGGGCAATAAATTAAACGTAAATTTTGATATACTTGATGCTAGCATTACTCCAGTAAGCGAACTCGGCGAAATAATCGACGATCGTGTGGCTTCGTTGTTGCGGGCCGGACCTAACGTAACCCTTACATACGATGATACTGCGGATACGCTTACCATCGCTTCGTCAGGTGGCGGCGGAAGTGGCGGCGGAGCTTCTGTTACGATTTCGCTTACCCCGCCTGATTCTCCCGTGGCGGGTAATCTGTGGTTTGAAAATGATACCGGTATTCTGTATATTTATTACACTGATCCTACGCCTAATTCGTATTGGGTAGCGCTTACCACGTTATCAAATGGAGGTAACGCGCCTTGGGACGCTGCTCCATTAATGGATAGCATTGCTGCCCCCGGTGTTTCGGCATTTTTTGCGCGGGGCGATCATGTTCATCCCAGCGACACTTCGAAGGCTTCTACCACCGCTGTTACTACGGAGATAGCTACCAAGGCTGTTCGCTATGATACTGCGCAGGTTATAACCGAAGCGCAACAAACAACCGCGCGCAAGAACATCTACGCCGCGCCCTTCGACGCGATGGCGTACAGCGGCATGCAGATCAACGGGTCGATGGAGGTCAGTCAGCAATATCCAATCACGACGCCCGTTATTTCCGATGCCACTGCCACCACTTACGCCTGCGACGGCTGGGCCATATTTAACAATGCAACTGGGAGTATGTATGGGACCGTTTATGGTTCTAATGGGTTTCCCGGCATTCCCAACTATGTGCAACTCACGTTCGGCACGTCGCTGACGTTTGGCAGCAGCCAACGTGCGCAATTATATCAACTCATCGAAGGCTATCGCGTCGCGCGCTTGAATTGGGGAAGTGCAAACGCGCAACCGTTGACCTTGGGTTTTTGGGTCGCCCACAGCCTAACCGGAATTTACTCTATTGCCGTAAACAACTTTGATGGCAGCCGCTGCTACACAGCAACCTATACACAAAATGTGAGCAATGCGCAGGAGTACAAGACTGTAACCATTCCCGGCTGCATAGACGGAGTGTGGAATAAGACCAACGGCGTTGGCATTAGTTTGAGTTTTTGCATAGGGACTGCGGCCAATTTGATCAGCCCTGCGGCAAATACCTGGTACAGCACGATTTATGTTGCCGCGCCGGGACAGGTGAATGCTGGAACAGCCGGCGCGTCGCTCAACTTTTCCGGCGTCGTCGTCCTCCCCGGCATCGAAGCGCCAACCGCCGCGCGGGCAGCATTCATCATGAGACCGTTCGATCAGGAGTTGGTGACGTGCAGGAGATATTGGCAAAAGAGCTACGATTATTCAGTGCGGCCGGGGACGGTTAACTCGGCGGGCGTTGCGGCATTTTATCTGACGGGTTTGAGCGGACTGCCGGCTGGAGGGCATGTCGTCTCGTTTGGTATTTCGATGCGGGCCGCACCGTCAGTGATCGGCTATTCTCCGAATACCGGCGCGGCAAATAAAGCACAGGATGCTTTTACTGGGGATGTGGCCGTAACAACAGACATGATAGGCGAACGCGGATTTCGCTGGCTCGCCAATTCTGCCGCCGCAAATCAATATAACCTTACGTTACACTGGACCGCAAGCGCGAGGCTCTGACATGTCCGACTATCAACTCACCGCAACCGAAGAACCCTGCAGCGTCATCAGAAACCTCGATGGCGCATGCATTCCGCCCGACATGGCGAACCGCGACTATAACGGCGATGCCTTCAGTCCCGGTTATATCCAGTGGAAGGAAGGCGGTAATACCCCTGATCCGTATGTTCCACCCGAGCCAGTTCCGCCGACACCAAGTGATGCGCAATTAATAATGTACGATCATGAGAACCGGCTGCGAGAGATAGAAGGCGAGCCACCGCTATCGATAGCTGATTTCGTACAGAAGATGAAGGGCGAATAATGGCCGCGCTTGACTTCCCAGTTTCGCCTACCCCCGGAACAGTGTACGATAAGTATACTTGGGACGGTGAGAAGTGGGGTATCACGCCGACTGCGGCTGGCGGCGGTATTACTCAGGCCGATGCTGATCTTCGCTATGTAGATGTAGCTGGCGACACGATGACGGGCCATTTGACGTTGCCGACAACGCCAGCAGCAGCGAATGCGGTGCGCAAGGATTACGTCGATACGGCGGTAGCTGGTACCGTTTCTCAAAGTTACGTCGATACCCAAGATGCTCTTAGGCTCTTAAAAACAGCTAATCTGAGCGACGTCGCTAACGTTGTAACATCGCGCCAGAACATCTACGCCGCACCGTTCGATGCGATGGCCTACAGCGGCATGCAGATCAACGGCGGGATGGAGATAAATCAGGAGCTTGGCGTAGGAAATACGAGTTCGTCATCCGGCAGTGTCATTTGCGACAATTGGACCTACCTAAAAACGGGTACGATGGTCGTGTCGTCAGGAATGGCTTTGTCTGCCCCCTTGGCCCCCGGTCTCCCTGCGGTGCTCTACTCGGCAGTCTCAACCGCTCAACCATCGCTTGGTGCTTCGGATTATTCTATTTTACATCATCGCATAGAAGGCTATCGCGTGGCGCGTCTGGCGTGGGGGACGGCGAATGCCCTGCCGATAACGATAGGTTTCTGGACGGCGCACCACCGGACAGGCGTTTACTCGATTACGGCAAGCAATGGCGCGGGCAACCGCAGTTACTGCGCTGCTTACACACAAGCCGTGGCTGATGTTTCTCAATACAACATTGTTACCATCCCCGGATGCACAGATGGTACTTGGCTCACGACTAACGGCATTGGTATTGTTTTAGCCTTCCCGATGGCTAGTGGCGCTGCTTTGACCGCGCCAACGGCTAATACGTGGCTCTCGACAGGCTATCAGGCCGCGCCCGGTCAA
>Ga0307280_10000072_pt1 | contig 17896 bp, 11 predicted proteins | sample ER_DNA_119_FD_194479 | JGI IMG/M metagenome (GOLD analysis project Ga0307280, IMG submission 194479) | Bulk soil microbial communities from the East River watershed near Crested Butte, Colorado, United States - ER_DNA_119 | ecosystem: Environmental > Terrestrial > Soil > Floodplain | place...
GGGTACGTGCTCCTGGCGCTGGGCCGCTACGGGGACGCGCAGCGGCACTTTCCCGTCAAGGATCGGCCGCTCGAGTGGGCGTTCTGCGCGGTGCATCTGGGCCGGCGGGGCGAGGCGGAGCGGGTCTTCTCGGAGATGGGGCACCCGGCGCTGGCCGCGATCGAGCTGGAGGCCGCCGGGGCGGCGGCGGCGGCCCGCCTCGAGTGGGAACGCGTCCTGCGCGACGAGCGGCTGGCCGGGCGGCCGTACGAGACCGCGCTGGCGCACTTCAACCTGGGCGAGGCGCTGCTGCGCATCGGCGATCGCGCGGGCGGCCTGCGCTCGCTCGGGGCGGCGGGCCAGATGCTGGAGGTCGTCGCCGACGACTTCGAGACGGGCGGCGAGACCGAGCGCGCGTTCGACTGTTACAGCGTGCTCTTGCAGCTGGGAAAGGCGATGGGATCGTTCGAGACGGTCGCCGAGGGCTACCTGAACATGATCCGGATCATCGGCGATTCGGACAGCACGCGGACCGTCCAGTACTACGACGACTTTGTGGCGCACGCCGTCGAGAACAAGGAGATGTACGCGGCGGCGATGGCGGCGCGCGAGGTCGCCGAATACAGCCTGCGCCTGGGACTACCGTGGGATCGGCACTACCTCGAGCGCGCGGCCCAGCTGTGGATCGAGACGGCGCGCGCGAACCAGTCCGCGAACGGGCCGCTGGACCTGTCAGCCAATGCGTACCAGGCGGCGATCGACGCGGCGACGTCGCTGGGCGACCTGGCCCTGGCCGGGCAGATCTACGCCGAGCTCGCGGAGCTGCCGCTGACCGACGTTCGCCGGCGGCGCTACCGGACGCTGGCGCGGCGCTACGAGGCGGAGCCGAATCGGCGCCTGCCCGCGCCCGCGTTTCCCGCGGTGCTGCGGCGGCACGAGAGCTACATGGACATCTGGCGCGACGATCTCGTCGAATGGGAATTCGACGGTGAGCCCGTCGCGGTGCTCGCCCGGCTGATCGCCGAGAAGTCCGATCGCCCGATCTTCACGCGGCCCGGGCTGCGCGCCCTCTTGATGTTCGCGGACGCGGGCTACTCGCCCGCGAATCTGTCCGCCGTCGCCGAGGCCGCGGAGGCGGTCGGCGGCGTGCTGGCCTACGAGATGCTCCGGCCGCTGGAGCGCCTGTTCGACCACGAAGCGGCCGAGGTGCGGGCGGCGGTCATGCGGGGGGCGGCGAAGGTGTTGACCCCGCGAACCTTCGATCTCGTGCGCAAGGCGCTCGGCGACCCGGCGCCGTCCGTCGTCGATGCAGCCCTTGCGCTGCTGCGAACGACCGATTTCGTGGCGGCGCTGCCGTCGCTGACACGGATCTTCCGCGACGCGAGCGACGAGCAGGTGCGGCTGGCCGCGCTGGAAGGCATCGGGCTCAGCAAGGACCCGCTGGGCGCCGCACGCGTGCTGCTGGATGCCGCCCGCCAGGAGACGGGGCCCATCCAGAAGAGCGCCGAGGCGAAGCTGGAGAGGCTGCTCAAGGTGGGCGGCGACGAGGTCGCCACGCTGCTTCGTCAGGCGCGCGACGTGGAGGACGGCGATCGGCGGGAGGCGCTGGATCGCATGCTCAAGACGGTGGCGGCGCCCCGCGGGGCCGCGTAGTCATCCGGTCAGGACTTACCCCGGCCGCGCAGCACGAATGCCGCGAGCAGGCCGATGACGATCAGTCCCAACGTCACGAAGCCGCCCCGGTCGAGCGCGGCACCGCTGCGGGCCCACATCACGACGAGGACGACGGCCGTGCCAATCACCAGCCAGCGGAGGTTTCGCTGCGTGGACTCGATACGCGCGACCTGCTCGCGGCGAACCCGCTGCAGCTCTTCCGCCACCCACTCGACGTCGATCGGTTCGCCGCGCTTCTGCTTCTGGATCTGCTCCTCCAGGTAAGCTTTTCGGTCATTTCGATCGGGGGGACCGCCCGGCGGCGCGAGCTCGGCGTTGCTTGTCACGCGCGACTCCGCCGCCTCTGCGTCCCCCCGCGCCCCCGCGGCTCGGACCGGCGAAGCCGGTCCGTCGCCACCATCGTTCTTCGTTGGATCGCGATCGGCCATGCCTGGGAAATATAACGCCTACGGGGAAATCCCGCGGGCGGCGTCGTCGGCGACGGTCGCGGCGACGCGCCGGGCGAGGTTCGCATCGTCCAGGCGAAGGCCGAGCTCGCGGTTCCGATCGAGCGACGTCGGCGTGAAGTTCGCCGAGCCCAGGTAGAGCGCGCGCCCGTCGGCGACCACGACCTTCGCGTGGATGGTCGGCGCGGCCACGGCGCGCACGGTCGCGCCGGCCGCCGCCAGTGACGCAAAGGCGGAGCCCGCGTCGGGAGGTCCCGGCCAGGCGAGCGTGACGCTCACGCCGCGCGCCCGGGCCGCCATCAGCGCGCCGACGATCGCCGGGTCGGTCAGCTCCTCCGTCTCGATCGCGAGCGACGCCGCCGCCCGTTCGATCAGGTCCGTCAACACGGCCCGGCTGGTGTCGGGCGACGCGACCAGACGGGCGCGCGCGCCGGCGGTTGCGCCTGTTTCGTCGGCGGCGAACACGGCCTCGGCGGCGGCGACGTCGGCCCCATCGTCGTCGAGCGCGGCGTACTCCCGGTTGCCGGCCAACCCCGCGCCGGTGAGGTTCAGCGTCATCACCGCGAGACGCGCGTGGTCGACGATCAGCGCCTTCGCGTGCGTGTACGAGAACCGCGGGGACGACCAGCGGACGGCGGCGCCGGCGGCGGCCAGCGCAGCGAACGCGGGCTGGTTCGCGTCCTCGTTCAGGTAGGGCGCGGGTTCGAGTATGACGCGGACGTCGCAACCGGCCCGGGCGCGGTCAGCCAGCGCCGCAACCGTCGCCGCGTCGGTCAGCAAATACATCTCCATCCACACGCTCGAGCGCGCCCGGGTGATCAGATCGAGGATCGCGTCCGGACCCGCGTCCGGCTCGATGACCAGCGCCGGCGGCGCGCCCGCGCGAGAGGGAACGTCCGCCGGCCCGAGCGCGCACGCCGCCAGCGACAACGAGAGCGCGAACGTCAGCGCGACGAGCGGGCGACCGGTGGCTGGCACGCCCGCTTATCGGCGCGGAGCGCGCAGGGGTTGCGCGCTCCGTATCGCCGCCGGCGCGGCGATCTAGTTACACATCGTCAGGACGTTCGTGATCACGGTCGGCGTGGCGCCGCCGCCAGGCGTCGCGTTGCCGATGCTGAACCGGCTGCCCGCGTTGCAGTTGGTGCCCTTGCTGATGGTACCCGCGCCCGACGCGCAGTTGAGCTGCGTGCCCGGGTTACCGGCGGTGATCATGCGGTTCCCGGCAGCATTCAGCGTCAGCGCCCCCTGGTTCGCTTGCATCACGACGCAGATACCGGCGCCCGAGTGGAAGCCGGAGGCGCCGTTCGGCGTCTGGATCCAGTTGTTGCCTGGATCGGCGCCGGTTCCGAGATCGATCTGCGTCAGATCGTTGCTCGCGCCGTTGTTGGTGATCCGGATGCCTTCGGGGCCTGTCCCGAAGACGCTGTTGCGCAGCTTGACCTTCGAGCCACCCAGCACGATCGCGTCGCGGTTCGTATTGCCCCAGGCGACCAGGCCGTTGATGGTGCAAAGCGCGCCCGCGCCGCCCACCGTTTGAGCGACGCGCAGGCCGGCAAGCGTGTTGAAGCTCGCTACGACCGTGCCGTTGTTGCTCGGCACCGGCGCCCCGGGCGTGCCGGTGACGTTCACCGAGCCGGTCGCGCCGACCTCGATGCCGTGCTGCGCGTTGCCGGTGAACAGCGTCTGCGTTCCTGAGGCGTTGCTGATATTTGCGACGCCGCCGTTGACGAACAGACCGTCCTGGTTCGAACCGGAGACGACCACGCCCGCGCCGATGGCGACCGTTCCGCCGTTGACCCGGATGCCGTGGCCGTTGGTGCTGTCAATCGTGACGTTCGAGATGCTGAACGTGTTCGTGGTGGCGCCCGTCGCGACCTGGATGCCGAGGCCGGCGTTATGGTTGTTGCCGTCGAGCGTGAGCGGCGCCGCCGGGTCACCCGACACCGCCGAGTTGTTGTTCAGCAACCGGAAGCCGGCCGGGTTTCCGGCGGCCGTCGTGAGCAGGGTGATCGTGATCGGTCCGCCCGTCGTCGTGATGGTCGTGTTGGTCGGGACGGTGATCGGGAGCGTATCGCCTGCGGCGAGTCCTCTCGCCGTGGAGCCGGAGCCCACGATGACGATCTTCGTACCAGCAGGCGGCGACGCGCCGATGATGGCGATCGCGCGGGTGATGGTCTTGAACGCGCAGCCCGGCGCCGCCGTCGCCCCCGACATGATGCTGCCGGTGCCGGTCGAGTCGTTGCCGCTCACCGGATCGACGTAGAACGTATTGCCCGTGACCCCGTTGCAGGTCGAGCAGGTGTGGTTGACGCAAGCCGTACCGATCGCGCCGCAGTCGGCGTCGACGCAGCAGTTGCCGGGCGTGCAGCTGCTCCCGCAGCAGAAGTCGCTCGTGTTGGCGGTGCACGCCATGTTGTTGTTGCTACAAGCGCGCGTCACGCACTTGCCCTGGCTGGCGCCGGCGGCGGTGTCGCAGATGAAGTTCGCGCCGTAGAACGGATCCGACGTGCACGCCGAATCGCTGGTGCAGGTGCCGCAGGTGTTGGTGGAGCCGGCACCGCAGATCAGGCCGGCGTTGCCGCCGCTGCAGTCGGCGCTGGTCGCATGGCAATTGCCGACGCCGCAGAGGCCCTGGAAGCAGATGTTGCCGGAGCCGTAGCGGGTGTCGCTCAGGCACTGCGTGTCCCCCGCACCGCCCGCGCTGCAGTTGCCGCAGGTGTGCGGCGTCGCGACACCGCAGAGCTTGCCGGCTGTGCACTCGGTCGAAGTGTCGTGGCAATCGCCGGCGACGCAGGCGCCCGACAAGCAGATGTCGCCCGAGCCGTATGCCGGATCGTTCTTGCAGACCGTGTCGGATGCTCCGCACGAGCCGCAGACGTGCGCGGTCGTGATGCCGCAGACCTGCCCGGTGCCCGTGCAGTCGACGGAGGTGTCGTGGCAGTTACCCGGGAGGCACTGCGCGTTGCTGCCGGTGCCGAGGCAGATGTGCATCGCGCCGTACTGGACGTCGGCGACGCACTGAGCGTCGCCCGTGCAGGCGACGCAGGCATGGTTCACGCACAGTTGGTTACTGCCCGCGCATTCCGCCGACGTGTTGCAGTTGCCTGACAAGCAGGCGCCGCCGGAGCAGACGTGGTTCGCGCCGTACGCGGTCACGCACTGGGCCGTCGTGCTGCAGGTGCCGCAGGTGAAGTTGCTGCAGATCTGCTGGCTGTTGTTGCAATCGCCTGCGGCGTGGCAATTGCCGGCGACGCACGCGTTGGCCTGGCAAATGTGGTTGGGACCGTAGTTAGCGGCGTCGGCGCACTGCGTATCGGTGCCGCACGCCTCGCAGGTGTGGTTGCTGAGGTTGCAGATCTGGCCGCTGCCGCAGTTGGCGGTCGTGTGGCAGTTGCCGGCGACGCAGGAGCCGCCGTTGCAGATGTGCCCGCTGCCGTACTCCGTCGCGCACTGCGTGTCGGTCGTGCACGCGCCGCAGAACATCGTTCCGGTGTTGCAGATCGTGCTGCCGGCGGCGCAGTCGCCCACCGCGCGGCAGTTCCCCGCGACGCAGGCGCCGCTCACGCACAGGTGGTTGGCCCCGTAGCCTGAGACGCAGGCTCCGTCGGTGCCGCAGGCCGCGCAGTTGTTGGCGCTGCAGACTTGACCGCCGCTGCAGTCGCCGGCGACACGGCAATTACCGGTCGTGCAGCCCCCCGACAAACACAGCTGGCCCGTGCCGCACTGATTATCCACGGTGCAGGCCGCGCAGCTGTTGCTGAGACAGACCTGGCCGTTGCTGCAGTTGTTGTTGGTGTGGCAATTACCGGCCACGCACAAGGCGCCGACGCAGATGCGGCCCGAGCCGCAGATCGCGTCGTCCGTACCGCAGCCCGCGCAGACGTGGCTGGCGTTGCAAATCTGGCCGCCGCTGCACTCTGTGTTGTCGTGGCAGCTGCCCATCACGCAGCTGTTCGAGACGCAGATGTAGCCGGTGCCGTACGAGCCCACGCAGGCAGCGTCGCTCGCGTTGCAACTCACGCACTGCGAGCTGGCGTTGCAGATCTGGCCGCTGGCGCAATCGCCGTTGTTGCGGCAGTTGCCGGCGACACAAGTGCCGCTCTGACAGAGGTGGTTGGCGCCGAAGGCGGTGACGCACTCCGCGTCCCCCGCGCAGTTGGTGCAGAAGTTGGTGGCGGCGCTGCAGATCTTGCCGCTGCACTCGGAGTTCTGGTGACAGTCGCCCGCGACGCAGTTCGCGGCGGCGCCGGTGCCGAGGCAGATGTGGCCCGTCCCGTAGGCGGTCTGGCAGGTCGAGTCGGCCGCGCAGTTCGCGCACCCGCCGTTCACGCAGACGCCGCTCAGCGTGCCGCTCGTGCCGCCGGCGCTCGCCAGCGTGCACGCCGCGCCGTTGGTGCATACCGGCGTCGTGCCGCCGGTGCCGCTCGAACCGCCCGTGCCCGCGGTGCCTGTGGCGCTGGAGCCGCCCGTGCCGGCGGTGCCTGTGGCGCTGGAGCCGCCCGTACCCGCGGCGCTGGAACCGCCCGTACCCGCGGCGCCGGAGCCGCCCGTGCCCGCGGTGCCTGTGGCGCTGGAACCGCCTGTGCCCGCGCTGCCCGTCGTGCTGCCGCCAGTCCCGCCACGTCCGCCGGTGCCGCTCGAACCGCCCGTGCCCGCGGCGCCTGTCGTGCTGCCGCCGGTGCCCGTCGTGCTGCCTCCGGTGCCGCCCTTGCCCGCGCTGCCTCCGGTGCCGCCCTTGCCCGCGCTGCCGCCGCCGCCGCCTTTACCGCCACCCCCTCCGTCGCCGCCGCAACCCCACAAGGTGAGGGCGGCCGCCATCAAGGCGGCGAGGGGAGTCGAGCGCAGCGACGAGCGATGAGAAGAAGCGGTCATCAGGGGTGCTCCTGTGGCGCGGGTTGGGGAAAAAGCCGTGCCACATCATCGGCGCACCGAATCAAAAATTAAAGAAGTCACTGATGTGACTCCGCATTCTTGGACGACGAACTCCCACCTTCACCCTGAAAACCCACAGGATTTCGTATTTCCACGCCGGCTCGCCGGCCTGGATACGACCGTGTCGCAACGGTCGCGCTTCAGTTCGATTTCGCCGCTACGCCGCGCGTTCGATCAGACCGGCCGCGCCCATGCCGCCGCCGACGCACATTGCGATGACGGCGTAACGGCCCTTGCGTCGCTCGAGCTCGTGCAGGGCGGTCGCGATCTGCCGCGCGCCCGTCGCGCCCAGCGGGTGGCCGAGGGCGATCGCGCCGCCGTTCACGTTCACGCGTTCCGTCGGCAAGCCGAGCTCCCGCACGCAGTAGAGCGCCTGCGAAGCGAACGCCTCGTTGACCTCGTAGAGATCGATCTGATCGATCTTCAGGCCGGTCTTCGCGAGCAGCTTGCGGATGGCCGGCACGGGCCCGATGCCCATGATCTCCGGCGGCACGCCCGCCACGGCGAACGCGCGGAAATATGCGCGCGGCTTCTTGCCGGCGGCCTTTGCCGTGTCGGCGCCCATCAGCACGACCGCCGCGGCGCCGTCGTTCAGCGGCGACGAATTCCCTGCCGTCACGCTGCCGGTCGGATCGAAGGCGGGCTTGAGCGACGCCAGCTTCTCCAGCGACGTGTCCGCGCGCGGTCCCTCGTCCTTGTCGACGGTGATGTCGCGCCAGACTTCGCCGTCGAACACGCGTGTCTTCACGGGCAGGATCTCCGCCGCGAAGTCGCCGCGCGTCTGCGCCGCGACCGCCTTCTGGTGGCTCGCGAGCGCGAACGCGTCCTGATCGCCGCGGCTGACGCCAAACTGGCGCGCCACGTTCTCGGCGGTGTTGCCCATCGGGATGTACGCGGCGGGGAACTGCTCGACGACCGCCGGATTGAGGGCGATCTTCGCGCCGCCCATCGGTATCAACGACATCGATTCGAGGCCGCCGGCCAGCCCCGCGTCGATGCTGCCCGCGGCGATGCGGTCGGCGACGATGGCGGTCGACTGCAGGCCCGACGAGCAGAAGCGGTTGATGGTCATCGCCGGAACGCTGTCGGGCAGGCCGGCCAGGAAGCCGACCTGGCGGGCGACGTTCAGACCCTGCTCGGCTTCGGGGTGCGCGCAGCCCAGCACGATGTCCTCGATCGTCGCGGGTTCCACCTCCGCGCGGCGCAGCGCCTCTCGGGAGACCAGTGCGGCCAGATCGTCTGGGCGGGTGTTCTTGAACACGCCGCGCGGGGCGCGCCCGATGGCGGTCCGCACGGCCGAAAGGATGGCTACTTCGCGCATGGTCGTGGCCCTCAGTTCCGAAGAGGCTTGCTCTTCTGCAGCATGTGTTGGATGCGGTCGCGGGTCTTCGGTTCCCCGCACAGCGAAAGGAACCCTTCACGCTCGAGGTCGAGGATGTGCTGCTCGCTGACCGTCGCGCCGGCCGGAACCGACCCGCCCGACAGCGCGCGGGCGAGGTGGCCCGAGACCACGGCGTCGTGGGCTGTGATCTGATGCGCGCCGAGGAGGTTGATGAGCGCCTGCTTGAGGGTCGCCTGGCCACCTTCGCCCATGACGCGGATGCGGCGGGGCGGGGGAGGGCGGTAGCCGGCGCGGGCGAGCCCGAGCGCGACCTGCTTGGCGTCGGCGATGACGGTCTCGCGTGCCATGGAGATGGTGTCGCCTTGCCGGAGGTAACCGATGTCCCGCGCGTCCTCCGCGCTGGCCGACACGCGCGCGGTCGCTAGCGCGAGGAAAGGCCCGCGGACGAGCGACATGATGTCGAACTGCGGATCGTCGCTCGCGCGCGCCGATGCGCGGGCCGCCATCTCCATGCAGCCGCCGCCCGCCGGGATCAGGCCGACGCCGACCTCGACGCAGCCGACGTACAGCTCCGCCGCGGCGCGCACGACCTGGCAGCCGAGCACCACCTCGGCGCCGCCGCCCAGCGTGATGCCAAACGGCGCCGCGACGACCGGGACGCGCGCGTAGCGCGTGCGCAGGAAGGCGTTCTGGAAATCGACGACCATCTGGTCGATGATCTTCATGTTCCCCTGGCCGAGCGCCATCATCAGGCCGAACAGGTTCGCGCCCGCGCAGAACGCATCGGCCCCGTCGTTGCCAATCACCAGCGCGACGCCCTCGCGCTCGGCACGATCGACCGCCTTCATCACCATCGCGATGATGTCGGGATCGATCGCGTTCATCTTGGAGTGGAACTCGAGGCAGAAGACGCCGTCGCCCAGATCGAGGATCGACGCGCTCGCGTTGCGTTCGGCCTCGCCGCCGGCGGCGCGGATCGCGTCGAGCGACAGCGCGCGCGGGTCGGTCGGGATCGGCGTGAAGCCGCCGCGCAGTCCGAGCTGGCCGAGGTGGGCGCCTTCCGTCCGGTAGAAGCGCATTCCCTCTCCCTGCGCGGCGATCTGTTCCCTCACCCAGCCGGGCACGGTGTAGCCGGCCGCCTCCATCTTCGCGGCGGTGGCCTTCACGCCCAGCGCGTCCCAGGTCTCGAACGGCCCGCGCTCCCAGCCGAAGCCCCAGCGCAGCGCGTGGTCGATGTCGGCGACGCTGTCGGAGATCTCGCCCAGCCGGTTCGCGGAGTAGATCAGCGTCTCGTACAGCACCGTCCGCGCCAGCTCGGCGGCGCGGTCGTCCACATTGCCGCCCGCCATGCGCCGCATCTTCTCGTCGACGTCGTCGACGCCACGGGTGGAGCCGATCGAATCGAAGCGCGGCTTCTTCTGCGGCCCGTATTCGAACGTCTTCAGGTCGAGCTGCAGGATGTCGTCGCCGACCTTCTTGTAGAAGCCCTGCTTCGTCTTCGCACCGAGCCATTTTTTCGCGATCAGCTGCTGCAGCACGGGCGAGGGCGCGAACACGTCGCGCCGCTCGTCGTTCGGCAAGGCGTCGTAGCAGTTGTTGGTCACGTGCAGCAGCGTGTCCAGGCCGACGACGTCCGCCGTGCGGAACACGGCGCTCTTCGGCCGGCCCGTCGCGGGCCCGAACACCATGTCGACCTCCTCGACGGTGTAACCCTTGGCGATCGCTTAGTTCAGCGTCCGCATCATCGCGAAGGTGCCGATGCGGTTGGCGATGAAGTTGGGCGTGTCCTTCGCGCGGACGAGGCCCTTACCCAGCAGGCCCCCGCACAGCGCCTCGGCGCGCGCGATCGTGTCGGGCCTGGTGTCGGGTCCGGCGACGATCTCGACCAGCTTCAGGTAACGGGGCGGGTTGAAGAAGTGGGTGATGCAGAAGCGGCCCCGGAAGTCCGCGGTGCGTCCCTGCATCAGCTCGGCGATCCGCAGGCCCGACGTGTTCGATGTGATGACGGCGCGGCCGCCCATCTCGTCGATGCGCGCGTAGAGCGCCTGCTTGATCGCGAGGTTCTCGATGATGGCCTCGATGACGACGTCGCTGGCGGCGACCGCGGAGGCCAGGTCGTCCTCCAGGTTGCCGACGGTGACCAGCGTGTCGAAGCGGGGCGAAAAGAACGCGGCGGGTTTCGCCTTGCGCGCGCCCTCCAGGCCGGCGGCGGCGATCTTGTTGCGCGCCGCCTTGTCGCCGGCGGGCGCGTCCTTGGCGGGGATATCCAGCAGGCGTACGCGGAGGCCGGCGTTCGCCAGGTGCGCCGCGATGGCCGCTCCCATGACGCCCGCTCCCAGTACCGTCACTTCACGGATCGGCTCGGAGGGCATAAGAACACGATAACCGAGAATCGGCGGGAGGGGAGATCCCTAGCTTTCATGGAACCGTGTATCGGGGTTGGTGTGGGCGTTCGTCGTAGGCGGCGCGCTGGCTTCGCGCAGAGCGACTAACGGATGTCGCCGCCGTCGAGTTGCAGCGCGATCCAGCCGTGGTGCGTTTTGCGGAAGCGCGCGCCCAGCCACTCGCCCCCGAACGCGCTCGCGACGAGGATGTAGTCGGACCGCTCGCGCACGTCCACCCCGCAGGCTTCGAAGCGTCGCAGGAACTTCCGACCGTCATCGGCGAGGTACGGATAGCGGTGTTGCTCGCGCGCGATGAGCCGCCGCAGCGCCGCGAGCATCGGTTCGCGGTCGGCTTCCGTCAGCGGCGCTTGCAACCGGCAGGCGGGCGCGACCAGCGGCGGCGCCTCGGTCGCCAGCGAGGTCAGCGTGGGGGGCGCGGCCACCACGGCAATCTCTGGAGATTGACGGATCGGCGGCGGCGCCGGCCGATGAACGCGCGAAGCGAGCCAGTGAGGCGCGACGTGCCCGATCACGATGCCCGCCGCGATGAGTGATACCAGCGAGATGCGGTGCATGACCTCTAGGATAGCGCCGGCAGCGGCGCCCTCGACGGGGATCTTGATCCCGATCGGGGTTATGCCGTCTAATCGCGCTGGATGAGATTGACTCCGCGGCGCCTCGCTCCCGTCCTGGCCGCGGCATTGGCTCTCGTCGCGGTGCGTCCGGCGGCGGCCGCACCAGCCGCACCAGCCGCACCAGCCGCACCAGCCGCACCAGCCGCAGAGGAAGCGACGCCGGACAAGTCGCTGGGCGCGGCGAAGGAAGCCTTCGAGTCGGCGCAGAGCGCGTTCGTGCGCGGCGAGTACCTCGTGGCCGCCGAGCGCTTCATTTCGGCCTACGAGCACAAGCCGTATCCGGCGTTCCTGTTCAACGTCGCCGTCTCCTTCGAGAAGGCGAAGCAGCTCGAGAAGGCGAGGGACTACTTCACCAGGTACCTGGAGAAGGACCCGAACGCGAACGACGCGGCGCAGGTCAAGCTGCGGCTGGACGTCATCAACCAGCTGCTGGCGCCGCCGCCCCCCCCACCACCCCCGCCGCCGCCGCCACCGTCCGGTGGCCCCGACGGCGGAGCGCCGCCCGCCGCCACGCCGCCCGTGGGCGCAGACGGAGGCGCGCCCCCTCCCGGAACGCCGCCCGGTGCGACACCGCCCGCCGGCACGCCGCCGGTCGCGACGACGCCGCCACCGCCGCCGCCGCCACCGTTGCCGGTGCTGACCGAGATCGAGACCAAGGGCCTGGTCGTCATCGATTCGAAGCCGCAGGGCGCGACGATCTATCTGAACGACAAGCGCAAGGGCGCGTTCGGCAAGACGCCCTGGCAGGGCTCGCTGGAATCGAAGCCGGTCCGCCTGATCCTCGAGCAGAAAGGGTGGAAGCCCGAGGAGCGCGCGATCAGCCCCCGCTCTGACAAGCTGATCGACGTCTACATCGCGCTCTCCGAAGAGCACTACCTCGGCTGGGTCGAGATCGTGTCGAACGTTCCGGGCGCCGACGTGTTCATCGACCGAAAGGAGATCGGCGCCATCGGCCGCACGCCCTTCACGGGCCACCTGAAACCGGGCAAGCACACGATCTTCGTCGAGCGCTTCGGCTACGACCCGGTCGTCCGTGAGATCGATGTGCTGCCGGGGACGGCGACGCAGCACAGCTTCGACATGCAGGCGTCGCAGAAGGGCTGGGTGGCCATCAACGGGCGCGGCATCTCGGGCGGCCGGCTGATCATCGACGACAAGTTCGCGTGCGCGATCCCGTGCCGGACCGAGGTCGCGCCCGGCAAGCACGCGATCCTCGTCGAGAAGGACGGGATGGAGGACTACGAGTCCGACATGGAGATCCCGCGCGGCGTCGAGACGAACGTCGACGTGCGCATGTCGCCGCGGCCTCCGCGCACGCGGGCGATCACGACCGCGGTCGTCGCGGCCGTACTGATCGGCGGCGGCGCGTACGTCGGACACCTGTCGCAGCAGAACAAGGACGCGATCAACAGCGACATCGCGAACGGTGTCCCGGTCGACAACAACGACCCGCGGTTCCTGCGCGGCAAGGTCGAGGCGATCGGCGCCGACGTGCTGTACGGCGTGGGGGCGATCGTCGCCGTGACGGCCGTGTTCGGGCTGTTCGCGCACGGCCCCGACAGCACCGCCGTGGCCGACAGCAAGAAGATCAGCTTGGTGCCCACGATGGGTTCGGACGGCGGTCGATTCTCGCTGTGGGGGCACTTCTGATGCGCGGGGCGTGCACCGCGCTCGCGTTCGGGGGCGTCCTGGCCGTCGGCCTCGCGGGCACCGGCTGCGACTGGCGCGTCTTCGACGATCTCGCGAAGAAGACGCCGGTCGCCAGCATCGGCGCGCCGTCGGACTATCCGGCCAAGGATCAGTTCGGTTCGATCCTGCTCGCCGTGCCGCCGCCCAAGGACGGATCGTCGGCGGGCCGCTTCGTCGCGCTCGGGCGGACGACGGCGTCGGTCGCGGTCGTCTCGTTCGACGCCTCGGGCAATCCGAAGGGTGTTGGCGTGACCGGGTCCGCGATCGATCTGTTGATGGGCGGCCCCATCAACGCGATCGCGGAGGTGCCGGGCGAGCGGCGTGTGGTGCTGGGCGCGCCTTACACCACGTTCGGCGACGTCCTGATCATGGAGCTCGACAAGCCGAACGGCGATGTCCTGTACCCGACGACCACGTTCGCGCCGCAGGTCATCGATCCCGGATTCGGTGCCGGCGTCGGCGCGGGCAACATCGGCGTCGGCGCGGCTCCCGAGATCGTCGTGGTGTCCACCCGCGTCCTGCACGTTTACGTCGACGAGCAGACGACGAACCACCTGACCTGGGCGCCGGCGGGCGCCGGCGATCCATGCTCGATCGATTTCTCGTCGAACCTGCTGGACCGCGATCTCGTGAACCGCGCCGTGATTGTCGCACCGCTGCTGGCGAGCGGCACGCAGATCGCCGTCGGCGCCCCGTCCGCGGGGGGAGTTGGCCACGTGTCGATCTTCGACGTCGACCTGACCACCGGTGTGTTCAACTGCTCGGCGACGCTGATGGCGACCGAGGCGCGCTTCGGCCGCGCGATGGCGCTGGTCGATCTCGACGGTAACGGCGCGCCGGATCATCTGCTGGTCGGCGCGCCTCCGACGCACGCGTACCTGTACACGTTGCCGCTCACGACCGGCCAGGCGCCGTCGGCGATGGGGACCGCGCCGACGGTGGGCGACTTCGGCGCGGCTGTCGCGGCGTTCAACGTCGACAAGAACCCCGGCGACGAGATGTTCGTCGGCGATCCCGACGCCCCTGTCGGCGGGACGACAAACGCGGGGAACGTCACCGTGTACACCGGACCGACCATGACGATGCTGCCGTCGAAGACGACGTTCCCCAATCCGCTCGCGGAGCACGACCCGGGGTCGGGGCACGGCTACGGTTCGGGCATCGTCGGGATGACGTTCTGTCCGGCGAACGTCCTTTCGCCTGCGGCGGATGGGGGCGTCGCAGACGCGGGCACGGGCGCCACCGCGCCGTGTGGGCCGCTGCCGATCATCGGAGCGCTGTCGAACGTCTACGCTTACTTCACGCTGAACCCGCCCGACCCGCGCGTGAAATAGCGCGCGGCGACTTCCGGGCGCTGATGCCAGAACGTCAGCGGGCGAGCCGCGCGATCAGGATCGCGAGCGCGACCGGCACGCCGATCAGCGCGATCATGACCGGCCACGCGCGGCGATGGGCGAAGTTGATCGTCCAGCCGACGCCGGCGAGCTTGGGGACCCACAGCCGTGTGTCGCGCGGGTTGCTGTAGAAGACACCGGTGTAGCCCTCGGGCAACGTGACGCCGTTCGCGCGCAGGCGATGGGTCTCGCGCCAGGCCCACACCATCGCGGTGCCGACGACCACGCCGATGACCAGCGGGACGCCCACGGCAATCGGCAGCGACGATCGCGGCTGCAAGAGCGGCAGCGCCAGCGCGAGGGCGGCGCAGACCAGGGCTATCGCAAGCCCGACGGCGCGGACGACGGTCGCCACGACCGCCATCAGCTCGCGCGGGAGGCCGCCGGTTGCGCGCGAGATCCCGTGAGCCAGCACGTCGAACAGCAGCCATGACAGGAGGCCGATGCCGAGCGGGATCGCCGCGCTCGCCGGGGTCTTGGTCGCCCACCCGTTGGGACCGTGGACGCCCCAGTGCGAGATCCAGCGATCGGGAACGTCGCCCCAGAACACCGCGAGGAGGACGCCGGCCGCGATCAGCGCCCCGATGGAAACCCAGCGCACGACGCAATTATCCCGCTGTGCGGGGCGCAGGCAATGCGTTCAGGCGCCGCGGAGCTCGAACCCGGTCGATTACGGAGCTCGAGCCCGGTCGATTACGGAGCTCGAGCCCGGTCGATTACGGAGCTCCAGCCCGCTCGATTGAACGACCGCGGCCCTAGTTGCGGCCGTGGCGCGTCTTCTTGGCCGCCGGCTTCTTGCCCTTCGAGGGCTTGTCGTCCGAGGCGAAGACGCTGTCCAGGCCGGAGGTGCCGCCGCCCGATGGACGGTTCGGCTTCACGCCCTGTTCGTCGAGGAGGTTGTCCAGCGCGTCGCGCTGCTTCGGCGCCTGCGCGGAGGCGACCTTCTTCTTGCGCTCGACCGGGGCCGCCGGCTTCTCGATGTCCTGGGTCGGGATCGAAGCGGTCGACGGCTCGGCGACGACCCGCTTCACCTTCTCGGGACCCTTCGCCTTGCGTTCCTGCTCTTCGCGGATTCCGCGCTCGCGGGTCGCGGCGACCTTGTCCTTGTCCAAGCCTTCCTTGGGACCGACAACCTTGTCTTCCCACTGGAACTGCTGGTTGATGGACGACGGCACCGCGGTGCTGTCGCTGTCCTTCTTGCCACCGCGCGCGAAACTGGGGGAAGCGCCGGCGCCGACCAGCAGGAGGGCGACCGAGGTCGCCAACGTGAATTGCCTCATGGGGGACCTCCGTGACATGAGTCTCAAAGTATCCGGTACCGAATGAGCCCGGCAACTACAATGTAGGACGACGGCGTCGAAAAAACGCCAATACTACATGTGACTACAAGTATGTCCCCCCGTCGAGCGCGCGTATACTGCGGCGCCAAAACCCCGCAAAGGACGTCGTCTTGGCCGCCGCTGACAAACCTGCCGCACCGCCCAAACCGAACAAGATGGCGCGCGTGCGCAACATCGGCATCGTTGCGCACATCGACGCCGGCAAGACGACAGTCACCGAGCGCTTCCTGTTTCACTCGGGGCGCATCCACAAGATCGGCGAGGTCCATGAGGGCGAAGCGACCATGGACTGGATGCCGCAGGAGCGGGAGCGCGGCATCACCATCACCGCGGCGGCGACCAGCTTCACCTGGCGCAACCACGACATCCACCTGATCGACACGCCCGGCCACGTCGACTTCACGATCGAGGTCGAGCGCTCGCTGCGCGTGCTGGACGGCGCGGTGGTCGTGTTCGACGGCGTGTCGGGCGTCGAGCCCCAGTCCGAGACGGTATGGCGGCAGGCCGACAAGTTTCACGTCCCGCGCATGGCGTTCATCAACAAGATGGACCGCGCGGGCGCCGACTTCGGGGCGGCGGTGACCGAGATCCGCGAGCGGCTGGGCGCGCGGCCGGTGCCGGTGCAGCTGCCGATCGGCGCGGAGGACAAGTTCGTCGGCGTCGTCGATCTGATCCGCCAGCGCGCGCTTTATTTCTCGGGCGACGAGACCGAGGCGCCGCGCGAGGACGACGTGCCGGCGGCGATGGCCGACGAGGTGGCGGCAGCGCGCGAGAAGCTGATCGAGGCGGCGGCCGACGTCGACGACGCGATCGCTTCGGCGTTTCTCGAGGGCCAGGCGCTGGACGAGGCGCAGATCAAGGCGGCGCTGCGCAAGGCGACGATCGACTGCAAGGTCGTCCTCGTGCTGGCGGGCGCGGCGCTGCGCAACAAGGGCGTGCAGCCGCTGCTGGACGCCGTCATCGATTACCTGCCGTCGCCGCTGGAGGTGCCGCCGGTCGCCGGCGTCGTGCCGGGCACCGAGGAGCCGACGACGCGGCCGCCCGACGACAATGCGCCGTTCTGCGCGCTGGCGTTCAAGGTCGTGATGCAGGAGGGCCGCAAGGCGATCTACCTGCGCATCTACTCGGGCGTGCTGCGTCCGGGCGACGAGATCCACAACGCGCGCACGCGCCGCAACGAGAAGGTCGCGCGACTGTTCTCGGTGCACGCGAACCGGCGCGAGCAGATCGAGCGCGCCGGCGCGGGCAGCATCGTCGTGGCGACCGGCCTCAAGGACGCGGGAACGGGCGATACGGTGGCCTCGCCCAAGGCGCCGATCATCCTGGAGCGCATCGACATCTACGAGCCGGTGATCTCGCGGGCGATCGAGCCGAAGACGCAGGCGGAGCGCGAGAAGCTGGACTTCGGTTTGAAGAAGCTGGCCGACGAGGATCCGACGTTCCTGGTCAACGAGGACGCCGAGACCGGGCAGACGATCATCCGCGGCATGGGTGAGCTGCACCTGGACATCATCGTCGACCGGCTGCGACGCGAGTACGGCGTCGACGCGAACGTCGGCCGCCCGCAGGTCGTGTACCGCGAGACGCTGGCCAAGCCGGCCGACGGCGAGGCGCACTTCGAACGCATGGTCGAGGACGAGACGCTGTTCGGTCACGCGCGCGTCCACGTGGCGCCGCGGGCGCGGCGGGCCGGCAACGAGCTGCGGATGGCGCTGGTCAGGCCGGCGCCGAAGCCGGGCGTGAAGATCGTGGAGACGCCGCAGGCCATCCTGGACGCGGCGATGGAGGGCGCGCGCGAGGCGATGCACTCGGGGCCGCAGGGCTACCCGATCGAGGACATCGAGGTCGTCATCACGGCGATCGAGTTCCGGCCAGATGCGTCGACGCCGACGGGACAGAAGGCGGCGGTCGGCGAGGCGCTGCGCCACGCCTGGCGCGAGGCGGGGACGCGGCTGCTCGAGCCGATCATGAAGGTCGAGATCACGTGCCCGGAGGGGAACGTTGGCGACGTGCTGGGCGATCTCAACACGCGGCGCGGGCAGATCGAGGACGTCGGCTTCCGCGGCCAGCAGCGGGTGATC
>Ga0307280_10000073_pt1 | contig 17868 bp, 15 predicted proteins | sample ER_DNA_119_FD_194479 | JGI IMG/M metagenome (GOLD analysis project Ga0307280, IMG submission 194479) | Bulk soil microbial communities from the East River watershed near Crested Butte, Colorado, United States - ER_DNA_119 | ecosystem: Environmental > Terrestrial > Soil > Floodplain | place...
CCACAACATCGCCCCATTGGCGCTTTTTGTCGGGGGTGGGCCACCCCGGCCCCCACAGCTATTACGCAGCCGAGGGAAGCGCCCGCGGACCACCCTGGTCCTGGGGCAGCGCCGCAGCGCTGGCAATCAGGCTCTGGAACTCGTTCAGCGCCAGGTGCCCGACAGCCTCGAGGATCTCCTCGTCGGTCCAGCCGATCTCCCGCGCCTCCTCGTGGAGGTGGAGGGCCGGGGGTCCCGGCTCCAGGGTCTCCCGGAGGAAGGCGAGGAGAGCCGCCTCCTTCTCGTCGGAAGAGGTGAAGCTGCGGGCTTTGGAGACCTCGTCGAGGCCCAGCCCGGCCCGCCGCGCCGATTTCGCGTGCTGGGCGATGCTGTAGTTGTCCTCGCGGTGCTCGGCGACAGCCAGGGCGATCCGCTCGCGGGTCGCCTGGGGGAGGACGCCGCCGCGCAGCTCTGACCGCATCCGGGTGTAGGCGCGCAGCACGGCCGGCGCCCCGGCCAGCACGCCGACGAACTTGGTCACCGCGCCGCCGGCGGCCTGAATGCTCTTGATGAGAGGAGCGCTCTCGTCGGGCGCCGTCAGCTCGTCGTGGATCTGGAATCTGCTCACTGCCGTTTTTACCGTCACGTTGGCTTCTCGCTTCTGGCCCTGTCTCCGCCGGAACTTCGCTTTACAGAGCCCTTACGTGGCCTTTACTTTACTTTTAGCCGCTTACTTACTTGACGTAAGTTATACCTCTTTCCGGGGACTCTTTCAAGCCGCATCGGATCGGTTTTCTCTACCCGTATTACGGCTTTCGGCACCCGTTCGGTTCATTCGCCTATCGTTGCGGCCTTCCCCAGCAAGGAGGCAGCAGGCATGGCAGAGCAACCCCGCAGCGCCGCCGAGGTGATCGAGCTCGTCGATCAGCACGACGTGCGCTTCATCCGCCTCTGGTTCACCGATGTGCTCGGCCAGCTGAAGAGCTTCTCGGTCAACGCCTCCGAGCTGGAGGACGCATTCGCGGGCGGGATGGGGTTCGACGGCTCCTCGATCACCGGCTTCAACCCGATCGAGGAGTCCGACATGCTGGCGGTCCCGGATCCCTCGACCTTCGCCCTGCTCCCCTGGCGCCCGGAGGAGGATGCGGTGGCGCGGATGTTCTGCGACATCCAGGTTCCCGGCGGCGGCCCCTACGAGGGCGACCCGCGCTGGATCATGCAGCGGGCGCTGAAGCGGGCCGAGGAGCTCGGCTTCGACGCCTACAACATCGGCCCCGAGCTGGAGTTCTTCTACTTCCGCTCGGCGAAACCGGAGAGCGGCGTCCCCGAGGTGCTCGACGAGGGCGGCTACTTCGACCTGACCACGCTCGACGCCGGCTCGGACCTGCGGCGGGAGACGGTGCTGGCGCTGGAGAAGATGGGGATCCACGTCGAGTACACCCACCACGAGGTCGGCCCCTCCCAGCACGAGGTCGACATGCGCTACAAGAACGCGCTCGAGATGGCCGACGACTGCATGACGTACCGGATCGTCGTCAAGGAGTACGCGATGAAGTACGGCTACCACGCCACCTTCATGCCGAAGCCGCTCTTCGGCGAGAACGGGTCGGGGATGCACGTCCACCAGTCGCTCAGCCGCGACGGCAAGAACGCCTTCTACGACGCCGACGACCCGTATTACCTCTCGCCGGTGGCGAAGTCGTTCATCGCCGGCCAGCTCAAGCACGCGCGCGAGATCTCGCCACTCTTCGCCCAGTGGGTCAACTCCTACAAGCGCCTCGTCCCCGGTTACGAGGCGCCGGTCTATCTCGCCTGGTCCCGTCGCAACCGCTCGGCGCTGATCCGGGTGCCGCTCTACCACCCCGGCAAGGAGAGCGCGACCCGGGCCGAGCTGCGCTGCCCCGATCCCGCCGCCAACCCTTACCTCTGCTTCGCGGCGATGCTGCAGGCGGGGCTGGAAGGGGTCGAGAAGGGCTACGAGTTGCCCGAGCCGATGGAGCAGAACCTCTACCACCTCTCCCAGGAGGAGCTCGCCCATCAGGGGATCGAGCAGCTGCCGGCGACGCTGGGCGAGGCGATCGAGGTCGCCGCCGAGTCGGAGCTGGTTCTGCGCACGCTTGGCGAGCACACTTTCCGGCGGTTTGTCGAGATCAAGCGGCAGGAATGGGACGACTACCGGGTGCAGGTCACTCCTTACGAGATCGAGAATTTCTTGCCGATTCTCTAGTTGGTTGGGTCCGGGAGGGGGTGCCCCTCTCTGGACACATCTCGCCTATGGCTCGATGTTGAGTGTCCTGAGAGGGGCACCCCCTCCCGGACTGCTATCCGCTTCGAGTCTCGGGTTCAGAGCTGATTGCGTAGAGCGGCTGGGTCGGTGACCGGTAGCTGGCAGGTGAAGTTTTCGCAGACGTAGGCGGCTGGCTGGCCGTCGACGGTGGTGCGGCCTTGGAGGAGTGGGGGCTCATGGGTGCCCTCGGGGCCGCCGGCTAGGACGGTGTGGGGGCGGTGCCGCTCGCGTACGACCGAGGCCAGCTCGCCGACGTCGTCGCCGACGAGGGCGATCTCGTGGGTGGGGGAGAGGTGGAAGTCGAGGGCTCGGAGGAGGTGGGCGAAGGCGTCGGGGTGGCGGACGGCGGGCTCGGAGAAGAGGGCGAAGACGCCCTCGGCGGCCTCCGCGTAGCGGCGATCGCCGCTCAGCGCCGCGAGGCGCAGCAGGCCCATCGCCGCGGAGCTGTTGCCGGAGGGAATCGGGTGGTCGCCGACCTCCTTGCGGCGGGCGATCAGCTCTTCGTGGTCGGAGGCGGTCGAGTAGAAGCCGCCGCGCTCGGGGTCGCCGAAGCGCTCGATCGTCGTCTCCGCGAGCTCGCGCGCCGCGACGAACCAGCGCTCTTCGAAGCTCGCTTCGTAGAGCGTCAGCAGCGCTTCGAGCAGGAAGGCGTGGTCCTCGAGATACGCACCCAGGTGGGCGCGCCCGTCCTTGTAGGTGCGCAGGAGGTGGCCGTCACCGTCGCGTAGCGAGGCGAGGACGAACTCGGCGCAGGTGCGGGCGGCGTCGAGGTAGTCCCCACGGCCGAGGACCGCACCGGCGTCGGCCAGCGCCGCGATCGCCAGCGCGTTCCAAGAGGTCAGCCGCTTGTCGTCGAGGCCGGGTCGCACCCTCTGGGCGCGCGCGTCGAACAGCGCTCGCCGCAGCTCCGCCAGCCCCTCTGGCTCCTCCCCCTCCGGCCCGTCGGCGAGATGCAGCACGTTCGACCCCTCGAAGTTGCCCTGCTCGCTCACCCCGTAGTGCTGGAAGACCGGGTCGGCCCTCGCGCCCAGCACCTCGCGGACCTGCTCCGGGGTCCAGACGTAGAAGCGGCCCTCCTCGCCCTCGGAGTCGGCGTCGAGGGCCGAGTAGAAGCCGCCCTCGGGACCGCGCATCTCGCGCAGCATCCAGTCGAGGGTCTCCTCGCAGACGCGGCGGTAGCGCTGGTGGCCGAGCGTCTGCCAGCCGTGGAGGAAGGCCCCGGCGAGCAGGGCGTTGTCGTAGAGCATCTTCTCGAAGTGGGGGACGAGCCAGACGGCGTCGACCGAGTAGCGGGCGAAGCCGCCGCCGAGCTGGTCGTAGATGCCGCCGGCGAGCATCCGGTCGAGGGTCAGCTCGACGTGCTCGGTCTCGCCGCGGGCCAGCAGCAGCTCCAGCGAGGAGGCGGGCGGGAACTTGGGGGCGCTGCCGAAGCCGCCGTTGCCGCGGTCCGCCGCGGCGAGCAGCCGCTGCACCGCTTCGTCGAGGTGGGCGGGTCCGGGGAGGTCGCGCGGCTCCGCCTCGCCGATCGCCCCCAGGCGGGCGCGGGCGATTGGCGCTTTTTCGCGGATCTCCTCGCGCTGGGTCTCGAATGCGTGGACCACGGCTTCCATCACCATCCGGAAGCTCGGCATCCCGCGGCTCTCGTCCGGCGGGAAGTAGGTACCGCCGTAGAACGGCACCCCGTCGGGGTCGAGGAAGACCGTCATCGGCCAGCCGCCATGGCCGGTGATCGCCTGCACCGCCTCCATGTAGATCGCGTCGACGTCGGGGCGCTCCTCGCGGTCGACCTTGACGCTGACGAAGTGCTCGTTCATGTAGGCGGCGGTCTCGGGGTCCTCGAAGGACTCGCGCTCCATCACGTGGCACCAGTGGCAGGCCGAGTAGCCGACCGAGAGCAGGATTGGCCGGTCCTCCTCGCGCGCCCGCTCCAGCGCCTCGGGTCCCCACGGGTACCAGTCGACGGGGTTGTCCCGGTGCTGGAGGAGGTAGGGGCTGGTCTCCTGCGCGAGGCGGTTCGGCATCGCCTTCAACCTACCCGCGGCGAGACAAAACGAGTATTCGGTTGACGCGCTCGCTGAAACTTGGGTCGACACGGCGCTTTGGCGGGGAGAGGGTTCTCCTCTGTGGGTAACCGATTACCGTCAGTCCCGTGAAGAGCACGCAACGACAAGGCCAGCCCGACCCCGCCCTGGACGCGGTGCTCGCGAAGCTCGAGCCGAAAGACCGGGCTGTGGTGCGCGGCGCGCTCGACCGCGCCGAGAAGACCGAGGCCGAACTGAGGTTTCTGGCCGAGCACGACTCGCTGACCGGGCTCCTCAACCGGCGCCGGTTCCGCGCCGAGCTCGACCAGTACGTCTCCTTCGCCGCCCGCTACGGCGGCCTCGGCGCGGTGATGGTGATCGACATCGACGGCCTGAAGGAGGTCAACGACCGGCTCGGGCACCAGGCTGGCGACACGCTGATCCGCCGCGTCGCCGAGATCCTGCGGGAGCGGGTGCGCGCGACCGACATCGTCGCCCGCCTCTCCGGGGACGAGTTCGCGGTGCTGATGCCCCAGAGCGACACCGGCGGCGCTCTACAGCTCGGCGAGGACCTGCGAGCCCAGGTCGCCGAGGGGATGCCGCTCAACACCGAGATCGACCGCGCCTCGATCAGCGTCGGGATCGCGATGTTCGGCGGTCAGGCCGGGTCCGGCGCCGAGGCGGTCCTCGTCGCCGCCGACCAGGCGATGTACGAGGCCAAGACCGAGGGGCGGAACCGGATCGCCCTCTTCGACGCCGCGCGCGGCAACGGCCGACCGGGGGAGCGTGCGCAGACGACGAGCGCCAGGATCCGCGACGCCCTCACCCAGAACCGCCTCCGGCTGGCGACGCAGCCGATCCGCGACCTCGCCTCGGGCGGGATCGAGCGCTACGAGCTGCTGCTGCGGATGACGGGCGAGGCGGGCGAGCTGCTGCCCGCGGCCTCGTTCATCGAGGTCGCCGAGCGCTCGGGCATGATCCAAGAGCTCGACCGCTGGGTCGTCACCCAGGCGCTGGAGCTGATCGGCGACCGCGAGCGCGCCGGGGCGCCGGTCTCGCTGCACATGAACATCTCCGGCGCTTCGGTGACCGACCTCTCGGTGCTGGAATTCATCGAACGGCGGCTCGACGAAGGCGAAGCCGATCCGGCCCGCTGCACCTTCGAGATCACCCAGACCGCCCGGGTCGAGGACTACGACGCCGCCGCCGGCTTCGCCGACCGGCTGACCGAGTTCGGCTGTGAAGTCGCGATCGACGACTACGGCGCCGGCTTCGGCCCCTTCGCCTACCTGCAGAAGGTCCCCTTCGACGTGATCAAGATCGACGGCACCTTCATCCGCGACCTGCCCCGCAACGACGCCGACCAGCTGACGGTCAAAGCCATCGTCCAGATCGCCCGCGGGCTCGGTAAGCGGACGATCGCCGAGTTCGTCGAGGACGAGGAAACGCGGACGCTGCTGCAGGCCTACGGCGTCGACATGGCCCAGGGCTACCACCTGGGCAGGCCGGTGGACGCGGCCGAGCTGGCCAAATAATCAGAACTCCTTGACTATAAAGAGCCGAGGTTGTGGAATGGCTCTTCTGCAACGCCAGCCGGCGATCGGCCGGAGCAAGGAGATTCCCATGAAGCACGCACACATCCTCGGCCTCGCCCTCGGGATCGCCGCGGTTCTGGCTGTCCTCGCCGGCGCCGGCGCGGCCTCGGCGACGGTTCTCTGTAAAGCAACAGAAACCCCCTGCAGCGAAGCGAATCGCCTCGCCAAATCAGCCGAAATAGCCGCCGACCTGACACCGGCGACCTCGGTCCGGTTCGAGCACACAACGGGGCTCCTCCACGTCAGCTGTTCGGGTAGCGCCTTCGCGGCGACCGTCGAAAAACCCGGGGGAGCCTCGGAAACAACGTTCATCTCCGTTCCTTCCTCCGGGCTGACCTGGAGCGGTTGCACGAGTGGCGTCAGCACGACGTCGTCGGGCGAATGGGAAATCCATTACAAAGAAGGCACCGACAACGGCACAGTGACAGACAACAGCAATCCGTTCGGCAAACGGTTCGGGGTGACAATCGGGGAATGCAGCTTCGCCCTCCCGCTCGGAGCACACATCGGTGTGCTGACAGGAAAAGCAGGGAAAGCGGGCGAATGGTCCCTGGCACCGATACTCGAGATCCACACGCGCCTGGCCTTGACCAAAGGTCCCCCGACGTGTCTGGAAGACGTCATTTGGATAGCGACCTACTCGATTACAAAACCGGCCCCCCTGTACGTACGCGCCTCCTGAGCCTCCGGGCGCGGCTACTGGCGTAGCTGCGCCCGCCTGATCTTGCCGCTGCTGGTCTTCGGCAGCTCGGCGGCGAACTCGACGATGCGGGGGAACTTGTAGGGCGCGGTCTCGCGTTTGCAGTGCTCCTGCAGCTCGCGCGCGAGGTCTTCACCTGAAGCGCTGTCGCTGTCCGGGCCGTCGCGGAGGACGACGATCGCGCGGACGACCGAGCCGCGCTCGGGGTCGGGGGCGGCGACCGCGGCGGCGTCGGCGACGGCGGGGTGGGAGAGGAGGGCGGACTCGACCTCGGTGGGGCCGATCCGGTAGCCGGCGGAGAGGATGATGTCGTCGCCGCGGCCCTCGAACCAGAGGTAGCCGTCGTCGTCCTCCCGGACGAGGTCTCCCGTCCGCCACCACTCGCCCTCGAAGCGCTCGCCGTCGAGGTAGTGAGAGAAGAAGGTGGGGGAGGAGGCGGCGCGCAGCTGCAGCTCGCCCTCGACGATCCTCGTCTCCATCCCCGGCAGCGGCTTGCCCATCGAGCCGATCCGCACCGGCTCGCCGACCGGGTTGGCGGTGACCTGGCCGGTCTCGGTCTGGCCGTAGCCGTCGGCGGGCTCGAGGCCGGTCGCCTCGCGGAAGGCGGCGATCGTCTCCGGGTCGAGCGGCTCGCCGGCGGAGACCATCCGCCGGAGCGCCGGCAGCGGCCGCAGGGCGGTGCGCCTGGCCAGCATCCGATACTCGGTCGGCGCCTGGCAGAGGACGTTGACGCCGAGCGCCTCGGCGAAGTCGAGTCGCTCGGCCGGGTCGAAGCGGCCGTCGTGGATGACGGCGGCGGCGCTGGTGATCCAGGGGGCGAGGAAGACGTTGCGAGCCGACTTCGACCAGCCCGTGGCAGTGGTGCACCAGGCGAGGTCGCCCCTGCGCGACCCGAACCAATGCTCGGCCTGGACCTGCTGTCCCATCAGGTAGCGGTAGCCGTGGACCACGCCCCGCGGCTCGCCGGTGGTGCCGGAGGTGAAGACGATCAGCGCCGCATCCTCGGGCCCCATCTCCTCGATCGCAGCCGGCGTCTCCTGCGGCAGGTCCTCGTCGAGGGCGCGAGCGACGTCGGCCATCGTCATCTCCGGCACCCCGTCCGGCAGCTCCACCAGCAGCGATTCCTCGCCGACGCAGAGCTTGGGATCTGCGGCAGCAACCCGATGCTCGAGATCGGCCCGCCGCAGCATCGTGCTGCAAGGCAGCGCCACCGCCCCCATCCGCCAGCAGGCAAGCAAGGTCAGGACCCACTCAATCCGATTCCCAACCAGCGTCATAACCACATCCCCGCGCTTCACCCCCCGAGCAGCGAAAGCCCCCGAGAGCCCAGCCGACTGAGCCACAAGTTCCCCGAAGTAGTGGTCGCGCCGGTGCCCTTCAGCATCAATCGAAACGATCCCGAGCCGCGACGCGGGCGACCGCTCCATCAGATCCTCAATCAGATTCACGGATCGGGAGTCTGCCAACAGCTGTCATGAAGGGGGCGGGGACCCCCTCTCCAGGCACTCAACATCGAGCCATTGGCGAGATGTGCCTGGAGAGGGGGTCCCCGCCCCCTGATCCCTGGCTACCGCAGTTCGGAGCTCGTCTTCTTCAGCAACTGCCGAGCGATAATCAGCAACTGGATCTGCTGAGTCCCCTCGAAGATGTCGAGGATCTTCGAGTCGCGGGCCCACTTCTCCAGCAGCTCGTTCTCGCCGTAGCCGATGGCGCCGCAGAGCTCGACGCAGCCGAGGGTGACGTCGACGCAGGTGCGCCCCGCCTTCGCCTTGGCCATCGAGGCCTGCAGCGAGTTCGGCTTCGAGTTGTCGGCCATCCAGGCGGCCTGGAGGGTGAGCAGCCAGGAAGCCTCGTAGTCGGCCTCCATCTCCAGGAACCGCGCGGCGGCGGCGTGCTGGTTGTTGGCCGGGACGTCGTAATCGATCTCGACGCCGGCCTCCTTCAGCTGCCTGCGGGTCTCCTCCAGCGCCGCGCGGGTGACGCCGACGGCCATCGCGGCGACCAGCGGCCGCGTGTTGTCGAACGTTTCCATCACCCCGGCGAAGCCTTTCTCCTTCACCTCTGGGTCGCCGAGCAGCGCCTCTTTCGGCACCCGGCAGTCCTGCAGGGTGAAGTTGGCGGTGTCGGAGGCGCGGATCCCGAGCTTGTGCTCGAGCCGGTCCAGCTTCAGGCCGGGGTTGTCGCGCTCGACGATGAACGACTTGATCGCCGCCCGCCCCTTCGAGCGGTCGAGCGAGGCCCAGACGACGATCAGGTCCGCTCGGTCGCCCGAGGTGACGAAGATCTTCTCGCCGTTGAGGACGTACTCGTCGCCGTCGAGCTCGGCGGTGGTGCGGATCGCGGCCGAGTCCGAGCCGGCTTCGGGCTCGGTGATCGCCATCGCGGCCCACTTGCCGCCGTAGGTCTTCAGCTGCTCCTCGGTCGCGACCGAGGCGATCGCCGAGTTGCCGAGCCCCTGGCGCGGCATCGAGAGCAGCAGGCCGACGTCGCCCCAGCAGAGCTCGATGATGCCGAGCACGGTGGAGAGGTTGGAGCCGTTGCGGTTGGAGCCGTCGTCGCTTTTTTCGCGGCGCACGCCGGCGGCACCCGCACCTCCGATGTCGGAGCCCTCGTTCATCCCGTCGATCAGGGAGGCGAGCATGTCGAGCTCTTTCGGGTAGGCGTGCTCGGCCTCGTCGTACTTGCGCGAGATCGGGCGGAACACCTCGGTGGCGACCTGGTTGGCCTGGCTCGCCAGCGGCTTGAACTTCTTCGGTATCTCTAGGTTGATCATGTTTTGCCTTTCGCTCGGTCTTCGCGGTCGGGTCGGATCGAACCGCCGCTAGACGAGCAGGGCGCCCTCCATCACGCCCGCCGCTCGGAGGTCTCGGTACCAGCGCTCGACCGGGTGCTCCTTGACGAAGCCGTGGCCGCCGAGCAGCTGGACGCCGTCGGAGCCGATCTGCATCCCCTTGGTGGTGCAGAGCTTGCGGGCAATCGCGGCCTCGCGGCCGAAGCTCTCGCCGCGGTCGGCGCGGCTCGCCGCCCGGTAGGTCGCCAGCCGCATCGCGTTCGACTCGATGCCGATGTCGGAGACCGTGAAGGCGACGCCCTGGCGGTTGGAGACCGGTTCGCCGAAGGCCTGGCGGTCGTTGACATAGGGGATCACATAGTCGAGGACGGCCTGCGCGGTCCCGGTTGCGAGCCCGCACCAGGCGATCCGCGAGCGGTTGACGCAGGCGGCGTAGTCCTTCGCTTTGGCATCGCCCTCGCCGAGCAGCGCGCTGGCCGGCAGTTTGACTTTGTCGATCAGCAGGCGGCCGGTGGCAGCGGGCCGCAGGCCCATCGCCGGCTCGTCCTCGATGGTCAGGCCTTTGGCACCGGACTCGACGATGAACAGGGCCGGGCCGATGCCCTCGGCGTCGGCGGCGATGACGAAGAGCTCGCAGTCGGTGGCGCGGGCGATCAGCGACTTGGCGCCGCTGAGGACCCACTCCTCGCCTTTCTTCTTCGCCTTCGTCTCCAGGACCAGCGGGTCGAACAGCGGTCGCGGCTCGAGGATCGCCAGCGCGGCGGCGGGGATGTCCTCGCCGGTGAAGGCTGGGAGATAGGTCGCCTCCTGCTCGGCCGAGCCCCAGAGGCCGATCGCCGTGGCGGCGGCACCGGGGGCGAGGGCGGCGTAGGCGATGCCCATGTCGCCGTGGGCGAGGGCCTCGCCGATCAGAACGCTGGTGACCGCCGACTGCTCGGTCATCACCCCGCCGAGCTCCTCGGGGACGCCGAGCATGTTGACGCCGAGTTCGTTCGCCTGGTCGAGGATCTCCTTCGGGGTCTCCCGTTTCTCGTCGGCCTCGAGCGCAGCCTTGCGGACCTGGTCGGAGGCGAAGGCGCGGCCAGCCTCCTGGAACATTTGCTGCTCGTCGTCGGGAGAGAGGTCGAAGAGGCCCGTCGACTTGCCTTTCTTCTGGCGGGCGGGTTTACCCAGCTGCTGGGCGGCCTTGAAGGTGCGGCCGGCCGCGGTCGCGGAGCGGAACCCGTTCTTGGTGCCCTGGAAGAGGGCGCGCTCGACCTGCTTGCGGATGCGAATGCGGTCCAGCAGGTCGGAGCCGGCGAGGCGGTTCAGCGCCCGCAGGCCGTAGCCCATCCCGCGCTCCGCCATCCCCTGTTTCTCGGTGGTGGTGCTCACTTGGTCTTCCTTCCGGTTTTGGCGGTCTTGGATCTCGATTTAGGTTTTGCCTTCGCAGCGCTTTTCAGCGGTCGCACGCGGCCGTCGAGGTGGGGGGTGCCCTTCTTCGCGTCGCGGACGGCGAAGAGGATCTCCCCCTCCTGGTCACGGCTGGCGAACTCGACGCGCGCCGGCAGCAGGATCGGCTTGCGGAAGCGGACATCGGCCTCGAGGCTGTCGGGCAGCTTGCTTCCCAGCTGGGCCAGGGCCCGTGCCTTGGACCACATCCCGTGCGCGATCGCGCCGGGGAAGCCGAGCGGCTTCGCGGTCAGCGAGTGCATGTGGATCGGGTTGCGGTCGCCGGAGACGCCGGCGTAGCGGCGGCCGAGGTCGCCGCCCAGCTTCCACTCAGCGCTGGCCGGCGCGTCGGCTGGAAGCGACTCGAAGCCTCGCTCCTGCTTGGCGGCGCCGTCCCCCTTGCCGCGGCGGAGCATCGTGCTGACGCTCTCCCAGACGACCTCGTCGCCGACCAGGACCTCGGTCTCCAGCGAGAAGGTCTTCCCTTTCGGGTGTGGCTGCAGCGGCGTCGGCCGCACTCTGATCGTCATCTCCTCGTGGAGCCCGATCGGCCGCTTCTGGGCGATCGAGTTCTCGACGTGGACGAGGCCGACCGCGCCGAAGGGGAACGAGCCGTCGCTCATCACCGCCATGTGCAGCGGGAAGGCGAGCATGTGCGGGTAGGTCGGCGGCAGCGTGTCCCGCAGGGCGAAGCCGCAGACCTTGGCGTAGGCGGCGACGTCCTCGGGCTTGGCGGTGACGCCGGCCAGCTCGAGGTCGAGGCCGTCCGGGATCTCGCCGCCGCCGCCCGGGACGAACGGCAGCAGCGAGGCGCCCGGGATCATCGGCAGCGCCGCGCGTGCGTAGAGCGGCAGGATGCTGGGGCTGCTGTCGAGGGTCTTCGTCATCCGGTCACGCCCCCAACAGGCTCTGGCCGCAGACGCGGACGACGTTGCCGTTGACGCCGGTCGAGGCGGGGCTGGCAAACCAGGCGATCGTCTCGGCGACGTCGACCGGCAGGCCGCCCTGCGAGAGGCTGGAGAGCCGGCGGCCGGCTTCGCGCGGGCCGATCGGCATCGCCGCGGTCATCTGGGTCTCGATGAAGCCCGGCGCGACGGCGTTGATCGTCGCTTTGCGCTTCGCCAGCTCCGGGGCCATCGCTTCCACCATCCCGATCACCCCGGCCTTGGAGGCGGCGTAGTTGGTCTGCCCGTTGTTGCCGGCGATCCCCGCCATCGAGGAGACGCCGATGATGCGTCCGTTCGGCCGCAGCAGTTTCTTCGCCAGTAGGGCCTCGTTGATCCGCTCCTCGCTGGAGAGGTTGATCTCCATCAGCTGCGCCCAGCGCTCCTCGGGCATCTTCGCCATCGTGCGGTCTTTGGTCACGCCGGCGTTGTGGACGACGATGTCGACCCCGCCGGCGAGCTCGGCGGCGATCTTCTCCGGAGCGTCGTCGGCGGTGATGTCGAACTCGATCGCGCGGCCGCCGATCGCCTCGGTGACGGCCTTCAGGTCGGCTGACATCTGCGGGATGTCGAGGCCTACGACTTCGGCGCCGTCGCGGGCGAGGGTGTTGGCGATCGCCGCGCCGATCCCGCGCGAGGCGCCGGTGACCAGCGCCACCTTGCCGGCGAGCGGCTTGTCCCAGTCGATCTTCGGCTCGGCGGCGACGCCTACCCCGACCCGAATGACTTGACCGGAGACGTAGGCCGATTTCGGCGAGAGGAAGAAGCGCAGCGTGGACTCCAGCTGGTCCTCGGCGCCGGGTTCGACGTAGACGAGCTGCGCGGTCGAGCCGCGGCCGCCGATCTCCTTGGCGAGCGAGCGGGTGAAGCCCTCCAGCGCCCGCTGGGCGATGTGGGCCTCGACCGAGCCGGCTTCGGCCGGCGGGGTTCCGAGGACGATCGCCCGGCCGCTGCGCTGCAGGCGCGCAACGGCGGGGTAGAAGAAGCGCTGCAGCTCGACCAGCTCGGTCGAGTCGGTGATCCCGGTTGCGTCGAAGACCAGCGCCTTCGCCTTGCCCTCGGCGCCGGCCCGTTCGGCCTTGACGCTGTCGAGGACGACGGCGATGTTCTTGCCGAGCCGGCCTTCCGGCGCAGCGCCCGAGAGGACCGGACCGGTAACGACCGGCTGGCCCTCCTCGAAGCGGTCGAGCGCGACCGGCTGGGGCAAGCCCAGCTGCTTGGCGATGGTGCCGACGAGCGGCGCGTTGACAACTTGTGAGTAGCGGTCAGCCATGGTTACTTGGCACCTCCCGGGGCCTCGAGGATCGCGACGACACCCTGGCCCGCGGCGGCGCAGATGCTGATCACGCCGCGGCCTTTGCCGTCTTCGTTCAGCTGCTTGGCGAGGCTGGCGACGATCCGGCCGCCGGTCGCGGCGAACGGGTGGGCGGCCGCCAGCGAGCCGCCGTTGACGTTCAGCTTCTTGCGGTCGATCGCGCCGAGCGGTTTGCTGCGGCCGAGCTTCTCGGAGCAGAAGCCCTTGTCCTCCCAGGCCTTCAGCGTGCAGAGCACCTGCGCGGCGAAGGCCTCGTGGATCTCGTAGTAGTCGAAGTCCTGCAGTTTCAGGCCGGCGCGGTCGAGCATCCGCGGCATCGCGTAGGCGGGAGCCATCAGCAGGCCTTCGCGCTTGTGGACGTGGTCGACGGCGGCGGTCTGGGCCTCGGTGATGTAGGCGAGGATCGGCAGGCCGCGCTCTTTGGCCCACTCCTCGGAGGCGAGCAGGACGGTCGAGGCGCCGTCGGAGAGCGGCGTCGAGTTGGCCGCGGTCATCGTCCCCTCGGGGCCGCCGAAGACCGGTTTCAGCTTCGCCAGCTTCTCCAGGCTGGAGTCGGGGCGCAGGTTCTGGTCGCGGTCGAGCCCGATGTAGGGGGTCATCAGGTCGTCGAGGAAGCCGCGATCGTAGGCGGCGGCGAGGCTCTTGTGGCTCTTGACCGCGAGCTCGTCCTGCTCGGAGCGGCCGATGTCCCATTCCGTGGCCATGATCGCGCAGTGCTCGCCCATCGAGAGGCCGGTGCGCGGCTCCTCGTTGCGGGGGATGGCCGGGACGATGTGGCCGGGGCGGACCTTGGTCAGCGTCTTCAGCTTGCCCATCGTCGAGCGCTCGCGGTTGGCCTCGAGCAGCGTCTCGCGCAGGCCCTCGTTGAGGGCGATCGGCGCGTCGGAGGTGGTGTCGGCGCCGCAGGCGATGCCGGAGTCGATCTGGCCGAGGGCGATCTTGTTGGCGACGAGGATCGTCGTCTCCAGGCCGGTGCCGCAGGCCTGCTGGACGTCGTAGGCGGGGGTCTCGGCGGCGAGGCGGGTGCTGAGCACGCTCTCGCGGGTCAGGTCACGGTCGCGGGAGTGCTTGAGGACGGCGCCGCCGGCGACCTCACCGAGGGTCTCGCCCTGCAGGCCGTAGCGGTCGATCAGCCCGTCGAGGGCCGCGGTCAGCATGTCCTGGTTGCTCGCGTGCGAGTAGACGCTGTTGGAGCGGGCGAAGGGGATCCGGTTGCCGCCGACGACGGCGACTTTGCGGGTTTTGGCGTTCATTTGGGGGAGGGTCCTCCTTGGGGGGAATTGGAAGTCGGGGTCGAGCGCTCGCGCAGGCCGGGCTCGACGGTGGAGATGAGGAGCTCGGCGGCGTCCTCGGCGCTGATCGCCTCGGTCCGCAGCCACCAGCGCGCGAGCGCCTCGGAGGCGCCGAGCAGGGCGGTGGAGAGGGCCTCGACTTCGACCTTGGCGGCGTCGCGGCCTCGCTCGGGGATCTGCGCCAGCAGCGAGGCCGAGACGAGGTCGAGGATCTGGCCGCGGTAGGCGGCGACGCGGTCGAAGACCTCGCCGGCCTGGGGGAGGGTCTCGTCGAAGAGCACCGCCCAGGCGGAGCGGTCTGAGTCGAGGAAGGCGAAGAAGGCGCGGACGCCGGCCCCGAGCGCGTCGGCAGGGTTGGCGGTCTCCTCGACGGTCGCCGCGATCGTCGCGATCAGCGCGTCGCCCGCCCGTTCCATGCAGGCGATGTAGAGCCGCTCCTTGTTGCCGAAGTAGTTGTAGAGCAGCGGCTTGGTGACCCCGACCGCCGCGGCGATCTCGTCCATCGTCACGGCGGCGTAGCCACGCTCGGCGAACAGCGTGTGCGCCGCCTCCAGCGTCTGCTCCATGCGGTCGTCCCGCGAGAGCCTGGTACGAACCGATGCATCCATCGGTGTATACGTTACTCGAATATAAATTTATATAGGCGTAAGGTGACCGATCGCACAATGGGCGTAGTGGCTGATGAGCCGAAAGCCCCGGGCTGGCGAACTGACGGGGGCTACCCGTCGGTCGCGTGACGTTGCGACCTCGCCGGGATTCCCTGGGCTCTCGGCAAATCGTGAGGAGGACGGGGGTCTCGAACCCCATCCGAAGGGCTACTCCGGACTCGTGGTTGTCAACCAGTCGCGACACCTAGCCGCTTCATCCTCCATAGCCATAAGTTCAGAGCCGCGGAAGTTCTCCCCCTTTGACGTATAAATCTCGGCACAGTAGGCTGCGGCTCTCGTGGTTGTCAGCCGTTCCGGGGGTAGCTCCCCCGCACGAAAAAGACCCGCTTCGGCGGGTCTTCGTGATTCTGGGGTTGGAGCTCGGGTCTACGAGAGCTCGGTGCCGTCGTAGAGCTTCTTGACGTGCACGGTGCCGGCGGGGGCGGCTTCGATGCAGAGCTTGCAGAGGACGCACTCGTCGCAGTTCTCGTCGACGATCTCGACGGTGCCGCCGGCGTCTTTGAAGATGTCGACGGGGCAGACTTCTTCGAGCTTGGCGGCGATAGGGGCGTCGTTGCGGATCGAGTCGTCGACCTCGACGTCGATGAAGACCTTGTTCAGCTTCTCGGCCATCAGGCTCCGATCTTCTCCTTGACGACGTCCGGGATCTCGTCGATGCGCTCGACGACGCGGATGCCGGCGGCTTCGAGGCGGGAGATCTTCTCCGTCGCGGTGTCCTCTACCCCCTCGACAATGGTTCCGGCGTGGCCGAAGGACATGCCCTTCATCTCGTCGTCGTCCATGAATTTGCCGGCCATGAAGGCGACGATCGGCAGGCGGGAGTTGTTGTCCTTGACCCATTCGGCCAGCTGGGCCTCCATGCGGCCGCCGGGCTCGGTGTAGATGACGATCGCCTCGGTCTGCTCGTCGGCCTCGAAGTAGGGCATCAGCTCGGCGTAGGTGGAGCCGATGATCGCGTCGCCGCCGATCGAGACGGCGGTGGAGACGCCGAGGCCGGCGGCGGTCAGCGAGGAGGAGATCTCGGTGGTCATCCCGCCCGAGCGGCTCATCACGCCGACGCGGCCGGGCTGGTAGGCCTTCGCCGCGTCTTTGGCGGGGCCGCCGATGCCGCCCATCTTGCAGACCTCGGGGACGATCAGGCCGAGGCAGTTGGGGCCGATGATGCGGGCACCGCGCATGTCGGCCAGCTCGACCATCTCGGCGACGTCGCCGCGGGGGATCCGCTCGGTGACGATGACGATCAGCTTGATCCCGTTCTCGATCGCCTCGAGCACGGCGTCCTTGGTGAAGGCGGGGGGGACGGTGACGACCGAGCCGTCGATCGGGCCACCGTGGTTCTCGACCGCCTGGGCGACGGTGTCGAAAACGGGGACGCCGTGGACCTCGCGGCCCTTGCGGCCGGGGGTGACGCCGCCGACGATCTTGGAGCCGTAGTCGAGGCACTCGCGGGTCAGGTTCACCGCCTCGCGGCCGGTGATCCCCTGGACGATGAAGGTCGTGTCCTTGTCGAGCAGGATGCTCATCAGGCGGGCGCCCCCTGGATCTTGGCGACGGCGCGCCCGGCGGCCTCCCACATCGAGACCGAGCGGTCGCAGGCCTCGACGCCGTATTTGTCGAGGATCTTGAAGCCCTCCTCCTCCCAGGCACCCGGGATGCGGAAGATCGCGATCGTCTCGCCGGGGTCCTTGCCGAGCTCGAGGCAGGCCTTGATCACGCCGCGGGCGACGATGTCGACGCGGGTGTTGGAGACGATCGACATCATCACCGCGATCTTCTCGACGCCGTCCTTTTCGAGGACCTCCTTGGCGAGGCCGCAGGCCTTGGCGACCGACGGGTTGCCGCCGATCTCCGAGTAGTTGGCCGGCTGGCCGCCCTGGTTGCGGACCGCGTCGGTCAGCGTCAGCGAGCCGCCGCCGGCGCCGATCACGAGGCCGAGGTTGCCGGTGAAGCCGTGGTCCTTGCCCTGGATGACCCCGCGGTGATCTGCGGCATCGATCGCGCTGACGTTCTTCTCGAAGTCGGAGGGCTCGTAGGTCTCGCGGGTGTCGTCCTCGGCGATCTGGAGCTCCTTGCGCAGCAGCTTCTTCTGCCGGCCGACCGCCTCGGCCTCCATCTCCATGTGGGCGTCGAGGGCGACGAAGCTGCCGTCGCTCAGCTCGGCCAGCGGGTTGATCTCCGCCAGGGTCATGTCGTTGTCGCGGAAGAGGCGGGCGAGGCGGGCGAGGATCGGGGTCGCGCGGTTCAGCTGCGAGCCGGTGACCCCGGTCGCGGCGACGACCTGCTTGGCCTCGAAGTCGCCGATCGGGAGAAGGTTGGAAACGTGGCCTCTGCCCACGTGATCCGGATGCTTCTCGGCGACCTCCTCGATGTCGATCCCGCCCATGTCGCTGAACAGCATCAGCGGCTTCTTCGCGGTGCCGTCCCAGACGACGCTCGCGTAGTACTCCTGCTTGACCTCTGCTTTGGGGTCGACGAGGACGCCGCGCGGCATGTGGCCGTTGATTTCCAGCTTCAGGATCGCCTCGGCGTGCTCGGCGGCCTCATCCGGCGTGTCGGCGAACTTGACACCGCCGGCCTTCATCCGGCCACCGCTCAGCACCTGGGACTTGATCACGACCTGGCCACCGATTTCCTCGGCAACCTTGCGCGCTTCCTCAGCGGACGTGCAGAAGCCGTACTTGGTGACGGGAATCCCCGCCAACTCAACGATCTTCCTGGCCTCGAACTCGTAGAACCTCATCAGCGGCGCGGAACCCTATCCAACCTGGTCGGGGGATGGTTGGGGGTGGGGCGGGGGTGTCCCTTCCGGGAGCACCTCCGCCGGCTGAAGCGCCTTGGGCTGTCG
>Ga0307280_10000074_pt1 | contig 17841 bp, 23 predicted proteins | sample ER_DNA_119_FD_194479 | JGI IMG/M metagenome (GOLD analysis project Ga0307280, IMG submission 194479) | Bulk soil microbial communities from the East River watershed near Crested Butte, Colorado, United States - ER_DNA_119 | ecosystem: Environmental > Terrestrial > Soil > Floodplain | place...
CGTGGGGCTTCGTGGTCAAGAGCGAGATCGTGTGGCGCAAGCTGACGGCCACGGGCAAGGCGCACTTTGGAATGGGCAGGTACGTGCGCGCTGCGCACGAGACGTGCCTTCTTGCCACGCGCGGCAAGGTGAAGGTCGCTGACCGCGCCGTGCGCTCGGTGTTCGACGCGCCGGTGCCAACGCTGAACGGCAAGCGGGTGCACTCGCGCAAGCCCGATGCGATCTACGACATTGCCGAGCGCCTCGTGCCGGGTGGGCCGTTCGTTGAGTTGTTCGCACGACGCCGGCGCGACGGCTGGCAGTGCTTCGGCAACGAGCTTTCGGAGGCAGCAGAATGACAACGCCCACTACGACCGCACCCGCGTTCACCCCGGTGCTTGGTCCCGCCTACGAGTATCGCGCCGCGCTACGCCGCGTGGTGGACGGCGACACGATCGACTTCGACGTAGACCTCGGCTTCGAGGTGCACTCTTTCAGTCGCGTGCGGCTGCTCGGCCTGAACACGCCCGAGATCTTCGGCCCGAGCAAACCCGCGGGGCTGGTGTCCATGGCGTTCGTGCAGCAGTGGCTCGACAACCGCGCGGGCCAGGTGCTGGTGCGCAGCTACAAAGCCAAGCAAAAAGAGAAATACGGCCGCTGGCTCGTCGAGGTGTGGTCGCCTGACGGGGTCGGCGGCAGCCTCAACGCTGAGCTGCTCGCGCGCGGGCTTGCTGTGCCGATGGGGTATCCATGAGCATTACGATCGAGGACGAGGGCAAGCTCTCGTGGTTCTTCGGCCAAGGCCAATGCGCGTTCGAGCGTAGCACGATGGGCCCGATGCTCGCGCGCGCGGAGCAGTACGGCTGCCGCCACGCCGGCTACGACGCTTACGACGTGACGGTCTGGGAGCGCATCCGCCGCGATCCTGCGCCGTGGGGCCGCGTGCACGACGGCGCGATCGAGTACTCAGGCCGGCAGCTCACGGCGCGGCCGACGGCGGAGCTGCGCCAGGGCAGCGGCTACACGCCCGAGCTCAAAGACATGGAGCGCCATGCCGAGGTCAATGGCGTGCTGCGCGTGGTGGCGCGGCGTTGCCCGATGGCGTGGTACGCGCTGCAGGCGTACTACGGCGATCTTGCGGCCGACTGGCAACGCACGCTGCCCAAGCCTGGCAAGATCGGCGCGCTGTACCATCTCACCGAGGCGGGCCGGCGCTTGTTGCAGGACAGCGCGGCCGAGGCGCTCAAGCGCGGGCAGCCGATCGCGAGCTCGCCTGCGCGACGGCTTCAGAACGAATGCGCGACGCCGAAAAAGAGCGAGCGGACGCGCGTGCGGCTCATGCAATGCGAGCGGCAGGCGCTCTTGCTGCGCGCGGAGGCGTTCGCGGCGTGGTGTGAGGCGCGGGTGGAGTGCAGGACGGGGAGGGCTGCCTAGAAACGCCAAAGCCCCCGACGCGTGAGCACCGGAGGCTTCGTCCCGCCATGAGGAGAGCGGCAGGACGGAGTCTATATGGTAGGTGTACGACTGGGCAACACCGCCGAGCTCTGGAGAGATCCGGAGCTCGGCGTCAGCTTTGACCCCGACCCCGACCCCGAGGAAGACTCGCCGGTCGACGCCCAAGCGTTGCGCTCGGCGAAGCTGATCTCGGCGGCGATGATCGCCAAGGTGCTCGACGCGCCCTGCACCAAGTGTGCGCGAGCGGAGCAGGATGGCACACCACGCAAGGGCTGCCGGGTGCTTGGCTGCGATCGGTGGAGCACGCGGCGGGCGCGCCGGTGGATGCGTCGTAGCCAGTGCTCGCAGCACCCTGGCGCCCCAGCGTGCCCCGCGCGGACCGGGGGCGGGTGTTCGTGTACGGTGGGGTTCAGGCTCGCCGCGGGGGGCGCGTGGTGCACGACGCTGGCCCGCTTGCGCGACAAGTTCCCCGACCTACTCGACCTCGTGCTGGTCGCGCAGGCCGACGAAGATTAGGTTGCGGCATGCTCCACTACGCCTACCAGCACTACCGCGACGGCTCCAAGAAAGCCCGCTTGGCGCGCCGCAAGAGCACGTTGCGCTGGCGGCTTGGCAAGTGCCGACGGGGTGAGCGCGAGAGCTGCTACGTGTGTCGCTCAGGCGCACATGCCCGCAAGCGCCAGATGCCGGTCGAGCCGTAACCCAGGTGGCCACAAAGAGCCAGCTACGACCCGCAGTGGCCACCGCCCCCCGTCCTGGGCGCCTATTGGTAGGGGCCAGGCGATGGCTAGCCGTCGCTGGCAGACACCGGCAAGGCGCGCGGTGCCCAGCCGGCCCCCGCGTTTCACCCCGTCCTGCGCTTTTTGGCCACAGGCGCCGGCTTCTCGCGATCGTGCTCCGAACGCTGGCCCATGCCGTGCGCGATCAGCGTCAGCAGTTTGGTGTTGATCGATACGTCGTCGGCGGCAGCGAGCCGCGCGACCTGTTCGTGCATGGACTTCGGCAGGCGCAGCCCGAGCTTGCCCGAGTAGTCGATCGAGGCGTCCGGTGGCGGGATTGGGTCGTTGTCCTCGCGCATGACGTCGAGAATGGCACCGGCGGCAATGCGCGCTTCCTTGGCCGCACGCTCGGGACTATCGCCGTGCGCGGAGCAGCCCGGCAGCGCCGGCACGCGCGACACGAACACCTGATCTTCGTCGCTCCATTCGGTGACGATTCGGTACTTGAACGGTTCCATCAGACCACCTCCAACTTGTGGGTTTCGATCAGGGCGACGACCTGCTTGACCTGGTACCCCTTGGCCATGGAGCCCCGGGGCTGAATGTTGATGATCGGCAGGCCCGCGCGCTTGTAGACGCGGTGCGAGCCGGGCTGGCGTCGTAACTCGAACCCAGCAGCCTCGACCAGACGCACCAGGTCACGGAACCGAATCCCGTCGGGGTTCGACTTCGCCTGCGCCAGGATGTCCGCGACCTTGCTGCCCATAAGAATATGATACCGCGGGTAGTACTACTGCGCAAGCGGGCGTGAGGCGATTTCCCATGGCCCCGAAGTCCAAGCCCGCACTCGGCGGCCTGACCGCCCGCATGCAAGCGTTCGTGCGCGCGTTCGTGGTCTGCCGCAACGGCGCCGAGGCTGCGCGCAAGGCGGGCTACAGCCCCGACGTCGCCAAGCAGGCCGCGTACCGGCTGCTGCAGCGCGCCGACGTGCAAGCAGTCGTTCGCGAGCACGAAGAAGGCGACGAGCGCATGGTCGGCAGCCGCCGGCACTACGTGCTCAACCGCCTCAAGGATCTGGTCGAGCGCTCGATGCAGGCCGACCCCGTGCGCGGCGCCAAGGGCAAGAAGCTCGGGCTGTACAAGCAGGACGGCCCCACCGCGGCGCGCGCGCTCGAGCTCCTGGGCAAGCAAGAAGGGCTGTTCCGTGAGCAGCTCGACGTGCGCGTGCAGGCCGGCGTCGAGGAGCTGCTCACAGGCATTCGCCCGCTGATGACGCCGCAGTCCTATGCTGAGCTCCTCACTGCCCTCGCCGAAGTCACTGGTGTCACCAGGATGGCTCCGGAGGCAGATGCGGGAAGTGGGACTGACGCAGTCCACTGACACGACGTTCGAGAGCTTCGAGCAGTTCTGCAGTCTGATCGAGATCCGGCTCAAGTCGGGCGGCCGCAAGTTCTTCCGCGCCGAGGATTGGTTCGCCGAGCAAAAGCGCTTCAACGCCGAGCGCACTGGCCGCGATCTCGTGCTCAAAGCCCGGCAGATGGGCTTTTCCACGATCGAGCTCGCGCGCGACTTGTACTTCGCGATCACTCGGCCGGGCGTCAACGTGCTGGTGATCGCGCACGACGGCGACCTCGCCGAGCAGTTGTTTCTGACGCTGCGGATATTTGCCGAGTGCCTCAAGAAGCTCGGCAAGCTGCCCAAGACGCTGTACTCCAACAAGCGCGAGATCGTGTTCGCCCAGTCGGGCAGCGCGGTGCGCATCGTAGAGGCCGGCGCCACGATCACGGCGGCCGAGAAAAAAGGCCGCTCGGGAACGGTGCACCGGCTGCACGCCACCGAGCTCGCGTTCTGGGGCGCGCCGTCCGAGACCATGGGCGCGGTGCTGCAGTCGGTCCCCGCCGACGGGGAGATCGTCGAAGAGTCCACGGCCAACGGCGTTGGCGGGCTGTTCTATCAAGAGGTTCTGGCCGCGCGCGAATGCCGTGGCGGGATGAAGCTGCACTTCTTCCCCTGGTACGAGCACGCTGAATATCGTACCAGCCCACTGCCGGCGGGCTTCGAGCCCGCGGTACGCAAGGGCCACGACGGCAAGCCCGACCCGTGGGAGACCAAGCTTCGCGCGCTGGGCTGCGACGACGCGCAGATCGCATGGTGGCGAACGAAGGTCGACGACCCCAAAGTCGGGATCGAGCGCGCGCTGCAAGAGTTTCCGATCGACGTCGAGACGTGTTTTCGTGCTTCGGGGGCCGCGTGGTTCGAACCGGCGGTGCTCGACAGGATCGCCGAACTGGTGCGCGAGCCCGTGCGTATGGCGCCGCTGCTCTACCGCGGCCAGCACTTCGAGTCCGCGCGCATTTACCAGAACCCGCTGCCGGGGCGCGCATACGTCGTGTTTGGCGACGTCAGTGAGGGCGTGGCGAGCGACGGCAGTTCGGCGCACGTGCTCGACAAGGTGACGGGCCAAACCGTCGCGACCTGGTGGTCGGACACCACGGAGCCGGGCGACTTCGGCACCGTGCTTGCGGTGCTCGGCTGGCTTTACAACGAAGCTCTCGTTGCGCCCGAGCGCAACAACCACGGCCACGCCACGCTCGAGCGGCTGGTGGCCACGCTGCGCTACCGCAACGTGTTCCGGCATGACGATGGTCGGCCCGGGTGGAACACCACCACGGCAACGCGCCCGGTGATGTGGGACGAGCTCGCGCACGCGATCCGCGAAGGCGCGGCATGGACGCCCGACGCGGCGACGCTTGCTGAATGTCGCAGCATCATCCGCGACGAGGACGGCAAACCGCGCGCACGCGGCAAGCGCTCAGGCGGCAAGGACAGTAGCCGCGACGACCGGTTCGTGAGCTGGGCGGGCGCCTGGCAGCTGCGCTCGATGGCAGTGGCAAAGGTGGGCGGCTTCCACAGCGCGGGACTCTGATGGCTCAAGACGACCTCATCACCCGCTTGCGGCAAACCCGCAACGACTATGCCGAGGAACTGGTGTGGCACCGGTTTCTGCTCGACGCGTATACGGGCACTGGCGGCTTCGGCGGCAAGGTGCGCGAACCCGTCGTGGGGTATCTCGGCTGGGCCGCGGAGGCCTACAGCAACGCGGCCGTCGCGCTCGTGAGCCCGTCGGCTGAGGTCGTGACCTACCTCGACCGGTATCCGCGCGAGGACGATCGCAAGTTCGCTCGGCGCAGGGACGTGGCGCACTACCTCAACTATGTCGAGGCCATCGCTGACGTGCTGATCAGCTACGTGCTCAAGCGCGAGATGATCCGCGACGGAGCGCCGCCGACGTTGACTGAATGGCAAAAAGACGTCGACGGCCAGGGCACGCACTGGGACGACCTACTCAACGACGTTGTCAAACCGCGGGCGGCCCTGCTTGGGTGGATGCCGCTACTGTTCGACCAGCCGCCCACGCTCGACGGCCAGACGCGCGCGCAGACCGACAACAGCGGCGTGCAGGTGCACGCGGTTCCGCTGTTTCCAGCGAACCTGCTCGAGTGGGAGCTCGACGACAGGTCGCAGTTCGCTTGGGCCAAGACCAGGATCGACTACGTGCACCGGCCCGATCCGCTCGGACCGTGCCTGCGCGAAGAAAAGTATTCGATCTGGTGGCCTGACCACGTCGAGATCTACACCGTCACCAAGGCCGAGGGCGCGCAGCAAGAGCGCGTGTCTGGCCCCGAAACACGCCCGCACCCGTTTGGTGCAGTGCCGATCGCCATCTGGCGACACAAGCCGTGCCCCGAGGACACCGTGCGCGGCGTTGGCATGATCAACCCCGTCGCGATCGAGTGCCGGCGGTTGTTCAACTTGGGCAGCGAGCTCGACGAGCACCTGCGCCAGCAAGTGTTCGCGCTGTTGCAGGTGCCGTACTCGGGCACCACGCCGCCCGACGAACTCATCGCCGGCACCGACAACTGCGTTGGGTTGCCCTCGGACAGCAAGAACGAGTTCAAGTGGCTCGCCCCGCCCGAGTCCGTGGCGGCGACCTACGAAACGCGCATCGCCAACACGGTGCAGGAGATCTACCGGCTCGCTCGCATTGAGTACGAGCGCGGCCACACGCTCGAGGCTGCTTCAGGCGTCGCGCGGGCTTACGAGTTCGAGAAGACCAACAGGCGCCTGGGCGACTTCGCCAAGCAGCTCGCGCGCGCCGAAAAGCGCAGCTACGCGATCGTCGGGCCCGCGCTCGGCGTGAGCGCCGACTCGATCCAGCAAGCCACGGTGACGGCCCCGACTGACTTCCGCGTCGAGGACTTGGCGACCGACATCAAGAACGCGCTCGACGCGATCAGCATCGCCCTGCCGCCCACCGCCGAGATGTGGATCAAGAAGCGGGTCATTGAGAAAATGCTCCCGAACCTGCCGACCGATCAGATGGTTGAAATCCTCGACGAGCTCGAGGACAAACGCGACGAGGCGCTCAACGCGAGCGCGGAGTTACAAGAAGATGCCAGTGCCACGGACGACGGCACGGGCGACCTTGACCCGAGCGCCGCTGGCGACAACGCTACCGACGAGGAGACCTCCGCGCCCGCTGCAGCCTGAGCGCGTGCTCATCAGTCGCCAAGCCCATGGCCAAGCCCTATCGCCAAGCCCAGGACCTCACCCGCGGCGTGTACCTCACCGCGCGCCAGCAAGTGCTGCGCTCGATCGGCAATACGGTCGAGCAGCTCGACGCGCTGTATGCGGGCGACGCGGAACGTCTGAAGCGGGAGCTCACCAAGCTCTTGCGGCTCAGCGGCTTCCCGCAGCGTCGGGCCGCGCAGATCATCGACAGCGTGCTTGCGGGCTCGCGGGCCCAGCGCGTCGAGATCGTGCGCAAGGCGGTTGAGAATGCCGCGCGCGTCGGGCGCAAGCTCGACAAGGCCACTTTCGATACCGTGTTCGGAAAGGACAAGGACGCGGCCCTCCCTTTAGGAAAAGGGCGATCCGGTTCGCGACCGATCGGGACGCCCTTGCGATTGCGAGCGAACGAATCCGGGGAAGGATCCTCGTCCACCGACTGAGCCTGTCCGAGCGCTTCCACGGCGCCGACAAAGGCACTGTGGATCTCATGCGCCGGCAGCTGGTGAGCTCGGTGCGCGCGGGCGAGACGGTGACCCGCGTCGCCGAACGCCTGCTCGACATCGACAAGCCCATTGTGCGACTGCCCGCGCACGTCCAAGAACTGCGCGACGCGGCGCAAATGGCGCTGCACCGCGGCGACCGCAACATCTACCTCGACGCGGTGGCCAAGTGGCGCTCGCGCGTCGAGGAGCTTGGACAAGGCCCGGACACCAAAGCCGGCGCGCACACCGTTCGCAGCGCCACGCAGCAGCTGGTCACCGACCTCGGCACCGCCAAAGCCGATCAGCTCGATCACGTCGTCGACCGCTGGGTCGTCGAGCGCGCGCGGCACCAGGCCCGCGTGATCGCCCGCACCGAAACGGTGGAGGCGTTCAGGGACACGTACAAAGAGACCACGGCCAAGCAGCCGTACGTCGTTGGGTACCGCTGGCAGCTCAGCGGCAGCCACCCGCGCCCGGACGAGTGCGACGTGTTCGCCGGCCAGGACGTCGACGGGCTTGGGCCTGGCGGCTACCTGCCCGGCAACATTCCGAGCAGCCCGCACCCGCACGACCTGTGCGCGCAGGTTGCGATCGTCGATTCCCAGTACTTCAAGCGCCAACTCGCCAAGCAGAGCGGCACTGAAGAGCCGCCCAAGCCCTGGGAGAGCGGGCAGACCGTTAGCGCCAAGGACTGGCTGCAGAGCAAGCCCGAGGCGTTTCAAAAGAAGCTGCTCGGGCCAACGCTGCACAAGGCGTTTGTCGCGGGCCGCGACGTGCTCGACGCAAGCGGGAAGCCGCTGCCGGTGCATGCGGTGACAGGCCGGCCACGACCAGCGCGCGAGCTTGGCCCGGCAGTCGACGCGGCGCCTGCGATTGCAGCCGACCGCCGCGGACAGCGTAGGCCGTTCCCGAGGGTGCGACCGATTGCGGGCGGCGGCAAAGCCAAGCCCGGCACCTGAGCCACCGCCCCATCTTTCTTCCGCCGCGCGCTGCCAAGGCGACAGCGCGCGCGCTGTGCGGGCGTGACCCGCTGGAGACCAAGCGATGACATACACCCGCAAAACGCCCGATCTGCGCGAGCTGCGCGACGCGGCGGCCATCACCACCGTCAACGAGATCATCGGCGCGCTCGCAGCCGGCGGCCACCTCGTGCACTACAAATACGACAGCACTCAACTCATCACCACCGCGGACGCGAGTAGTCTCGGGACCAGCAAGACGCTCGCCAAGGCGCTGGCGCTGGCGATCCCAGTCCACGGCGCCGACGCCGAGGTGCACAGCGTCGCGGACGTCATCGCGCAGGCCGCGGCCTGGGCCTCGGCGCCGGCGGAGCCTGCGAATCTCACTGAGGTACAGAACACGCTCAACGAGATCAAGGGCGACATCAATACGCACGTCGCCAACGCGACGCCGCACAGAAGCAAGTGGGGCACCGTCGGCGTGGACGGGGTGATCACCGCCAAGGCGATCACCACGGCCGACGCCAGTGACCAGAGCACGGCGAACGCCTTGGCCAACGCGATCAAGGCCTTCTACAACGCGCACCTGAAGTCCGCAGCGAGCGAGATCGAACTCACCGCAAGCTGACCTGTTGGGCCCCCGCCGAACCGGCGCGACGAGGGCGATCATGTAGCCGGTACGACCGCGCGCGAGCACCGGCATCGTGCGCACGGGTCTGAACATCGCCGGAGTGCGTCACCGGGGCCGCTGAATCCCGGAGCGAGGAACCATGCGACCAGTTTGGATGGCAGGGGCAGGGGCGCTACGCGCGCCCGAAGGTGATGGCGGGGACGGCGGCGGTACGGGCACCGGTACAGGCGGCCCGCCCAAGACGTTCACCCAAGAGGAGCTCAGCGCGATTGTGTCGCGCGAGACCAAGAAGGTCGCGGGCAAGTACGCCGACTACGACGCGATCAAAAGCAAGGCCGCTCAAGTCGACGAGCTCACCGGCCGCATGGCCGCGCTCGAAGAGGAGAAAGCCAACGCGGGCAAGTCGGCCGAAGAAAAAGAGCGGGCGCGTGCCTCCAAGGAAGCCGCGACGCTGCAAGCCAGCCTCGCTGCGATCCAGAAAGAGCGCGACGAGGCCAAAGCAGCGCTGGACTCCGAGCGCGGCAACCACCGCATGACGCGTGCGCGCCAGCGCATGGTCTCGGCGCTGACCGGCTCTGAAGTGCACGGGCCCGCGCTCGCCGACGCGCTCGACACCTTGGTGCGCGAGTCTGAGATGGAGTTCGGCGACGACGGCGAGCTCCAGAGCGTCACCCTCAACCACGACGGGACGCGCTATCCAGCCAATGACCTGAAGAAAGCCGCCGAGGCGTTCCTCAAGAGCAAGCCCTGGTTCGCCAAGGGCGCAACCGGCGGCGGTGGCCATGGCCGTCCGGGCACGGGCTACGGCGGCAACGGCACAGGGCAGGGCGGTCGCGCGCTTCACGAGATGAGCGTGCAGGAGCTCCAGCAGCTCGACGCGCAGCGTGCGGGCAACCGGCCCTAACAGTTCGACCGCGTCACGTGGAGCGGTCTGTTTCACGGGAGAGATTTGAGCAATGACACTGACCATCTACGACGCGATGAAAATGTCGCAGAACCCGTTCTCGGTCCTGCTGCTCAAGCAGATCGCGACGAGTGACGACCTATTCTCCATCCTGCCGTTCGTGCCCAAGGCCGGCGAAGGATTCACCTATCGCCGCGAGAAGACGCTCGGCAACTTCGGCTTCATCGGCGCGGGCGCGACCACCATCTCGCAGAGCACCAGCACGAGCGAAGTCGTGACCATCCACAAGCGCGAAGCCGTCGAGGATTTCTATATCCAGAACTTCGCGCAAGACAACCTCAGTGGCCTCGTTTCGCCGATGGACGAGGAGACCAGCAAGAAGTTCAAGGCGGCCGGTCGCAAGCTCGCCGACAAGGTCATCAACGGCGGCTACGTCACCGGCATCACCATGTCGGACGCCTTCCAAGGTGGCGCGTTGATCGACGCGCTGGTGTCCGCGAGCACCTTCATCGACAGCGATCGCGATGGCCCGGGCAGCATCAAGTACGTGCATTCGGGCACGCTCTTGTCGTTCCGTGCGCCAGGCGATCGCGACTACGGCACAGCGGTCAACATCGGGGGCGGCGACGGCGACTTCACGTTGACTTCCTACAACTCGAGCAAGTGGATCAAGGTGACGCTGGACATCAGCGACGCTTCGGCCAACGCCGAGCGCAACATCTATTTCACCAGCTCGACTAACGAGTTCGACGGGCTCAAGAAGCTCGTCGCGGCCTCGCAAACCCTGAGCTCCGCGGGCACGAGCGGCGACGCGGTGACGTTCAACCTGCTCGATCGGCTGCTCGCCAAGGTCAAGATTCGCGACAATCGCGTGTTCGTCATGAACGCGGGCTTGGTGCAGAAGTACGAGAGCCTCATGCGCGCCGGCGGGTGGAACATCCCGACGCTCACGCTGCCCAACAGCGCAGTCCAGGTGCCGGCCTACAAGGGCATTCCCTTGCTGACCAACGACTGGATCCCCAGCGACGAGTCCAAGGGCGCGGTCACCACGCTCTCGAGCCTGTACTGCGTGTCGCTTTCGCCCGACGAGGGCTTTTACATGGGCGCGCTCGGCGGCGGCAGCTTCCAGGTCGAGGCTGACCCGCGCAACGCCACCGTGCTCGGGTTCCGGCTGCGGGACCTCGGCCAGATCCAAGCCGGTGCCGGCAGTTCGTTCGGCCGACGCCTGAGTTGGTACGGCGCACCCGCGCTCGGCAGCGATCTCGCGGCCGCGCGAGCGAGCGAACTGATCACCGCCTGATGCCAACCGACATCAGCCAGATCCCCCGCGATGAAAACGGGGCCGTGAAGGGCGTGTTTCGTTTGCGCCACCGCGACCCCGGTTTCAACGACGGCATAGCGGGCGTGAGCTTCGAGCACGGGGTCAGCCACGCGCTGCCGGGCGACACGCTCACGCGCATGGTCGCGGGGATGGGCGAAGATCTCGACCTTGAGGAGATCGCGCCCGACGAGCCGACAGCGACAGCGCCGGTCGAGGAGCCCTCCGTGCCAGCGCCGCCGCCTGTTGCGCCCCCTGTGCTGCCACCAGCGCCCGACCAAACAGAACCCGACCCGCTCGTTGCGGCCGACAGCAGGCAGCTCGACCGCGAGGCGCTGCTGTCCATCGCGGCCGCGCGCGGCATCGCCACCGATCCGCGCTGGACCCTCAGACACCTGCGCCAAGTCATCGACGCAACCAACGGGAGGTAAGCCATGTTGATCCGAAGCGACTTCGAGCCCGGCCCGTGGGGCAAGTTCAAATGCAAGCAATCCCACCGGGACGACCTCGACGCGCGCGAGGCCTTCGAAGCCGTCCTGCGCGGCGACGAAGTGACCCCCGCGGACGCTGCGACCACGGAAGTGATCGCCAGCGCGCTCGACGCCAAGGGCAACGGCACCCGCGCAGCGATGCTCCGCAGGGTCGCCGGGCAGGTCGCGCTACCAGAGGCTCCGTCCGAAGCTGCGCCGGTAGTGCCCGGTGCGCCGAGTGCGGCGCCACCCCCGCCCGATCCACCCCCGCCGCCTGTGGATCCATCGCAAGCCGCAGCGCTCGCCGCGGCCGAGGCGGGCCGGGCCATCGACCAAGCAGGCGAGGACATTCCTCGCCTGGCGGACCTCGCGTACCGCGCGGGCCTCACCCCCAGCCCGCGCTGGAAAGCCGACCGCCTGCGCCTGGAGCTGCAGGCGGTCGTCGCAAAAAACCTCGCCGAAGGCCGCGCGGCGTTTCCAGGGTAGCCCCATGGTCAGCATCGAGCTCGACGTCGACGCGCTGGTTGCTGCGCTGCAGCAGGCCGGCGAGAACCTCTCCGGCAACTTGAGCATGGCGCTCGAGCTCGGCGCGGATTTGGTGGCCGCGCACGCGAAGACTTCGCACGGCTACACCGACCGCACGGGCCTGCTGACCAACTCGATCGACAAGGGCGATCTTGAGGGCAGCTTCAAGAGCCAAGACCTCACCATCACCGTGTCGGCTGGCGCTCCGTATGCGGTGTTCGTCGAAGAGGGCACGCGGCCGCACAAGATCCGGCCGCGGTTCCGCAAGTCGCTGCGTTGGCCGGTCGAGGGCGGCTTCGCGTTCGCCAAGGAGGTCGACCACCCCGGCACGCGGGCGGTGCACTTCCTTCGTGGCGCCATGGAAGCCAAGCTGCCCGACGTCGAGCAGCTGCTCAAAGACGCGACCGCGCTGTCGTTCTCGCAAGCCGGCTTCGAGACCGCGGCATGACGCTCAACGTCGAAACAGTCGCGACCGACGCGAACCTGCAGGACGAACTCGGCGGCGCCGCGGCGCTCGCGAACCTCGTCGCTGACCCCGACGCCGATCCGTCGATCACATTGCAGGCGCGCACGCTGACGCTGGCGGAGGTGCTCAGCCACCTCGCCAATCGCACGCCGCCGGTGCGCCCCGAGTACCTGTCGAACGCCAGTGAGCTGGGCTCAGTCGTGGTGTACGGGGCGCTCGCGCGGCTCTTTCGCAACAACATCACGACCGGTGGCATGGACGACGTCAACGCGGCCAAGCACCGGATCTATCAGAAGCTTTACGAGAGCTCGCTGATTGCGCTGCGACCGTCGCAGAACCAGTCCGTCAGGTCCGGCAGTAGCTCGATCGGCTTCTCTCGCCGCTGAGCGCGCCCATGTCCATCGAAGACCAGACCGACGCGCCGCTCGCGGCGGTGGCGGCGCTCGTGCGCGGGGCCATCACCGCAGATCTAAGCGCCGACATGGTGCTGGCGATCTACGACGAGCCGCGGCCGTTGCAGATCCTCGCAAGCGGCAAGCTGCCGGCGCTGTGCATCTACCGCAAGCGTGAGCGGCGGCGGCGCCGCAACTCGGTCGCGCTCGTCAGCGACGTGACGATCTACTTCGATTACCTGCTTCCAGCGACGTCGCTCGAGAAGCGCTCAGCACGCTGGCCCGCGCTGAGCGTGGTGTGGAACCTGATCGCGGACGTCGTCATCGACGGCAAGCACAGCGCGGTGAGCTCGGGCGCAGCAGTGCTCGACGCCGCGGGGCTCAACGTCGAGCAAGAGAACAGCGCTCAAGTTGAGAACGACACCGCGGACGGCGGCGCTCAAGCGTATCCGTTTTTTCGCGGGCAGATCATCGCGGCGTTCACGCCGAGCGAGGTCGACGTCGCGACGCTCGACGACTTTTTGCGATTCCACATGGCGTTCGACCGGCCGGGCATGCCGAGCGGTGGCGACGACGGCGTGGAGCCGATCATCGAACTCGATCTGACTCTTCCAGCCTACGGGAGCTGAGCATCATGGCAGAGAGAAAGTATGTCGTGCCCGGCAAGGGCGCGGACGGCCAACCGTTCGTGACCCTCAATCCGGCCACCGGGCGGCTGTTGAGCGCTGATGGTGAGTGGGTCGACCTCGATCGCACCACGCGCCGGCGCCTGCGCGATGCCGACTGGGTGCTGGCGCCCGCGCCCGCAGCCGAACCCGTGACCGAACAGGAGCCGGCATGACCAGCGTTGCGTTCAACACGATTGTTCCGGGCATTCGCACCGTCACCAATCACGCGGAGTTCGATACTTCGCGCGCTGTGGTGGGTGCGCTCGTCAAGCCCGGCAAGATCTTAATGATGGGCATCCGGCTTACCGCCGGCACCGTCGCCGAGCTCGTGCCCAAGAAGGTCCTCAGCGGCGCTCAAGCCGAGGGCTACTTCGGCGTCGGCTCCCAGCTCGCGGAGATGTGCCGCATCGCCAAGAAGAACAACTCGCAAACCGAAATGTGGGCGTGCGGCATCAACGCTCTATCGGGCGGCACCGCGGGCACCAAGACCATCACGATCACCGGGCCGGCCACGGCCACCGGCACGATTCACCTGTATATCGCCGGCGGGCAGTTCTACATCCCCGTCGCTGTCACAAGCGGCGACGCGCAGAACGCCATCGCCAGTGCCATCAACACGGCCATCCAAGCGCACGCGCAGTACGCGCGCATGCCGTTCACCACCGGCGCCGCGACCAACGTGGTTACGGCGACCATGCGCTGGAAGGGCGTCGATGTCGCGGACATCCGCGCCAACTACAACGCGTCCGACGACAACGTCGCGGGCGTCACGGTGACCATCGCAGCCGGCGCCACGGGCGCGGGCAACCCGGACGTGACGTCCATCCTCGGCGCCATCGGCGACGTCGCTTGGTACGACACGGTCGCCAACCCGTGGACGGACGCCACGAACCTCGCAGCGATCGAGCAGGAGCTACTCGATCGTTGGGGCGGTATGCGCCAGATCGACGGCGTTGCGTTCGCGGCCGTGGCCGGTTCGCATGCGACCGCGACCACGCTCGGCACGGCTCGTAACTCCGCGTTCCTCACCATCCAGGGCGCCAACACCTCTCCATCGCCGCCATGGCTGTGGGCTGCGGCAACGGCCGCTGTCGACGCCGGTGAGCCCGACCCGGCGCGGCCGCGGCAGACGCTGCCACTACTGGGCATCTACCCCGCGCAAGGGACCGATCAGTGGGGCGACGCCGATCGCAACTTGCTGCTCCACAGCGGTATCGCCACCCACCGCGCCGACGCGAGCGGCAACGTCACGCTCGAGCGCACGATCACGACGTACCAGAAGAACGCGCAGAGTGTGCCCGACACGGCGCTACTCGACATCGAGACTGTGCGCACCGCGTCGGCGATTCGGTACGACGGAAACTCATCGGTCAGCCTCGCGTTCCCGCGGCACAAGCTTGCAAAGAACAGCGCTCGGTTGCCTGCGGGCCAGCCGATCATGACGCCCAACACCATGAAGGCGTTCCTCGGCAGCCGCTACGACATCTGGACCGATCTCGGCTGGGTCGAGGGCGGCAGCAAGAAGCAGTTCATGGACGAGCTCGTTTGCGACATCGACCCGGCCGATCCGAACCGGCTGGTTTGCCAAGCAGGCCCGGACTTCATGAACCAGTTCCGCGGCATCTCGATCCAGTGGCAGTTCATCGTCTGAGCAGGTGGGAGCGAGTCTGATCCATGTCCAAAGTATTCGGCGTCGCCGTCGTCAAATTCAACGGAATCGACTACCGCACCAAGCCGGGCTGGGAGTTCGAGACCGGGGGTGTCAATCGCACTTCGCAGTACGCCAGCGGCAAGCGCTCGGGCACCTCTGATGAGCCGATGGGCAGCAAGGCCAGTGGCGCAATCGAGATCATGAGCGACACAGATCTCGAAACGCTGCGCAACTTCGACGGCGGTATCGTCGAGTACGTTACCAACGTCGGGATGACTTATTCTGCGCCCAACAGCTCGGTCATGAACGGGCTCAAGCTGCAGGACAACGGCCGCGGCGCGAGCCTCGAAATCGAGGGCGACGAAGCCACCTTGGTCAAGGGTTAGAGCGAGCGTGCCGAACTTCAGCGACGAGCGCATCACCGCCATGCTGCTGGGCCGGCGCGCGGTGCGCGTCATGCCGATGCCCGGTATGGACGAGGGCTCGGACGTCGTGATCGGCGTGCGCATTCTGACCGACGAAGAGATCGACGCGGCGCGCTGCGAGTCGGTGCAGTACGTCAATGCGCAGGCCAAGCGCTACCGGCTCGACAGCCGCGACATGCTGTCGGTCGACGGCGAACTGCTCGACCGCGAGATCGAGCGGCAGATGGTGTTCCGGGCCTTCGTCGATCCCGACAAAACCGAGGGCGACTACAAGCCGTTCTTTGTCTCACCCCAGGCCGTGCGCCAGGTCGACAGCGTGCTGCAGCGGACGCTGTTTCACATCTACCTCGACCACCAAAACTACGTCAGCCCGCTGCGCGCACTCGACGACGAGCAGGCGCGGGAGCTCGCAGAGACCTTGGGAAAAGGGCCGAACGCGACGGTGGCATTGGGGCTCTGCGATGCCGCTTCGCTGCGGAGCTTGGTGCATACTTTGGCTGTCCAGCTCGGCAGTGCACTGCAGAGCAAGTCCTCTACTTCGCCCGAAGCCGCGGTCAGCTAGCCCAGCAGGAGTGATTCGCACGTGGCCAACAACGGGCGCGCTATCATCCGCATCAGCGCGCTGCCCGACAGCGCGCTGCGCCGGGCCCTGTCAGGGGTCGTCGACTCAGCCCGCAAGACAAGCCGCGCCGTTGCAACTGAGCAGGCCAAGGCTGCCAAGCAGGGCGAGCGTGCGGTCGCCGAGGCGGCAAAGAGCACGGGCCGCGCTGCTGCGAACGCCGCAGACGAAGCGATCAAGCAAGCCAAGCGCGCCGAGCGTGAGAAGATCCGAGCGGCCGAGCGGGCCGCCGTGGCCGAGCAGCGCGAGGTGCAGAAGACTGCGCGCACCCAAATGCGCGAGGCCGAGCGGGCCAGTAAGGCGCAGGCCAAGGCCGCTGCGCAGTCGTCGCAGCGCCGGCGGGACATCGGTGCGGCAGTGGCGGGCGGCGTGTATGGCGCGGTCCGCGGCGGCGTGGACTTGGTGCAGCGCGGCTTCGGGCTCGCGGGCATGGGCTCGCTCGAGGAGCGGTTGCAAACCGCGGGACAGTTCCGCGCGACGCTGATCCGTTCGGCCGGCGAAGCCGGCGCTTCGCCAGAAGAGCGCAAGGCGGTCGAAGAGCAGCTGCTCAAGGCCAGCGAATCAACCAACATCTCGATCCTAGACCTGGTTCAAGGGCTCGCCACTGCGCAGACCAGGTTCGACAAGTTCAAGGAGTTCTCGGCCAACATCGAGGACATCGCCAAAGCTGCCGCGGCCACAGGTGAGCCGATCGAGGCTCTCATCGGCGCCATGGGTACTGCCGCCGACGTGTTCCACCTCGACGCGGCGGGTCAAAAGGAGTTCCTCGACGCGCTGATTTCAACGTCGCAGCGCGGCACCATCGGCGTTGGCGACATCAGCACGACGCTCGCGCCGAACATGGGTTCGTTCGCAATCGCTGGCCAGCGCACCGGAATCGCAGGCGCTCGGGAGTTCTTGGCGACGGCGCAGGTCGCTGGCACCTCGCAGGCCGGCGCTGCGGAAACGGGCACCAAGCTCAACCAGATGATCCGCGAGCTCAACGACGTCAAGGTGCAGGCGCAGTTCAAGCAGATCGGGATCGACATTACCAAGACCGGCAAGCCCGGTGACCAGTTGCGGAACATCGGCGACATCGCCTCGGACTTTGCGACCAACGAACAGTTTCAGCGGCCGGCGGTACGTCAGGCGCTCTTCACCCGCGCCGAAGGTCGCGAGGGTGCTGAGTTCCTGATGACGAAGCTGCAGAGCGACCCTGCGTTCTTCAAGAACCTGGAGTCGTCGCGCACCGGCGCTGGTTTCGAGTCGGTCGACAAGACACTCGGCCAGCTCAAGAACGACCCGCTGTACCACCTGCAGACCGTCGGCATTCGCGCACAGACCGACACGGTGCGCCACGCCGACGAGATCGTCGCGAAGATCACCCCGGCGATCACCGAGCTCGCCAAGCTGCAGGTGCGGTTCCCGTTGCTGACCGAGAGCATGAGCTCGCTCGAGAGCGCGGTGCGCTGGGCATTCGGGTTCGTGCTCGCCAACAAAATGCTCGGCGCCGCCGGCGGTGGCATGAGCGGCAGCGCTGAGATGGGCGAGATATTCGGCAAGGCGGCCTCGAGCTCGCTCGGCAAGAACTCAAGCTGGCTGTCCAAGTCCGCGGGGAGAGCGGGCG
>Ga0307280_10000076_pt1 | contig 17616 bp, 16 predicted proteins | sample ER_DNA_119_FD_194479 | JGI IMG/M metagenome (GOLD analysis project Ga0307280, IMG submission 194479) | Bulk soil microbial communities from the East River watershed near Crested Butte, Colorado, United States - ER_DNA_119 | ecosystem: Environmental > Terrestrial > Soil > Floodplain | place...
CGGTAGACCGCAACGCGGCGCGCTGCCGCAGAAGACGTACGCGATCGTCGAGCCGGACGGCTCGAACTGCTTGAAGGGGCTCCCGATCTTGCGGAACGGCTGCCTCGTGAACGCGATGCCGTCCACAACGGCGTCCTGGTAGAGCAGCGGCTGCGCCTGGACGACCGCGATCGGCTCACCGTTGTACTTGTACGCCGGCGCCACGTGGTCGGCCATGTTCTGCGCCTTCGAGAAAACGTCGCCGCCCTTCGGCTTGTAGGACGACCAGCCATTCGAGGTACCGCGCGAGACGAGCATCGCGAACAGGAAGAGGACGCCCAGGAAGCCGGCCGCGACGACGAGGTTCGCGGCCAGGAAGCCTTTGCTGTGCGGCTTGCGGCGCGGCTTCTCTACAGCGTCGGCCATGTCTTCTCCTCCAGGAGGTCGATTTTCGCCGGCTGGAGCTTCGCGCCGTCGAGGAGCTCAACCAGGTCGTCACCGTAGATTTCTCTGCGCGCGACGACCTCGTCGGCGATCTTCTCGATCCCGGTGCGGTTCTGTCGGACGAAGTTGTGCGCCGTCACGTACGCCTGGCCGACGAGCTGTGCCGCGAGGCTTCGCTTGTCGCGGTCCATGAGCACGCCGGCGGCGACGTCGTGGTCCTGGATGCTGCCGGTGCGGTTCATCAGCTTGAGCCCGATCTCCTCGAACCGCTTCAGGACGCGCTCCTCCTCCAGCGCGTCACTGCGGTCGCCGAGGTCGAGCGACTCCGGCCCCATGCCCGCGGCGCCGACCATCAGCGCAGCCAACCGCGTCACGGTCTGGATGTCACCGCCGACCCCGCTCGTCGTCTGCCCGTAGAAGACGCGCTCGGCTGCCATCGCGCCGAGGCCCCAGATCAGCGTCGCCATCTGGTCGGAGCGCCACTGGCTGAAGTGCTCGACCTGCTCCGCAGCCTGGTGGTGGCCCAGCGACTCACCGCGCATGCGGATCGAGATCCGCGTCGACTCGGAGCCCTTCATGTAGACGTGGCTCGCGGCCGCGTGTCCCGACTCGTGGAGGGCCACGGCCCGCGTGTCCTCTTCCGGATACTCGATGTTGACCGCGGTTCCGGACTCGACGGTGGTCATAGCCTCGAGGATGTCGGCCGAGTCGAAGCGCTCGCGACCGTCGGCATGGGCGTACGTGAGCGCCATCGAGCAGACCTGCTCCAGCATCGCCGGGCTGTAGCCCCCCGTGATGCGGGCGAGCTCGTCGCGCTTCTTGTCCTCGTCCAGCTCCGGCTCGTGCGCGACCTTCCCGATGTAGAGGTCGAGGATGTCCTTGCGGTCGATCTTCGTCGGCGTGCGAAGCCACACGTGGCGGCCCATGCGCCCCGGACGCGTCAGTGCCGGATCGAGCTGGCTGATCGGGACGTTGGTCGCGCCGATGAAGTAGATCTGGTCCTTGCGCGGCTTCGGCCGCGGGACGCGGAGCGAGAACTTACCGGCCTTCTGCGGGATGATGTAGCTCGCGTCGAGCAGCGTGTTCGTCCAGTTCGTGAACAGGCGCCGGAAAAAGGGCGGGTTGTCGATCCCGTCCATCACGACGAGGAGCTGGTTCAGCGCAAGCTGGCCGCCGCCGCCCATCATCCCGGCGATCCCGCCACCGCCCTGGTTGAAGATCCGCCCGAGGCCGGTCGGCGGAGCCTTGGGCTCGCGCTCCGTGAACAGGCGCTCCCGCCACGCGCGCGTCTCGAGAATCATGTCGCCCGTCGGGTTCAGCGCGCCGTAGGGACCGTAGAAGAGCGATTCCTCAATGCGGGCGCCCGTGTAGCTCGGGGCGCCACCGCCGAGGGCCGCGCGGCGCATGCCGACGGCGTCGATCTCGTCGATGAAGACGATGCACTGGCCGCCCCACTTGCGAGCGAGCTTCTTGGCCTTGCGTGCAAGCCAGCGGACGATGACGGCGTCCATGCCCATGAAGGTCTGCTGGAACCCCGAGCCCGGCATCAGGACGAAGGGGCAGTTGAAGCCCGTGGCGATCGCCTTCGCGAGCATCGTCTTTCCGGTTCCAGGCGCGCCCAGGAACAGCAAGCCGCGCTCTCGCTTTCCGCCGGCTTGCTCGAACGCCTCTCCGGACTGCCAGAGGGTGACAACCCGGCTGACCTCCTCCTTGGCCTCATCCTGGCCGCGCACGTCTGCCAGGCGGACGCCCCAGTCCGCGTCGCCGGGCTCGAAGCCCCGCATCTGCGAGACCCCGATCAGCATCATCGGGCCGATGAAGATCAGCGCGTTGAAGAGGAAGAAGATCGGCAGGCTGAAGAGCAGTCCGACCAGCTGCTGGCCTTGGACGAAGCCCTGGATCGAGTCGTAGATGGCGGTCACGCTGTCGACCCAGCTCGTCGACCCGCCCGGGACGAGGAGTCGGACGATCCAGATCAGCGTCAGTACCACGAACACGAAGACCAGCAGCCGGAAGACGGCTCGCCAGAACGAGACCCGACGGCGCGCCATGACGTCCTCTTCCTTCAGCTCGGCGTCGTCGATCCCGTACAGGCTCGGCCAGGGCATCAGGCGCCGAATCGCAAGCTCGACCGCGCCGCGGAACGCGACGACGATGAAGAACGTCGCGGCGAGCGACCACGCGAGGCTGTAGCCCTGGACGGAGTGGAGCCAGACGAACGGCGCGGGGCTCATGACGAGGGCGATCGCGGTCGCCCTCCTGGTCAGGCGGCGCCAGTCCTCCCCGAGCTCGGAGGATGCCGAAGTGCGGTCGAGGAGCCCGGGCTCCGCTCGGTCTGTCGCCATGCCTAGAAGGTTAGACGTGGATTCGGCAGATTCGGTTTGGCCGGATTTCGCGATCTAGTGCGCGTCGACGCCGATGTGCGCGGAGACGCTGTCCTGTAAGTGGTCGACCGCAGGCAGGGAGACGGTCGCGAGCGCAAGCCCCGTGACGAGCGACGCACCGACAATGCCGAGGCGGGAGGCGATGCCGGGTGAGGGCAACCGGATCGCGCGTGGCAACCTGAGCACCCTGGTCAGCACGTGAACCGTCGTCGCCCCGAACCAGACGAGGAAGCTCGCCTTGTGCAGGCCGACGAGCGCTCCTTCGCGCTGCCCGAGCAGGCCGACGCCGCTCCCGAAGAGGACGATCGTCGACGCGACGAGGACCGGCGCCACGATCGCCCGCAAGAGGAGATGCGGCGGGCCACGCCGGACGTACTCGTCTGCGCCGAGGTAGTAGCGGAGCATCCGCCAGCCGGTGCTGCCGAGCTTGACCGCGACCACCGGGATGAGCAGAACGCCGACGAAAGCGTGCACGGTCAGCAACGACCTCATGTTCAGCAGCGTCGCGCCCTCGACGGCGAGCAGCAGGAGCAGCAACGTCGCGACGATTGCGGTCAACTGCTCGTTGCCGTCGCTCCCGCCGAGGATGCGCTTCGTGGTCCGGTCGAACACGCAGCCAGTAAAGCATCGCGCTGTGCGCGCGCGCAGAAAGGAGGGGCCGGGTCGGCTCCTGCGGCAAAGCCTCCCCGACCCCACGTACGCCGCAGAACTTGGTGCCCCTGGCCGCGGGGAGACACTTCGAATTATGCGCCCGGTTTCCTCGTATTGCCAGATCCAGTGAGAAAGATCACCTGTGTGAAGAGCGCGGCGAGTGTGACGAGCTTGACACTGCGAACGTAACGTCCGCGAACGACACGGCGAGCCCTGCCTCCTACCGTCTGGGCATGAAATCGATGCGAACAGGAGGAGTCATGAACAGCAGGCATACACGCCGACTGACCATCGCCCTCGGGCTCGTCTTGACGATCGCAGCCCTCGTGGCGCCGAGCGCCAACGCGAAGATGCAGCGCATCTACTCCGACCACGGCGTTGCTCTCGTGCCGGTCAATTCAGAGCCGAGCCCGAACATGGTCTACTCCGACCGAGGCGTGACCGCCATCACGCCCGTGTCGAAGTCGACGCCGATCCAGATCTACTCGGATCATGGCATCGCCACGATCCCACCCGTGCAGAGCGAGCCGACGCAGATCGCGAGTGTCTCCACCGACGATCCGAGCTTCGACTGGAGCAAGACCGGCTACATCGTGAGCCTCTCGATGGTCGGGCTGCTGCTCCTCGGCGGCGGCGCACTGCTCGTCGGAAAGCACAACCGGCGAAGGCCGTACGCCGCGGCGTAAGGCACGCACACTGCCGAAGAAAGCGGGCCCCCGGGGGCGGGCCCGCTTTCAGTTTGGTCCGCTACTCGGGTCCGCTCGTCAGTTCCAGGATCACGTCGACGACGTCCGGATCGAACTGCGTTCCGCGATTCGCGAGGAGCTCTGCGCGCGCGTCTGCAACCGACATTGCCGGCCGATACGGCCGAGTCGTGACCATCGCGTTGAACGCGTCGCAGCAGCAGACGATCCGCGCGACGATCGGAATCGCATCGCCGGCCAGGCCGTCCGGATAGCCGTGCCCGTCATACCGTTCGTGGCACGAGCGAACGATCTGCCCGACCTCCGTCAGCAATCCACCGACCCGTGACAGAAGCCGCTCGCCCTCGATCGTGTGCGTGTTGACGATCGCGCGCTCGTCGTCGGTCAGCGGGCCCGGCTTGTTGATGATCGTGTTCGGGATCTTGATCTTGCCGACGTCGTGGAGGAGCGCCGTGAGCTCCGCGAGGTGACGTGAGCGGGAGTCGAGCCCGAGATGGTCGGCGACGTCGATGGTGAGCTCGACGACGTGACGGCTGTGCTCGCCGGTGTAGGCGTCATCCGCCTCGACCACGTCTCCGAGCAGGAAGGCCGTCCCTCGATAGGCGGCCGAGAGCTCGAGCACATGACTGAGACGGTCGGCCCGTTCCTTCGCGAAGACCCGTGCCAGAAGCAGTAACGGAAGCGGCAGGACATAGGCGGGCGCCCACAACGAGCCGGCCACGCCCGCGGCAAATCCCACCGGCGCGAGCGAAGCGTCGACGAAGAAGATCCAGCCGAGCGGCCCGATCAACCCGCGGGGGTCGACGCCGACCGCGAGGTACTCGCGCAGCATCGAGATCAGCCCGTCGCCGACGAACTGCGCGCACACTGCCACTGCGGTCACAGCAGCCCAGTTGCCGACGCCGGCGTTGGGATCGAAGGCGACCAGGAAGACGAGCGACGGCGCGATCGTGTACGAGGCATTGCCGATCGAGACGATGATTCGCTGCAAGGGCACGCGGCCTCGGATGTAGCTCGGAAGCTGGCCGCAGACGAGGCCCGCCGCGACGGCGACGGGAACAGCTCCGGCCGGCAGCGCGAAGAGCATCGGGATCACGACCAGCTCGACCGGTGACGTGAACCCGCTGCCGACCTCGAGCTCGATGCGTGAGCCGACGGCAATCGCCGCCACGAAAGCCGGGAGGAGCAGCCATTGCGGCGCGTCCAGCGGAGGCGCATAGGAGGCCAGCAACACGGCGATCGCCAGAAACACGGCCGCGGCGACTCCGTGTGTCAGCCGTTCGGGCGAGGAGAGCCGAGCGCCGACGCGCTCCCGCGAGGCTGCGACGAGCTCGGTCTGGACGTCGATGGCGGCGGATTCAGCACTCATGACGTGTGTTTGGGGGCGGGTGCTCCCCGCCCCCGTGTCTCAGGATTCGCTCTACGCCGCCTATCGGCTGCTGAAAGGGTCAACGTAGAGACTCGAGATCGACAGCGTCTCGTCCTTTTGCAGACCCTCCGCCTTGAAGTTGAAGGCCACGGCCGTTACGCCGTCCGGCGATGCGAGCGCCAGGAAGTTCATGTACATCGGCACGATCGCCGACGGCTGCCACTCACTGTCGAGGCGAAGCTTCGCGACCGTCAAGTGCTTCACGTGTCCGTCGAAGTCCTCGTACAGCACGTCGACCTTGAGGTTGGACTTGCCGTTGCCGCCGACATCGCGCGCAAAGAAGCGGACAGTCGGGTTGTCCAGGTCGACGCACATCGCCGGCGAGGCCGCCTCGGCGCCTTTCTCGAGCTGGAGGGATTGCAGCGCGCCGCTAAACGGGTCAGCGCCGACGACCACGGTCGCCTCCTTGTCCAGCGTCCAATCGTCGCTCGGCGCGAAGTCGCCCTGGGGCGCGAGCGCGTACATCGCGCTGTCCGCCCAGGGGGCGAAGACCTGTGCCGCGTCGCCGTACCCACAGTCGGCTCCCGCGAGAAGCTCGCCGCCCCTGGCCCACCGGCCGTGGGCACGAAGGTCGTCCATCTTCTTGTGGATGTCAGCGACCTGATGGGACACGTCGATGAGTTGCTCTGGGTCGCCGGCAGCCATGCCGGGCGCTGCCACAACCGCCCCGAGTGCGATCACACACGTACCAGCAGCGAAGGCCCGCAAGATTCTCGTGTTCACGCCGCACTCCTTGTCCGCAGTTCTCGCCCGTTGAGCCATGGGCGAGCCTCGTCTAAGGAAGCGGCCAAACCGCCTGCGCTTCATCCCCATTCGGGGGGAGATAGGGGAATCCCTCGGGCGGGGTACCCCTAGCCCTGACGCTCTTCTTCAGCGGTTCTCTCGGCCGTCGGGACCGCCTCCAGACGCTCGTCCGGTATCGGCTCGCCGCTTACGACCGAAAGGCCATAGGTACCCGCGGCCAGACGCGCCTCGGCCCGCTCGACCGCAGCGAGCTCCTCGCGCAGATCGTCCGCACGTCCGGCGTCGAACTCGTCCTGGTAGAGGTCGGATGCGAGGTTCGCCGGATCCTGTTCATCCGACAGCTCACCGGTGTCCTGATGCCCGAGCCGGGACAGCGCGCCCTCGATCCGCGTGCGCTCGGCGGCGAGAAGTTCGCGTGCCCGATCCGGATCCATCGGGCCGACGTTACCGGACTCTTCGCGGAGAGAGCCAGATTGGTGCATGCGGTTAGTCTCGAATCGTTGCGAGCACGTCTTCACAGGTCTGTTCACAACGGCGGCAGACCTCGGCGCAGATTCGGCAGTGCTCGTGGTGGGAAGCGTGCTTCTCGCACTCCTCGGCGCTCGCCCGACAGGTTGCTACGCAAGCCTCGATCTCCGCGCGGAGGACGCCGAGGTCAGGCTCGGTCTGCCTGATCAGAATGCGGGCGGTGGCCTGGCAGACGTCGGCGCAGTCGAGGCAGAGTCGAACGCAGCGGATCATTTCCGCTACGTCTGGCTCTGCGAGGTCGGCATCGGCGCAGCTCGTGCAGGTCGCCGCGCACTCGATGCACTCATCGATGCAGCGCAGCAGCAGGTCACGATCGAGAACGCTGGAGCGCGGGTGTGCCTCGAGCATGTCTCGAACCGTCATGTTCTCTCCCTTTCGAGTAGCTGTCGGGTTCAGCGCAGGGCCACGGCCGATCTCACTTCTTCAGCGGCCTTCTCGATGAACTCGGCCACGGCTGCAGGCTGCGATACATAGATCGAATGGCTGCCGTCGACCTCGATAACGGTCGAGCCAGCCCGCGCAGACATCTCGCGCTGGGCCGGTGGAGGGATCATCCGATCTTCGGTCGAGACGAGGTACCAGCTTGGCTTGCTCCGCCACGCCGGCTCGCTGATCGTGCCGCTGAGCGCGTCTAGGCCCCACGGGACCTGCGAGTCGGCCATGAACGCAGCCTGCTCGGCGCTCAGGTCGCCTGCGAATGACGCGTGGAACTTCTCCCGGTCGAGGAAGAGAAACCCGTCCTGCGGGGGCAGAATCGGCGGCACGGGTGCGCCGGGCGGCGGATCCGCGATCAGGGTGTTCACGGACTCAGCCTTGTCCGGTGCAAAGGCCGCGATGTAGACGAGCGCCGCAACCTTGGGATGGTTTCCCGCCTCGGTGATGACCACCCCGCCGTACGAGTGGCCGACGAGGATGACAGGTTCGCTCTGCTCGTCGATGACACGCTTCGTCACGGCAACGTCGTCGGCGTGCGAGATCGTCGGATTCTGGACGACACGCACGCTGTAGCCGTCCTTCTTCAGCTCGTCGTAGACGCCCTGCCAGCCGGATCCGTCCACGAAGCCACCGTGAACAAGAACGACCGTCCCCGGTGTTGAGCCAGCTTCCATGATGGTCTCCTTTCCGAGTACAGAAGGCGTGTCCGATGCTACTGGCTCAGGCTCGCGAAGCGCCGACTCCGATGTTCTTTCGGCCTCCAGGTCTGTCGCGCTTCGCTACGTGCCCTCGGTGCGCACCGGGCGTCGCGGCCTGAACTCCTTACAGCTGTCCGAGGTATGGATCACGCCTCGAACAAATCGGCACCCGCCGATGCCGAGCCGGGGGAACATGTACTTGCACTGGTCACAGCGCACCTCAGGTCTCGATGCCGGCCCGTAGTTCACCTCCTCTTTCGAGAGGCCCCAGATTCTCGTCATCCGACCTCCTTCCGCGCCGATGCTACTCCCCTGCGGAGGTTGGCCTCGAGCGGCGCGCCGACAACTGGAATGGGCACAAGCCACGGCGCACTCCCGAACGGCGTGGGCACGGACGACACGAGACGATGTCCACTCGCTACCGTGATTTCCCGGGGGCCGCTGAAGCGCCCTCTTCCCCCTCTCCCCCGAGGGCGTCGGGCGCACGCGCAGCGCCCCGAGCCGGCCCCCGTACGTGCGCCGACGTCAGTCGAGCGCCGGCAAAGGCGATTTGATGGGGCGTGGCGGGCGGTGGGTGCTGAAAGCGATGGGGTTTCCCTGAATGCAGCTATCCGCGCAGCCCAATTTGCGCCATTTGCTGAGTCCTGACTACCGAAGCCGGGAGCCTGAGACCCCGAAACGGGGACAGCGCAAACGGGGAGAGCGATCGTCGGACATCCGACGGTCCGTCCCAGCGGCTGGGGCAGCCAAAACAGTCGTCCGGAAAGTTCCCGAAGATCTCCGTCTCCCTGAGGGTCATTTGCGTCCCCTCGTTGTGGATGCCTCCGCCGCGAGAACCTCGGTCAATCGTGTTGAACGTGACGATACTGCCCGCCAAGTTGAGCGTTCCTCCGAAGGTCCCGATGCCCCCACCATGACCACCTGTGTTGTAGCTCAGCACGGTGTCAGTGATCTCGACAGAACCGCCGTGGTTGCCCAGACCCCCAGTTTCGACCAGTCCAGTGTTGGCGGAGATGACGCTTCTCGAGATACGCACCGTGCCCCGATTTTGTATCCCTCCGTCGCCGACGGTGACGCTGTTGTGCAGAATCGTCGAGTCAACGATGGTCGCCTCTCCCTCGTTGTCGATTCCGCCGGCCAGGTCGGCGACATTCCAGGCTACGGTGCATTTGCTGAGAACGAGCTTGCCGTAATTGAGGATTCCGCCCGCGCCCAATTCGCCGTTGTGGGCGACAACGCTGTTTCGGAGAATGGCGGTACCGTGATTGACGATCCCTCCGACCTCTGCGTCGTTGCCGACCACGGAACTGCCGTCGAGCGTCATCGACCCGTCGTTCAAGATGCCGCCGACCCCGTCCCGGCCGAAGCCGTTGTCGGCGACGCGGCTTGAGCGCAGGGTCAGCGAGCCCCGGTTGTAGATTCCTGCCACCTCGGGCTCGCCGTAATACCCCGGTTCCTCGTGGTTATGGCTGACGGTGCTGTCGACGAGCAGCAGCCTTCCCAGATTGACAAGCCCCCTTGCCTCGTCGCCGGTGATCGTTATCCCGCGCATCTCCACGGTGTGGCCAACGGCTACCTGGACGGAGCCGCTTCGCGTGAGAGGAACTCCCCCGCCAACGATGGTCGTTACGGCCTGGCCGGATCCGACGAGGCTGATGCTCTTGTCGATGCTGAATCCGCCGGCATAGCGACCGGGCGCGACCCGGATCGTGTCGCCATCGCTGACCGCAGCGATCGCAGCTGGGATCGTTGCGAAATCGCAGAGCGGAGGCCCACTCGGACACACCGTTACCGTCCTCGCCGGGACGACCGCGGAGACGCCCAGCGGGGCCAGCGCGAATGTCGCCGTCGTCAGAACTGTCGCGAGGAGCACACTTCGCCGCATCGTCTCCCGCCTCCCCAGGCTGGTTGCCAGCTTTATCTGCCTCGTCTGATTGTCCCGCGTGTCACCACAATGGTCAACCGAGTGCCCAGATTGATGCTGGGGTCGCCGCGAGTCCTACGCACACGTTTCCACGAAGGCGCGCAGGCTCGAGGTTGAGCAGGTGACGGCGACCGCCGAGGCCGTTCCAGTTAATCCGTACACACATTCGTACAAACAGAGCCCCTCACGGGGGCTCTTGTTATCTCAATCGGCTTTTCTCCAATGGGCCCGGGTGGACTCGAACCACCGACCAACGGATTATGAGTCCGCTGCTCTGACCAGCTGAGCTACAGGCCCGACTGGTCAAGCGTAGTCCCCATCGGCCCGACGAGCCATGTCCGGTGCCAGGCACCTGACATGTCTGTTCGGAACACGTCGCGCTCTCTGAACAACTCCTGACCGGACAACACATACCCCCCACGTTCGGCCCGCAGCGCCGCTAACATCGGCGGACGGTGAAGGTCTTCCAGCACGAGCGACGGCTGAGGACGGCCGGAGGTCTCTCCGTGCGGGACATCACCGACGAGGTCAGCGCGGCGGTCAAGGAGAGCGGCGTGCGCGACGGAATCGTCTGCGTCTACTCGCCGCACACGACCTGCTGTGTGCGCGTGAACGAGTTCGAGGACGGGTTCCTCGAGGACTTCACGGCGCTGCTCAAGACCCTCGTCCCGCGCGACAAGTACTACGCGCACGACGACTGGGACCGGCGCACCGAGAACATCTGCGAGGAGGACATGTCCGTCGGGAACGGCCACTCGCACTGCATGTCGATGCTCCTCGGGTCGGCCGGCGAAGCGATCCCGATCCGGGACGGCGAGCTCTGCCTCGGCACGTGGCAGCGCGTGCTCTTCCTCGAGCTCGACCGCGAACGCGACCGGCGCTGGCTCGTCCAGGTCGTCGGCAACTAGCCGCCTGCTCCCACCCTCTGCGGGCACAGAAGCGCGACCGTCGCCAACGCGGCAAGGGTCGATCCGGCGAGACCGGCCCTAAGCCTTCGTTCGCCCTTGGTTAAGTCGGTCCAGGCCGATCTAGAAGTGGGTCATGCAATCCACGAAGGAGGAACACGCATGATCCGCTTCACCGCACTACTCGCCGTCATCGGGGCTGCGCTCGTGGGCGTGGCGTCGATTGGCGCCGCGCCCAGCGCTCCCAAGAAGCTCACGGGCGCCGTTGGCCCGAGCGAGACCATCGTGCTCAAGAAGGGCTCGTCCCGGGTCTCGACGATCCCGCGAGGCCGCTACACGATCGTCGTCAGCGACCGCTCGTCGGAGCACAACTTCCATCTCCGCGGCCCGGTCAACAAGACGATCACCAGCGTCTCCTGGACCGGAACGAAGACGGTCACGCTGAACCTCAAGCCCGGTCGCTACACCTACGTGTGCGACCCGCACTCGCGGGACATGATCGGCAGCTTCCGGGTCAAGTAGCGACAGGCTCGGACTCGACGATCCACAGGCGCCCGTCGCCGCACTCCACGGCGCGCGCGCCTTCGCCGGGGTCGGTCAGGCTCGTGCGGAGGAGCTTCATGCGCTCGCCGTCGAGCTCCGCGATCGGCCCCGGCACCTTCGCGCTGCCGAAGGTGAGGTACCAGGCTCGAACCTGGTCGTGGATGGTCACCGCCGGCTGCGCCCAGTCGATGGACGCGTAGTCCTCGTCGAAGGCGCCGGCCCAGCCGGCTCCGTCCTCGGACTGCGAGTCGCCCGGGTCGCCCGCTTCGAGGCGCTCGAAGACGCGCGGCAGCAGGCCGAGGGCCGCGGGGAGCATCTTCACGCCGATCTGCTCGATGCTCGTGTCCTGGTCTTCGATCGGGACTGTCGTCTCAGCGAGGATCGGCCCCGTGTCGTAGTCCGCGTCCATCCGGTGCCAGGTGACGCCGAAGACCTCGTCCCCGTCGCGAAGCGCCCAAGCCATGGGGTACGGGCCGCGATGGCGCGGCAGGCGTCCTGGATGCTGGTTGACCGAGCCGAGCCGCGGAACGTCGAGCGCCTCCTGCGGCAGCCTCCACGAGAAGCCCCAGCAGAGCGTGACGTCGAGGTTGAGCCCGCTCAGGAGCGGGGCGACAGCGTCCTTGTCCTCCGCGAGCAGGATGCTGAGGCCCTGCGGCCCGGTGCTGTCCGAGGCATCACCCCACGGTGGCGGCGGACGCCCCTCCCCCGCTCTGCGCGCCAGCAGCCACGCCACCGGCTCGTGTCCGAGCTCCCGGAGCCGCTCGGCCAGCGGCTCGACGAGAGGCATGACGTTCGAGATGATGGCGACGCGGTGACCCATCAGCGCGTCAGCGGGACGATCGACCGCCTGTACGCCGCACGCACGCCGGGATGCGTGCCGATGTCGAGCCGGCCGCCGGTGCGGCCGTTGTAGAAGCCGATGAACTTCACGCGCCGATGACTGCGCACGAAGGCGGCGAAGGCGCGCACGAAGCCCGGATCGTCGAGCGCGACGCCCCACTCCGGAACGACGAACGGCTTCGACGGGTACGCCTTGTAGAGGTCGCTCGTCCGCACGAACGACCACGTGCCGAAGTCGTAGTAGTCGTTCCCATAGGCGTCAAAGAAGCGCGAGCCGGGGAAGTAGTCGCGGAAGCTGTTCCCGCTGACCGGCGGCTCGCCGACTGCGAGCGGATTCCAGATCACCGTCAGCGTCGGGTACGGGTTGAGGGGCACGTCCTGGCTGACGCCGGGCATCTTGAGCGCCCTCAGCTTCGCGGTCAGCGCCGCCGCCGTTCCCCCGTGCGTGATCAGATAGATGCGCTGGAACGCGCGGCGGAACCACTTCGTCGAGTTGCTGCTCGATCCGCGGCAGGCGCAGTACGGATTGAGCGTGTTGTTCATCTCGCCGAGCGGGCGCAAGAGGACGGGCTTGCCCGCATCCGAGATCGCAGTCGCGAGCCCGATCAGGTGCGCGTCGCCCTGGCCGAGCGCGATCGCCCTCGTGCTGATCGTCCCGCCGCTGCGCTCGGTCTTGAGCACGATGTGCGGGCGCTCGCCGAGCGTGTCGAGGAAATAGCTGTACGGCTTGCCCCACGTCCTCCCCTGGTCCCAACCGATGAACGCGAGCGCCGAGGCGGTGTGTTGACCGGTCAGGCGGTCGAAGCGCGGGACATTGTTCGCGTAGACGCCGACGGCCACTCGGGCCTGCGGCGCTGCGGACGAGCCCGAGACGAGGCATGCGGCGAGGACCGTCAGGATCGCGAGCCCTCTCAGCCGCATAGGAGAACGATAACCGGCTGTCGGTTTAGGGTTGACATGTGATCTGGGTGATCGTCCTCGTCGTGCTCGTCCTTATTGTGGCGCTGGCCGCGGTCGCGATCTACAACCGGCTCGTCCGACTCCGCAACCGCGCCGAGAACAGCTGGGCCCAGGTCGACGTCCAGCTGCGGCGGCGCTACGACCTGATCCCGAACCTCGTCGAGGCCGTGAAGGGCTACGCGGCCCACGAGCGCGGCACCTTCGACGAGGTCACACAGGCGAGGACCGCGGCACAACAGGCGAAGGGCGTGGCCGAGCAGGCAGAGGCCGAGAACGTGCTGACGGCCGCGATCGGACGCCTGTTCGCAGTCGCGGAGGCCTATCCGCAGCTGCGTGCGACGGAGAACTTCCAGCAGCTCCAGGCGCAGCTCGCCGAGACCGAGCAGAAGATCGCCGTCGCCCGCCAGGTCTACAACGACACCGTGCTGTCGTACGACAACGCGCTCGAGACCGTGCCGACGAACATCGTCGCGTCGCTCTTCGGCTTTCGCCCGCAGGCGTATTTCGAGACGGAAGGCGCTGCGCGGGAAGCGCCGGCCGTGCAGTTCTCCAACTGAGCCGGCTCGCACCAGCCCTCGTCGCCCTCGCCGCGGCTGCGCTGCTCTGGCCCGCGACCGGCGGCGCAAAGTCGTACTCGCTGCCGGACGCGGACGTCGCGGTGAAGATCCAGTCGGACGGGTCGCTGCTCGTGCGCGAGCAGATCACGTTCGACTTCTCGGGCGACTTCAGCGGCGCGTACCGGGACATCCCGCTGCGCGAGGGAGAGTCGATCGACGATGTCGGCGTGAGCGAGGGCTCGGACGACTACATCCCGGGCGCGAACACTGAGCTCGGCAGCTTCGGCGTGCCCGACTCGTACGGCGTGGAGACCAGCTCGAAGCGCGTGCGGATCGTCTGGCACTACCGGGCCGAGAACGAGCGGCGCACGTTCACGATCTCGTATCGGTTCCGCGGGCTGGCGGTTGCCTACGACGACGTCGTCGACGTCAACCTGCGCGTCTGGGGACACGAGTGGCCGTCGGGCCTCGGCTCGCTGGCCGCGTCGATGCAGCTGCCCGACCGCGCCGAGCTGTCGCCGTTCTACCGCGTCTGGGGGAGCCCGGCGTGGGTCCGCGGGGTGGTTGCGCGCTTCCCGGAGAAGGCGACCCTCCGCGCGGTGCAGGTGCCGGCTCATCAGTTCGTCGAGTTTCGCGTCGTCTTCCCACGCAGCCTGCTCACGTCGACCGCGGGCGCCCAGGTTCGATCCGGCAACGGGCTGCCGTCGATCGTGGCCGAGGAAGCCGCCTCCCAGCGCGCGTACGCGCACGATCGCGAGCGGATCGACGACGCCAAGGGCCATCCGGTGCGCACGATGTCGTCCCTGCTGCTGCTCGGCTTCGGGCCCGCCCTCGGCCTGATGACGCTCGTCTGGCTCGTCTACGGCCGGGAGCGCAAGACTGCGTACGACCGCGAGTACGAGCAGGAGCCGCCGACGGACACCGAGCCGGCCCTCGTGCCGTCGCTCGTTCGCCAGGGAACCGTGCCTGGCTCCAACGAGTTCACGGCGACACTGTTCGACCTCATTCGCCGCGGCCGCTACAAGGCGACGCCGGTCACGACGGAGCGGCCGGTCTTCGGCGGGCTGCGGCACGAGGACGTGGCTGATCTGGACGTCACTCTGGCCGACCCCAAGGTCGAGACGACTCCGTTCGAGGAGCCGGTCGCGAAGGTCGTGGACTGGGTCGTGGACACCGAGGGCGAGCGCCTCTCGAAGTTTCGGGAGGAGATCGAGCGCGACCGCACCAGGAACAGCAAGTTGTTCACGAGCTTCAAGGAGGGCGTCACCGCCGAGATCGAGGCGCGCGGGTGGTACCTGGGCCAGGGCCTCGTGTGGCTGGTCGTTGGTGTCGGCGTGTTCGCACTCGTGGCGGTCGTCCTGTTGTGGGTCGGCATCGACGGCTGGCGCTCCGCCGCGCCGCGCTGGAGCGACGTCGTGCTCGTCACGCTGGGCGGGTGCGCGGTGGTCAACGCTGTCGCGCTGCTCTTCGGTGCGAAGTGGTCGGCGCTCTGGCGCCGCAGGAGTGCAGCCGGCGAGGCCGAGGCGGAGCGGTGGGAGGCGTTCCGCCGCTACCTGACGGACTTCCCGCGGCTGAAGGAGGCGCCTCCGGCCACGCTCGAGCTCTGGGAGCGCTACCTCGTGTACGGGATCGCGTTCGGGATCGCCGAGCGTGTGCTCCAGGGTGCGCACCTGCACATGCCCGACGAGCTGCACGACCAGAGCACGATCTACTGGATCAGCCCGACCGGTGACCTGGGGTCGGGCGCCAGCGCGCTCGCGATCGGCGACCTCGCGTCGGGCTTTGGCTCGGCGCTCGCTCCACCGGCCTCGAGCGGAGGCGGCGGGGGCTTCTCCGGCGGAGGCGGAGGAGGCGGTGGCGGCGGTGGCGGGGGCGCCTGGTAGCTACGCCGGATTCAGCGTGAGCGTGATGCCGCCGACGTACGCCTGCTGCGGGTCGACCACGATCGAATAGACGCCCGTCACCGGAAGCGTGGCGGTGATCGTCGCGCCGAACGTGCCGACGAGGATCGGCGGGACGACGGTCGTGCCGTCAGGCTTCAGGATCGAGATCCTCGCGCCGCAGCACGACGTGTTCCCGATCGTGACGTTGCTCAGGCGCAGGCTCACGCGCTGGGTGGCCGTGCCGTTGAACGTGAGCGTCGCATTCTGGCCGGGGGTCGGCGCCAGCGACAGGCTGACCGGCCCGCCGCCGATCGCAATCGTCCCGGTGAGATCCGGCGGGACGTCGTAGAGGTTCAGCGTCATCGACCCGAGATCGGCGCCCTGCGGGTCGACGAGGATCGTGTACGTCCCGGTCATGGGCAGCACCTTCGTGTCGAGGAAGCCGCCGTTCCGGCCAACGGGCGTCGCGTAGACGAGCGTCGAGTTGTCCGGGCTCGTGATCGAGACGCGGGCCGAGCAGCAAGTCGAGATGCCGATCGTGACGTTGCTCATCCCGAGCGAGATCCGCTGGCCCTGCGTGCCGGAGAAGGTCACGAGCGCGTTCTGTCCGGGCGTCGGTCCCATCGTGACGGTCAGCGGCGACCCGCCTGGAGTCATCGAGCCGGTCACGTCCGGCGGGACGTCGTACAGGGTCAGCGTCGCCGAGCCGACGTCGGTCAACTGCGGGTCGACGAGGATCGTGTACGTCCCGCTCACGGGCAGCACTTTCGTGTCGACGAAGCCGCCGGTCGTGCCGAACGGCGTCGCGAAGACGAGCGTCGAGCCATCGGGCTTCAGGATCGAGACACGGGCCGAGCAGCAAGCCGAGGTCCCGATCGTGACGTTGCTCAGGAGCACGCTAATGCGCCGGCCGGCGACGCCGTCGAATCGGACGAGCGCGTTCTGGCCGGGCACCGGCCCCGTGGTGACGGTCACCGGCGCGCCTCCGGGCGTGATCGTCGTCGACACGTCCGGCGGGACGTCGTACAGAGTCAATGTCATCGAGCCCGTGGAGGTCGCTTGCGGGTCGACGAAGATCTTGTAGCGGCCCGTCGTCGGCAGCGTGCGGGTGTCGACGAAGCCGCCGTTCGTGCCGACGAGCGTCTGCGAGGCGAGCGCGGTGCCGTCGGGCTTGTAGATCCAGACGTAGGTCGAGCAGCAGGGCGAGGGGCCCATCGTGACGCCGCTCATCTTGAGCGCGATCCGCTGGCCGGCCTGCGCGTCGAAGGTCAGCCACGCGTTCTCTCCAGCCGAGTGCGTCGCGATCGTGACCGGACTGCCGCCTGGGACGATCGAGTACGTCTGGTCAGCCATCGCGGAGACGCTCTGCGTGTCGGACGATGTTGCGGAGGTCGCGGTGACGGTCAGGTTGATCGCGCCCACGGACGGCGTGAAGGTCGCCGTGTAGAGGCCGTCCCCGCGCGCGTCGAGCGCGAACGGGCTCCCGTTCAGCGTCGCGGTCACCGAGACGCCGTCCGGCGAGCCGCACTGCACGCCGATGACCCGCACCTCGAGCGGCTCGCCCGCGTTCAGCTCGACGCCATTGCCCGGCGACTCGATCCAGGCTTGCGGGCCTGTGCAGCGGACAACGTGGTCGACGTTGAGGCGACCCGCGGTCCTGCTCGCGCCATTCAGGGCGGCAGTCGGGTCGACCGTGCGCAGGAGGAGCGCCTTCAGGCCGACACCGCTCGCATTCGGGAACACCGCCTTGACGAGCGCGGCCGCTCCCGAGACGTGCGGGGCTGCCATCGAGGTGCCGTCCGCGAAGCGGTAGCCCCCAACCTTCCACGTCGAATAGACGTTCGTGCCCGGCGCTGAGAGGTCGACCGTGCGCACGCCGTAGTTCGAGAACCACGCCTTGCGGTCGAACTGGTCGCTCGCGCCGACGGAGATGATGTTCGGCGTGTCGTAGCTCGACGGCCAGAACGGCTCGGAGTCCGTGTTCGTGAAGTCGTTGCCCGCGGCTGCG
>Ga0307280_10000078_pt1 | contig 17374 bp, 26 predicted proteins | sample ER_DNA_119_FD_194479 | JGI IMG/M metagenome (GOLD analysis project Ga0307280, IMG submission 194479) | Bulk soil microbial communities from the East River watershed near Crested Butte, Colorado, United States - ER_DNA_119 | ecosystem: Environmental > Terrestrial > Soil > Floodplain | place...
GTCGCGCGCTATTCCTACCAAAAAAGGACGGGGTATTTATGCGCATAACGCCTTTACCATCGCCCTTTGACTGCATAAGGCAATGAACTAGCGCCAGGGCGCACCATGCGCGCTCCCTCCCTGCGGTTGCATGAGCGGTGACTGACCCGAAGGTTACTGTCCTCATGCCCGCCACCCAAGGCTCGAGGGATGCGGTGATCCACGTCGTAGTCTCGCCACTGCACGAACGTATTGCAGTAGGCGCACATCCCACCGTGGGCCTCATAGATGCGCCGGCGTGCAGTGGGGGTGAGCTTGAACGTCACGGTATGACCCTATAGGCCAACATAAGCCGTTTCGTATGACCTCTCAGTATGTTCCTACGAGTGAAGATGTTTAGGCGTGCTTTCTTCTTGACCGATACACCACGCGACTCGAACGGCATCTTGGCATGGGGATCACCACGCAACTGCGCTTCGATAAGGTCACGTTTAGTGAAAGCAGCACCACGCTGCCACGAGCCCGCACCAGGCTTATCGACTACCTCGGCAGACTCACGACCGATACCTACCAGCCGAGCATGATTGACACGCTTCACGCCAACAGCTCATCGACCCTGCCCCGTGCGAGGTCGCTGGGGCGGATCACTTCCATCCTGGGAAGGGCAAGCTGCCAGCGAGCCTGCTCGTCAGTGAGCTTGCCGTGCTCCTGCTTCAGCTCCATCCACTGCACCTCACCATCCCGCGCAAGGGTCAGGTCGGGATAGCCCTTGCCCTGACTGCCCCGAATCGTGGATTGGGTCATGTGGAACACCGCCCAGCCCTTCGCCTTCGCCATCGAGAGGATGTGCTGCTTCAGTTCGTTCTCGGTCATGGAGTGAGCTTGGTGGGCTTCCCTGGAGCCGTCGCGGGTGAAGGTGGTCATATGATCCCGGCCTCCCGAAGCTCCTGCGGGGTCCACTGTCGAGATAGTTGCGCAGTCAATGTTGCGCCCTTACTAGTATCTAGTGAACAGAGGTAGTAATAGAGGCTATCTACTCCTCTCTCCTTCTCCAGGATGTAGGGCGCAACATTGAATTCCAAGCGTGAAAGGCGCCGTCTGACGGCCTCTGACCACCGACGGACGCGAGCCTTCGCAGCATCGCGGAAGCGATCCCTGCCGTCGCCTTTCACCGCCCTGAAGATGACCAACCCGGCAAACCTGCCCCGTCCCACAACGACGCGGAGGATGCCCCATGCCTGCAGCTTCGCAAGCGCACGGGATACAGTGGAGGCTGACACGCCAAGACGAGTTGCCATGCCTCGCATCGTGAGCATCGCACCGTCCACCATCTCCAGGGCGAGGGCGAGGACTTCGACCTGTCGGGGTGTGAGCGCACGGGGCCGTCCCTCCATGTCATCCACGTAGATCAGGTTTGCGCCGGGGTTCATACGCTGCCAGAGGGCGAAGCCCCGCCCCATCGGGACCGTCGCTCTACCGTTGACACCCGACTCCTGGACAGGATCCCGGTCCATCTTGTCCGCCGCGATGGCGTAGAAGATGTGCGCGGGAAGGCGGGTTGACTGCATCGGGGTCGCGGGCGAAGTCGTCACTCTGTCGATCCTCTCGGATAGCGGTGAGATACCTGGAAGGGGGTTGCTTGTCGAGCCATCGTAGATGCTCGCGGACTGCGCTGATCAGCTTTTTTTCGTCCTCTGTGAAGTCCTCGCTCATCCCGCCTCTCCCGCCGTCTCGGTGTCAGGGGATCGGAGGGCGGCGTCGTGCTGCCGATGCCATTCGATGTTTTCAGGCGTGCCCTCGATGAGTGACCGATTAGGCGGCGGCAACGGTGCGGGCTTCGGTGCGGTGTCAGGGGATCGGAGGGCGGCGTACTCGCGGGCGATGCGTTCCGTGACCTCCTCGTAGCCGATGGGCTGGTCGGTCAGGTCATCGGTTGCGGAGAATGCCGCTGCGTATACCGCGCCCTCTAGCCGCTCGACATCGAGCGGTGCCGCTTCTGCTGCTGCGAGGGCGGCGTACCAGCCCTGCTCGAACATGAGTCGATTGACGTGGACGGTGAATGTCTCGGTGTCTCGTTGGGGCGTGGGGTCCGCGAACCGTCGTCCTAAGAGGTAGGCGTCCCATGCCGCCCGCATCACGAGGGTCATCCTGCCTCTCCCGCCGTCTCGGTGTCAGGGGATCGGAGGGCGGCGAGAAGTTGTTTCGCGTCGTCCCGATGTCCTTCGACACCAGTCATGCACTCGACACCTTCCATGTCGTCTCCGTCGTAACTCGTCTCGTGGGTGATGTAGTGCTGCGTCCCATCAAGGTCGTGCAGCCACTCCATGACCGTCTCCACATCGAGCGGCGCCGCTTCTGCTGCTAATCGAGGTCCTTCGCTTCGCACCAACAGATCAGAAGACACTCGTCGTGCGCCACCATCCGGCGGGTTCGTCTTCGTGATCGCTTTGAGAATGGCATCGATGTCGCTCCATTGGACGAACTCGCCGTCCGGGTCGGATACCCACAACAGGCCGTTGCTATGGGGCTTGCCGCGCTTCGTCTCCAAGTGCGCCCGCAGCGCGGGGTCGGTCGTCATCGGTCCGTCTCGGAGGCCCGGTGCATGACTCGCAGCGTCGAGACGTTCGTACTCGGCATCCGAGAGTCCGCCGAACTCCGGGCCCGTCTCGGTGTCAGGGAGGGGCTCCACATCGAGCTGTCGCAAGGCTTCCAGCGCCCGCAGCGCGGGGTCGCTCTCAGAACGGGAGCTGGTCATCTTCGGTCCCGCCGTCACCCTGGGGCGTCGTCATCGGAGCGTCGATCTGCGCGAAGGTCTTCGCTGCCTTCGCTGCGCTTGCCCGAGCGGTCAGCGCGATCACCTTCGGGAAGCCTTCGGGGTTCAGCTCGACCACGATGGTGGCCGGGGCCCCGATGACCTCGGTGAGGGCGCGGGACTGGCCCACCTCCGTCGCCTTGCCGGTCAGCGCAGCGAACCACTTGCCGGTCTTGTTGCCGGGGGTCATCTCCATGCTGGAGTTCGCGCTCGTGGTGTTCCCCTTCGCGTCGGTGAACTCCCAGCGGAGATAGTCCCCGCCGGCCTTCGCCGTCTTGATGTCCAGGGCGGTCACGTTCACTTCGTGGATGCCGGGGCCGATCCCGGTGTAGGCGGTCACGTTCAACATCAGAACTTCTTTCCTTTCATGCTCTCGGCCCATGTGTGCAAGTCGATGCACGCGAGCCATGCCATATGCTCTGCCGTTCCGACTGCTATCTCTACCTCTCTGACCCCTTCCGTGGTGACGTGGAGTACCACATGACGGTCTACCTTCGGCATCGGATACGCCTTCGGTGATCCGGTGGGCGCCACGATGGGCGCGAGACTATAGGCAGCTAACTGTAGGGCGACCTCCTTATAGATTCCCTTCCCTGTCTTTACATCTGCCAGGACCGTCTTGCCGTCGCGGTCATAGGCCAGGAGATCGAAGGTGCCACCGTAGCGGTGCGTCGGGAAGACCACCATCGCCTCCGCGAGGCGAAGCGTCCAGCCGGCGTTCTTCCACCACTCGGCGTAGTGCAGGACGCGCTTGCGGGTGGCTTCTGCCATCGGCGGGGTCGGTTCGCCCTTCACCACGAGTTCAGCCATCGCGTGAACGTCGGTGCCGAGGTCTTTCGCTTGATCGTTGGCCCAGTTCTTCCGAGCGGTAAGTGCAGCGATGACCCCCGAAGGACCGACTGAGTTGAACAGACCCGTCAGTGCCGAGAGGTCATAGTTGTTGAGTTGTCCATCAGCCGGGATAGCCATATCCACCACGGCTTGCGCCGTCATCTTCGCCGCCCATCCCATCAGCGGCCCTGACTTGTCCAAGATGGACAGGATGCCGGTGACGCCGGGATAGCGTTCGCCTTCGTAGGTGTAGAAGTGGTCCGCGCTGCGCTGGATGGCGGGAGCGATGGCGAGGTCGGTCACTTCCCCCATGCCTCGCGAAGTTCCGCCTCCGTCCACTTCACGCCGTAGAGGCGAGTCTCGAGGATGGCGATGGCGACCCGATCCCCGCGTAGGCGTGCGAGGCGGAGAAGGCGCTGAAGGCGTTCCATGTCCTGTCCTTTCAAGAGTTCGACCCCGGACCTGTTCGACTGGTGAGAGTCGGGGCACTGGTCCGGGGTCTGTATAAAGATACCCCGACCTCTCACCGGCAAGAACGCTACGCCGGTGTCGGGGGAGTGTCAATAGGTACTTCTACCTATGCCACGATCTGATAGTTCTCCTGTCCCTTCGGGGTCTGGACCGTGACAGCATCACCGGCGTTCACGGTGGGCTGTCCGCCGGCGATCAGCGCCACCAGGGCGCCGAGCAGCCCGGTGAAGCCACCGGCGAGGGTGGCGACGACGGTGGGGTCAGCGTTGAACACCGTGACTGCGGAGACTGACACCAGTCCGACGAACGCGGTCACGAACCCAAGCCACAGGTTAGTCGGTCTTCCGAGGATCATCCTTTACCTCCCTCTTGTGTTCGATGATCTGATTACCGCCGTTGGTCGTGACCTTCGGCTTGCACCAGCAGTCCGGTGAGCTGATGTGCTGCTTACTTGTAGGCGACATATGCCTTGCTCCTATCTGCCTTGATCGCTGCCGAACAGTCCGGGACCGGGACGGGATGCACGCCCACCTCCGAGGTATGGACGTAGGCGAGGACCGTCTGCCCGCCGGTCAGGATCGTGATGGCCCGAGCGTGGAAGTTCGGGTTGAACTCTGCCTCAAAGGGCGAAGCCTGGGACTGCTTCACGCTCACCGTCTTGAACGGCTTGCCGTTGCCGTCGTAGAGCTGCGTCCCCACGGCAAGGTCCACGATCTTCGGTGTGTCATCGGAGATGACGATCACAGGCTCTACTCCACTATCAGGGGCCGTGGGGATGCCGGCCAGCTTGTACAGCTCCGAGAGTGAACCGTTGAAGCGGTCAAAGTCAAGACGCCCCGAGTATCCGGGGAGCTGCCCCGAGGACGTGTACTGCCAGAAGTCCCACTTCAGGGGCGGGATGGCGGACCACTTGGCGATCCAATCGAAGTCCTGTCCCGCGTCGAAGAACCCTGAGGCCGAGTGGTACAGCCCGCACTTCAGACCAGCCTCATGCATGAGGCGGATGAACTCCCGCGCTTGGTAGTCGCTGAAGCCGTTCGCCCCTTCCACATCCAGGGCGTACAGGTCAACGCGGCCAGCACTGGCGATGAACGTGGTGACCTGCTGCGCGATGGGGATGGTGTCCCAGTTGAAGTGATAGGCACCAGTCACGATGCCGGCGGCCTTCGCCTCCGCGATGTGCGTCGCGTACATCGTGTCCGTGGTCGTGCCGATGCTCGCTCGAGCGAACAGGAAGTCCACCGTGGTCAGGTCCGGAAGGTGGGACTGCCACTTGGAGACGTCGATGCCGAAGCACGTCACCCCTCCATCTCCAGGTCCACGTCATCCTCTGAGAGCATGACCAGTCCTGCCCCGAGGAATGCCCCGAGCGCAAGTGCGAGGGCGAAGCTCCGGGGCGTACTGCCGGCCTCCCCGAACAGGATCATAAAGATGGACGCCGCAGACCCGAACGCGGTCAGGAATAGTGCGACCGCCGACAGCACGTCATGGCGCACCGCGATGCGAACGATCCTCCGACGGTCGCTGCGGTGTACCTGGAAGCGATGCCAGCGCTTCACGAGCAGCATCCCGAAGGTGATGACGGTGCCACCTCCCCACAGCATGAAGATGGCGAGTCGGGTGTCGATCACTTCAGCAGCCTGCGGAGTGGCTCCACCCCGAGGATGACGCCGCCGGTCCCGAGCATGAGGGCGAGCTGGATGCTGTCCAGGTTGTAGTCGGGCGAGACCGCATCGATGAGGGCGAGGGCTGCGACGAGGACGTACAGCAGGATGCCGACGAGGATGCGGGGGCGGATGAAACTGGGTTCATGCTCATCACTCCCCGTGGTCATTGGTCATGCGCCGTACTCATGACCGAGGGCGACCACTTGCAGACTCTGGACGTACACCGTCGGATTGGTCCCGCTGCCCTTCTTCTGTGCGTAGACCTCGATGATGTCCCCGGCGGTCAGGGCGATCACGGCGGTGACGCCCACGCGGACGTGCGTTCCGCCTGCGCTGTCCTCCAGGGCGTGCGCGTAGGCCGTGCCGTTGACGTAGATGAAGGCTCGCACCTCGTCGGTGCTGGTCCCGTTCACGGAGTCCAGGACTAGGTTGATGAGGTACAGCGCGTCAGCGCCGGTGGGGACCTCGATGTGCCCCGCGACGGTATCCACGAACCCGCCGGGATCGCTGACGGCGGTGTCGATGGACACGCGCAGTCCGCCGGCGGTGTTGCTGACGGTACGGGAACCGCCCGAGGACTCGCAGCCCTTCGGGGCGAACAGCCAATCGTGGACGGCCTGACCCCACTCGGAGTCGATGGTGGTGTTCGCTACCGGACGGTCGGGAAGAGGCATTACTTTGCGATCCCATAAGCACGGATGATGCCCGAAGCGATGTTGCCCGAGCTGAACAGGAAGCGAAGTCCGGTGATGGCTGCTCCCCCTGGGCCAGAACCGCCGTGCATCACGGCGGTCGATTGCGTCCCGTCATGGTACTGCGCCGTCCCGTCGATGGAGATGGTCTTGCTTGTGTCCTGCGGACTCTTGAAGTTGAACATGAACTGACAGACACCATAGGAAGCATTGTTGTCGACGTTGCCGGTGATGAGGAACCCGGTCGCACTGTCGTACGGAAGGTGGACCGTCGTCGAGTTGCCGCCGCCGCCACGGTGGCCGTAGTGGGCGGCGGACGAGTCCCACGTCGGACCGCCACCCGTCCCAAGCCGACACATGAGCTGCGTCCCTGCCGTGGCCGGTCGGAGCGCAACCCCGTGTACGACGTACGTGTCATAGGTCGAGCTGATGAACGTCGTGAAGTCCAGCGTGGCGGACGACGACGCGCTGTGCTGCTCCAGGAGAACCATAGCGCCGCTGCTGGCGGGGGCCTGCCACGAGACGGCAGCAGCGGCGCCGTTCGACGTCAGGACGTAGCCCGCTGTCCCCGCTGTCAGCTTCGCCCCGGTGTTCGCTCCGGTCCCCTGTGCGAGGTCGCCGGCGGCGTCCCACAGTGCGTCGGTCGCCATCGCTCCCGATGCGCCTCCGACGAGCGTCTTCACCCCGGAGGAGTTCACCAGATACAGGAGATGGTCAGTCCCCACCGCGAGACGCTGCTGCCCTGCGGACGGATCGGCGTCCGGGAGCGCTTCAGGGTCAGCGGCCTCCACCATGAGGACCGACGTGAAGGGGTTGTTTTGCGCCTCTAGTGCCATGCGGTCATCCTCTCACGCCGAACCCGTGGGGTAAAGGTATTCGCCTCCGCCCGTGCGGAGCAGGTAGTCGGTGTCTTCCCCGCCCGTCTCGATGAGCGGTTCCGTGGCGGTCTGCGCCAGCTCGTAATGGAAGCGCCAGATGGCGGAATCATCGCGCTTGCCTTCGATGTGGATGGACCCGCCCACCACGATGCCCGATGCGCTGATGGGCGGATCGGCTTCAGGATAGGAGAGCGTCACAAGCTCGACGGCCTCGATGGTGGCCAGCAGTTCCGTGGAGACTGCCGTGAGAGGGCGCATATCCCCCGGCTTCCAGAGGAGCGTCGGCAGTCCCCGATCAGCGAGGACGGTAGCGGCCCAGTCGCCGGCGTTCAGGGTGTCCTCATCCCGAGCGTAGGTGCGGGCGCCGTACCTGGGAGATGGTGTCAGCGCCCGCGTCTCTATCGTATCCTCGTCCAGCCGTGCCGTGACGACGCTGTAGTTCCCGGACCAGTCCACCACCACTCCGAGGTCCAGTAGCTCCGGGCTACCAAGCACCCTCCCCCGCGCCATCGGTGCTGCCCACGGACGGAAGCTCAGAGTCCCTGTCCGCCCGATGATGGGGACTTGGAGGACTTCCTGAGCAGCGTCCTTGATCCAGTCCCAGGCGCTCCAGCCATCGCGCACCGCCGTGACCCACGGAGAAACGGGCGGATCGGTGCCAACCGGTGCTGCCACAGTCACCGAGAGACCGGCAGCGGCGATGGCATCGACCGCCCGCGCGTACAGGGTATTCGATAGCGTCGTGTCGGAGGGCACCATCGCGTTGGCCAGAAGGGTGATGTTATCCGCACCACGCATATACCCTACGCCCGGATCGGCGTAGTTATGGGAGATGCCGGTCGCGTATCCCTGACGGACCACGATGCCACGGTGCGAGACGCGGATCGGCAGGAACGGGATGAGGTCCCCGAAATACGGGCCCTCCTCGTTGGCTGGGTCCAGGATGCGGAATGGGTCGTAATAGTCCACGGACCACGATGCCGCGTCCGGGGTGGACAGGATGCCGAGTTCCGGCCTGGAGCTGCCCCAATCGATGTCCACCGTGATGCCGTAGGGAGTGACGTCCCGCCAGCCTCCCTCCCCCCATGTCGCCTCATCCCACTTCGCCACGTCCCAGCGTGCCGCTCCCGGAGCGTGGGCGTATATCTCCAGCAGGACGCCGGCGGGTTCCGGCGGGGGTTCCGTCCCCGCTGCGACGATCACGATGCTATGGCTCTGCGAGTCCGATCCGTCCGCGTTCGTGGCGGTCAGGGCGACGGAGTACGTGCCCGGAGTGGCGAAGACGTGCGATGGGTTCTGGCTGGTCGATGTCCCACCGTCACCGAACGTCCACGCCCAGCTCGTCGGGGTGTTCGTGGAGAGGTCCGTGAACGCGGTGGAGGAGCCGGCCTGACCCTCCAGGTACTCGAAGTCAGCGACCGGGGCGAGGCTTCCGGGGTTGATCGCCCACGTCCCGAAATCGACCTCGCCCATCGAGTAGATGGTCCCCGGCTCCGTGCGGATGTGGAGCATGAGCCAGTACCGCGCACTGACCGGCGCATGGACGTAGAGCAGCGTATCGGGGTTGCCGGGAGTGCCGGTGACGGGCGTGTACGTCGTCGCTGTCTGGAGCGTCCAGGGCCCTGTAGTGGATGAGTTGGAGGAGTAGATCTGGATGACATCGGCGTAGCCGGTCCACAGCTTCAGTCCGCCAGCGCCGGCCTGGTTGACGACGTGATTACCGACCAGATACGACGCCCCGAGGTCGGAGACAAGCCCGAGACTCACGGTGCTGGATCCTGCCCCGGTGTGGATGCCACGGAAGGCGTACGTGGTGACGTTGCCGTCGTTGGCATTGCTGGCGCTGGTGACGGTGAGCCGCCAGGGTCCCCCGACGTCGGAACCGTAGGCGGAGGATACGGACGCCCCAAGGTTCAGGTCGGTCATCCAGCGATCCCGTTCCGTTCCTTCTGACGCTGGACGGACTTCGATGTCTGAAGGTCACTGGAGAAGTTCGACCCGCCAGGGTTGCGAGAATGGAGGTTCGTGTTGCCGCTGGGACTGCCGCCCGTCGATGTCCCCCCGCCGATCAGGTTCAGGATGCCCTGGAGGGCGTCGCGGACGTTCCCCAGCGGCCCGAGGACGTTCTTGCCGAACTGGATGATGTCCTGCTCCGTATTGAAGATGTTCGTCCCGATGTCCCCGAACAGGCCAATGAGGTCGAGCGCCCATCCCTGTATCTGTGCCACGTCCTCCGAAAGGGCAGCGTTGGCCTCATCGAAGCCCGCGATGAAGTCGGCCTTCAGGACATCGAAGGTCGTCTGTGCGGTCAGGACCCCAAGCTTGAAGTCCTCGAAGGGCTTGGATATCTCCTTGCCCTGGATGACGTTCAGCCCCGTCACCATGTCATTGACCCATTCGGACTTGGAGATGTCCAGGATGTTCTGCAAGATGTCCGCGATGATGGGCTGAAGGCCGTTCCCGAGCTGCCCCTGGAGTTCTTCGATCTTGGCCCCGAGGATCTTCTGCTTCAGCTCCACGTCGGGGTTATTGATGACATCATCGAGCGCCGGCTTGGTGAGGATCAGGATCGCCTTCAGCCGGGCCGCTGCCAGCTCGGCATCGGTCAGACTCTTGGCTGTCTTCTTCCCGGTCTCCTTCAGGGCGATCCTGTTGGTCAGCTTGTCGATGTCCGTGAGGCTGATGCCCAGCTCTTTCGCGTTCTTCAGGGACGGCTTGGCTGCCACCTTGCCGATGATGGCGACCCACTCCGCAGCGCTGCGGCCCTTCTCATCCGTCAGGGAGAAAGCCTGAGCGACCGCCGCCACATCGTCGGCGTACCGCCCGATGATGTGCTGACTGATGCCGATGGTCCGCCCGATACGGGCGAAGCCCACGGCCAGCTCCTGCACATCGGCGGTGGATAGCCCGAGGTCGATGAATGCGCCGGCAGTCTCCACCAGCTTCGCGGTGTTGGTCTTGCCGATGATCCTGTTGAGGTTGGCAACGGAGTCCCCGAGGCGGTCAGCCTCCCCCAGCGCACCCTGTAGGAAATCGAACCCCTTGGAGACAGCGAAGATGCCGGCGAGGGCGGAGCCGATGCCGAGGGCTGCGCCCTTCATGGAGCTGCCGAACCGGCTGACCCCCTTGTCCGCCCCCTTCAGGGCGCCCTGGAGCTTCCGGGAGTCACCCGTGATGGCGACGGAGATGACGCTACTAGCGCGTGCCATCCGGCACCTTCTTGGTCTTCAGGAACTCCACGAAGTACGGGACCTGCCGGAGGGTCAGTCGCTCGATCTCGCTGAACGGCTGCCCCGAGGCGATGGCGAGGCTCCACGTGATGTATCGAGTAGTCGAAGGTGCGTTAGCTCTTGCCAACTCGGCGTCTCGCCGGAGGTCCGCAACCGATCTACGAACACCGCCAGTAACAGCCTGCCGGAGGTCGATCCAACTAGCTGCTGGAGGTCCTTCCCGCTCGCCTCCTCCACCGCCAGACACTCCCCCAGCGTCAGGGACTCGATGTCGAACTCCACCATCACGGCCTCCCATCATCCCGGCGTCTCCCGGTCCAGCTTCTGGACGAGAGCAGTGATCCTGTTCTCGTACAACCTGATGACCTCATCGGAGCGCTTGTCCAGTGCATCGTAGAGGAACGGCTGCGGATCGATGTTATGGCGCGGCCATCCGAAGTGGATGACGCCGGCGTACACGATCCGTCCCCCTCCCGCTGCCACGGAGGAGCGCGTCTTGCTCGCGCGAGACCGGACGGAGCGCCGGAGGCGCAGCGTCTCCCCGCGCGGGGATAGGGCGCGAGCCTCCGCAGACACCACGTCAGCGGCCTCCTGCCCGATCTTGGTGAAGTCCTTTACCCCGTCATCCATGCGACCAAGGGCGCGACGCAGCTCCTTCGCGCCCGTGATGCGGGCAGCCGGCCTACCGGCTGCCATGTGCTACGGGGTCGAGTCGAGCGTGAGCGTGCCGGTGATCGGCCACGTGAAGTCAGTGGTGGCGAAGACGCCACCATCGCCACCGTAGCCGAGAGCCTTCACGACCACCGTGCCGGTGAACTTCGGGGTAGCCGCTGCTTCAGTCCCCACCTCGTTCTTGAACACGAACGGGACCGACGTGCCGGCGTTGGTGTACGCCCACTGGGCGAAGCCCGGACGTGCGCTGTCCCAATCCTGGACAGCCTGCCCGACGAGCTGCCACGATCCGACGCCGACGTCCTTATGGACGACGCCATCGAGCGTGACGATGGTGGTCTCATCGGGATCCACCGGCTCGATGCGGAGGTTCACCACGTCCTCCGCGAAGCTCTTGGGAGTCCCGGAGCCGAGGGTGAAGATGATGATCTTGGGGATCTGCGGAACCGATGCCGCCATTGCCTACCTCCTTAGATGTCAACCTTGGTAGATACGGCGATATCAGCCGCTAGAAGTTTCGACCCTGCGACCTCTGTGACCCCCTCCCGGGACACATTGAGGATGCGCCACGTGGTCGATGTGTTCAGTGTCCCGAGCGTCGTGGCGATCAACGCAGCCAGCGCATTCGACGCCTGCGCGTTATTGCCAGGGATGCCCACGACGCACGTGATCCTGAACTCCCACTCGATGCCAACACCTCCCAGCCGCTGGAACTCCGTTCCGTTGCTGAAGACGTAGACAGCGGGTGGGTCAACGGCATCGTCGGAGGCTCCGACCAGGGTGGAGAGGGCCGCGCGAGCTTGTGCAACGGTGCTCACCCGATCCCGATCCCGGCAGTCGGATGGATGCGCCGGATGACCGGGAGTGTCGCGCGGAGGGTATCGGCCCCGAGTCGGACGGCCTCCCCGTCGATGCCCATGGATAGGACACCGTGCGGAGCTGCCTTGCTATTGAACAGCGCAGCGCCGTCGGTACGGGCTGCGACTTCCAGCTCATCGACGCCGGAGGTATCGGGGGTAATACCCCCGGCGTCTAGACGAGCGTGGATTGCGCCTTCGATGGCATCGGCGCAGTACCCGGCCCAGGAGGTGTCTTCCGCCGTAGGCGAAGTCTTCCCCACATGGGTGAGTATCTGAGCGCCGGTGACGTACGGCATTACAGGGAGATCAGCGTGTACACGACGGAGACAGTGACCGGGCTATTGCCGGCCCCTGGGATACCGTCTGCCGTGATATCCACCGCCGCATTGACGGCAGAGCCCACGGCCACGCTGCCCGCCTGTGAAGCGACCATGACCGTATCCGCAGTCAGGGCAAGGATGCCGTCAAAGAGGACGACATCGGCGGTGCCGTACTGCAAGATGATGTCAGCGCCGGTGGTATACGCGACGCTGTTGTAGTCGATGTATGCCGTAGCGGACAGGATCGAGATGATCATGCCCGCACCGGGCGGGTCCACCAGTCTGACCGGTGTCCCCACCAGTGCCTGGACCTGAGCGGAGGTCAGTGTGACTTTCGCCACCTTGACCGTTCCGCCACCGATGGCGTCAGGCATTACGGAGAGACATCGTAGATTTCGACGATGCCCGCCGGGACGAACCGGGCACCGGCCCCAAGGGACCAGTACGCCACGTTGCGCCCGAGCTTCTCCACGTCGTCGTCCGACGCGAGGAACGGACCATCTTCGAACCACGCTGCCGCGAGATCGTTGGAGGCGATGAACTTGCCGGCGGTGATGCCTGGGACGTGGATGATCGGCAAGCCGCCGAGTCCGACACGCAAGCCGCTCAGGGTCATGCTGCCAGCCGCGACGACCTGCGTGCTCGACGGAGCGATGAGGTTGGCGGCCCTGGTGAATGCCGTGGTCGATGCCAGGACGAACCCAGCCGGGGCACCCGTCGCAGCCTGGACGGCCAGAGATGCGGTGATCAGAAGCGCGGTCAGCTCCGCGAGATCGACCGTCGCAAGGGCTTCTGTGAAGTCCACCGTGACGGTGCCCGTCTCCAACTCGGTGACGAACGCGGCATCCGTGACGGCTGCCCACGCGGCGAGCCAGATGCGCGCGTACATGTCGAGGATCGACGGCGACCCACGGCGGATGACCTGGAACGAGATGTCCGACCCACCGGCGTAGGTCAGGAGTGCCTCGGTGGCGAGTTTGATATCGACGGACGCGGAGATGATCGCAGCCTTCTCGGCGGACTGAGCGGCCACGAAATCAGACAGCGTGCCATCGAAGTACGGCCAGTTGAGCGTCAGGCCGGCGATGTCCCCGAGGGACCGAGGCCCACCGAAAGCAGTGATCGCAGGACGGCCAGCATTGACGAGCCGCTGAAGCTCCTGGGTGACGAGGTTGCCGTTCGCAAGCGCAGCATTCGCGCCGCTGTTGAACGTCGTGTCATCGAGGGCACGACGGGCGATGGCACGAGCGGCGTGCGCCCGCACTTCGGGAGAAGCACCGGGACGAGCGGCAGCGTGCACCATCTCGCCCAGCGTGCCGTACTGCGCGAGTGGATCGGTCGCTGTCGTGGTCAGCGCGCCGCGCTCGGCGTACTGGCGCATGACCTCTGTGGCCGCGTCCGTGGCGAGCGAGCTGATCTGCTCGCGCGTCAGGGGCACGATGCCCGTGTTACTAGCCGCTCGCTCGGCTACAGCGTTCGCACACTGGCAAACGGCATTCGGCGCGATCTCAGCGCCGCAGTGCTGACAATGTTCCACGTTATGTCCTCCATCGTCTCGCAGCGCCAGAGTAGCGCCCTGGAACGCCGGCATATGCGCGCCAGCAAGCGCTGCGATCCGCTGGACCGCGGTATGGATGATGGCGCGACCATCGCGCCTTGGGTTGGTCCCTCGATACAGGAACTCTAGTGAAACGGCATCGTTGCCGGCGGGGATGGTCGCGGCATACTCACGAGCCGCCGGCGTATCGAGTAGCCGACCCTCATACCGTAGCCCGATGTCATCCTCGCTGAACCGGACCCCGGCAACGACATTCCCGCCGTGGGAGTCGAAGTGCGGCCAGTTTCGCTGCCCGCGCGCGGCGATGGCCGGGAGGAATGCTCCCCGGTCGAACCCTTCCGCCATGTCGGGTGCTTCACGCGTCCCGCCTACATCGGTCCGGTCGCCCCAACGATAGGCATAGCCCGAGATGGTCCGGCCATCTCCCTCGGTACTCTCGCGGATCGCAATGTCGCCAGCGGCAATGACCCGTAGGCCATCGCTGGCATCATCGCGCCACGCAATCTCGCTCATGCCTTCGGCGCTGCCTTGGGCTTGGTGCCCTTCACGTTGGGCGGCACAAGAGGCTGCTTCAGGCGCTTCAGCACTTCGGTATTGATCATCTTCGCCTTGGCGACACGCTCCGCCGCCTGATCCTCGATATCGCTCATTGCGTGACTCCTATCTGCTCCATAGCCGGCGCCGGCGTACCGGCCTCGTCCAGTGTCATATCGATGGGCATATGCAGCCGGGAACGGACCTCGGAGGGCAGCATCCACGACTTGTTGCCGGTGGCGATCTGATAGGCCTGGAACTGCTCCAGGGTCGTCCCCTCCGTCAGATGCCGAAGGTCCATGACCACGTGACGGCCTGTCAGGTAGTCACCCGGCAGCTCGTCACTCCATGCGTCCGAGATGGGGCCGGCGTAACCGGGCTGGAGCGTGTAGCGGACCAGATCGAGGCCCGCCGATGACGCGTTCTGATAGGTCAGGGAACCGGCCTCGGATGGCACGTTGACGAGCCATGCCGGGACGCCGAAGTACCGCGCGATGGATGTCCCGATCTTGGATACGGAGTCCGACGCGCCTTCGGCGGCAAGGTCGGTGCCAAGGGTGTTCAGGTGGGCGCCCTTGCCGAACACCGGCACCCGCCCCGGAGTCGTGGTGCGCTTGGTGGCGTACGTCTCCGCGATGGTGTCGGCCTGATCCCCGATCAGCTCCTGATCAGTACTGATGTAGACACTCGGAGAGCCGCCCGTCTCCCAATAGCCGGAACGGAACATGTCAGCCGCCGATGCCGCCGCGAACGCCTCCCGCGCGAGACGGATCATGTATCCCAGCTCGCGGGTCACGGTCGGGAAGGTCATTCGCGGCACCCACACCAAGTCCATCGGGTTCACCTGTTGCCCATCGACATGGACGGTGGACGAGTTCAGCCATGCCACGCGAGGCGGCGCGATAGGCTCCAGGGTGAAGGCGACCCCCTCCGAGTCCCGCCCGAACCGGCGGAGCAGATAGCACCCGTTGTAGAGCGCCATCGTCGCGGCCAGGAGCCATATCCAGGTCCGTCGGGTGACACTCGCCATCGGTCGGCGGACGATGCGTGACTCCTGATCCAGTCGGTTGTCCCCGCGATACTCCCCGACCGCCGCATCCGCTGTGAGGTCAGCTATGACCCGGACGCACGCCATAACGGTATCGATGCCGAGCGCGATCTGCTCCGTGACGTTGACGGAGTACGTGGACTCATGGCCCAGGAACCCGTCATCGAAGCCGTGACGCTGTGCGACCGATGCGGAGCCTGTGGCGATGGGGTCGGTCGCACGCGCTCCCTTCGCGCGGTGCTTCGCCTTGCCCACGAGGGCAGTATACGAGTACGTACGTACTTGTCTAGAGGAAGATCTGCACGGGCGGCGGCTTGTATGCGATGGCATGAGCGGCGAAGGCCATCCCGAGGACGGCATCGATGGGGCCGAGAGAGTCCCGGACGGAGAAGCGGAAGGCTCCGTCCTGTCCCACCGGCCTCCTCGAGCCTCCCGCGACCTGAGCGTCGATGAGCGGATCGCGGACGGCGAGCCTCCCGGCTTGCACCATCTCCGTCACGTCCATGCACGCGGAGACCACGGCGGACGGTAGCAGCTCGTCCCAGGGGCCGCGCTTCTCCTCCGCTTGCCGGCGGAACTCCGGTGCGCCGCCACTCTGCGAGTCGAAGGCTATGACCTGGAGAGAGGCTTGGTCAGGGAAGGCATCAACCTCACGGATGATACGCGCAGCGGTAACAGGGTCCACATCGGAGCCGCGTAGGTCACGGTATACCTCCACACCGATCCGTCCGTCAGGGCGTAGACCCGCCACACAGATAGTCGCCCGCTCCCATCCCACGTGCTCCCTGACGCCAAGGGCGTAAGGTCCGGTGAGTCCATCGAGCGGCCTCTCTTCCGTGAACTCGCGGGCTCTCGCCCATAGGCCCGTGCTGAACAGCGGATCGCGGGCCCGTTCGATGACGAAATGGTTATTGCGCTCCCTGCGCCAGTGATCCGGTGGGAGCAGCGTGTGATCGACTTCGACGGCCTCTTTGGTGAGTCTGCCATCCCCGATGGACGGGTTCGCGTTCAGGATGTCCTTCCATTCGGCTTTCGTGATGGGCTTCCCGGACTGAGCGGTGTCTGCCGCTACGTCGGGGTCGTTGGATGCCCACCATGCGCCGTAGAAGTGCGGATCGGGACGCTCGTCCCCGGTCGCCATCCTGACGAGCCGGTCGAAGAAGCTTCGGAGCAGGACGCTCTCAGCAGTACCGGCGGTGCTGGTGAGCAGCATGATCGGGCTGCGCTGCGCCGATTGCGTCGGCCCGAGAGCGGCCCACATATCGAAGTCTTTCTGAGTCAGCACCTCATCCCATGCGATGAGTCCCGCTGCGCTCCCTCGAGCGGACCCCGGCTGTCCTGTCACGGTGTTCAGCTCGAGCGGCCCCGATCGGATGCCGGCCCATTGCGTGGTCCTGACGCGCTTCGCTAGTGCGGCGTTCCCCTCGATGCCGGCACGGACGCGGTTGTACATCTTGCGGGCCTGTGGAGCGTCGTGTGCTGCGGCGAGCATCTCCGTCCATCCTGCGAACGGTGCGAGGGTGCGCCCCTCATCGAGCATCCACCCGATGATGTCCTCGATGATGACGGTTTTCCCGTTCTGACGGCCCACTCCCAAGAGGATGATGCGGGCGATCACATCACCGTTGGCATCGTGCCGGAGGGCCTGATCGAGCGCGTATCGCTGCCAGGGTCCGTATTCCCTGCCCCGTTCCCGCTTCGCCCACGCTCTGACCGAAGGTCCGTAGCTCCCGACGACTCCCGGCGGCTTCGGAGTCTCCCAGCGCGGAAGGAGGAGCTTAGGCACCGACTCGCTTTATTTTCGACTGGGAGCGGGGTCGCG
>Ga0307280_10000079_pt1 | contig 17135 bp, 21 predicted proteins | sample ER_DNA_119_FD_194479 | JGI IMG/M metagenome (GOLD analysis project Ga0307280, IMG submission 194479) | Bulk soil microbial communities from the East River watershed near Crested Butte, Colorado, United States - ER_DNA_119 | ecosystem: Environmental > Terrestrial > Soil > Floodplain | place...
CTCGGGCCCGACCAGTCGTTCACGGTGCCCGTCCCCGGGACGACAAAGGAGGTCACGCTCACGGCGACGGACACAAGCGGAGTCTCCGAGACGACGCACTACAAGGTGCTCGACGCCTCGGGCCTGCTGACGACGCCGCTCGGCACCTCGGTCGCCGCGGCGAACGCGGTCGGGCTCAAGATCGCGAAGGTGCGCTACGTGGCCAAGGGGGTCGCGCGCACGAAGCGAGTCCGGATGATCGTGACGGTCAAGGACAGCCGCAACTATCTGGTGCGTGGCGCCAAGATCACGGTCCGGTCGAAAGCGGCCGGCCGGCTCACTCGCCGCTCCCAGGTGAAGAAGAGCAGTAAGACCGGCCAGGCAGGCTTCGTCCTGCGAGTCAAGCCACGCATGCTCGGGAAGCGGCTGGTGATGGTCACCGTCGCCCGAACGCCGACGACGAAGGCGGCGAAGACGACCTCGCTTCGCCTGGCGAAGGCGCACGCGAGCAAGAAGCGTCACCACTAGGAGGGTTTGGCGTAAAGCCGCTCGTCGCAGGCATGCGCTGCTCGTGCTGACAAGGACGCAGGGAGCGTCAATAGCCAAAGCTATTGGCGCGACTGAGGACGCAGCTCAGCGGGCGAGCAGCGTGCGCCGGCGACACAGACTGTTTTGCGCCAAGCCCTCCAAGCTCCTCCTCGAACCCGGCGAAACGCGGATGCTGCACAGGCAGCATCCGCGGCCGGGCCTCGCTCATGCAGGCGGCCCTCGCGACCGACAAAAGGAGTGTCAGCGAGTGAAACGGTCGGCCGATGCTTGCAAGCTTCAAACACAAACTCGCGCTCTACTTCCTGGTGCTGGCGGTATTGCCGCTGGCAGCGGCGTTCTGGGGCTTCGGGACGCTCGCCAAGCGGGCGGAGGAGCGGCGCGTCGACACCCGCCTCGAAGCCGAGCTGCGAGCGGTGTTCGCCTCGTACGACCACCGTATCGGGCAGGTCGAGGCCAGGGCCCACCGTCTCGCCGGCCGGCCTGAAATCCAACAGGCACTGACCGGCGGGCGCCGCCTCGTCGTGGGTCGACGGGCGACGCTGGAGGCGACCCGGACTGTCCGGGTGAGGAAAGGTCAACAGACGATCGGTTCGATCCTCGCCGTGCTTCCGCTCGACCGCGCTCTCCTGAGGGACCTTCGCTCCGACACCGGCCTTGCGCGCGGCGACAGGATCGTCTTCGTGCCCGTGGCGAAAGCGAGGGCCGGCCGGCTACACCGGCTTGCACCCGCGCAGCCGCTCGCTGTCTCGCTGGCCGGCTCCCGCTACCGCGCGCTTGCAACAGCGCCCTTGGCTGAGCAGCCGAGCGTCCAACTCGCATTGCTCGCTCCCGGCGATGCGATCGAGGCCGCTGCAGCCTCGACGCGAAGACATCTGCTCTACGTGCTGCTGGGAGGGCTCGTTCTCCTCGCCGCGATCGCTGCTGCCGAGGGCCGGTCGATCATGCGCTCGGTGCGCGAGCTAGCCCTCGCGGCGCGGGCGATCGGCAAAGGCCGGCTGAATGAGCGCGTCCCCGTGCGCGGCCGGGACGAGTTCGCCGATCTGGCCGGCTCGTTCAACGCCATGGCCGACCAGCTACGGACGCGCCTGCTCGAGCTCGAGCTGGAACGGACCCGGTTGAGGGACTCCCTCAGCCGCACGGGCGAGTTGCTGACCGCGACGCATGACGCCGACCAGCTGCTGACAGTGATTGCCTCGGCTGCGCAGGAGACCGCCGACGCCGAGGGTGTCGTGCTGATCAGCGAACAGGGCGTCGTCGTCGAGCTTGGAACGATCGCGGACGATGCGGTCCGCTACGAGCTGCCAGTCGTCACCGGCGACTCCCGCTTCGGCATCCTGATCCTCTATGCAGGAGGCGAGCTTCGCGACGACGACCTCGTCGCCGCCCGCGCACTCGTCGCCCAGGCGGCCGTCGCGCTCGAGAACGCGCGCCTGCACGAGGTCGTCGAGCAGAGGGCCATCTCCGACGGGCTCACAGGTCTGTCCAACAGGCGCCACTGCGAGGAGCGACTTGCCGACGAGATCGCGCGTAGCGAGCGGTACGGAGCGCCACTGGCACTGATCATCTGCGACATCGACGAGTTCAAGGCGGCGAACGACACCCACGGCCACGCATTCGGGGATCTCGTCCTCCGGGAGTTCGCCGGGGTGCTCGGAGAGACGCTACGTGACGTCGACGTCAGCGGCCGGTGGGGAGGCGAGGAGTTTCTGATCGTGCTGCCCGGGACGTCGCTCGAGGGGGCCGTCGAAGCTGCAGAGCGGATCCGGAGCGACTTCACAGCGCTGGAGCTCTCCGGCGACGCAGGCCCGGTGCGGATGACCGCGAGCTTCGGCGTCGCGAGCTTCGTTCCGGGGACCGAGCCGGACCAGCTCGTGCGCGCGGCGGACGAGGCCCTGTACGAGGCCAAGCGCCGGGGCAAGGATCGGGTGCGAACGGCGCCCGCCGACTCCGGCAAGGGCGTTGATTCCCTGAAACGAGTGACTTGACGGGTGACAACGACTACAACAGTTTCGGCGAGAGAAACCTGCTCAAAACTGCTGCTCCCTGCTGAGCGAGCCCTCCCCCGGCCGGTGCTTGTCGCTGCCGGCACGATCGGGCTTGCTGCGACAACGGCATGGCGCAGCATGTCACCCACCTCGTAACGGAGCCGCCCGCGCCTGGGTCGAATCCTGGCCGCGCGAGGCTCTTGCTCGGCGCCGTCACAGTGGCCGTCGGCTTGTTCGTCGGCCTCCACTGGCTCGGCCTGCCGGGCGCGCAGCTCTCGCTGGATCGCAACCGCCACCGCACCGATTCGGTCGCAGCGCTCGAGCAGGCCGCCGCCAATGTTCCTCGGCGGACGCCGGCGAGCGCACGCGGCGGGAGTAGCCGGACCGCCACCCGTTCGAGTGCGGTGAACAAGGCCCTGCGTCGTCGGGGCACCGCCCTGCCGCGAAAGGCAGGCAAGCCGATTTCCTCGCAGCCACGCAAGCCGCAACCGGGCAGCACGCCCCCGGCCGCGAGCAGCGACACGGTCGAAGAGTCGAGCCCTGAGCCCGGCAAGACCGTCTTGCCGTCTCCGCCGCCGCCGTCGCCACCGCCTGCCGGCTCGCTACCGGTCGAGATTCCCAAGACCCCGCAGCTGCCTCAACTGCCGCAGGTGCCGCAGCTCCCGCAGGTGCCTCAGGTGCCTCCGGTGCCTCCGGTGCCTCCGGTGCCAAGCCTTCCTGACCTGCCGAAACCAAAAGTGCCGGGCGTTCCGACACCACAGCTTCCGACGCTGCCATGAGGAGCGAAGGACGAAGCGCAAGTTTCGGGCCGATCCGGCCCCACATCTACTCCGAAACGCAAGTCGAGGAGACGAGGGTGGGTAACGCAGCGATTCAGACGGGGTTGGCTCGATGAGCGCCCTGGTGGGGCATGCCCCCGTCGCCCGGCCGACCGAGCCCGCCGAGCTGACGCGATTCCTGTACGAAAAGCACGGACAGCGGGTCTTCACGTTCTGCTACAGCAGGCTTCGCAATCGCGAAGAGGCCCAGGACGCGGCCCAGACGACTTTCATCTACGTCCTCCGGTCGCTGCAGCGCGGCGTCGAGCCCGAGTTCGAGCTCGCCTGGCTGCTGAAGATCGCATTTAACGTCTGCCGTGGCGTGAGGCGCTCGACGAGTCGCCTGACGGCGGTGACCCAGGAAGTCGAGGACGTCGACGCGCTCGCCGCGCCGCCGGCTCCCGGCTACGAGGGGAGCGAGCGGGTTGCAGCGCTGCGCGACGCGCTGGCCCACCTGCCCGAGAGCCAGCGCCGCGGGATCTTGCTGCGCGAATGGCAGGGCCTTTCGTACGCGGAGATCGCGGACGAGCTCGGGCTGACGCTTGGCGCGGTCGAGACATTGCTCTTTCGCGCGAGGCGGAACCTCGCCTCACGCCTCCAGCACGTTCGCAGCGGGGTCGGAGCCTTCAATATCGCGACGCTGGCGCCGCTCCTCCGATCGCTGTTCCGGGGCGGGCTCGGCAAGCTCGGCCTGATCGGCGCCAGCGCCACGGTGGCGCTGCTCCCGGTCGCGATCGCCGAGGTGAAGCCCGCACTTGCCGATGGCAAGTCCGCACCGACTCTGGGAACCCCGGTTGTCTCGACGCAGGCTAAGCATCAGGTCAGCGGCTCGGCCAGACGCGGGGTAGCAGCAGCAGTCACGGCGTCACGGCCCCGGGCCGGAACCGGCGTCCTCACCGGGAAATCGGGACCGCTGCCGCGCCGGGCTGCGGGCCCCGTCGACGCCGGCTCCGATCTGGGCTCAGCGACGGCGCCGCCAAGCTCCAGCTCGCCGGCTCCTCTTGAAGCAGCACCGGGCCCGGTCGCCGTCGATCCGCCGGGCGTGCCGAGCGTGGAAGTCTCCGTCCCGGAGCTTCCTGCCACCCCAAAGGCTGCCACCGGAGAGGTGCTCGACCTCGTGACGAACACGCTCAGCGGCCTGCAGACGAGCCTGCCCTAGGAGGACTTTCACGCCCGCAGGCGCAAGTTTTGCCTGCCTTACCCCCCTTCCAAGGCAAATGGTCGAATTCGGACACATCAGACCGCTTCTCAGAGCCCCCCGGCGCTCGACCTCGGCGGACGAGCGCCTGCTCGAGGTCGCCGCGGGCTACCAGCAGCTGCACGGCGGCTTGCTGGACGAGCGCGAGGCCTTCGCTCGTGCCGGCCGCGCGTATCTCGTCGTGCTAGTCGCGTCGATTCTGCTCTGGGTGCTGATCGGGCTCGCGATCTTCGAGCTCTTCGTCGCACTCACCGGCTGAACCGCCGGAGTTGCTCAGACGGCGATCGCTGCCGCGTCAGGAGCGTCGCGATGGAGCCTGCGGAGCGCAAGCTCGCGCGAGCGGAAAGCGTCAACGACGTCCGGGTCGAACTGGAGCTTCGCTCCGAGCAGGATCTGCTCTGCGGCGTCGCGCCAGCTGCCCGCCGTGCGGTAGGGGCGATTGTGCGTCATCGCATCGAGCGCGTCGGCCACCGCGAAGATCCGCGCTCCGAGCGGGATCTCCGTCCCGGCGAGCCCATCGGGATAGCCGCTGCCGTCCCAGCGCTCGTGATGCGAGCGAACGACCTTGAGCCCCTCGCCACGGAGAAGCGCGACATCAGCGAGCATCCCCTCTCCGAGGAGCGTGTGCGTCTCCATCAGGCGGCGCTCGTCAGGATCGAGTGGACCGGCCTTGCAGAGGACGCGGTCGGGAATCCCGATCTTGCCGACGTCATGCAGCAGGAAGCCGTGCTCAGCGCTCATGTCGTCCAGTAGCTCGGGCGCCAGCTCGTCTGCGAGCTCGAGCGCGTAACGCTGTACGCGCTGCGAGTGGGCACCCGTGCCGCTGTCCTTCGATTCCAGCGCGCGGGCCAGAGCGACGACGGTGTCCTCGTACGCGCTCTGCAGCAACAGCCGCTGGCCACGCTCGAGCTCGATCAGCTGCCGGAGATCCTCGGCGCAGAGCTCGAATTGCTCGTCTTCGGCCTTCGGCTCCGACGAGCTTCTGCGAAACAGCGTGAGTTCCATGCTGGTTGAGGTTCCGGCAACCGCACAAACTTGCGCCGTCGTTACGCTGCGGCGATGCCTGACGACAAGTCCGAGCCGCTGACTCGCGCCCAGAAGGAGCAGCTGGAGGCCGAGCTCGAAGAGCTCGAAGGGCCCCGCCGGGCGGCGGCTGTCGAGGCGATCGCGACGGCGCGGGCCTTCGGCGACCTCTCCGAGAACTTCGAGTACCACGCCGCCAAGAATGAACAGGGCTTGCTCGAGCGCAGGATCACCGTTCTCCGCGATCGGCTCGACCGATCGGTGCTCGTCGACGAGGATGCCGCCGGCGACGCGGTCGGCGTCGGCTCGAAGGTCGAGGTCGAGGACGAGCAGGGCGAGCGGATGTCGTTCGAGATCTCGAGCGTCGGCGGCGTCTCGCCGGATTCACCCGTGGGCAAGGCGCTGCTCGGCAAGACGGTGGGCGACGAGGTCGAGATCGCGGCTCCGCGCGGCTCCTGGCGCGCGCGTGTGATCTCGATCGGGCGTTGAGCCCCCAGGTGGCGCGCCGAGCGAAGACGATCGTCGGCTGGAGGTCATCCCACCGGCAGACCAAGGCGGGAGCCGTCGAGTCGCAGCAGCGTGCGACCCTCGACGCGCCTGTCGTCGAGTTCAGCGAGGAGGGCGCCCGCGACCTCGGCGAGCGGTACTGGACCCAGGTCGAGCGCTCGACGCTCGGGCTCATCCGCGCGGATTTCCGCGGCGAGTCCCTCGAGCTCCGCCTCGTCGGGGGCCGGCCGCTCCTGCTTCGCTTCGCCCCACCACGGTTCGAGGCTTCGGCGAACCTCGTGCGCTGCACGTACCCAATCGTGGGCGGCCTCCTGGCCCGCCGACCCGACGGAGAGATCAGCTTCTCGCAATCGAAGCGAGAGCCGGCCGAGCTGACGTCGACGATCCGGGGCTTCGTCCCGCGACTCGCAGCGCGCCAAGGCAGGCCGGACTGGACCGGCGCGCTCTACAACCAAATCCAGAGCCGGATTCACATCTCGATCAGCAGGCGCTATTTCGCAAGCCTGATCGAGGGCCGGCGATGAAGGTCGCGGTCTTCGGCGGGAGCGGCACGATCGGCAGGGCGCTGTTACCCGCGCTCGCCTCCCAGCATGACGTCGTCGCGATCTCCCGTCACGAGCGCTCCGACGGACCGCCCGGCGTTACCTGGGCCGTCGCGGACGTCGAGGACGCAGGCTCAGTCCGCCGTGCCCTCACAGGAGTCGACGTGGCCTATTACCTCGTCCATTCGCTCGGGAGCGCCGAATTCGAGGAGCATGATCTGCGCGCAGCCGAGACGGTCGCAGCCGAGGCCGAGTTGGCTGGGGCCCGTCAGCTCGTCTACCTCGGCGGGCTCGGCGACGATCGCGACGATCTCTCCCCGCACCTGCGGAGCCGAATCGAGACCGGCCGGAGACTCGCGGCCGGCTCGGTGCCAGTGACGACGCTGCGGGCTGCCATGGTCGTCGGCCCCGAAAGCGCCGCGTTCGAGACGATCGTTGCGCTCGTCGATCGCCTGCCGGCGATGATCTGCCCGAGCTGGGTCTCGACACTGACGCAGCCGATCGCGCTCGACGACGTCGTCCGCTATCTGGCCGGCGTCTGCGGCCTCGATGCGGCGATCGGCGAGTCGTTCGACGTCGGCGGGCCCGACGTGATGACCTATCGCGAGATGATCGAGCGAATCGCCCGTCTCCGCGGGCGGCGCCCGCTCATCGTCGAGGTACCGCTCCTGTCCCCACGCCTCTCGTCCTACTGGCTGCATCTCGTGACGCCCGTGAACGCGAAAGTGGCCCGGCCGTTGATCGAAGGGCTCCGGAACGAGACCGTCGCTCGCGAACAGCGAATCAGAGAGTTGATCCCCTTCGAGCCGACTCGTTTCGACCAGGCGGCGAAAGCCGCTCTTGCGGCGTAGGGTTGCTTCAACCGAGAAGGAGGTTGAGATGGCGTTGGCACGAGTCGTCACTTTCGACGGCGTCAACAAGGATCGAATGGATCAGATGAAGAGCGAGATGGAGGGCGGCGAGCGGCCGGACAACGTCCCGGCGAGCGAAGTGATCATCCTCCACGACCCCGACGCCGAAAAATCGGTCGCGATCGTGTTCTTCGAGAACGAAGACGACTACGCGCAGGGAGATGCGGCGCTGAACGCAATGCCGGCGGGCGACACGCCGGGGCAGCGCTCCTCGGTGACGAAGTACGACGTCGCCATGCGCATGAGTGACTAGCGCTCGCTCACGAGCGGCTCGTACTGCGGGTGCCGCTTGATGTAGCTCGCAATGAAGGGACAGAGCGGGACGACCTCGAGGCCGTCCCGCTCGGCGTCCTCTAGCGCCGCCGCCGCGAGCAGACTGCCGAAGCCACGGCCCTCGCACGACTCGTCGACCTCGGTGTGCGTGAATGCGATCCGGCCGTTGCGGCGGTGATAGGCGGCCAGCCCGATCAGGCGGCCGCCGAGCTGCAGCTCGTACCGGCTCGCCTCCGGCACATTCACGACCTCTGCCTCTTCAGGCGTGCCGGTCGCTGCCTCGAGCTCGTCCGTGCCTCGGAAGTACTCGACCAGCTGGCCGGGCGCATCCGACTCGCGAGCCGCCCGGTGATCCGCGAAGCGCCCCCGGTGGGCGGCCGCGTGATCCCAGGCTTCGCGCTCGCGCAGGTGCGCAAAGATCGCGCGGGTGCCGCGGTAGACCTGACCGTCCTCAGCCTGAAGCACCGGAATCTGATCGGTACCGGCGAGCTCGCGCAGATCCTGGCGCTGCTCGGGCCGGGGCTCGACCTGACGGGCCGTGAAAGAGATTCCAAGCTCGGTCAGCGCTTCGCGCACCGCGGAGGAAAACGGGCACCACTCCGCCTGATAGAGGGTCGGACCGGCGTCAGCCACTGAAGCCGTTCTTGGCGTGCGTGCCGTCGCAGAACGGCTTGTTGGCGGAGCCGCCACAGCGACAGAGGGCCACCTTCTCGCCTTCGAAGACGACAGCGCCGTCCCCGTCGACGATGCGCACGTTGCCGGAGACGAGCAGCGGCCCGTTCGCCGACGCGCGGAGCTCGGTCGGGCGCAGTCGCCGTTTGGCCGGCGCCCCGACACGATGAGTCCTCAGCGCGCCCGAGGGGCAGAGGGAAACCGCCGCCTCGACCTCGTCGGCTGACGCAGCGTCGACCTTCACCCAGGGTCGGCGGGAGTCGTCGAACACCTGCGGCAGGGAACGGACACAATTCTTCGAGTGGTAACAGAGGCGCGGTTCCCATTCGACGACGATTTCGTCGGTGGGATACTCCTTGGTCAGCGTGTCCCTGGTCGAGCTCATACGCGCATCGCCCGGGTGACGTTAGCGAGACGGTGGCGGGCTACGGCGAGAACGGGAGGACTGGCATGGCAACTGCAGGTTCGGTGAAGCTTCGCGAGCAGGTCGGCGGCGAGACGATCACTTCTGAGGACGCGGGCTACGAAGAAGCGCGGCGCGTCTACAACGCGATGATCGACAAGCGGCCGCAGGTGATCGTGCGCGCCCTCGATGCGAACGACGTCGTCGCGGCGGTGAACTTCGCACGCGAGAACGAGCTCCCGATCGCAATTCGCGGCGGCGGCCATAGCGTCCCGGGCTTCGGCACCGGCGACGATGCGGTCGTGATCGACCTCAGCGCGATGCAGCGCGTCGACGTCGATCCGGGCTCGAAGACGGCGAAGGCTCAGGGCGGAACCACCTGGGGCACTTTCAACGACGCGACCTATGCCCACGGCCTGGCCACGACGGGCGGGATCATCTCGACCACGGGAATCGGCGGGCTGACGCTCGGCGGCGGGATCGGCTATCTCACCCGCGGCCTCGGGCTCTCGTGCGACACCCTCGTCTCGGCCGAGGTCGTCACCGCCGACGGCCGAACGGTGAAGGCGAGCGACGAGGAAAACGAGGATCTGTTCTGGGCGCTTCGCGGCGGCGGCGGCAACTTCGGCGTCGTCACCGAGTTCGAGTATCGGTTGCACCCGCTGAAAGAGGTCTACGGCGGCCCGATGTTCTTCGAGGTCGAGGACGCGCCCAAGGTGCTGAAGTTCTTCCGGGAGTTCATCAAGAGCGCGCCCGAGGAGTTCGGCGGCTTCCCGGCCTGGCAGATCGCGCCGCCGCTTCCGTTCATCCCGGAGGACCGGCACGGCGACACCTTCATGGCGTTCGTCAGCTGTTGGGCGGGGCCGATCGAGGAGGGCGAGGCGGCCCTGGCCCCGATCCGCGAGGTCGCCCAGGTCGTCGCCGAGCACGTCGGGCCGATGCCCTACCCGGTGATCAACAGCGCCTTCGACGCGCTCGTTCCCGCCGGGCTGCAGCACTACTGGAAGGCGAGCTTCGTCAAGGAACTGACGGACGAGGCCATCGACGCCCATCTCACCCACGGGCCGAACGTTCCCACCGTCAACTCGACGGTGCACATCTATCCGATCAACGGCGCGGCCAACCGGGTGCCTGCCGACGCGACCGCCTTCGCATATCGAGATGCCACGTTCGCCGTGGTGATCGCGGGCATGTGGCCGGACGCGGCCGACAACGAAGCAAACACCGCCTGGGTGCGGGGCTTCTACGACGCGGTCGAGCCGTTCTCCGAAGAGGGCGGCTACGTCAACTTCATGGCGGATGACGATCAGGGGCGGATCCGCGCGAACTACAAGGGCAACTACGACCGGCTCGTCGAGGTGAAGCGCGAGCACGACCCCGACAACCTGTTCCGGCTGAACCAGAACATCGCGCCTTAATCGATAGTCGCCTCGCGCCACACCGAGGCGACGAGCACGATCACGACACCGATCGGCAGCAGCCACCAGGCGTTGACGCCCTCGTGCGCGAGCACGTAGGTGGCGCCGAGCGCCACCGCGAGACCGAGGGCGGCCCGCCAGTCGTCTCCGACGACGAAGTTCCACCAGAAGAGCGCGAAGGAGCGGACGAACCTCATGCGCCGGCCCCCGCAGTCACGGCAGCCACGCGCCGCCGCCGCAAGGCGCGCACCAGCAGGAACGAGACCGCGCCGAGCAGCGCGATCACGGCGAGCAGGGACGCCTCGTCACCCGGCCAGTCGACGCCGGCGCCCTCGGCGCCCCAGAAGCAGCCGAAGCTCGTCAGCAGGATGCCGACGGCGAACTTGATCGAGTTCTCGGGCACGCGCTCGAGCGGCCCGCGGGCCAGCACTCCCGCGAGGACGACGAGCACCACCGCCGCCCCCGCCGCAGCGGCTGCCAGCCCCACACGGCCCTGGGCGCTGCCGAAGCTGATGACGATGAACACGACCTCGAGACCCTCCAGCAGAACGCCTTTGAAGGAGACGGTGAAGGAATACCAGTCGAGCCCCGCCCGCTCTTCCTGCCCCGCAGCCGCGGCCAGCTCGCGCTGCCGGCGGAACGCCTCATCCTCGTCCTTCATCGGCTTGTAGCCCCCCGCACGCAGGATCGCCTTGCGCAGCCACTGCATGCCGAAAGCGAGCAGGAGCGCGCCGACGACGAGCCGAAGCGTTTCGATCGGGACCACCCGCAGCGCAGGGCCGAGCGCGGCGATCAAGACGGCGAGCACGACGCCCGCCAGACCGGCGCCGATCAACGTCGAGCGCCAGCCCCGGACGATGCCGACGCCGAGCACGATCGTCAGAGCCTCGACCGCCTCGACCGCGCTGGCGGCAAAGGCGCCGAGCAGGATCAGGATCGTGTGGCTGCTCAACGGTCGACCCGTGAGCGCGCGGCGGCCGAGTAGCTGTCGGCACTCGGCGCAGGCTTCCGTTCCACCCCCGCCGCGGCATACGCATCTTCCTCGTCCAGCGTCTCGTGCTCCATCAGCGCCTCGACGAGCGAATCCAGCTTCGCGCGGTTCTCCCGCAGGAGGTCGACGACCTGGTGGTGCGCTTCTTCGACGATGCGCCGCACCTCCTCGTCGACGAGCCGCTGCGTGTCGGGCGACACCTCGGCAACACCGGGCAGGAGCGGGCCTGAGCCGTCGCGCGGGAGCACGGCGACCGGCCCGACGGCCGGGCTCATCCCCCAGCGCCCGACCATCTGCCGCGCTAGGTCGGTCAGCTGCTGGATGTCCGACTCCGCGCCCGTGCTCGCCTCGCCATAGACGACCTCCTCGGCCGCGCGGCCGCCGAGCGCGACCTTGATCTTCGCCTGCACCTCGGGCTCGCGGTAGTTGAAGCGATCGCTCTCCGGCGCCGCGAAGGTGACGCCGAGCGCGAGCCCACGCGGGATGATCGACACATTGCGGACCGGGTCGGCACCCTCCGTGAGCATGCCGACGATCGCGTGGCCTCCCTCGTGGTACGCGGTCCGCCGCCGGTCCTCTTCGGAGATCATCACCTCGCGCTCGGCGCCGAGAATGATCCGCTCGAGCGCGTCCGTGAAGTCCGACTCGTCGACGACGTCATGGTTCCGCCGCGCCGCCAGCAGCGCCGCCTCGTTGACGAGATTCGCGAGGTCGGCTCCGACCATGCCTGGCGTCGTCGCCGCGATCCGGCCGAGGTCGACGTCAGGCCCCAGCGGCACGCCTCGCGTGTGCACCCGGAGAATCGCCTCGCGGCCGCCCCGGTCGGGCGGCTGCACAGCGACCCGGCGGTCGAAGCGACCGGGTCGGAGGAGGGCCTGGTCGAGGACGTCCGGCCGGTTCGTCGCCCCAATGACGATCACCTGCGTCGACGAGTCGAAACCGTCCATCTCGGTCAGGATCTGGTTCAGCGTCTGCTCGCGCTCGTCGTTGCCGCCGCTGAAGCCTGCGATGCCGGACGTCCGTGAGCGGCCGATCGCGTCGAGCTCGTCGATGAACACGATCGACGGGGCACCCTCTTTGGCCTGCGTGAAGAGATCGCGCACGCGCGAGGCGCCGACACCCACGATCGCCTCGACGAACTCGGACGCCGCGAGGGAGAAGAACGGGACGTCCGCCTCGCCGGCGACGGCCCGCGCGAGCAGCGTCTTGCCGGTACCCGGTGGCCCCGAGAGCAGCACGCCGTGCGGAATCCGGCCGCCGAGCTTCCGGTACTTCTCGGGATGGCGGAGAAAGTCGACCACCTCGGACAGCTCGGCCTTGGCCTCGTCGATTCCGGCGACGTCGGCGAAGGTGACCTTGTCGCCGGCCGGCTGGTAGCGCCGGGCGCTCGACCGGCCGAAGGAGCCGAGGACGTTCTGCACGTTGCCGGCCCGCCGCATCAGCCAGAAGAGGAGCCCGACGAAGAGAATCGTCGGCCCGAAGCCGAGCAGCAGGTTCTGCCACCAGGGTGCGCCGGTGTCGAGCGGCTCCGCGTTGACGACGACGCCGTTGTCCTGCAGGAGTTTCGAGAGGGCGTCGGTGTTGGCGAAAGCCGGGATCTCGGTGCGGAACTTCGTCGTCGGCTTGGAGCCCTTGTACGACTCTTTCTGGTTGAAGGTGCCCTGCACGGCCGTGCCCTTGGACGTGATCTCCTTGACGTGGCCGTCCTTGACCTGATTGATGAAGAACGGGCTGTACGGGACGCGGACACGCGATGAGGGCTGCGTCGCCCTGCTGCTGAAGTAGAGGTTGAACGCGAGCAGGGCGAGGAAGAAGAGGATCCAACCCCTGCTCAGGCGGAAGCGCGGCTGCGACGGTGACCCAGAGGAGCCTCTCGGCGCCGGGGGTGGCTTCTCGCCCTGCCCGCGCTCCTGCGGCGTCTCACTCACGGGTCAAGCCTACTCCCGCCTGCGAGGGAGACTTCCAAGCCGCGAGACTCTGGCCCGTGACGGCCTCGGGCAGGCAACTCGCTCGCAGATTCTTGGTGCTTGTCTTGCTCCTGCTGGGGCCCATCGTCGTGGCGCTCGACCGGTTCGGCGCCGCCGGCGAGATAACCCTCTTCGTCCTCGCAGGTGTGGCGCTGATCCCGCTTTCCTGGGTGATCGGCGAGGCGACGGACAACCTCGCGATCCATACCGGGCCCGGCGTCGGCGGCTTCCTGAACGCTACGTTCGGAAACGCCCCGGAGCTGATCATCGCGATCGTGGCGATCGCCGACGGCCTGCCGGAGATCGTCCGTGCCTCGGTCGTCGGCTCGATCGCCGGGAACCTCCTGCTCGTCCTCGGCTTCACTTTGTTGCTTGGGCAGCGCGGTGCGTTCGACCGGCGCTCCGCCTACATCTCGTTGGGACTCGTAGCCTTCGCCGGGCTGATCGTGCTCGTCCCTTCCGTGGCCGGCTTCCATGGCGACCCCAACCGTCACTCGCTCGCGGTCCTCTCGCTTCCTTTTGCGGTCGTCCTTCTGCTCGTGCGCTTGACCGTGACCCGCTACTCATTGCGCCGCCAGCGTCGGCTGGCCGAACCGGGCACGGGCGGCTGGCCCCTTCGAGTGGCGATCGGCGTGCTCGGTCTCGCCACGCTCATAACGGCTTTCGTCACCGAGACCCTGGTCGGCACCCTGCAGACGTTCGCGGAGCGGGCGCACCTCTCGGATTTCTTCGTCGCCGCCGTCATCGTCGCGATCGTCGGCAACGCGACCGAGCACGGCAGCGCGGTATTGCTTGCGCGTCGCGGCCGGGTGCAGCTTGCGGTCGAGATCCCGCTCGCTTCGAGCGCGCAGATCGCCGGGACGCTGATTCCTCTCGTCGTCCTAATCTCCTGGGCGTTCGACCCGTTCGCCCTCAGCTTCCGCCCGGTCGAGCTTTTCGCGATTGCGATCGCCGCAACGCTTCCGGCGCTCTTGCTCCGGAGCGGCGAGACGAGCCGTTTCCGCGGCGCCGTTCTGCTCGCGGCCTACGCCGTGCTCGTGGTGGTGTTCTACTTGGTCGGCGACCGGTAGGCCGGCGGGCTCACTCGCTGCTCGAGGCCGATCTCGAGACCGAGGCATAGAGGGCTTCGATCGTGCGCGCCTGGCCGAGGGCGTCATCACGCCCGAGCATCAGCTCGGCCTCGCCCCGAATCGCAGCGCTCACGTTCTCCAGCTCGAGCCGGTAGGCGTTCGCCGGGTCGATTGGGATCGGCTCCGGCTTGGCTCCCGGCCGTTGCAGCTCGATCCCGGGGGTGCCGGTCGTGAACGGATCCGGCACGAGGAGCGTCGCCTCGTCCCCGACCACCTCGAGGGCCGCTCGGCGGGGAAACACGAAACCGCAGTCGAAGTGACCGAGAACCTCGTTCGGGAACTCCAGCGCTCCGGTGAAGACGACGTCGACGCCCGTCGAGCCGAGCGCCTGCTCGCCACGGGCACGCTCGGGCTCTCCCCCGACGAGCCGGAGAGCGCTGATGCAGTAGCAGCCGACGTCCATGAGCGCCCCGCCGTCGAGGCCGGGATCGAAACGCGTGTCGGCAGGACCGCGCGAAGCCGCCAAGTCGAAGCCGAACGCTGCGCGCAAGACTCGAACACGCCCGACCGCGCCCGACCCGATCAGCTCGGTGAGGCGCCGCGTCTGCGGGTGGTGGCGCCACATGAACCCCTCCGAGAGAACCAGGCCGGCTGCCTCCGCGCGATCGAACGCCTCCTCCACCTGCTCGGGGTGGCGCGAGAACGGCTTCTCGACGAGCACATGCTTGCCCGCGTCGAGGGCCCGGAGCGTCCATTCGACGTGGAGCCGGTTGGGAAGCGAGACGTAGACGGCGTCGATCTCAGGATCTTCGAGCAGCCCCTCGTAGCTTCCGTACGAGCGCGCGAGGCCGTGCTCCCTCGCGTACACGCGGGCGCGATCCTCGTCGCGGCTTGCGACCGCGACCACCTCGACGGCGGAGCTCTCGGCGGCTCCCGCGAGGATGGCGTCGTTGATCGCCGCGGTCGAGAGCAGGCCCCAATTCACGGTCACGGCGTGTAGCGATAACACGCCTGAGTCACCTTGCGCCGAGCTAGGGTGACCCGCAATCTTCAGCCAGTTCACAGACCAGGTTGCCAACGCCTCGGGCTGGGCGTATCTGATCGTCTTCCTGCTGGCGTACTTCGACGCGATCGTGCCCGTCGTCCCCAGCGAGACGGCGGTGATCACCGCCGGCGTCGTCGCTTCCTCGGGCGACCTGAGCCTGCCGATGATCGTTGCCCTCGCGGCCGCAGGAGCCCTCCTCGGCGACAACACCGCGTACTTCATCGGCCGACGCTTCGGTACTCGAATCAAGGACCGCTTCTTCAGCAGCGAGAAGTCGCGTGAGCGAACCGCGTGGGCGGAGCGCCAGCTCACCGAACGCGGCGGCGAGCTGATCGTGATCGCCCGCTTCATTCCGGGCGGCCGCACGGCGGTGACGCTGAGCGCCGGCACGCTCGGCTACCCGTGGCGGCGCTTCGTCCTCTTCGACGCAGTCGCCGCGCTCATCTGGGCGTCGTACGCAGCCCTGCTCGGGTACTTCGGCGGCCATGCGTTCGAGGACGCGCCGTGGAAGGGCCTGCTGCTCGCACTCGCCATCGCCTTTTCAGTTGCCGGCGCGATCGAGGTCTTCCGCTGGTACCTGAGGCGGCGTCGAGCGGCCGCGTCCTAATCAAACGCCGGAGTGGTCGAGCGTGGCGAGCAGACTCTCGAGCTCGTAGTCGCCGTCGTGCCTGACGCCGTTCAGGTAGAAGGTCGGCGTGCCGTTGACGCCGCTGCGCACCCCACTCATGAAGTCCTCGCGCACCCGCTCGGCGTGGACGTGTCGCGCCAGTTCGTTGTCGAACCTGCCGACATCGAGCCCAAGTTGCTCGGCGTACCGGTGCAGATCCGCTGCCTCGAGGTGCTGCTGACTCTCGTAGAGGAGGTCGTGCATCTCCCAGAACTTTCTTTGCGCGTCCGCCGCCTCGGCGGCCTCCGCCGCTAGCTCGGCATGTGGGTGCGAAGTCGTGATCGGGAAGTTCCGGAACACGAAGCGGAGCCGATCGCCGAGCCGCGACTGGACCTCTTTGACGATCGGGTAGGCGGCGCCGCAGAACGGGCACTCGTAGTCGCCGTACTCGAGCAGCGTCGCCGGCGCCTCCGCCGCCCCCTGGATGTGGTCGCGGTCCTCGCTGACCGGAAGCGTCAGCTTCGCCGCCCACTGGGTGCTGCTCACGAGCCGCTCTCCGCGCCAAGACCTTCGAGCGCGCGTAGGATCCCGTCCGCGCCGGGGTTGACCCCCACAGGCGAGACGTAGCTCCAGCGGACGACCCCGTCGCCGTCGATCACGTACAGCGCCCGTTCGCTTGTCCCCGCTCCGTCCCGGTAGACGCCGTAGGTCCGAGCAACCTCGCCCTTGGGCTCGAAGTCGGAGAGCAAAGGGAAGTGCAGGTTTCGGTCACGCGCGAAGGCTAGGTGCGACCAGATCCCGTCGACGGAGATCCCCAGCAGCTCCGCATCGAAGCGCTGGAACTCCGGCAGCAGCTCCTGGTAGAGCGCCAGCTGATCGGAGCAGACGGGGCTCCAGTCTTCGGGATAGAAGGCAAGGATCGTCGGTCGGCCACGGAAGTCGGCGAGCGAGACGGTCTGGTCAGGGGTCGACAAGAGCGCGAACTCGGGAGCCTTCGTCCCGATCTCGAGCGGTTCCGCGCGGTGCTCAACGGTCGTGTTCGTCATCCGCGATACCTCCAGAGTGCGGGCTTCGGAGTGTAGTCCCGTGCCGCGCGCAGGAGCCGCCGCGATGAGTTTCCTTCGCGCTGTCGGTCTTCTCTTCGTGATCCCGATAGCGTCCGAGTCCGACGGAGGGA
>Ga0307280_10000081_pt1 | contig 16897 bp, 19 predicted proteins | sample ER_DNA_119_FD_194479 | JGI IMG/M metagenome (GOLD analysis project Ga0307280, IMG submission 194479) | Bulk soil microbial communities from the East River watershed near Crested Butte, Colorado, United States - ER_DNA_119 | ecosystem: Environmental > Terrestrial > Soil > Floodplain | place...
AACAGAACCTCCGCCAGGATTAAGGAGCAAATAACCACCGGGGCACTCGTTAATAATCGTATTGTCTCGGATTTCGACGGTTCTTCCGGCATTACTCGCTCCTTCCTCGTCGTAAGCGAGTATGGCCGGATTCTGGGTGTTCGGTCCTTGTTGAATGACGTTACCCGCGATCGTCGCGTTCCCGGCGTTGGGAAGGTCGATGGAGTAGGACGAGGAAGAATCATTATCGAAAATCCGGTTGCCGGTAATGACGTTATTCATGGCGCGGGACTTGATTTCATGGCCGACACTGGTGTCATGCACGTAAGAGTTCGTCAGCGTGAAACGCGCGACGGTCCCGATGTAGAGCCCGTGCGTGTGGCCGTCGCCGCCGATGCCATTGAACGCGATCTCGGAGTTGTCGATGCTGATCGACCCAGAGGTGTCGGCGGCCCCCAGCAGCCCGTCCTGATTGTGATGGAAGTTGACGTTATCGAGCGTCAGGTTCCCACCCTGGTATCGCACCGCCGCGCCGTTGGCATCCGGCACGGTGACGCCGGAGATGTCGAAGCCGCTGATCGTCACGTTACCCTGCTCGGTGATCATCGCCTTGCCGTCCGGCGGCTGCCAGCCATTGGCGGTGACCAGTTTCACCCAGCCGCCCACGGCCACGAGGGACAGGTCATGGGTGATCGACAGCCAGGTGTTGGCCCAGGCGCCGGCCTGGACGGTGATGGTATCGCCAGGGGAGGAGGCGTCGATCGCCGCCTGGATCGAGCCGCCCGCCGCCACGTTGATGATCATCGGTCCCACCATCGTGTGAGGTCGTCAACCGCCACCTTGTCAGGAGACAGCAACTCCGTCACGGCCCCGCGGAGCTGTTCGTTCTGGCGCGCCAGGTCGGCGACCGTTCGTTCCAGTTCCTCGATCTGGCGGCGCAGATCGTTGATGAGATCAGGGACCATCACTGTCCGTTTCCATCGCGGCAGGCATTGTCGCACAGCCACTCGTCTGTTCCGCTCGGGTTGTACATCGCTTCGCGGACGCCGAGGCAGCGGCCGCAAAGCGGGCATTTCGGCGTGGCCTGGTCTTGGGCGGCCTCGCGGCAATCCCGCAGCCACTGTCGGACGGTCGGAAAGACGCTCGTTGGGTTCCTCACGATTTCATATACCGTGGCCCACGCGACCCCTCGGCCCGCAGCGGGAAGCCCTCAGCCCAATCGGGCAGCTCCGACATGATCGCGCACATGGAGTCCACATCGCCAAACCCCACCGGAGGCTCGCAGACGACCTCGTCGTGGATGAGCGTGAGCGGCCTGTAGCCCTCCTGTTCCAGCCGTAGCGCGGCATGGACAAGGAGATCTCGACACAAACCCTGCACGGCGTTCTCGGTCAGCCGGCCTCCGTAGGTTTGCTGCCTCTCCCACCGTTTTGTTAGCGAATTGACCGCCATATACGACACGCAATCGTTGCCGAAACGACCCGTCTCGATCAACGGCTGGCTGTACCAAAGGTAACGCCCCGAAGGCAGGCGCATCCGCAGCCACTTGCGATCCATCCGAAACCGAATGCGCCCGCCACAAATGGCGGTGGACTGTCCGGGATGACGCACGGCGTCGATCGCCGCCTGGTTCATGTCCTCCCACAGGCGGGGTATTTGTTTGTAGGTCACGCGATAGACGTTAACGGCGCGTTCCGCCTCTTCCGGGGCGAGGAGAACGCTCGCCTGGGCGATGCAGGTCTCCCTGAATTTATGCCAGCCCATCTGGTAGCCGCAGCCAAGCACCAGGGTCTTGCCGACGAAACGGGCGCGGCTGTCCTTGGTGACGGTGGCGGGATCGATGCCGTAAACCCTGGCGCCGATCTCGGCGTAGATCTTCCGCTTCGCGCGGAACGCCTCGACCAGATCATTCTGGCCGCTCAGCCACGCGACACCCACCGCCTCGACCGAGGCGAAGTCGCCCGCCGCGATCTCGTGACCCTCGGCGGGGATGATCGCGCCGCGCAACATTTTACTGATGACATCGAGCGGCGGGCCGGCGATCGCGTCGACCATCGCGGCGCCATGGTCGAGCAGTTCCCGATGACCCTCCCAGTCATGCACGACATCCCTGGGGAAATTCTGCACCTGCAACCCTTGTGAGATGTATCTGCCGGTCGATGCGCCGTGATAGCCCAGCAGCCCCCTTACGCGGCCATCGGCGTTCGACCGCTCGTGGATGGCGTATAACTTCTTGACCGATATCTTGCCGGCCTCCAGGCGGGTTTTGAGGACGCTCTTCTCCAGCAGACCGACACGAGGATCGGCGAGCAGGCGCAGGACATCCCGTCGCCGCAGATCGGGGATCACCTCTTCCTCAGGCTCGACCTCCTCCAGGTCTTCGAGCAGTTCACCCTCGCGGGCGAGGTCGAGAGGCGGGGCCAGATCGACGCCGCGCTTCATCAACCACGATTTGAGCAGACCGATCTCGGAGGTCTTACGGACCACGCCGACAGTCAGCAGCCGCATGTCGTTATTGAGTAGCGCCTGGGTCTCTTCCGCCACGATCCGCGCGGCCTGGACGAACGCGTGGTCGAACCGCACGCCTCTGTCGTTCATCGTCTCGGTCAGATCCCAGACCTCGAGTTCCGGCTGGGGCAGAGCGGCGGTGGAGCGACAGACCTGGCGCTCCACTTTCACATCGACGGAGCAATAGTCGGACAACCGGGTCATGCGGACTTCGTCTTCCCACCACGCCAGCGAGCCATCCGCCATCCGCCTCGGTTTGCACATCTGGAGCATGAGGCGCCACCCGTCGCCATCCTTCTTGATCGGTAAGCCGAGCGCCATCCCCGCCCCATCGAGGCTGGCCGGCAGAGCCTGGGCGCGGGCGCGGGCCATCGTGCAGATCCATCTGTCGATCGCGACCAACGGCCAGCCGTGGCGTGGATGCAGGACGCCCTCGATCATCAGCCGCTCGAACTGGGCGTTGTGGGCGACGACCTCGCGCGTGGGGTCTTCCAGGTGTTCGAGGTATTTCGGGAGCAGATCCCGCCCCGGCCGCCACTCCCACGGCTCCTCCATGCCGATGGCGAGGCGGGCGACGGTAACGGAGGTGGAGGGATCCGACGCATAGACGTATACGCCGGTCTTCCGCAGATCGACGGTCGAGCGTGTTTCCAGATCCAGAAACAGCAGGTCGTCGATATTGGTCATCAGAACTCGTCTTCCATTTCCTCGACGACCTGGTCGAAGTCCTGCGCCGCCGACGTGCGGCCGAACGCCCCGTCATGCTTCAACAACTGGACGTTGCCGAGACCCAAACTGACCCCGACCCCGATGTTGTTGTAGACGAACGGGCGCACGGATATGTTGGCCCAGCGCCCGGCGTAAACCGCGCGCGGGTCGGTGACCGGCTCGAGACTGGCATCGACGATGGCCGGCTTGTCCTTCGATGACGCGGACACGAAGTGCCAGCCTTTCTCGTATCCCGCCATATGCTCTTTTTCTTCAGCACGGCGGACGACCGATTCAGGACGGCGGGCATTCGGCGGCCACTTCTTCTGATCCTTGCCCCATGCCTCCGCGCACAAATCGTTGAGCGCCTTCAGCAAAGGCGCCACATCGAAGGTAGGTGGGAGCAACAAGGTCGTCTTATATTTCTCCTCACTGTCGTTGAACCCGGACGGTTCGATCAACGAAGGGAAAGACAGGCGGCCGGGGCCAAGGCGGATGGTCGATACAACTGGTTTCTGCGCCATTTAACTTATTCCTCTGTGTTAACTATTTCAAACTCGATGCGTGGAGACACCGCCACGCGCGGATCGGACGCCGGAACCAGCGCGGTTCCGGGATCTGATAGTGTAACCAGTTCGTTCCATTGAACCGGCTTCTTCAACTTCTTCGCCTTCAGGATCTTCTCGATCTGAGTGGGCGAGTGGAGTTTCGTGACATAAGCGTCATCGCCCAGCACGCCCCTCAGTATAAATTCAGCGGACAGATCGTCCGCCCACACCCTGCGGCCGCGTTTATCGACCAGCTTCCACCCTGGTATTTTCTCGCCTTTATCGACGAGGGATTTGGCGTGCGCGCGAACGGCGGCGACCCATTCGTCGATGATCTCGGCGCCTTCGAGGATTCTCCCCAAACGCTCGCGGGATATCTTCGCCGGGTCCGGCAGGAGTGAGACGGCGTTGTCAACTTCCACCACTTCAAACTCCAGTCCAATGGAGGCGAGGGCCTTCGCCCGCAGCGGCGGGCAATCACCGGCGGCGCGGCAGAAGCGACAGTGATCACCCGCGATCCTGGGCGCCGCCGGATCGAGGGCGGCTTCCGCGATCTCGATCAGATCGGCGGCGAGATCCTGTACCTCCGCGACCGTCATAACGGTGCGTTGCGGCGGCCCGAGGGCCGGCTGGACGACCACCAACTCGATCTGGGTGATCTCATGGGCAAGCCCGGCGGGCAGGCTGTGCAGGGCGCCGAGGCCGTAGCCGCCCAACTGGAGATTGACCCTCCCATCGGCACGGCGGACGGGGACGGCGACACCCCTCCCGGTCTTGAAGTCGGCGACGTATAAGGTCGGCGGGGCGATGATCACCGCGTCGGCGGTGCCCCAGTAAAGCTCCGAGAGGGCGGAGAGTTCGAACGCCTGCTCCACGTGGAGCGTCCCGCCGAGGCGATCGTGCGCCGACTCAACTTCGATCTGATAAGCCAGCACCATCTCCGCGCCCTCGGGGTCTTCGGAGATGACTTCCAGGGGGTTGAGGTGCTCACGCAGGCAGGAGGCGCCAACCTCGTGCAAATCGGTTCCGCGTTTGGCGTAGACGGAGGTGGGGTTTGGCCGACCTTCCTCGGCCGCCATGCTGCCGGGGCACATGAAGCGGCGTTCAAGGGCGGACATGCCGAGGGGTGAGTGGCCCCGCGCGGGTGGCGTGTCATTCACGCCCCATACTCCGCGAGAACCTTTTGGGCTTCCTCGGCGATCACGGGCCACGTCGCGGGATCGCACTCGGACAAACGCCGCTTGCCGCCATGGGCCTCCAACAGGTCGGTGATGGCTTTCACTTTGAGCGGATGCACCGCGCCGACTTTCGACAAGAGACTCCGCATGGCGGGCTCGTCAAGGGCCTCGGGAGGTGGAGGCGGCGGGGCCAGCGGCGTTGAATTAATGGGCGCCTCCGCGCCATTGGCCTTCGCGCGGCGGGGGGCTTTGGGAAGGCGTGACGGGGGGATACCCTCTGTCATGGGGTAATCGCCATCGACGGGCTTCGGCGGTGGCGTCGCTTCCACGATGGCGGCGCGCGGCACGCTCGCATCGGCCGCCGCGCCGGCGCGAGCGAGGAGTATATACATCAACTCCTCCTCGGTCAGTTCTATCGTGCAATTAACAGTGATACTCACGAAGTCTCCTCCAAAAGTCGTGTGACGATGCGTCTTTTACGGCGGACGATATCGGCGACCCTGGCGTCGATGGAGTCCGCGACGGTGAGGATGGATATCCGCACGGGGCGGGCCTGGCCGGCGCGATAGAGGCGCGCGATGGCCTGGTCGATGCTGGCCGCCGTCCAGTCGGTCTCGAGAAAGATGGCGCGGCGGGCGCTCTGGAGATTGAGACCGAAGCCGGCCACCCTGATCGAGGCCACGAGGACGCGCGCCGTGCCAGCCTCGAAGGCGGCCAGGGCGCCGGCGCGTAGCGCCGGTCCCGTCTCGCCCATCAGGAGGCGGGCGCCAAAGTGATGGCAGGCGTCGGCGACGGCCTGGAGGGCTGCGACGTGAACCCCGAAGAGGACGATACGATCAGCCCCACCTTCGATTTCGGAACGGATGAGATCGATCGCGGCGCGGCTCTTGGCCAGCGCGAGGACGCGGCGGGTGGAGGCGAGGGGGAGCAGCATCGCGTTGAGCCGCTGCCACCCCGCCTCGTCACCACCCTCGATCTGGGTCAGGACAACATTTAGCTCATTCCGTTGTCGATCTGTCATCGTCGCCTCGATCGCGCGGCGATCGGCGGCGGAGATCTCCACCGGGAGGGTATCGACGGTCAGCGGCGGCAGGTCGGTGACATCGGACAGTTTCACGCGGCTGGCGCATTTCGAGAGGATTTGTCGCAGTTCATCCGTATTCCTGGCCCCGACTATCACGGGGCCGAATGTCTTTTGGACAGTGACGCAATACCGTTCGAGGAAGAGGGCCTTCTGGACGCGACCGGGGATAAGGTTGGGGAAAAGGCGGGACAGATGTGGATGTAATTCGTCAGGGCTGTTGAGCACGGGCGTCCCCGTGGCGATCCAGACCCGGCTCGAGCGAGTATAAAGAGCCCCTTTCGAGTAAATAGTGGCGCCGTAGAAGGCTCTTGTTCTCGCCGCGGCGCCATGGCCGAGGGCATGACCCTCGTCGCAAATGGCGCTGTCCCAGTACAGACGGTAGAGCTGTTTCCAGATCTCTGTTCTTCTCATCAAATCGTAAGAGAGAATGACGATATCAGCGGTGTCATCAATGGTAGCGTTGCCCTTGGCGATCCGCTGGACGCGGACGCCGGGACGCCAGGCGGCGATGTCGGCGATGGTCTGCGGGATCAGCACGGCGTGGGTGATCCACAGTTGTCGCCCGCCCACGGTCGCTCCGGCGCGGATGAGGGCGGCGGTTTTTCCTGTTCCCATGTCCCATAGCAGCAGGTAGTGGCCTTTGACCAGGGCGGGGATGACCGCGCGTTGATGCGCCCAAAGGGCGAGTTGAGAGGTCACCATTCGTCGGTCTCGACAGGTTCCGGCGCCCGTTCAGGCGCGGGCAGACCCGACGCCAATATCCCGACTATCACGGAGCGTAATATCAAGATCCGGCCAGACAAACGAATGGCGGGCAGTTCACCCCTGGCGACCTGGCCGTATATCGTTCTCGGCGGAACGCCCAGGACACGAGCAGCCTCCAAAACCGAATACGTGTGAGAAGGCAGTGCGCTGTTCATGCGAAGCGTGTAACAGGTAGCGCGTATGGCAACAAGGGGAAAATGATGACACGGTTCACGAAAGAGAACACGGAAGGCGCTGACGACGAAGATATCGCGCGGATGAATGAGCGCTACCATTTGGTGGCGGACGCCGTGAAACCGGAAACCGTTAGCGCGACATTCTTCGATAATCTGGCGGAAATAATCAGGCACGAGGTGTTGGTGGGGAAGCGGTTGAAAGAGGCTTTCCGGGACTATCAACGAAAAGGTGGCGGTAGTGGCGAATAAATAGGTTGCATTATGGTTGGTGTTGGTTCATGTAGGTTGGGTCTCGCCGAAAGGCGGACAAAGAAAAACCGGCGGGCGTGGGGGACGCGCCGCCGGTTCGAGTGGTGGGTGTGACGAAGTGGAAAGGAACCTAAGCAGATGAAAACGAGCAACGCAACATTGATGACGAAGTGTCCTGAATGCGAAGGCGCGGGACTGAGGACACATGATCACCCCAACGATCCCTGGGCGCGGGTGTTCGAGTGTCGCGAATGCGAGGGGACCGGAGAGGCCGTGGCCTCTTGCGAGTGCTGTCAGCGGGACGCGGCGGGAGTGTTCGATGGGCTGAAGTTGTGTGGCCCGTGTGCCGAAGAGCAGCGGCTCGATTACGCGATTGAAGCAGCGGAGTATCGGTCGTGAGCGGGCGCCTGACCGCTTACGACATCCGGATGATGCTGCTCGAGCTCGATATCGCGGAGAAGCACCGGGAGAGGCCGGGGCTCCACGCCTCCAGCATCAACTCGGTGCGTAACACGCTACTCCGCGCCAGCCTCGGAGATGTGACGGTGGAGACGGAGGAAAAGTCATGAGCGAGACGATGCGGGGGATTATCGAGGATGACCGTTCCCGCCGCCTGGGGGCGGCGCTGACGGCGTTGCGTTGGACGTCAGGGGATCTGGCGGATGTGCTCGGCGTCGGCGTCTCCACCGCGCGGAGGTGGCGGGAAGGGCTCTATCCCGTGCCGGACGCGGTGATGACGTGGATCGAAGGACTCGCTGGCGCGGTGGCGGCCGCGGGGCCGCCGCCGGTGCGGGTGAAGATCGGCCACAGACCCTCGGCGGAGGCGGATGAATGGGCCGAGTGGGGGTGACCGGGTGAAACCAGCCGGCCCGGTCTTCGACAAGACCTGGCGCGCCGAATGCGTGGTTGAGATCGCGGAGCGGACGGAGACGGACTGGATGATCCGCCGTCATTACCTGGGGAAATGGCCAGGGGTGACGGTGCTGGCCCTGGCGATGAAGCGGGCGGGCGTGGCGATCGGGTTGATCGTCTTCGCCCTGCCGCCGCGGGAAACGGCGAAACGGTATGGCGGGGTGACGTGGGAACTGGCCCGCCTGTGGATCGACGACGCCGTGCCGGTCAACGGGGAGACGTGGCTGATCGGGCGGGCGGTGCGGTTCATCCGGAGAGAGCGGCCCGAGGTCGCCGTGCTGGTCTCGTACGCCGATCCGGCGGCCGGTCACGCCGGGGTGATCTACAAGGCGGCGAACTGGGCGGCGGATGGCCGCACCGACGACGGGCGGAAGTCGCCGCGGTGCGATCTGGAAAGCGTGTTCGATGGAAAACGCTACAGCCGCTGGAGCCATGTGCCCGAGGGGGACATGGCCGAGCGCGTGCCGCGGGTGTCCAAATGGCGGTTCGTCCATCGGATGAAATGAAGCGAGGGGAACGGGTGAAATGACGAAGAACGAAGACGATCGGACACGAGGGTTGAACCTACGGGACATCCCTGGCCTCGCGGCGATGCTGGCCGTTGATCGGTGGTGCATCTGGTACTGGCGGGTCAGGAATGGCCAGAAAAGCAAGGTGCCGCGCATTCCAGGGACGCTGGCCAACGCCATGTCCAACGACCTGACCGGAGCAAGAAGCTATGACGTCGCCCGCGCGGCGGTGCTGGCGGAGGAAAGCACGGCCGGGGTCGGCTGGATGATGCTGGACGATCTCGGGCGAGCGGCCATCGATATCGACCATTGCCGGGACAAGGCGACCGGGCGGGTGGACGGATGGGCGCTGGCGCTCCTGACGGCGGCGGGAGGGGCATACCGGGAAGTGACGCCCTCGGGGACCGGACTGCGGGTCATAGGGCGTCTGAGCGCCGCCGGAGGGGGCCTGGAAGCGTTTCAGGCGGTGTTGCGGGTGAAGCCATGGGTGGCTGGCCTGGAGGGACCGGACAGCGAAGAGGAACGGCGCTGGTGGGGCGTGGGGATACGAGCGGACGCGGCGGTGGAGATATACCATGCGTGCGCCCGCTACATCACGGTGACGGGGTGGGACGGGGTTGGGGATTGCGAGGCCGATATATCGACCGTCGTGGAATGGCTGATTGAGCGGGCGGGCAAGAAAAAGATCAAAGGGCACGCGAGCGTCGCCGCCGACGACGGTGGATTATCGTTGATCGGACATATCGAAGACGTGAGCGCCGCCCTGGAAATTATTCCAAATGACGATCTGCACTGGAATGACTGGATGGCCATGGGGCTGGCGACGGTGAACGCCAGCCGTGGAAGCGAAAAGGGATACGAAGCCTTCGAGAAGTGGTCCGCGAAAAGCGGCAGTCATAACCGAAGAGGCGCCAACGACTGCCGCGAACACTGGGAACAATGGAAGCGGTCACCGGGCGATCGTATCGGTATCGGATATTTGATGCTGGAAGCCGAGAAGGCCCAGCCCGGATGGGTGAGGCCGTCGCAGCGGCCTTTTGGTGGTAGCGGCGGGGGCGTGGCCCGCCGCCGCCGCGTCAAGATCATCGCCGGCGAACTGCACCACCTGGCCTCGGAAGGCGAGGCGGCCATCATCGCCTCGGGCCTGCCCGTGTTCCAACGCGCCATGCTGGTTCGCCCCGCCATCATGGAAATGGACGCCGCCGATGGCGGCAAGACGCAGGTGACCGGCCTACATCGTCTCGACGCGCCGGGAATGCTGGACCTGTTTTGCCAGACCGGGGAATGGATGCGGTTCGATAAGGGACTGAAAAAAGACGTGAAGGCCACGCCCCCGGAAATAGTGGCCAAAATCCTGTTGAGCCGGGCGGGCGAATGGAACGTGCCCTATCTGCGCGGCATCATCGCGCACCCAACGATCCGCCGTGATGGGACGCTGATCGACCGAAATGGATACGACAAGGCCAGCGGATATTATCTGGCGTTGCCGCCCGGCCTGAACGTGCCATCGATCAGCGAGAAGCCCTCGAAAGGCGAATGCGTCCGCGCGATGGAGGAACTGGAAGGGCTGCTGACCGAGTTCCCGTTCATCAAGGATGAAGGGGCGTCACGGGCGGTGGCGTTGTCGCTGCTGATGACGGCGGTCGTGCGAGCAGCCATGGATGTCGCACCCATTCACGCGGCCACGGCGCCACGGCGCGGGAGCGGGAAGTCGTTCCTCTACGATATCGCCGCCGCCATCGTTTATGGCAGCCGCTGCCCGGTCATCTATGCCGGAAACAGCAACGAGGAACTGGAGAAGAAGCTGAACGGGCTGCTGCTGGCCGGGGTGACGCTGTTCAGCATCGATAACCTGAACATGCCGCTGGAAGGAGACCTGATATGCCAGATCGCCACCCAGCCCTTGCTCGACCTGCGACGCCTGGGGCGGTCGGACATGTACCGAACCCCCAACAGCGCGCTGGCCGGCGTGACCGGCAACAACATGGTGGTCATGGAGGACGTGACGCGGCGCGTGGTCATGGCATCGATGGACGCCAAAATGGAGCGGCCCGAACTGCGCCAGTTCAAGGCCAATCCGTTCCGGGAGGTGCTGAAGGACCGGGGACGCTACATCGCCGCCGTCCTGACGATCGTCAGAGGATACCTGACGGCGGGCGAGAAGAGCGCGCCCAATGCCCTCGCATCGTTCGACGATTATACCCGATTCGTGCGTGCCCCCCTGGTGTGGCTGGGTCAGCCCGATCCCGTGGGAACCATGACGAAACTCCACGAAGCCGATCCCGTCATGGCGGGACTGCGGAGCGTCATGGCCGCATGGGAAGCGGCGATCGGCCTGAACATCGAGAAAACCGCCGCCGAGGTCGTGGAGACGGTGGACAGCCGCGCCTACGCATTCACGAAAGGCCCGCCGGGGGAAAGCAAGGACGAAAAGGAAAAACGAGAGGCGGATGAAATCGCCGCCGCGCGCAAGGCACGGCATATCCTCGGTGTGGCGCTGGCCGGCATTAGCCGACGTGGAACGGGAATAACGGCTCTGGAACTGAGCCATTGGCTGCGGCGACATAAGGATGAAATCGCCGACGGACAGCAGTTCAAGGGGGAGACGGACAGACATAGCAAGGTCATGGGTTGGAAATTGATGAAAGTTTAATTTGCGGGTGTTGCGTGCGTTTGCGGGTGTTGTAGCCCCTACCCCCTGGAAAAACACATTTGGTTTTTCATAAAGTAATGGCTACAACACCCGCCTACATACGCAACACCCGCGTAATTGATGAAAGGTAAACATAATGACGGATAAAACCGTATGCCTGATGGGAGTGGCCGGAAACGGCACATGGTCGATAATGGAGACCGCGTTCGGTGCGGGCCATCCGATCGGCGGCGTGACGTCGGGGAGACTGGATTTCAGTAATTTTGATGATCTGGTCAGGGATGTTGATTATATCACATGGGAGACTGACACGGTTCGGTCGTTTGACCACGGGCGCGTGCGAGGCTTCATGGAAGCCGCGGCGGCCGTGCTGGGAAACAACAGGGTTCACACGGTCTCGGCTTCCCGGCGATGGCAAGAGAATGAAGGGGGTATATGGTGGGATAACTCCTACGAACAGCCGCGAGACGAACATGACGCGGCGCTGCTGGCGTGGTGCGGATGGGCGGATGTTTTCGAACCGAGGCTGTTCGGGTTTGAACGGGCTGACGGGCTGGCCGAACCCATGACCGCGTGACCCTCATCCTTGGCATCGACCCCGGCGTGAATGGCGCGGCCGCGCTGATACGAGTGGAGGCTGGCGTTATCGCCCGATGCCACATCGGGCCGGTCATTCTGACGCTCCCGCTTCCAGCGGGGCTCGTGGTGGTCGAAGCCCAACACGCGAGCCCTCAGATGGGCACACGCTCGGCCTTTACCCTGGGGCAGGCATACGGGTCCGTAAGGGGCTTCCTGGCGGCCTCGGGTCATCCAGCGGTCGTCTATGTCCAGCCGGCGGTGTGGAGGGGCTCTTACGGGCTCGGGGGAGGCGCGGCGGGCAAAGCAGCCGGGATCGCCATGGCCAGGGATGTCCTGCGAGAGCCTGAACGGGTCCTCACCCACGATGAGGCGGACGCGGTGTTGCTGGCCTGGTGGGGCTGGAAGAACATCGTCCAGAAACAGTGAAGGCCCCTTTCGGGGCCTTTTGCTTTTGGTCAATGGCTTAACGATACCAATATGTCGTCCCTCTGAACTCCGTTGAACTGTAATCCATCCGGAGTTCCCGCGCCGCCTGGTCCCAATCGATGCAGGTGCAAGGCCAGCGGGCGTTGCCGGGATCGACGCCGCCAATGTCCTCCGCGAGTTCCTGGGCGTATGCCTTGAAGTGGCTGTCACGGATCAATATCACGGGATACCAGCCGCCTTCCCATTTCTCGTCGCCGTTGCCATTGCCTCTCAGGTCATCGAGCAGGGTTTCCAGCTCGGTCAGTTCCGCGAACAAGTCATCCTGATCAATCGCGCTATCATCCTCTCCGAGGTCCACGGGGCCGGGAACATGGAGCTGGCGCAGATGCTCCACGCGGGCGATCACGTCGCGAATGTCGATAAGGTCATCGTATTTTGAGATTGTGCTGGCCATGGTGGTTATCCTGTTTGACTGGTTAAGGTGTTCCGGTCAGTTGAAAGCGTAGAAGATCCGGCCGTCATCGGCTTTGAAGATGTTCCCGCTGATCTGGCCTTCGCTGGCGCGCGCCTCGTATCCGGCCCAGTCGAAGTCCTCCAGATCACAATCATCCATGCCGCACTCCCGCATGTCGCCGGCGATCAGTTGAATGAACATCGCGTTGATTTCTTCTTTCGACCATGAGGCGCGCTCTCCGGCATCCCATGCGCCCGTTTCCCGCGCCCAGTCCAACATGGCGTTGAGTTCATCCTCGGTGTTGAGCAGTGGCTCACGCGAAGCCTGATCTTTGGCCGCGTTCCATGTGTTAGGGCCGGCGTTCGCGCCGTGTGTCGCGATGGAGCCCGAGAAAGCCCAGGTGTCGGTTCCGGTGATGAATGAGGTGATATCGATTTCCATGGTGGTTATCCTGTTTGACTGGTTAAGCGGTGTGTCTTGCTGACCCAACCTATATGGACCCGTTGCGTTCACAGTGCAAGAGGTATTTCACGCCCGGCATGATTTATTTGCGGGAACAGGCAAACCATGCCATGTCAGAACTGTATCAGCGCATGGGACTGTGTCTCAATTGTCAACAAACATGCAAAACAGGCAGAATGCCCGAACGACCAAGAATCCGAACATGGTTCGGTCTACGTCGTTTCAACCGGGTCGTTCGGGCAATCCGAGCGGCCGCCCGAAGACCGAGGTTGATATAGCCGCGATGGCTCGCGTCCATGGCCCGAAGTGCATTCAGGTTATCGTTGGGATGCTGAGCGGCGAGGATCAGAAGCTACGGCTCGCCGCGGCTGTCGCCTTGCTCGACCGCGGCTTCGGCCGGCCGAAGCAGGAAATGGACATCAACTCCAATTCAACCATTGAGCTCCACTTAGTGGCGGCGCGGGCTATCTCGTCAACCCTGATTGAACAGCAATCAACGCCAACAATTGAAACGATCGAGTCCACATCTACAGACTTGCCAACGGAATGATAACGTAATGACACATCAGCCAATCATGGAGTGTGTCCGCATACGTCCGTTTGGAGAGGTGGCCGATGCCAAACATCAAGCCAGCATCAACATGATCGCGCGATCGGGCGTGTGCGCGCGCACCCGCGCCCAGGCGCGCGGGCGGGCGCCCGCCCCCCTGCCCTCGCGTGTGGCGATGGCACTGGCACCCCTTCCAAAATTGTCACAGGTATTTTCAAAACATCATTACGATATCAAATTGTTGTGGAATATCCCCCGTGCTTCATTGGCGTTGATATTTATATCGGGAGTGGAATTTATTGAGCTACACGGGCCAGATGGCCAACGTGCGTTTCTGAATCCGAAAACGATCAGTAGTTTGCGAGAGCCAATAGCCACTGACCTGAAACATTTCACCGGACGTGTCCATTGTGTCGTGGTGACAACGAACGGAAAGTTTATCGCGGTCGTTGAGACCTGTAATTATATCCGTGACACGTTGGATAAAAAGCCATGAGTGCCACTCTTGCAACGAACCCGTTTCACGCGGCGATTGAAAAGTATGCCCGCGCGCCGATCGCCTTCGTGCGGGATATTCTGGGTGTGGAGCCAGACCCATGGCAGCTCGACGCACTGCGCGCGGTGGCGCGCGGGCACACCCGTCTGGCCATTCGCTCCGGGCATGGCGTCGGCAAGACCTGCTTCGCCGCGTGGCTGTGTGTATGGTTCATCTGCACCCGCGCGCCGTTCAAGGTCGCCATAACCGCGCCGTCCTCGAGCCAGTTGTTCGACGCGCTTTGGCCCGAGTTCATCAAATGGTTGAACATCCTTCCTTCCGGCTGGCGCGATCTGTGGGATATTCGCTCCGATCGCGTCACGCTGAAGGCCGATCAGGAATGTTTCGTCACCGCGAGAACCTCTCGTCCCGATACGCCGGAGGCGATGGCGGGGCTGCACTCAGCGCATATTCTTCTCATCGCCGACGAGGCCAGCGGTATCCCCGAATCGGTCTTCGAGGCCGCGTCGGGCTCGATGTCATCGCATGGCGCGATAACGCTCCTCATCGGCAACGCCACACGTTCAACCGGCTTCTTCTACCGCGCCCACATGATGGAGCGGGACCGTTGGTACACCCAGAAGGTCTCCTCGGCCTCTTCCAAACGGGTCACCTCGGAGTTCGTGGACGAGATCGCCAATCGCTACGGCATGGACTCGAACGCTTTTCGTGTCCGTGTTCTTGGCGAGTTCCCGCTCGCCGACGACAACACATTGATCGGCGCCGACCTCGTTGACAGCGCCATGCTGAGAGACATCGAGATCGACCCTCTCGCCATCGAGATCTGGGGCGTCGATGTCGCGAGATTCGGCACCGACGCCTCCGTGCTGGTGAAACGAAAGGGGCGTGTCGTGACCGAAATGCCGCGCGCCTGGCATGGCCTGGACACCATGCAACTGGCCGGCGCCATCAAGGCGGAGTGGGATATCAACACTTCCAACAATCGCCCTTCCCTCATCTGCATCGACGTGATCGGCATCGGGTCCGGCGTCGTCGATCGTCTGCACGAGCAGAATCTGCCCATTCTCGGCGTCAATGTCTCCGAAACCGCCTCAACCACTGGTAGATACGCACGCCTACGAGACGAGTTATGGGTGCGCTGCAAGGAGTGGCTCGGCAACCGCAACGTGCGCCTGCCGCGCCATGATCGCCTCCGCGACGACCTCCTCATGCCGCGGTATTCCTTCCTGAGTGACGGCAGGCTCCAGGTCGAAAGCAAGCAAAGCATGCGTTCTCGCGGCCTCCCCAGCTGCGATCACGCCGATGCGCTGAACCTTACGTTCTGCGAGCAGGGGCTGGGCGTTGGCTCCGGGATGACCTCGGGCCTGTTCGACAAAGCCCCCATGCACATGAGCCTCGCCGATGGAGATCTGGTGTAATGGGACTGTTGTATCCCGTCGAACCCGGCCCGCGCGCCAATCACATGGCGGAGGCGGAGGCCGCGCTCGGCGGTCTGACCCCCGAGGAGAAGTTCCTCTACAACATGCACCTGACCAACCTGCATGGGCGCGGCAGGCTGGAACAACCGGATGGTTCGGTCTCCAGCCTCATCCAGATGTCTTTCGAGGGGCCTGGAGGCAAGACTTACAACATCCCCACCCTCTGGGGCGGCCGCCAGCTGCCGCCGGATGAGGCCATCGCGCGCGCCCGGAAGATCGGCCTCGATAAATTCCCCTCTTACGCCAGCGGTGACGAGGCGGAAGCGCGTTACCAGCAATTGCACGATTACCTCGCCAAAGACACCGGCGACATGATCCGGGGCGGCCGCCCCGCCGTCGATGAATGGCCCAGGGGCCTGCTCGACATACCGAACGGATGGAACCCATGAGGACAGCCGATGGAGACCTCGTATGAATGACGCGCCATGGCCGCCGGTGGATGATAATCCGAAGCACGGAGAGATCATGGAGAACTGGGCGCGCCGCATCGTCCAGGAGGTGGCGGATGAACTGGCGAAAGGGGTCGTGAAGGAACTCGGTGAGATCTTCCTGACGCAAAAGACGATCAATATCGGCCTCGATGACCGGATGTCGGCCCTTGAGCGGGCGTTCAAGGCTCGAACCGGACGGAAAGGCGGGAAACAGCCATGAGCGCGACAGTCTCCGCCCCTCCGCCCCCTTCTTCCGGCCTCCTGGCGCCCCAACAGATCGCCAACACCAACGGCCCCACGCCGCTGCCCAATATCCCCAACCTGATCCCCCAGGGGATGCGGCCCACCCCTCTGTCCGCTTCCCCCTCCGAGCAGATGCTGGCGTTCCTCCTGCCGCCATCCCACGACGATGACCCAGCCGACAGCGACCAGTCTCTCCCCGCTCCTCTCCGCCGTTACGCGGCCGGCCTGCGCCCCTCTCAACGCCCCACCGCCTCGCCCTGGTCCCAGGAGATCGTCTTCGAGCGTCTCGGTAAAACCGATGTCGAAATCAACGCCGTCGCCCGTTTCTATTACAAAACCGCCCAGAACTATGACACTTACCTGTCCCGCGAGCGGGTCACCGCCTCCAATTACTACGCCGGTCTGCCCGATGGACCGCTGGAAGATGGCCGCTCCAAGCTGACGATGACCGTCGTGCGCGACACCATCCGCCAGACGCTCCCCTCTCTCCTGCGTATCTTCACCGGCGT
>Ga0307280_10000084_pt1 | contig 16693 bp, 16 predicted proteins | sample ER_DNA_119_FD_194479 | JGI IMG/M metagenome (GOLD analysis project Ga0307280, IMG submission 194479) | Bulk soil microbial communities from the East River watershed near Crested Butte, Colorado, United States - ER_DNA_119 | ecosystem: Environmental > Terrestrial > Soil > Floodplain | place...
TCTCGATCTTCTGAGCCTTGGGCGCCGGCTTGGTGTCGGCCTTGGCGATCGCCGTCACCGGCTTCTTCTTGTTGGCGCTCGCGTCGGGCGCCCGCGCCGGCGTCGTCACGGCGCCGCGCTCGGGCCGCTTCTTGCCCGGCGTCATCCCCATCGTGCGCTCGTGGGGCGCGTCGCCCGTCGGCGAGTACACGACGATGCGATCGCCCTCGTGCAGCTCGGTGTTGTACGAGAATCGATTGATGCGCGCGAGATCGCCCGGCGTCAGGCCGTAACGGCGGCCCAGCTTGACCAGCGTGTCGCCGCCCTTCGCCGTGTAGTAGAGGCGCTTCTTCCCGCGGCGTGCCGTTTCCAGCTCCAGAAACTCCTCCGACCCCAGCGTCACGACCCGTACCTTCACGGGGTCCAGCACCACCACGCCCGCCGGGTCGAAGTCCTTGCGTACGAAGATCTGCAGCACCATGCGCGGGTGCAGCTTCGCGCCCGGATCGACGTTGTTCCACTCGCACAGCTCGTCGGTGCGCACGCCGAACGCGTCGGCGATCTCGTCCAGGCTGTCGCCGTCGCGCGCGCGGTAGAAGACGCGTTCCCGCCCATCGTAGCTGAACGAGCGATCGGGCACCGCGACCAGCACGGTGTCGTCGTCAGCCGCGGCGGCCGGCTTGCCCGCGTCGTCGCGCGCGTCGTCGTCCTTGCCCGACGCGGTCGCTTCCTGGCTTCGTTCCTTGCCTGCCGACGCGACCGCCGCCTTCTTGCTCGGCACGACGATCGCCGTGCCGGCGCGCAGCTCGCCTGAATCCTTCACGCCGTTCAGCCGCCGCAGCTCGCGTACCGCGACGCCGCGCGCCCGCGCCACGTCGTCCAGGGTCTCTCCGAATCGCAGCACGACAGTGTCGACCTTGTCCGTCTTGTCGGCCGTGCGCGCCTTGTCGATGTTCGCGGCGTAGACGGCGGCGGTCCCCAACGGGACGCGCACGCGCGACGAGCCGCGCTCCGGGGGCGTGCGGCTCCGCAGCAGATGCGGGTTCAGCGCCTCGACCACCTCTGTCTTCGCGCCCGCGGCGCGCGCGACCGTCGCCAGCGTCGTGCCCGCCGGCACGTCGACCTCGTCGTAGGCGAACGGCGGATCGGGTGTGACGTCCGCGAATCCGAACGCCGCCTGGTTGCGGCCGACGATCGCGGCCGCGAGGATCTTCGGCACGTACACGCTGGACTCCCAGGGCAGGCCGGACTCGTGCTTGATCAGCTCCCAGTAGTCGTTGCAGTTGTAGTTTGTGATCGCGCGCAGCACGGCGCCGTAGCCGGCGTTGTAGGCCGCGAACACGAGGTACCAGGATCCGAACCTGACGTAGAGGTCCTTGAGGTAGCGGGCCGCCGCGTCGGCCGCCCGCTCGGGATCGCGGCGTCCGTCGATCCAGTAGCTCACCTCCAGGCCGTAGGCGCGCGCCGCGCCAGGCATGAACTGCCAGACACCGCCGGCGCCGACGCGCGAGCGCGCCACGCTCTCGAACCCGCTCTCGATCATCGCCAGGTAGAAGAGATCGCGCGGCAGGCCGTGGCGCGCGAGCACCTTGTCGAACACGTCGCGGTAGCGTCCCGCGCGGCGCAGCCAGTTCGACATCACGGCGCGTCCCTTGGGATCGTTCTTGAAGTAGTCGAGGTAGCGCAGCACCTGTGGATCCCAGCGCACCGGGAAGTCAGGCAGCTTCAGCCCGCGCAGCCAGTCAGAGTCGGGCGCCGGCGTCGCGTTGCTTCCGGGCGGTGGCGTGGGCGACCGCAGCTCGGGCGGCACGTCGCCGCTGCCGCCCCAGCTTCCGGGAAGCGACGGCGTCGGCAGCGCCCCGTCCGCGGCGGGCGGCGTCGGCGCGCCGCTCTTCGGAAACGCCTGCTCTTCGAAGCGCCGCAGCTCGCGCAGCTCGGAGGTCTCGGGCGTCCCCGCGTCGTCGACGGGCACGCCGCGCACGGCGCGCCGCTCGGTCAGACTTTCTTCGCCGGGCGCGCGATCGGCCGCCGGGGCCGTGGGCCGTTGCGGCTTGCTCGGCGGCGCGGCGGCGCGCGCAACCGGACCGCTGGTCCCGACGGCGGAGGCGGTTGCGAGCACGACGAGCAGGCGCGACGTGCGCATTTTTTTGAGCCGGTTGACGATCATCGTGTAGCCATCCACTGCATCTACGGACAAGCCGGGCGATCGTATCGGATCGCTGGAGTTATCCAAAATATCCGAGCGTTGACAGACTCGCGGTGCTATAGATGGCGCAGCTTCAAGGAGCAACCATGTCTGACGGCGGACTGTCTCTCATGCTGATCGGCTCGCTGGGCCTGCCCGAGCTCGTCATCATCCTCATCATCGTCGTCGTCGTGTTTGGCGCGACGAAGCTGCCGCAGCTCGGCGATGGCCTCGGTCGGGCAATCAAGAATTTCAAGCGTGCGGTTAACGCGCAGAGCGAAATTGACGTGTCGCCCGGCGCCAAGGACAAGAAGAGCGAGCTGGGCGACGACGCCGAGCCGTCTTCCAAGCCTTCGAAGTAGCGATCCGAGTCAACCGCGCGCGCGCGCGAGGGTTTTCGGCCGGGGTCCTACGGTCGAGGTGTAAGCAACGGGATTGCTTGAGCAATTCACGAACCGGTTAATACGTTGGTTGTATTACACGATTGACCTGTTTTTTTGTTTATGACACCTTAGGACAATGACCACAGCACGCACCATCAAGCGGTACGCCAACAGAAAGCTCTACGATACGCGCGACAGTCGCTACGTGACGCTGGATCACATTGCCGCGATGGTGCGCGCCGGTGACGACGTGCGGGTTGTGGAGAACACGACCCGCGCCGATCTGACGACCGCCACGCTCGCCCAGATCATCTTCGAGGAAGAAAAGAAGGCGCCCCGCCTGTCGGTTGCCGGCCTGCGCAAGATCATCCAGGGCGGCATGCCGGCCGCGGCGCCGTCGTCGGCCGCTCCGGCCGCCGGTACCCCGGTTCCTCCCGTCGCCGGTTCGGCCGGCTCGGGTGGCATCGGCGGCGCCGCCGCCTAGAGCCGGCGCGCCGGCGCAAGACTTCGGGCACGCCGTCGCAAGACGTCAGAAGTCGAAGCCAGCCGACAGCGAGTACGTCTGCTGCGTGCTGCTGCGGTCGACGGCGCCCATGGTCTGGGAGTTGTCACGGCTGCTGCCGGCGAGCGCGAACTCGACCTGGGCGGCCACGAAGACGACCGACAGCTTCAGCTTGAAGCCGCCGAAGAAACGCTGCCGCGTGATGATGTCCTGCTTCGGGAAGGTGAAGTTGGCGTTCAGGTCGTCGCCGCCGCCCGGAGCCTGCGAGGCCGCGCACATGGCGTTCGGCGTCGGTCCACCCGGCGACGCGAACGCGTCGCAGCCCGGCGTGGCGTCGATGACGCCGCTGCGCGCGTTGATGAACAGGATGCTCCAGCCGACGATGGGTTCGATGCGCGCGGTGCCGCCGATGTCGAACGCCTTCGACGCGAGAACGTCGACGCTGTAGACGGTCATGTCGACCTCGGAAGTGCCGAGCAGCTGCGAGGCCGCCCCGCGCACCGCGAATGAGGGCAACCACCAGCCGTGGAAACCTTCCTGCAGCGCCAGCTTCGCGTAGCCCTGCAGCGCGTACATGTGCGATCCGACGATGTTCAATGCGCCGGCGCCGAACTCGAAGGCCGGCAGTGGGAGCCAGAGGCCCTTCCGCACGTAGCCGCCGATGGTGGTCAGGTGCGAATCCGGGCGCATCGCGGCCGGGTTCGTCGGCTCCACGCCGGCAACGCCGTCCCAGTACGCGCGGTCGCCGACCTTCCGGTTCGGGTTGATCGTCGTGATGCCGAGCTCGGCGGAGAACTGGAAGCCCGCATAGCCGAGCGTATCCGCCGGCGTCATCAAGCGCGGCGCGATCGCGAAGCCCAGCTCCGACATCTGGCTGCGAAAGCGTGATTGCCCGTCGACGTCGGGCATCGTTCCCGTCACGCGCCCGCCGGCGTCGCGCTGGACCCAGCTGCACTCGTTCGTGTTCGGATCGGGCGGGCAGAGATTCAGCAGGCGCAGATCGTTCTTGCCCGCGCGCGCGCGCCCCTGCCCGGCCAGCGCGGCAACCCCGACGGCGCACACTAAGAGGGGGAGGCGCCGCGCCCTGGGAAAGGCCATTGCCGTGTACGGTACGGGTTGCCCTCGAAGGGTGTCAAGGAACCACGCTTGGGGAGCGGGTGAAGGCCCCGGCGAGCTCCGGCCGCCGAGTCAATCCTCCTTCGGCGCGGCGGTCGCGGAACTGCTAACGTGTGCCGCCCAAGTCATGGAGTCCGTCGCCCGGCGCGCCACCGTCAAGATCCTGCTGCGGGCCCTCGCGACGCTGACGATCACGGCGCTCGTCGGAACGTCGCGGTTCGCGCCCGGGGTCCAGATGACCGAACGGACGCGCTGGACATTACTGGCGATCTCCGTCGCGGTCAGCCTCTGCTGGGTGCTGATCGAGCTGTTGAAGTTGAACCTCGAGAGACTGGTCGGGTTCCGCTACCTGCACCGCGGGCGGCGATCGCGCTGGGCGTCCATCGGCCTCGTGACCGGGCTCGCGCTGGTGATCGTCGGCTTCGTGACCTTCGGGCTGGCGCACCACCATTCGCGCATCTTCGAGACCGCCGGCGTCGTCGGGATCCTCGCGGGCGGGCTGCTGGCGGTGGTGTCGTTCCTGCTGCGCGTCTTCTCGGTCTTCACGACGGTCTCGACGATGGGCGTCGTGCTGGGCGTCGCGTCGCTGGTGGTGGTGTTCGGCGTGACCAGCGGCTTCGAACGCGAGTTTCAGGACAAGGTGTTGGCGCTGAATGCGCACCTGATCGTCCAGGCGTACGGCGACGCCGACTTCCAGGAGATGGACGACATCCAGCGCCGCCTGGCCGGCATGCCGGGCGTGGTGCGCATGGCGCCGTTCCTGTTCTCGGCGGGTGAGGTGATGATCGGGCGCGTCGGCGCCAACCTGAAAGGGATCGACTTGAAGACCGGCGCCGACGAGCTACGCCGCGCGCTCGTGAAGGGCACCGTCGAGGATCTGGCGAAGCCGGCCAGCTGCGACCTGCCGTCCACGACGCCGCGCAAGACGTCGATCGACGTCGGACGGATCGCGATCGGCGCCGAACTGGCGCACAAGCTGCGCGCCGGGATCGGCGACTGCATCACGATCATGGTGCCGTTCAGCTCGGGCGCGACCGACGCGCCGGTCTCGTACCAGTTCAAGGTCGCCGGAATCTTCCGCATGGGATTCAACGAGTACGACACGCGGCTCGCCTACGTGAGCATCGCCGACGCGCTCCGGCTGGCGAACGTGCGCCGCCTGGTCTCGGGCGTCGAGCTGCGCTTCTCCGACCCGATGGCGGCGCTGACGGCCAGCCAGGACGTGCAGCACCGGCTAGGCAGCCCGCATCACCTGGTCGACTGGAAGGAGCTGAACGGAAACCTGTTCCGCGCGCTGCTGCTGCAGAAGGTCTTCATCGCGCTCATCCTGGTGATCATCGTCGTGGTCGCTGCGTTCAACATCGTCGCGTCGCTGACGATGATCGTGCTGTCGAAGGTGCGCGAGGTCGCGATCCTGAAGTCGATGGGCGCGTCGTCGACGATGGTCGCGCGCATCTTCCTGATCGGCGGAACGACGGTCGGCCTGATCGGCACCAGCCTGGGCATCGGCTACGGCTTGCTCGTCTGCCTGCTGGCGCGCCTCTACGGCTATCCGCTGGATCCGAAGGTGTACCTGATCGGCGAGCTGCCCGTGCAGATCCGGCCGGAGGAGCTGGTGGGTATCGCGCTGGCGACGATCCTGATCTCGTGGCTCGCGACGTTGTATCCGTCGATGCGCGCCAGCCGCCTCGGCGCCGTCGAGGGCCTCCGCTACACCTGAGCGCGGCTACAGCTTGATCTGCTGGGCGTTGTTGCCCGCCTGCTTCGCGCGATCCTTCTGGTCTTTCCGATCTTGCTCGTCGGCGTTGTACTTCGACGGGCACTTGGCCATGATCCCGTCGGGGATGATGGCGACCTGGTTATCGGCGGTCAATGACCCCTGCACGACAACCTCGGCGCCGCTCTTGAACGTGTCGGGGACCAGTCCCTCGTAGGTGGCCATGATGGCCGCGGGCGGGCGGTCGGGCTTGCTTTGGATCTTGAACCGATACTGCAGCGTTCCCTTGACCTGCTCGATGGAACCGTCGGCGACAATGCCGTGGACCTTCAGCTTCTTGCCGCGGAACCCGTCGGCGTTCGCCGTGACCTCGTCGACGAATTTGTAGTACTGGCTGCCGCTGGAGATCGACGCGGTCAGCATCAGGGCGATCGCGCCCCCGATCCCGAGGACGGTCGCCACGATCTTGACGGCTCCCTTGCGAGACGGCGGCGCGGCTCCGGCTTGGTCGCTCATGGACCGAAAGGGTAGCGCCTCTAGGGGCGGATTCAACCTTGGCGCGAGGCGCCCGGGCCCCGGGCGGCGATCTCGCTGAAATAGCGGCAGAAAAGCTCCATGCCGCCACTCGCCTGGCCCCAGTCGAAGTTCTCGTTGATCGCGTGATAACCGTGCTCGGGCAGTGAAAGACCGAGGAACGTGACGGGCGCGTTCAGCGTCTTGCGCATGGTCAGCACCGCCCCGATCGAGCCCCCTTCGCGTACGAACGCGGGCTGCTTGCCGAAGGTCGCGCGCGTCGCAGCGGCCGCGGCGTCGTTCAGGGCGCCGTCCATCGGCGCCAGGTACGGATCCAGCGACGCCTCATGCGTGACCTCTGCGTCGGGCAGGCGCTTCTTCACGAAGCGCTTGATGAGGTTGAAGACCTTCGCTGGTTTCTGGTCGGGCACCAGGCGCGTCGACAGCTTGGCCTCCGCGCGATGGGGCACGATGGTCTTGATGCCGGGGCCCGAATAGCCGCCGACGATCCCGTGCACCTCGAACGTCGGCGCCGCCGTCAGTGCGACCAGGCCGCTCACGTCGTCGCGGATGGGACGCAGCGACTTCAATTCGTGCGCGACTGCGAACTTCTTGCGCGAGAACCGCGCCCGCGCGAACGCCTTCTTCTCCGCCGCCGACAGCTTGCGAACGTCGTCGTAGAAGCCGGGGATCTTCACCTTGCCCGTGCGCGCGTCGTAGCATTCGGCGATCAGCGCGGACAGCTCGCCGATCGGGTTGCGCGCGAGGCCGCCGGTCGTGCCGGAGTGGACGTCCTTGGCGCCGGTCTCGAGCCCGATCGTGAACCCCATCAGGCCCCGCAGGCCGTACGAGATCGACGGCTGGCCGGCCGCGATCCAGATCGTGTCGGACACCACCACCGAGTCGGTCAGCAGCGGCGGGCGGCCCGCGGACGCGTCACCTGCCACCGCGGCGGCCAGGCCGGCCCCGAAATGGGGGCTGCCGATCTCCTCTTCCAGCTCCCAGATGAACTGGATGTTGGCGCGCACGCCGCTCTCGATCGCCAGCCGCGCGCCGTAGAGCGCGGCCAGCGCCGGCCCCTTGTCGTCGGTCGCGCCGCGCGCGAACCAGCGCGTCGCCGCCCCGCCGACGCTGCGTGTGTCGCGCGTGAGCTTGAACGGCGGCGTGTGCCAGCCCTCGCCGTCGGCGGGCTGCACATCGAGGTGGTTGTACACGGTCACGGTCGGGAACGCGGCGTCCTGGAAGAAGCGGCCGATCACCATCGGGTAGCCGCCGGTGTCGATCGTGTCGACGCGGGCACCCGCCTCGCGCAGCAGGTCGGCGCCCATCTTCGCGCACGCGGCCACCTCGGCGCGCCGGCCTGGATCCATGCTGACGCTCGGGATCCCGCAGAGCGCCGTCAGCCGCTCCTCGAACGCGGGCGCCAGGTCGGCGATCCGTTGCTTTATGCGTGCGCCGTCGATCATCCGCCGATTTGTACCATCGCCTTGCGTGGTCCGCCGAGCCCGATGAGCTGGAAGGTGTGGCCGGGCCGCTTGCCCGCGAGCGCGCCGCGGATCGCGCGCACGACCGCGTCGGCGCCCCCGGCGTGCAGCGGACCGCGCAGGTCGACCGCGTCGTCGTACGCGAGGCAGGCGTGCAGCGCGCCCGACGTCGACAGTCGCAACCGGTTGCAGGTCGTGCAGAAGTGCTCGGTCATCGGCGAGATGATCCCGAAGCGGCGCGCGCCGGCCGCAACGCCGCGGTCGCTGTCGTCCAGGCGGAAGTAGCGCGCCGGCCCGGCGCCGCGCGCCCGATCCGGTTCGTCGGCGACGACGCGCGCCCCCGGCCATCCGGCCGCGATCCGGTCGCGGATCTCGGCAGCCGCCACGTGCGCGCCCGGCTGGTACGCCCGCCCGTCCGCCATCGGCATCTCCTCGATGAAGCGGGGGAGAAGATCGCGTTCCCACGCCCAGGCGCAGATCCGATCGAGCTCGTCGTCATTGCCGCCGCGCATCGCGACCGTGTTCAACTTGATCGACGCGAAGCCCGCGGCGCGCGCGGCGTCGATGCCGGCGAGCACGCGCGCCAGGTCGCCCCGGCGCGTGATGCGACGGAAGCGCTCCGGGTCCAGCGAGTCGACGCTGATGTTGAGGCGGTCGACGCCCGCGGCGCGCAGGGGCGCCGCCAGCTCGGGCAGCAGGTGGCCGTTGGTCGACAGTGCGATGTCCTCGATGCCTGGAATCGCGCGCAGCAGGCGCACGAGCACGACCAGATCGCGGCGCACGGTCGGCTCGCCGCCGGTGAGGCGCACGCGGCGCACGCCCAGCGACGCGAACACGCGCACCAGCGCCGCGATCTCCTCGAACGACAGCACGTCGACGCGTTCGACATGCGTGACGCCGTCGCCGGGGATGCAGTAGACGCAGCCGTAGTTGCAGCGGTCGGTGACCGACACCCGCAGGTAGTCGATCACCCGCGCCTGAGGATCCACCAGACGGTCGGGCTCGACGCCGACGGCGGCTTCAGCGCTCATGATGATGACCGTGAGGGTGGTGGGCGCTGTCGCGGCGCAGCTGGCCGACCGCGTGCGCCAGCTCGGGCGCGATCAGCCGGCGGACCGCCAGCTCGACCGCCGCCGGCGATCCCGGCAGCAGGAAGACCAGCGCACGGCCGACGACGCCGGCATCCGCACGCGACAGCATCGCCGCCGGGCCGATCTCCTGAAACGACAGCATCCGGAACAGCTCGCCGAAGCCGGGCAAGCGGCGTTCGAACACCGCGCCCACCGCGTCCGGCGTGCGATCGCGTGGTCCGATCCCCGTTCCGCCCGTCACGATGACCGCTTCGCTTTCGCCCGCCAGCCGCACGACCGCGTCGCGCAGCGCCGCCGGCTCCTCGGCGAGCAAGACCTCCGCCGCGACGGTGAACCCCGCCTCCTCGATCAGCCGGCGCAGCAGCTGCCCGCCCTCGTTGGTGTCGGGCGTGCGGCTGTCAGACGCGGTCACCAGCGCCACCCGCAACGACGCGGCGGTCGGCGACAGGCCCTTGTGGTGGGCAACGGACGCGGGCGAGGTCATGGCGGTGCGGCGCTCGTGCTCAGAGGACCAGCAGCCCGGCGACGAGTCCAGTCACGCCAGCACCGGCCAGGGCGAGCGATGCCCGCCCCCAGCCGCGTGCCGCCAGGCGGCCTGCGCACCACGCGAACGCGAAGCCCGTCAGCGCGGGCGGCAGCATCAGTGTCACGTAGCCGACGCCGCTGAGGATCATCCAGCGCGGCGCGTGCGAGAGGTTCCACAGCTTCAGCACGCTGGCCAGGCCGAGCAGCCACCCGAACAGAAACGTGCCGGCGACAAACGCGGAGAACCACCCCTGCCAGGGCTCTCGTGTCGTTGGTCGTATCGCCACGCGGGCGAGCACGTGCAGAGCATGGCGCTTGGGCCGCGTTGACGCAAGCGTGCCTGCGTGGCACAAACGAGAGATGTCGATGCTCGCCTCGGTGAAAGACGCGGTGCTCGGGCGCGCGATGCGGATGATGAGCGATCCCCGGGTGTCGCGCGTCATGGGCGATCCCCGCGTCATGAACGCCGCGATGAAGGCGGTGGGCCTGGGCGGCGCCATCAAGACCGAGCTCGACCGCGCCAGCCGGTTCGCCGCCGGATTGTTCGGCCTCGCGACGCAGGAGGAGGTGTCGGCGCTGCGTTCGACGGTGCAGACCCTCGAGGACAACCTGTCCGCTCGGCCGCCCCAGGCCGGCGGCCCAGGCGCCTAACCCGGCGCAGCGCGGGCGGGTCCTAGCCCACGGGTTTGCTTGATGCCGACTTCCACTGTGACCGCCCCAGGGCTCGTTCTGGTTCGCATGGCAGAGGCCGACGACACCCCTGACGAAGAGCTGGTCAAGCGGGCCCAGGTCGGCGACCGGGCGGCGCTCGACCGGCTGGTGCGGCGGCACCAGCGGGCGCTGTTCGCGCTCTGTTTGCGCTACGTGCGCGATGCGGACGAGGCAGCTGATCTGGTGCAGCGGTCGTTCGTGCGGGCGATGGGCAAGCTGGCCGAGCTGCGCGACGCGGGCGTGTTCCGCTCGTGGATCCTGCGCATCGGCGCGCACCTGGCGCTGAATCACATTCGCGATCATGCGCGCTTCGTGGCCGACGACGGCGACATCGAGGCCGGCCTCAGCGACGAACGCGCGCTGTCGGCTTCGGATCGCCTCGAGGCCGCCGAGGCGTCGTCCGCGCTGCGCGCCGCCGTGCACGAGCTGCCGACCAAGCAGCGGATGACGCTGGAGCTGCGCATCTACGAGGATCTGCCCTTCCGCGACATCGGCGCGGCGCTGGGGATCAGCGAAGGCGCCGCGAAGGTCAACTTCCACTACGCCGTCCGCAAGCTGCGCACCGCGTTCTCGCCCGCGGACGGCGCCGGGGCCCATCGGGGGAAGCTCAAATGACGGCCGACGAAAAGCTGGCGCCGATCTGCCGGCAGATGTGGGAGCGCGCGGTGGAAGGGCGCGACGTCAGCGACGATCCGACGCTGGTCGCCCACGTCGGGTCGTGCGTGACGTGTTTCCGGACGTTCGCCGAGATGCGAGACGTTCCTCGGCTCGCGGCGGCGCTGCGCGAGGGTGCGCCGGCGGCCGACGTGTCCGATCGCTTCTGGGACGATCTGGCGGCGCAGACGACCGCTGCGGCGGCGGCAGAGTTGCGGCGGCCGGTCCGGCGGCGGGCAGCGCGGGTGGCCAGCTTCGTGGCGGTCGCGGCGGCGGCAGCGGCGGCGTTGGTGCTGGTCTCGGGCCGCGCGCCGATCGGGCCGCGCGGTTTTTCACCGCGGACGGTCGCGACGGCGACGGCGGGCCCGGAGGACGAGGTGGCGTCCGACGATGCGGTGGACGTCGCGGATCTGGACGAGTCGGCGCTGCGCCGGCTGCTGGATCGGTTGCGCGCGCGCGCGCCGGGGAAGGTCGCCGCGCTCGCGGCGGTGGGTGACGCGCGGGATGCGTCGGACCTCGCGTCCGACGACGAGGGTCAGATGAACGAAGAGCTGGCCGAGCTTGACGGGCCGGCGCTGCTGCGCATCGAACGCTCGCTCGCGGGGCCGGCGCTGTGAGGAGATTGGCCGCGGGCCTTCTGGTCGCGGCGGCGATGACCGCTTGCGGGGCGGGCGCGGCGTCCGCGGACACGCCGCGGCGGCCGACCGCGGCGGCGACGCCCGCTGGCCGCGACAAGCGCTCGCCGGAGCAGCTGCGCAAGGAGGTGCTGGAACGGATGCGGGCGCTGCGCGCCTGGCGGATCGTCGAGGAGCTGAAGCTGGACGAGAGTACGTCGGCCCGGCTGTTTCCGATCCTCGCCCGGTACGACGAACAGGAGCTGACGCTTGCCGCCGAGCGCCGAGACATCGCGATGGAGCTGCGCGCGCTGCTCGCGGTGCCGCGGCCCGACGATGCGAAGCTGACGGCGGCGATCAACCGCATGCTCGCCAACCGCGCCAAGAAGCACGCGCTGCGCGACGAACGTATCAACGAGCTGCGGAAGGTGCTGACGCCCGTGCAGCAGGCGACGCTGGTGCTGCTGCTCCCTCAGCTGGAGCGCGAGTTCGCGCAATTCATCCGCGACGTCGCGGGCCAGCGCGACGACGGTCAGTAGACCGGCCGGCTGGACCGGCGCTCGTCAGAACGTGTAGCCGACGGCGCCGCCCAGGAAGAAGGCGTCCGTGAAACCGCCTTCGAGCCGGGCCTCCCAGCCGCGCACCTGGGGCAGCCGGAAATTGACGCCGACGACGACGTTGATGATCGGCAGCACGGGCGGCTTGTTCGAGTCGACGAACTGGTGCGGCTGCTGCGGCGTGTCCGGGGTCGTGGTCCGGGGCATCGGCGGTAGCGGCAGCGTGCTGGAGCCATTCGGAGTCACGGTGATCGGATGGCACTGGTTGATGTCGCCGGCGTTCATTTCGGTACATCCCGGGCTGCCGTCACTGATGCGCAGGATGTCGCCGCGCACCCAGGCGAGGCCGATGCCGGCGCCGTAGTGGATGCCGAACCACTCGTTGAAATTCGTGTGCCAGACGAAGGAGAGATCGGCGCCCAGCATCGAGAGGTTGTCGAACACGACGTAATCGGTGTCGACCTCGGCCGGGTGTCCAGCGCCCTTACCCAGCCAGTTCCCCGGCGGCGGCGACATGTTCTGGTAGCTGAATGACAGGACCAGATCGAAGTTCGCCTTGCGCCGGAAGAACTCGATGCCGGTGCCCCACGACGAAAGCGGCACGTTCTTCTTCGTGAACACGTTCAGCAGCCAGCCGGGCACGGAGACCCATCGCAGCCGGGCGGCGACGCCGTACGAAAGATCGGCGATGCGCTGGTGCGGGGCGTCCTCGGCGAGCTCGCCCGGCGGCACGACCGGGCCCGCTGGCCCCGGCACAGGCGGTCCGCTCTCGGCCGGCGCCGGCATTCCGCCGGGCGGCGCGCTCTCGGCGGGCGCGGGCATCCCGCCAGCCGGCGGTTCGTTCTGCGCGCGCGCGACCGAGGCAAAGCCCGACAGCACGAGCAGGGCGGCACACAGCGGGCGGGTCATGGACGTCTCCGTTTTTTGGGGGGGGTCGCGAGCGCGCGCGATTATACACACGACGGTCGAGCTTCCGTCGGTGCCGCTCAAGTGGCAACGGGCGGGCTCCGATGTACTGCTGTGCGGCAATTCGCCGCGCACCCGGGAAAACATTTTGAAAACCGCGATCTGCAGAACCCGCGGAATGTGATCGCGTGTCGTCGACGACGAACAAGGTGCCCAGCACGCCGCGTTCGTTGCGCCCGGGCGATCACTTCGGCCGCTATCAGCTGCTGGACCGTGTCGGCACCGGCGGGATGGCGGAGGTCTTTCGCGCGATCGCCCAGGGCGTACAGGGGTTCGAGCGCGAGTTCGTCATCAAGCGGATCCGCCCCGACAAATCCGACTCGCCGAACTTCGTCCAAATGTTCTGCGAGGAGGCGCGGATCTCGGCGCTCCTGAATCACCCGAACATCGCGCAGGTCTACGACTTCGGTCAGGCCGACGGTGCGTACTTCCTGGTGATGGAGCATCTCGTCGGCGCCGATCTGTCGAACGTGATGCGCACGCTGCGCGCGCGGGACGACGCGATGCCGCCGTCGGTCGCGGTGTACGTGGCACGCGAGGTTGCGCGCGCCCTTCACTACGCGCACACGCTGGTGCTGCCCGACGGAACACCCGGCGGTGTCGTGCATCGCGACGTGACGCCTTCCAACATCATGCTGCTGAAGGCGGGCGGCGTGAAGATCCTCGACTTCGGCATCGCGAAGGCGGCGGCGGCCGCGCGGCCCTCCGACGGTGGCCGGCCGCGCCTGGCCGGGAAGCTCTCTTACCTGTCGCCGGAGCTGGTGCGCGGCCTGGCGGTCGATCACCGCTCCGACATCTTCTCGCTCGGAATCGTGCTCTGGGAGATGATCGCGGGGCAGCGTCTGTTCACGGGCACGACCGACGGTGAGACGCTGCAGAACGTGCTGATGCGCCCGATCGCCGAGCCCTCGCGGCGTCGCGACGGGGTCCCGGCCGTGCTGGACGCCATGGTCGCACGCGCGCTGGAACGTGAGCCCGCGAGCCGTTACGAAAGTGCCGAGGAATTTGCGAACGAGCTGGATCGTTTCCTGGTCGAGATGCCGGTGGCCGATCAGGCGATCCCGAATCTGCTCGCGGAGCTCGCCAGCGTTCCACCGTCGAAGCCGGCGGATGCGATCGGCGACGCCGGCGCCACGTTCACAGCGACCGGCAGCCCCACCGAAATGAGGTCGCGGCCCGGGACGGGTGCGAACCGCATCTATCGCACCATCCCGCCGCCAAAGCCCCGGCGCGTTCCGCTGCCGACGCTGGTCGGGATCTTCTTCATGGTGGTCGCCGTCGTGGTGACCGTGGGCCGGGTCGTGATCCGGCACCAGATCGTGGGAAGTCAGTCGAGCTCGGCCAAGTCCGTCTCGACGAGCAAGTAGAGCGATCTCAGGAACGTCAGCAGCTCCTCGCGATCGCCGAACTGGTTCATCCAGTCGCGCAGCGTGCGATCGCCGTCCAGGAGGTTGAGCACCTCGCGCGGCGTCGGGCCGATGCGGAACGCCTCCGGCTCCACGCGGCCCCGCCGCGTGGCCACCGGTCGATAGTCGAGCAGCGGATCGAAGCGCTGGGTGAGTAGCTCGTAAGGCAGGTTGACGACGCTGCCGCCCAGGATCTCGAACGTGTCGAGGCCTAGCGGGAAGTTCTCCTGGCGGTTGGTGACCCCGCGGTAATAGGCGAACGTCCCCTCGGTCCACGCGAACACGTCGATGACGCGGTCGCGGACCTGCTCGGACAGCAGTCGGAACACGTCCAGCGGACGCAACAACCCGAGCGCCACCAGCGTGTCGCCCAGCTTGCCGTTGTAGTGGGGCAGCATGCTGAGCGCCAGCTCCAGGTCGGCTTGCCCGAGCACGTGCTTGCCGACCAGGTACTCGCCGAAGCGCTCGTTGGCGTTGCTCGAGCTGACCGACTCGGGCGAACCGCCCACCAGGAAGATCTCCTTCACGGTCCCGCCGAGCTCGAAGTGCAGGAGTCCCGTCTCGCCCGCCAGAGCCAGATCGCAGAACAGGCGCATGGGCGTGATGACGCTGACGTCGCCCGCGCTGTCGGGGGGGCGCTTCGGCGCCGCCGAGACGAACCTCCCGACGTCGCTGTGCGTGGCGGGTCGCGCGCCCAGGCGCCGCCGGGGCGGCACCGCCTTGCCCGTGTCGCCGGGCCGCGATACCGGCGTGAAGCCGGGCGCAGACGAGCGGTCGCTGACCTCGTCGTCGGGCCAGCTGCCCTGGCTGGGCGCGTCGGCCGTCTCGGCGGTGGGCATGTCGGAGACGACATCGGCCTCCAGCGTCGGCGTCTGCGGAAACGATTGGGGCGCGCCCGCGCGGGCCGCCGGAGGGGGCGCGGGCTGAACGTCCGCGCTCGCGCCCGCCGCCGCCGCGCCCGCCTCCGCCTCCGCCTTGTCCCCGGCTTTCGCCGTCCCCATGCGGCGCGCCTCCTGAAGCAAGCGCGCGGCCGCGTCGGGGCTGGTGTCGAACAGTGTTCCGGTGAACGCGCGCAGATCGCTCGGTCCGACGCGCTGGCCGACCGAGAACAGGTAGTCCGACAGTTCGTCGCGCAGCTCCGCCGCGGTCGCGAAGCGCTCGCGCGGGTCCTTCCGCAGCGTCCGCCGGACGATGCGGTCCAGCGCCTTGGGCAGGTCGGCGCCGTACTTGTCGAGGCGATCCAGCTTCACGTCCCGCACCTTCAGAAGCACGTCGAGATCGGCGGGTGCGGAGAACAGCCGGCGGCCCGTCAGAAGCTCGGCCAGCACGACGCCGATCGCGAACAGATCGCTGCGCGCGTCGATCGGCCGCCCCACGACCTGCTCGGGCGACATGTAGCCGTACTTCCCTTTCAGCGTGCCGGCCTGCGTCTTCGATTCCCGGCGCTGCGCGTGCGCGATGCCGAAGTCGCCCAGCTTCACGTCGCCGCGCTTCGAGATGAAGATGTTCGACGGCGAGATGTCTCGATGCACGATCTGCATCGACTTGCCTTCCATGTCGCGCGCGTTGTGCGCGTAGTCGAGCGCCTCCAGCACCTCGCTGACGATGAACACGGCGAGCGGACGCGGGATGTGGACGCGCTTCTGGGCGGCGACGCGCAGCAGGCCCAGCCCGTCGAAGCCGTCGATGTACTCGAGCGCGGTGAAGTACTGGCCGCGCACCGCGCCGAAGTCCAGCACCTGAACGATCTTCGGGTGGGTCAGCTGCGCGGTCAGCTTCGCTTCGTCGATGAACATCGAGACGAAGTTCGGGTCCGCCGCCAGGTGCGGCAGGATCCGTTTGACGACCAGGATCTTCTCGAAGCCGTGCGACGAGGTGATCTTTGCGCGAAACACCTCGGCCATGCCGCCCACGGCCAGTCGTTCGAGAAGCGTGTAGCGGCCAAAGGCCGAGGGCGCCTGCGGCTGCCCCTCCGTCGCCATGATTTGTTTGCTCGGGACTATACGATACTCATCGGCGCGCCCGGAGCTGGCTGCAGTCTCGCTATCGCCGTTTGCCCAGCGCCTTGCGGAGCTGCAGGGGCTCGGCCGTCTCGCCCGCGAGCTCGAGGGTCCGGTACGCCGCCCGGCGCGCGCGCGCCTGGCTCTCCTCGATCGCCACCGCTGCGACGAGGATCTGCTTTCCTTGTTCGTAGTACCGCCGCTCCTGCGTCATGATCTCGACGCCCAGCAAGCGCGCGCTGTCGCTGTCACCTTTGCGTTCACAGAATCCGGCCAGCGCGCCCAGACGC
>Ga0307280_10000085_pt1 | contig 16641 bp, 25 predicted proteins | sample ER_DNA_119_FD_194479 | JGI IMG/M metagenome (GOLD analysis project Ga0307280, IMG submission 194479) | Bulk soil microbial communities from the East River watershed near Crested Butte, Colorado, United States - ER_DNA_119 | ecosystem: Environmental > Terrestrial > Soil > Floodplain | place...
CACAGCACGCGTTTAGAGCCCTTGTGCCAGATCTCCCAGAACTTGGCGCGCTCGCGGTTGTCGGCGCCGCCGACCTCGGCGGCCTCCTTGTCGACCTTGTACTCGGCCTCCTGATAGGCGTCGCCACTGTGCTTCCTGAACCGCTTGCGCGCCTCGCCGCGCGTCATGTAGCTGGCCGCGGCGACCCAGCTCACCTCGCGCCAGTTTCGCGAGATGCTGTGCAGGAAGTCGCGGCGATCCTTGAAGTCGATGCAGACCTTCTCATGGTCATAGACGCCGCTGTCCTTGCCGCTCTCGTAGCGGCACCACGCCACGCCGCGGCTGTTCATCGAGACGTCGTCGCGCACCAGCAGCATCAGGTCGTTGATGCGCGTCAGGTCGAACGCGACCACAACGCAACGCTCCATCACCTCGGAAGCAGCCTGATAGACCGGCCTGCGGTCCTTGAACTTGGGCGTCACCACCGGCACCGGTGGCTTGGCGTATATGCTGGGTTTCAGAACTTCACAATTGGCCCAGAACATCTGAAATTCTTTGTCGCGCGCCATGTTGGAGAGGCGCTTCAGGCTGGCGTATTGCTGGTCGATCTTGTCGCAGTGGTTATTCCAGTCCTCGAACGCGTCCTCGCTTTCGAGCAGCAGGTTGAGCCACGCCTTGGCCTTCTTCGGCTGCATCGCCGGGTTGTAGTCTTGGTCCTCGAAGCGGACGTCTTCGTCGACCGGCTTGACGGGTTCATCGACCATCGCGTTTCTCCATGCGATCGAGCCGCCAAGTCCAGTATCTCATGACGTGATCGTTATGCTGCGGGTCCGATGGCGGCGGCAGCAGCCAAGTCCAGTATCTCATGACGTGATCGTTATGCTGCGGGTCCGATGGCGGCGGCAGCGGCGCGAGATCCCACTGCGGGCTCGGCACCTCCACAGGCGCTGTCGGCACTGGCAGCGTGTCGTCAGGCCCGTACCAATGCCCGCTGAACATCGGGTCGCGGTTGGCTAACCCGCCGATCGACACTTCCAGCGGCCTGTGGTGCTGCCGGTTGATCCTCATTGCGTGCCCCGATACTTGGTGATGAACCGCTCGGCCTGCGCCTTCATGTTACGCAGGCGCGCCAGCCGCTGCTGCTCGCGTTCCGCCCTGACGTCGTCGAGCCACTGCTGCTCGGTGCGGCGGTTGTCCATGTGCAGCTGCGCCAGATCGACGTGGTGATCGTATTCATTGGGATCGAACTTGACGCCGCACTTGGTGCGCAGCTGCACCAGCGCATTGTGGATGGCGTGCTGGTTGACCAGCCCTGACGGCGAGCCGATCTTGCGCGTGCGGTGCAGCTCCTCCATGTGAAACTCCAGTATGCTGACAGCCTTGCGCATCGCCTCCAGCATGCGGCGCTCGGCCTCCAGCCGCTCGTCCTTGAGCTTGCCGGTCTTGCGCTTTGCGGTTTTGCGGTTGCCGACCGCGGCTTTGTAGTGCGCCAGCTCCTTGGCGTGCAGCGGCATGTTGGCATTGATCGCCGCCATCTTGATCCCGTCAACGCGCGCCATCGTCTCGGCGTAGCCCGGCGTGTCACTGACGCCGTACTTCATCGAGAAGCCGCCGGAGCCAAACCTCGTCCCGTAGTTCATGCGTCTGCTCATCTGGATGCCTTCCATTTGTGCGTGGTTGATCATAGGCGAATGCCCCTGCGCGGCTCGGCAGGCGCCGGGATGTGCCATCCCGTGAGCACAGGTTCCTTCGGCACGACCCGCGGCGCGGGCTTGTAGCTCGTAGCTAGGTATCGAAAAGCGTCAGCTGGGTCTGAGGTCCAATCGTGCAGCGGCGTGAGCTTGAAGCACTTGGCGTCGTCGTCCCACTCGCGGTGATACTGCTCAAGCGCACTGATCCCGCCGTCTTCACATCGCGGATGAAAGACGCACAGCGGCAGCATGCGTCGGACGGCGTTGATGCCATCCGCCACAGTAGACAGGGGTATGAGCATGGGTCGAAGTCCAAGGCCGGACATGGTCTCGACGCGCGTGCGCCCGGTGCCAAGCTCCCGGACCTTGGCGTCATGGGGAACGTAATCAGTACCATGTGCCCACCCGTACTGTTCGTGCCTGCGGTTGATCTCGTCGCGGAAGTGTTCGAGGCCCTGACCCGAGGCGGCGTAGAAGTCGAGCAACACTATCTGCGAGCCCTGTGCCTGCCAGAACCATATCGCCGTGTCGTCAGATATGCCCAGATCCCAAGCACGATGCACAGGTCGATCAGGTAACGCGTCACACGGCAGTATTCGCCCCTCGGCTCGCACGTTGGCCATCTCCAGCGCGTAGAAGGCGCCCAAGACCATCGCATTAAAACTGACCTCGTACTCTTGCTCGTAGGCAGCTCTGCCTGCGTCTTCGCCGTACAGCGCATTGTACTCCTCGCGCGCGTCACGCTGTTGCTCTGCCGTCAGTGCGCCGGTGCTCGACACCGGCAGCAGCTCGCTGAACCAGCCCGCGCGCTGCACGGCGTAGTCGTACATGCTCTTGGCGTGGTTGCGTCCGCGCGGTGTCGTAATGAATAATGCGAAGCCGTCGTTCTCTTCGATCATCGGACGCATGTACGCCCACGCCGATGGGTTGCTTAGGGCGTACTCGGAGAATACGACCCCTGCCGCCGAAGAACCGACTGTACGGCTGTACTGGTCTGAACCAATACATTGCCATGTAGACTGATTAATCAGCCGGATAAACATCTCGCTTTCATTGGTGCTTTCACGCAGCTCAGGCGGAAAGGCCTCGTCAATGCGGCGCCGTCCCGTATGCGGATTAACAGAAGTCCATATGGCCTTGCGTGCCTGCGCGTACTCGGGCAGGCAGTGCCAGTAGTTACCGACTTTCCGAAACGCTGCCACCGCGGTGTGATGCAGCGCGATCTCGTCCTTGCCAGCACGGCGATGCCAGACAGCGATCGCACGCTTGCCGCCGTCGTGCAGATAATTCCACAGCGCCATCTGGTGAGGTCTTGGCGACCAGCCGACGCTCGGGATCTGCACGCGCATGTTCATCGCAGCACCATAAACATCACGACGACGCCGATCGCCAGCCCGAGCATCGCACCGCCCCAGAATTCGACATCAAAGCGCATCGGTGTCCAGTCGCGGATGCTCATAGCTTTTTCTTCCGCAGCTCCAGCGCGATGTCGCGCAACACAATCTCCACTTTGCCCTCGATCTTGTTTTCGGTCGGCTGGTTCGGCTTGCCCCAGCCGCGGTCGAGCATGCCGAAGGCTGCGGACACGCGTGCCTGTTCGCTCTCGCCTTTCTGAATGACGTGCGCGATCGCCTGCAGCGACATGTCGGTGTAGCTCCGCGCGAGCGATTTAAGCTCTGTTGGCGTTTTCTTTTTTGGCGAGGGATCAGGCACTTACTTTAGGGGTGGACCCCTCCTCCAGTTTGCGCAGACGTGCTTGAATTTGCTCGATTTTCTGCTCGACTAAATACTCAGCTTCACTGAGTTGAGCCTCTAACTTGGCTATCATTTCGTGTAATTCAGTTTGCGACTGTGCAATTGCCTGCTTTCTCGCGGCATCAATCAGCGGCTCGATCTTGCCTTGGCTCACGGGCATCCCCCAAACGCGAAAAAGGCGCGCAGGCGCCGGACTTACCGGAACATGCGCGCCTCTAGGGATGGCGTCAAGTTGCTAGGGGAACCTACCAGTGCTTGTGAGGGTCCGCCTTCCATGGCGGCACGATCAGCTGCACGCCCAGATCCCGCACCGCCCGCAGCAGCATGGCGGTGGCGACGGGGATGGTCGCCGTGCCCCGCCGGTAGCGCGCCGCGGTGGTGGTGGAGATCCCGAGGTAGCGGGCGCAGCCTGCCATGGACAGGTTGAGATCCGCGAGGATCTCATTGAACTGTGCCGAGGACATGGTGCGTTCGAGCTGCCAGAGGTGCTTGGTCATTGCACCTGCTCCAGCTCGTTGTTGAGGTCGGCGATCGCGGACAGGACGGAGGGACCAGCGCCGTAGATGCGGACGCGACCGTCCTCCTCGTCAACGTCATCAACGAGGTGAGCCGTGTACCAGCCAGTCAGCGGCTGGTCGATAACCACGCGACTGTCGTCGGCGGGGAAGTAGATCGTGCGGGGATAGGCGGACATTTGAGGCTCCGGTTTGTGTGAGAATGAGTAGGCCGGAGGAGGCTTACGCCTCCTCCCTCGCGAGTATTTTCTCGGAGTTCTTGAGCTGTTTGGCGGCACCCTTCCGAGCGGCGGCCTCGGTCTTGTAGCTGCCCCAGAACACGCGGCGCTTGAAGGGAAAGGTGAAGCAGCCGTGCAGCTCCCACGGGCGCAGTGCGCCGGTCTTGGGGGCGAAGGTGACCTCGACGGTCAGGGTCTTCCATGCGGGGACCACTTGGTCGGGGGCGAGGCGGAAGGTCATTTGCTTGCTCCGGTTTGTGTAGGAGCACACCCTACGATCAAATTGACCGGGGTGTCAATCTGCTATATTTGGAATAATTTTCTCTTTGTACGCGTTGACGTACACGTCAGGCTGGTGCATACCAATAGCACTGAAGCTATCCACACAAACGGAGTTACCCGATGTCCTCTATCCACACCCTGATCGACCTCTTCGCCGCCGCCCCGACCCTCGCCAACGCCAAGAAGGTCGTCGCCAAGGTCACCCACCACCCCATGGCCGCTTGCCTCGTCCTCGCCGACGGCGCCGCCCAGATTGAGAAGGCGAAGGCGCTCGTCGCCTCCGTCACCCCGCTCGCCGCGGCCACCACCTGCAAGATCGCCGAAGCCGCCGACCGCCTGAAGGGAGGCTGAACCATGAAGCTGTACCTCGTCACCATCGCCGACCGCCACCCCGCCGCTGGCGAAGTCTCCTCCACCATCGAGGTGGAGGCCGCCAACAAGAAGGAGGCGATCGCCAAGGCCCGCAGCCTGACCCCGTGGCGCAGCCGCTACGACAGCCCGGTCACCTACCGCGCCACCGAGATCTAACGCACAGGCGGGCCGCTCTGGCCCGCCTGACCACCATCCCCACACAACGGAGCCACCCCAATGTCCGACACCGCCAAGTTCCAGACCGCCGCCGCCGCCCTCGCCTTCCTGACCGGCGGCAATGCCACCGTCACGCTGGTCTCCAAGGCCACCGGCACCCGCTTCACCTACAAGGTCCGCGCCAATGACGAGGGTGACGTGTTCTTCGTCTCGCTGCTGGGCGGACCCGACAACGAGGCCGACTACCGCTACCTCGGTCGCGTCGACCAGCATGGTCGCTTCTGGGCCGGTCGTCGCACGCCCAAACCCGGCGACGTCGGCAAGGACGCGCCCTCCTCCAAGGCCTTCGACTGGGCGTGGTCCTACCTCAAGCAGGACGTGCTACCCTCCAAGCTGGAGATCTGGCACGAAGGCCGCTGCGCCCGCTGCAACAGGAAGCTGACCGTGCCGTCCTCGATCGAGAGCGGCTTCGGCCCGGAGTGCGCGGGCAAGGTTGGGTTTAGCGCGGAGTGGGCGGGCTTCTAAACCCACCCCTTAGACCGAAGCCCCCGGCGCGAGCCGGGGGCTTTTGTCATTCGTCCCAATCCACGACGTAAAAGTTTCGCTCCTTGTTGGGGCACTCCTCCGCCAGCATCACCGCGCCCCGACGTGCGGAGGCGTCACTGGTGCCGTAGACTTCAACCTCATGCCCACACCGCTCACACTTCACCGTCAAGCCGTCGACCATGTTGCCATAGTCGCCTTCCAGCTCCGTCTCATCGACCTCTGTCTCAACTCGCATGCCTTCCTCCTGTTTTCGAGGGCGTCAGCCCGATTACCCGTCCTTACCTGTACGGGTAAGCTAAATTTTCCAACATTTTCATACACTTTACTGCACTTACCCGTCTTACCCCTCACACACATTAGGTAAATAGGAAATTAACATTATAGCGTTCCCTATATGTGCTTCCTATTTTGGAGATCATTGCAAAACGCGTTCTTACCCGTAAGCCGGGGTAAATTAGGTACGCCTATACCCTTTTGTGGTTTTTCCGTCCCGTTCAAACACGCCGTGCCTCCATCCGAGTCGCCGCATAATGCTCGCAACCGTTTTTGCGTGGCCGTTATTCAGCTGCCCGGCGGGAATGCCGAGCACCCTGTCGAAGAGGTCTGCCGAGGCCACGCGCTGCTCAGTTCCGACAACATGGATGACGTCCAGCCCGCGGTTCCCCCACCCGCCGGTCGGGTCGTTGTCCGGTACGACGGACAGAGCCGCCAGCTTGGCCTCCCACGGATGCTCGACCCGCTTGCTCTCCTGCACCGCCCCTGCAGCGGCCCACAGCCCCTCTGGAAGCGTTAAATACTCCCCGTGGCTCTGGTAGTGCGCCGCCTCGCCCCACAGCTGCAGGCGAGCTGCCCTGAGCTTCTGCAGGTCAATCATCGACAGCACCTCCAGCGGCCAGAACCGCCGGTTGCCGGTCATCGACAGCAGGTACCGATCGTCGTTGGTGGTCGCCACCTCGATCGAGTGCCGCGGCTGTTTCTTGAGGTAGTGCCCATAGGCGGGCCGGGCCATGTCGACCTGCCGGGAGGCGAACGCCTTGACCGTCTCGATCTCGGTCTTGCGCATACCGGCCAGCTCGGCGTTCTCATGTATCCAGATCCCGGCCAGCTGCTCCTGCACTTCGCGCCCGGCGGACCCGAGGATGCTCTGGTCGGAGAAGTTGCCCTCCCCCGCCAGCAGCGCCCACGCCGATGACTTGTTCCAGCCTTCGGGGCTTTCCATCACCAGCACCGTGTCGAACTTGCAGCCGGGCTGCCGCGCGCGCGCCACCGCCGCGATCATGGTCTTGCGCACCATCAGCCGGTTCAGGTCGGTGTCCGCCGCATTGAAGTGGTCGACCGCCATGCGATCGAGCCGCGGCTTGCCGTCCCAGTTCGCCTCGGCATCGGCCAGCATGTCGACCACCGGGTCGAAGCTGTTTTCGTGGCACAGAATGTTGACGGCGTCCCGGACGTGTTTCTCGGTGAAGTCGAGCCCCCACGTATCCGACAGGCACATCCGCAAGGCCCCGATGCCGCTGTCCGTCACCAGCCCGAAGAACGGCAACTTGGGCGCATCCGGCGGCGCGGCGCTGTCGCGCCCGATGTACAGCTCGTTGTGGAACGTGTCCTCCGAGCACTGGATGCCGAGCGCCTCGATCGCCAGCCGGGCGTTGTGCAGCGACGCCTTCGGATACCCGGTCTCGGCGTACCGCTCCCGCCAGTCGGGCTCGACCAGCCGCGGCGGCGCGTCCCTGTCGATCGCCGCCAGCACATCTGCCCCGAGCAGGGCCGATTTAGGAATATCAGGGTCAGGGATGCCCCACTTGGCGCGGGCGCTATCCACCATCTCGACGACGTGTGGGTCCATATAGCCGCCGTCCGACAAGGGAGCCGTGCGCGTGTAGATCTCTGTGTCGCCTGCCCCGCGGGAGATCAGCGACCCCGTAAAACTGAGCATGTTATTGTGCCACTGGCCCTCCCCGCCGGGCCTCTTGTACTGGGTAGCCTGCAGCAACGCCTCCAGCTCCTCCTCCGAGTAGGACGGGCTTTCGTGTATGGACGAAACCACCCCCGCCGCGGGAGGGGTTTTGTCCATACGGGTTGACGCGGGCTTGCCGATCGCCCGCGGCGCCAGATCCATGCGGTTGTCGATGAACTCGCCGTCGAGCACTTCAACCCGGTGATCGGGGTTACCCCCGACGCTGCCATAGTAGAACGCCTGCGACAGCGTAAAGCTGGCACCGTCGACACCGCCGCCTAGCACGCCATTGAGGACCGCCACCAAGGGCGCCCGGTTGTCCGGCGGGTTCGGCATTGACAGCGGGCATAGCACCCGCCACTTCTCCTTGACGCCCTTCTGGTAGCTCGGCGAAGTATAGATCAGCGCCCGCAGGCCAGCCTCACGCAGCCGCGCGGCGCCTTCCTCGAACGTGATTTTCCCCGCGTCGTAGTCAACTTCGACGCCGGTGATCCACTCGACATTGGCGTCATGGCGAAGGCATTTATTCTTGCTGGGCTTGTCACCGAAGATCGCCATCTTGAGCCACCACAGCTGCTCCTTCGCGACGTCATCCGTGCGCTGGATCTCGTCGGCGATCTCCGGCAGCGTCAGGTCGTCCTGCCACTTTTTCTTGGCCTGCTGGTTTCGGAAGAAGGTGAACGTCACCTTGTGCTGGTCGAGGCTGAGTTGCGGAACCGACGCTGACGGTTTACGTTGGGACATAACGGTATATCTCCGGGTGGATCGGCGGATGTGCCTAGAAGGGCCACGGCGTTTGCGCGTCGTGGCCTTTTCGCTGTCAGGACGACAGCAGTCGATCAATATCCTCCGAATAAGCCACCACTGCAACCTCTGCCCCTAGCTGCCTGTACTGGTGGATACGCAAGATCTGGTGCGGCGAGAGGCGGCCTCCCTTAGGGCGTTTGCATTCCACGAACACAACCCGCCCGCCGGGCAGCACCACCACCCGATCGAAGAACCCGCGCCTGCCGATGACCGTGGTTTTCTCGGCGATGCCGCCCAGCGCGCGGACGCGCATGATCAGCTCGGTCTCGATCGCGGCTTCCCGCTTGACACTTGGCAATAGCTCCTCCACTATCCCGGCATTGAACATGAAATGACGTAGGAAGCAAAATGGAACGGTGGAAGCCGGTAGTCGGCTTTGAAGACTACTACGAGGTCAGCGATCAGGGGCGGGTCAAGAGCCTATCCCGTTTTCGCGTCACCCGCCCCGGACGCGGGTATCAGCAAGCAGAGCGTATTCTGGTGCCGGTGGCAGCCCGCACAAGGCTCGACGGCAAATCTCGGCTGATCGTAACTTTGCACGGATCCGACGGCCCGCGTTGGACCCGCGTCCCGCACATCGTGCTGGGGGCTTTCATCGGCCCGCGCCCTTCTGCTGCGCACCAAGCGCGTCATTTGGATTGTGACCCGACGAACAACCGCGCAGCAAACCTGCTGTGGGGCACTGCTGCCGAGAACCATGCCGACACCTTGCGCTGTGACCACATCTACCGTGGCGAGGATCATCCCGGCGCTAAGTTAACCGATGCTCAGATCACCGAGATACGCGCGTTGCGCGCTGCTGGGGTGTCGGGTCTGCGTCTCGCGGCGCGGTTCGGCGTCTCACACCGCCTCATATACCTGATCGAACAACGGAAGGCTTGGTCCCATGTCGCGGCATAGTTCTATTGTCGGTGGAAGTACTGCGGACAGGATACTTTGTTGTCCGGGAAGTTATCAGGCGCAGCTGGCGCTGCCGCCTAGCGCCGACGTCTCATCCGAATACGCCGCCGAGGGCAGCGCCATGCACGCGGTGATGGACCGCCTGATGCGCAACCGCCAGATCGGCGCCGCCGATCAGGCGAGGCCCGAGCACTGGCTCGGCTCCAAGTTCATCGACCGCGAGCTGACGCAGGACCACATCGACGAGATGATCGCCCCCGCGCTGGAGCAGCTGCGCAAGCTGGAGATGACCTACTCTCCCGGCGCCGACGTACTGGGCAGCGACTTTCGCGTGCTCGCCGTCGAGCAGAAGGTCAAGTTTCCCGGCGTGCCGGGCGCCTTCGGCACCTGCGATTTGATCCTCGGCAATAACACGCACATCCTGCATGTCGACTGGAAGTTCGGCGCCGGTGTCGGTGTCGAGGCGCTGTACGCCAATGAAGAGGGCGAGAAGCTCAACGCGCAGATGATGTTCTACACCGCCGCCGCCGTGGATAGCCTGAAGGCGCTATACAAAGGCAAGCGCCAGCTGGTGATCGCGATCATCCAGCCCCGCGCGGCCAACCCGATGACGCACACCATCGTCACCAAGCGCGACATCAAGTGGTTCGTCGAAGACCTGCAGGCCGCGGTCGTCACCGCACTCGACCGTGACCCGGCGCGCGCCCGCGGCGACCACTGCCGCTTTGCGCCGTGCAAGATCGACTGCCCGCTCTGGACCGGGCCGCTGCTCGACCTGTCGGCGATGAAGCTGCAGCCGCGCACCGAAATGGTCACCAAGGGGCCCACGCACTACGGCGAGTATCTGGCGAGGGCGAAAGCCCTCGTCGACGTGCTGGCCGAGTACACCAAGGAAGTGAACGAGCAGCTCCACGCCTACCTCGAAGACGGCGGCGAGGTGCCCGGCTGGAAGCTGAAGAAGAAGGTCAAGCAGCGCCAGTGGATCGATCAGGACGAAGTGGAGAGCCAGCTGCAGGCCCTCGGCCTCAGCTTCGGTGACATCGTCGAGTACAAGCTGCAGACCTTCGCCAAGGTCGAGGCCGCCGCCAAGAAGCTCGGCGTCAAGATCCCCGACCACCTCCGCGTCGCGCCCGAGACCAACGAGACCACCATCGCGCGCGCCGACGACCCGGCGCCTGCCGTCAATCGCCAGCTGGCGATCGAGCAGTTCCGCGCCTCAATTCCCCTCCTCAAGAGGGGCTAACCCGCCGCATCCGCGGCAACATGAAGAAGGACGTAACGTAACATGAGCGACATCGTAAAACGCCGCGACCAGCTGCCCGCCGACTTCGGCGACAGCCTGATGAAGGGCATCGAGCAGACCCGCTCGACCATCGGCACCGCGGGCGGCAAGCCGTTCCTGCGGCTCTCCCGCGCCGGTGACTACATCTACGGCCCGCAGAACGTCGATGTGCAGGACGGCTCGCGCTGGGCGGTCAATCTGGCCTCCCTTGAGCACGGCTGGGTCTGCTGGGGCGACGGCGAGCTGCTCGGCCAGATCATGGTCGACGTCCGCCTGCCGCAGCCGATGCGCCCGCCCGCCGTCGAGGGCTACCCGTTCGAGCCGCAGTTCGGCATGTCGCTGGCCTGCATCAGCGGCGACGACAAGGGTGTCGAGGTGATCTACAAAAACAACAGCCTCGGCTACAAGAAGGCGTTCGACCAGCTGCTGGCCGACATCCGCGGTCGCTATCCCGTAGACCAGCAGTTCTACTGGCCGGTGCTGGTGCTGGAGACGTCGTCCTACCCCCACAAGAAGTACGGCCAGATCTTCGAGCCGATCTTCAAGATCGTGGGCTGGGCCGACGCCAACGGCAACCTGCAGGACAGCAAGCCGCGCGCGGTGGCCTCGCCGCAGGCGGCAACCCCGCGCAAACGGGCAGCCGTGGCCGTGGAGCCGATTGCCGAGCTGGGCTCGGCCTCAGAGCCCGATGTCGAGGAAAACGCGCCAGCGGCCCCCGTAGCGCGTCAGGGCCAGCGCCGCCGCCCGGCGGCCCGCTAAACTGCGCCACCCTGCGCCACCTTCGGGTGGCGCAGGTTTCACACAACAGGGGTATACCGTGAACGACCGCATGCCGGGGTCTGCGCACCCCATCGAGAACATCTGTTTTATTGATTTTGAGAGCCGCTCCGAGCGGTCCGACCTGAAGGAGGCCGGTGCCGTCAGCTACGCCACCGAGGCCGACGCCATCGTGCTCGCCTACGCGATCGGCAACGGCCCCGTTCATACGGTCAGAGTGACCGCATTCCCCGGCAGTTTACGCTGGTTGAACATGTGGCCAGACCTGAAGAACCACCACGCCCGCGTGATGGCCGGGGAGGCTGTCTGGGCGGCATGGAACGCCGGGTTCGACCGCGCCATATGGAACTACGCCACCGCCGACTTCCCCGAGATGGCGCCTGAGCACATCATCGACGTCATGGCGCAGGCCACCGCCAGCGGCCTGCCGCCGGATCTGGCCAAGGCTTCGGAGACGGTCGGCAAGGCGGTCAAGGTTGGCGAGGGCAAGGAGCTGGTGCCGCTGTTCTGCCTGCCCAAGGGGCTGAAAGGCGTCCGCGGCACGCCGCAGAGCCACCCGGCGGAGTGGGTCGCATTTGACGCATATGCGTCGGGTGACATCGAGGCCATGCGCGACGTGTTCAAATCGACCCGGCAGCTGACGCTGGCCGAGTGGCGCGAGTACTGGGCGATGGAGGCGATCAACGACCGCGGCATCTGCATTGATATGCCCATGGTCAAGCACGCCGCCGAGCTGGCCGCGATCGACCGCGCCCGCTCCGTAGGCGAGCTGTTCCGGCTGACTGATGGCGTGGTGCAGACCGTCGATCAGGTCGCCAGAATGACCGCGTGGCTGATGGCGCGGCTGCCTGCCGAGGGGCGAGACATCCTGACCAAGCGGGTCGAGGAGGTCGACGAGGAGACCGGCGAGGTCACCAAGCCCGCCAAGCTCCAGCTGACCCGCCAGCGGATCGACCGGCTGCTGGCCTATCTGCTCGACCGGGACGAGGCGGGCACGGCGGAAGATCCCGTGGTCAGCGTGCTGCAGATCCGCCGCTACGGCGGCTCCAAGACGCCTGCCAAGTTCGCCAAGATGGAGAAGCAGCAGCTCGATGGCCGCCTCTACGGCCAGTACGTCTTCAACGGCGCCCCACAAACTGGCAGGGCCTCCAGCCGCGGGGTGCAGATCCACAATCTGGCGCGCGACGTGCTGGAACATGAGCCGGATCTGATAGATGCCGTGTCAACGGGCGTCAATTACGACGATTTTAGCGCCCGTGGCGACGAGACGCCGGTGGCCCGCAAATTGTCGTTGCTTATTCGTCCCACTTTTGTCCCCTCGGGAACGGACAAGGTGTTCATCTGGTCGGACTGGTCCCAGATCGAGGCCCGCATCGTGCCGTGGCTGTGCGACCACATGAAGGGCGCCCGGGCCCGGGTCCAGATCTTCCGCGACGTCGACGCCGACCCGGAGCTGCCCGACCTGTACACGCGCACGGCGGCGACCCTGAGCCACGTTGCGGTAGATCAGGTCACCAAGCCCATGAGGCAGCGCGGCAAGGTCGCCGAGCTGGCGCTGGGGTTCTGCGGCGGCGTTGGTGCCCTGCAGGTGATGGGCGCAGGCTACGGCCTCCACTTCACCGACAGCGAAGCCAAGGAGGTGGTCGACCGCTGGCGCGACGCCAACCCGTGGGCGATCGACTACTCGCGCGAGATCTGGGAGGCGATGCGCTGGGCGATCAAGCCGGAGAACGCCAGCCAGCCGATCGCCGCAGGAAGGGTCTGGCTCAAGTTCGAGCCGAAGTACCTTGGTGGATCGCTGCTGGCGCGGCTGCCGTCGGGGCGCATCCTGACCTACCGCAACATGCACTTTCAGGACGTCGACGTGCTCGACGAGGACGACAAGCCGACCGGCATCAAGAAGCTGGAGATGATGTTCAGCCGCGGCTATGGCCGGGTCAAGTTGTGGCCGGGCATGTTCGTGGAGAACTTCACGCAAGCCACCGCGGCGGACTTCCTGCGCGGCACCTTGGTGCGGCTGGAGCGTGACGAGCAGAACGTGCGGCTGCACACCCACGACGAAATTCTGCTGGAGTGCGCGGACCACGCTGCAGAGGACGTAGCTGCCGACTTGCGGGACATCATGCAGGCGGGCTTCGACTGGTCCGAGGGTCTGCCGCTGATGTCGGAGGAGACGATCGGCTACTACTACACCAAGCACGAAGGGAGCCACGGGCTATGACCGATGAAAAGACGCCTGAAGAGATCTCTAAACTCTCCAAAACGCTGGCAATGAACCAAGTCGAGGCCAACGCCAAAGCCGCGTGGAAGGAGCTGATCCTCGACATTGTCTGGGACATCGCATGCGAGACCGAGCTGTTCACCACCGACGAGGTGTGCATCCGCTACCGCAGCCTGCCGAAGGAGACCCGGCCCGACACCCACGAATGGAGGGCGCTGGGGCCGCAGATGTCGAAGGCGGCGAAGCTCGGTTACATCATCAAGACCCCGTACACACGCCCCTCGACTGACGGCGCGCGGCGGCACGCTGCCCCGCTCCAGATCTGGCGCAGCCTGATATTCGGAGGCAAGAAACATGCGAGCGAAATCTGAGCTGCGGCCCTATCAGGACCGCGTCGCCACCTTCCTGTACGAGAACGACGAGGCAATGGTGGTGCTGCGGCCCGGCGGCGGCAAGACGATCGCCGCCCTGACCGCCATCACCGAGCTCTTGCGCGACAAGGTGATCCGCCACGCGCTGGTGATCGCGCCCAAGCGCGTAGCCACCGTGGTGTGGCCCGACGAGATCGACAGCTGGGCGCACGCCAACAGCCTGCGCTACGCCATCCTCGATGATATTCCGACCCAACGCGAGTTCCTGCTGACGCCGAGGCTGGTCGCCCAGCGCGACGTAACATTAATTGGCATCGATCTGGTGCCGTGGTTGGTCAAGCAACTGGAAAAGCTGCCGGAGGGTCACCCGCTGTTCGACCTCTTGGTGATCGACGAGGCCTCCCGCCTGCGCAACCCGACCGGCAAGCGGGCGCAGGCGCTGGCGAAGCTGGCGCCGCGCTGGAAGATGATCTGGGGCCTCACCGGCACGCTGCGCCCCTCGGGTCCGCTTGACCTGTTCATGCCCTCCCGCGTCGTCACCCGCGGCAAGCTCTGGGGCCGGTCGTTCTATGCGTGGCGCAAGCAGCACTTCTATCCGGTAGACTTCCAAGGCTACGAGTGGGAGCCGCTGCCGGGCGCCGAGGCCAAGCTCAACGAGCAGATCGCGCCGCTGATCGTGACCGTCAAAGACGGCGAACTCAAGCAGCCCGAGCCGACCATCGTGCTCGACCGCGTCACGCTGCCGATCGCGGCGCGCGCCCAGTACGACAGCATGCAGCGGCTGCTGTTTGCCAAGATCGCGGATGGCAGCGTGACCGCGGCCTCCGCCGGTGTCGCCACCGGCAAGCTGGCGCAGCTGGCCAACGGCTTCCTGTACGACAATGACGGCAAGGCCGCGCTGGCGCACGACGCTAAAAGGCGCTGGCTGGAGGATCTGGTGCAGGACGCCACCGGCCCGACGCTGCTGGTCTACGAGTTCCTTGAGGATCTGAAGCTAATGCGCGACGTCGTCGGCGACCTGCCGTTCCTCGGCGCCGGTGTCGGCGACAGTGCGGCGGCGTTCGCCATCAAGCTGTGGAACGAGGGCAAGCTGCCGTTCTTCGCCCTGCACCCCGCCAGCGGCGGCCACGGCCTCAACCTGCAGCACGGCGGCTCCGACATGGCGTGGATGTCGCCGACATGGTCGCCGGAGTACTGGGAGCAGACGATCGCGAGGATCAACCGCTCGGGGCAGAAGAAGCAGGTCGTGGTGCGGGTCTGCGTGGCCTCGGGGACCGTCGACGAGCTGAAGCTCGACCGGGTCCACCACAAAATGACGGCGCAGGAGGCTTTTGAGGCCTACCTGCGCCGCTGGCAGAAGAAGACTGCCTAGTAGACGGCGACCTTGCGCGGCCCGTAAGAGCTGCCGCGCGAGGTGATGGTGTGCTCCTTACAGTACGGCACTTCGACATCACACCGGCAGCCGCAGTAGCGCAGCGGGGGCCGGTCCATGATCGACCCCAGCGGCCACCGGCAGGTGGTGCCGGTGAGTTGGTAGATCGAGACCCCCGGCAGCGCCTCGACTTCCGGCTCAGGCTCCGGGTCGATCGGGGCATCTACCTTGCGCGGAACCCGGATCATCTTGGGCCTCGGCTGCTTGAGCGTCCGTTCCATGTTGGTCGGCCCGCGCACCGGCAGGCCCATGCGGCGAGCCCGACCAATACAGGCGTTCTTGGTCAGGGTCACCCCGAATTGCGCCGACAGCCGGGCGGCCAGCTCGGTGAACGGAACCCCCTCCCCGTGCCAGATCATCAGGGCGCGGGTCATCTCCGAGGTCCATGCGTGGCCGGTCATTCGACCCTCCCGGCCATCAGGTACCAGTGCGGACCCCAGACGGTCTTCTCGCCGCATTCCTCGCAGGTGTACCGCTCGGCGTCCGGCTCGCAGCCTTCCTGCTCATATCCACAGGATGTACACAGGCCAGCCATGTCCTCGTCGAGCTGAATGTACTGCTCCAGCTTGATGTTACGGAGTTGGGTTTTCATGTTTTCCCCCGTTGATGAACTCCTTGTGGGCGGCCAGCACGCTCTCGCCATAGGCGACGGTGCGGGCGTGGGCGTCGTCGAGCATGTCGGCGTGCTCCTTGACGTGCTTCTTGATCTCCTCGACCAGTATCTTGACGCTGTCGAGCAGGGCCGTGGCCTCATGGAGATTGTCTTCGGCTCCTTTGGTCAGCGAGGCTGCCAGTTCGTGGGCGATGGAGACGAAGGCGTACTGGTTCCGGGCTGGCGGCGGCTGGACGATGCCGTGCGCTGCAGCTTCGAGTTCTGTGAGAGCGTCGTTCATCGCGCGCACCTCCATGACTTGCCGCGGATGGTCTTGCGCAGGCCGTGGCGAGTGCAGATGTCGGCCTCCGCCTTCTTCACGCGCGGCTCGGCCTTCGGCAGCCTCGGCCAGACGCCGGGGCCGCTGTCCTCAACGGTGTCCGGCAGGATCGCGGCCCAAGCGGCTCGGATCGCCTCGTCGCTCGGGCGCGGCACGACGTCGGAGTAGCCCTGCGCCGCTGCTGGCGAGGCCAGCAGGAGCAGCAGTAGTGCTGTAGAGTATCTCATCTTGATGCCTTCCTCTTGGGTTGTGTGGCTTTGGTCTGGCTGTCAATGAACGCGCGTACGCGGTCAATGGTTTTGAACGTCGGCACGGCGCCGCCTTCCAGCCGCGGAATAAAATTACCGTTGCGGAGGGCTTGGATGCCGAAATTCGTGCGGTCGATGCCTGATCGCGCGCGATACGCCTCGATCTCGGCAAGCAGCTGGGCGGCTGCGGGGTGCAGTTT
>Ga0307280_10000087_pt1 | contig 16398 bp, 15 predicted proteins | sample ER_DNA_119_FD_194479 | JGI IMG/M metagenome (GOLD analysis project Ga0307280, IMG submission 194479) | Bulk soil microbial communities from the East River watershed near Crested Butte, Colorado, United States - ER_DNA_119 | ecosystem: Environmental > Terrestrial > Soil > Floodplain | place...
CGTGTCCGCGGCGTCGCCCTCTTCCTCGGGTGGTGGCGCGAACGGGATCTTGATGGCCGGCGGGGCGGCGGGCGCGGCGGGCGCGCGCACGGCCACCGGCTCGGGCGGCGGGGCGAACGGGATCTTGAAGGCGGGCGGCGCGGCGGCGGGAGGGGCCCCTCTCCCTAACCCTCTCCCCGCTTCGCGGGGCGAGGGGATCTGAGCTTCGCGGGGCTGGGGGATCTGAGCTTCGCGGGGCTGGGGGACCTGAGCTTCGCGGGGCGAGGGGATCTGAGCTTCGCGGGGCTGGGGGACCTGAGCTTCGCGGGGCTGGGGGACCTGAGCTTCGCGGGGCGGGGGAACCGGCTCGGTGGCGGCGGCCGGGCTCGCCTTCGCGGTGGGCTTCGCGCCTGACGACGACGCGACCAGCTCCCGGGCGCGGCGCCCGTCGGCGCGCAACGTCTCCTGCCGGGTCGAGTCGAACGTCTTCGACGTCGACTGCATGTTCAGGATCTCGCGCGGCGCCGTGCCGCGGTTGAAGAAGAACACGTAGACGTTGACGCCGATCAACCCGACCAGCACGACGCCCAGCCTCAGCGGCCTTCCGAAGTTGCCTCCGCGGCGTCTACGTCGTTGTCGTCTTGCCAATACCGACCTGGCGAAAAATAGACCGACCCCGCGCGGGGCCGAACCCTTCACGTAACACGCGATCCGGGTCGGATCAATTTACCGACCGGTCGAGCTGCCGCGATTACGCCGCGACGCGGTCAGGCGTCGCGGGCGGCGCGCAACAACTCGTCCGCGTGCGCTGCGGCTTGCGGCGACGGCGCGGCGCCCGCCAGCATGCGCGCGATCTCGCCCGGGCGATCGGCCTCGCTCAGCGGTTCGATCGCGACGCGCGTCTTGCCGCGGGCGACGCTCTTGCTGACGCGCACGTGCGCATCGGCGAACGCCGCGACCTGCGCGAGATGCGTGATGACGATGACCTGGCGGTCGGCTGCGATCCGCTTCAGCTTCCGGCCGATGATCTCGGCGGCGCCGCCGCCCACGCCCGCGTCGACCTCGTCGAACACATAGGTGAGCACCTGGTCCGTCCGCGCGAGCGCCTGCTTCACCGCGAGCATGACCCGCGACAGCTCGCCGCCCGATGCGATCCGCGCGAGCGGGCGTGGCTCTTCGCCAGGGTTGGGCGCGAACAGGAAGCGGACCCGGTCGGCGCCGGCTGGGCCGAGGTCGCGCGCTTCGAAGAGCACGACCGGCAGGCGTGCGGTCGCGAAGCCCAGCTCACGCAGCGTCGCCGACACCTTCTTCTCCAGGCTGAGCGCCGCCTGCTTACGTGACGCGGTCAGCGCCGCGGCCGCAGCGACGGCGCGCGCGTTCGCCGCGTCCGCCGCCGCCTGGCGCGCGGCCACCGCATCGTCATAACTCGCCACTTCGGCCAATTCCGCGGAGAGCGCGTCGCGGCGCGCCGCCAGGTCGGCCACGGTCCCGCCGTGCTTCCGGCAGAGGCGCGACAGCAGGAACAGGCGTTCGTCGATCTCGGCCAGCCGCGCCGGATCGGACCGGACGCCGCGCGCATAGCGGCCGAGGTCGTGGGCCACGTCCTCGATCGCCGCCACCGCGTCGGTCAACCGTTCCACCTGCGACGCCAGCGCGGGATCCAGCGTCGCGAGCGGTTCCAGATCGCGCAGCACCGACGCGATCCGCTCGCTGACGGCTCCATCGCCCGCGTACAGCGTCTCTTCGCCGCCCGCCGTCGCCGCGTAGAACTTCTCGGCCCCGCGCAGCCGCTCGCGCTCGGCGGCCAGCGTCTGGTCCTCGCCCGGCACCGGCCGCGCCGCCTCGAGCTCGCCCAGCTGGAACCGCAGCAGGTCCTCGCGCTCGGCGCGGGCGCGCGCATCGGCCGAGAACCCGGCCAGCGCCGCCGCGGCCGCCGCCTGCGCCGCGTACGCCGCCGCCATCTCGCTTCGCAGCGTCGCGTTCTCCGCGAACGCGTCGAGGATCGCGAGCTGGCTCTCCGGATCGGTCAGCGACTGCTGGTCGTGCTGCGAGGCGATGTCGATCAGCGGTCCCACCAGCGCAGTCAGATCGGCGGCCGTGGCGAGGCCACCGCCCAGGTGAGCCCGCCCGCGCCCACCGCGCGCGATCGTCCGCCGCACCACCAGCCCGTCCTCGTAGGTGCGGCCGTCGGCGAGCAAGCGCGCCCGCGCCGCCGATGCCTCGGGCAGCTCGACGATCGCCTCGACGCGCGCCTCGTCGCGCCCGGTCCGGATCAGCTCGGCGCCCGCGCGCGCGCCGCGCAGCAGGCCCAGCGCCTCGACCAGGATGCTCTTGCCGGCTCCGGTCTCGCCGGTCACAGCGGTCAGGCCGGGGCCGAAGGCGATCTCCGCCTCGTCGATCAGCGCGAACCCGGAGATCTTGAGCAGCGTCAGCACGGTGATGTCCTCTTCGGCCGAGCCGCGTCCGCGGTTGCGGCCGCGCCTAACTCTGCCGCTCGCCCCACGACAGCTTCTCCCGCAGGATCCCGAAGAAACCCCGCGGTGACCGGTAGATGCGCAGCGGTTGCTGGGCGCGCCTCACCTCGATCGAGGCGCCGCTCGCCAGCGTGTGGCCCCATTGCCCGTCGATCGTCAGGGTGACCGGGCCGTCGGACGCGTTGCGGATCTCCAGGCGCGCGTCGGGCCGGAACACCAGCGGCCGGTGCGTGAGCGTGTGCGGGCAGATCGGCGTCATCACCATCGCCTGCACGTCGGGCGTCAGCACCGGTCCGCCCGCCGCCAACGTGTACGCGGTCGACCCCGTCGGCGTCGAGACGATCAGACCGTCGGCCTTGTACGTCGCGATCTCGGCGCCGTCGAGGCGCGCCTCCAGATCGAGCAGCCGCGCGATCGATCGCTGCGTCAGCACCGCGTCGTTGACGGCGCTCCGGGTGGGGACGTCGATGGGGTGGCCCAGCACGGAGCGGATCGTCACCGCGAGGCGGATGCGTTCCTCGACGGGCAGGCGGCCCGCCGCCATGTCCTCGACGGCCGCCGCCGCTTCCGAACGGGCGTACGGCGTGATGAACCCGAGGCTGCCGAGGTTGACGCCGAACAGCGGCACGCCGTGATCGGCGACCAGCGAGGCGCCATAAAGGAACGTGCCGTCGCCGCCCAAGACCGCGAGCACGTCGATCGCCGGCCCGAGATCGGACGCCGTCACGACGGTTGCCCCGGGGATCGCGTCCGCGTCCTCGGGCAGCACGGCCACCGTCGCGCCGCGGTTGACGAGCAACGTCGCGAGGCTGGCCGCGAGCTCGCGCGCCTCGGGCTTGCCCCGCTTTAGCAGGAATCCGACCCGCATCGTCATCGCGCAGAACGGCCGTGGCCGGCCGGACGAGCCGGTCCGAACCTGCCGAATCTCTCGAACTCGAAGCTGAAAATCACCACGTCCCCCAACGCGGCGATCAGAGTACCCGAATGCCGGGCACAGGCGCTATTGCGCCGTGAGCTCGTAGAAAATCGTGATGGTCAGACAGTGGAACTCGCTGTCCGAGCTCTGCGTGACAATCTTGTCCAGGATTCTTGCGCGCGGGTTGTCTCTGATCCAACGAGTGACGACTTCGCCTAGCTCTTCCCGGTCTTTCGCCTTGGTTGCGGTGAAGACCTTGGCCCCCATGAGCATTCTGTCAGCTCCTTTTTGAACCTGAGGCTTAAACCCGGTGGCCCTCCAAAACCCCGCGTGACTACTCCAAAACTCAGGTACGAAACGTGAAGTTACATACCCTGTCCCGACGGCATGTGCAAAGCTCGAAATTACGCGTCACCGGGAATTCGATTGGGTTTCTGCGTGCTCGATCCGGCGGGCGCGATCTGGAAACGTTTGAGGTTCCGCGGAGGCGTTTCAGGGGCCCCGTGAGGAATCGCCGCTTGACGGAGGTGGTCGCGCGGTGTCAGATCCCCCCCTTCCTAGGAGGAGTTACGCTTGGAGACACTGCTCGGCCGACCGCTTGAAGTTGAAGTCAGGGATTCCGTCGACAAGGCGCTGAAGATCTTGAAGCAGAAGATGTCGAAGGAAGGAATCCTGCAGGAGATCAAGCGGCGGCGTTATTACGAGAAGCCGTCCGTGAAGCGTAAGCGCAAGATGCGCGAGGCGCGGAAGCGTCGCCGTCGCGAAGCAAAGCGCCGCGTCGTTCGCTGACGCGCCAGATCCCAGTCGCGAATCGCGAGTCGGAAGCGAATCGGAAGATCGGTAGGTCGGATTGGCGCCGCCCGTGTCCACCCGTTGGATCGAGCTGGCGATCGCAGTCCCATCCGGCGCGGCTGAAGTCCTGGCCGACGCCGTCGGTGCGTTGACCGGCGGTGTCGAGATTCGCGATACCGAGACGATCCTTCGGGTCGCGGCCGGGCAGTCCCTGATCCTGGCGCAGTGCGCGCCGGAGCTGGAACACGAGGTCATCGAGGAGGTCGAAGCGGCGTGTGAACGGCTGCGCGCCGCGGGCGTCTCGCCCGATCCGATCTCGATCGCGCGTCGCGAGGCGCACGAGGACGAATGGCGCGACGTCTGGAAGAAGTACTTCCGCGCGCTGCGCGTCGGGCAAAACTTCGTCATCCGGCCCAGCTGGGACACGCCGCCCGCGGCGCCGACCGATCGGGTGATCGACATCGATCCGGGGCGCGCCTTCGGCACCGGCGGGCACGCGTCGACGCGGCTGGTGATCGCGATGGCCGAGGAGCTGGCGGCGCGGAAGGTCGAGCGCTTCGTCGATCTCGGGTGCGGCTCCGGGATCCTGTCGATCGCGGCCTCGCTGCTGTGGCCGGCCGCGCGCGGACTGGCACTGGACGTGGATCCGGAGGCGGTCGCCACCACCGAGGAGAACCTGGCCCTGAACCGGGTCGCGACGGTCACGGCCCGCGTCGGCAGTCTCGGCGACGTGCCGGGCGGGAACGACCTGGTGCTGGCCAACATAGAGGCGTCCGTCCTGGTGCCGCTGGCGCCCGAGTTTCCGGGGCGCATCGCGCCGGGGGGCGCGCTGATCCTCTCCGGGTTGCTCACCAGCGACGTCGAAGCGATCACGCGCGCGTACCACGACGCGGGCTTCGCCATAGACGCGCGTCGCGACGAAGACGAGTGGGCCGCGCTGCGCCTGTCGCTCCGCGAGGCGCGGTGAGGTGAGCGCGCGGCGCCTGTTCGTTCCGCCCGACCGCCTGCGCGCCACGCCCATCATCGTCGACGGCGACGAGCACCATCACCTGGCGCGCGTACTGCGCGCGCGGCCGGGCGACGCGATCACGCTGTTCGACGGCGCCGGCGTGGAAGTGAGCGCGCGCATCGTCCGGATCGACCGCGACCGGACCCAGCTGGTGGCCGACCCGGGCGGACCAGCGGGCGGCGTGCGCGCCGCCGCGGCCATCGAGACGCCGCTGACCTTGCTGACCGCCGTGCCACGCGGTGGTCGGATGGACTTCCTGGTGCAGAAATGCAGCGAGCTGGGCGTCTCGCGAATCGTTCCTGTCATCACGGCGCGTTCGGTGGTGCGTCCCGAGCCCGCGAAGCAGGGGCGCTGGGAGAAGATCGCGCGCGAGGCGGCCCGGCAGTGCGGGCGGGCCGACGTTCCCGCGGTGTCGCCGCCGACGTCGCTGGCGGCCGCGCTGGCGGCGTCCGACCTGCCGGACCGGCGCCTCGTGCTGTCGCCCGAAGCCGGCGGGCGGCCCCTGCGGGCGCTGTTACCCGATCGGGCCGCGACGGCGCTGCTCGTCGGGCCGGAAGGGGGCCTGGAGACCGCTGAGGTCGAGGCCGCGCGCGCGGCCGGGTTCCAGGCCGCCAGCCTCGGATCGCGCATCCTGCGCGTCGAGACGGCCGCGATCGTCGCGGTCGCGCTGGCCGAGGAGGCCTTCGGCGCGCTATCTCCAGAGGGGTAAACTTGCCGTCCCGCCCCGCGCTCCGCAAAATGGGGCCGTGACCGTCGCAGCCGTGAGCATGCCCGCTTCGCCCGCAACCTCTTCGTCTTCCTCGTCCTCCCCACCTCGCCGCCCTCGGGTCGAGCGCGTCGTGCGGGTGCGCGTCACGGGTTTTCCGCGGCGGGCTGCTGCGGCGATGTTCGATCTGGGCGTCCTGCTGGCGCTGACCGTGGCGGTGACGACGATCGTCGCGCTGGCGATGGGCGTTCCGATGCCGAGCCTGCGTGAGGTCGGCCCGGATCTGCTGGTTGCCGGCATCCTGGATCGCAGCCCGATGGCGGTGGGCGCGGTCGGCCTGTTCGTCGGGATGACGGGCCTCTATCAGCTGTATTTCGGCGGTATGTCGGGGCAGACGCCCGGCATGCGCCTCTGCGGCATCCGTCTGATCTCCGCGCGCGGCAGTGCCCCCGGACCGGCGCGGGGCCTCCTGCGGTTGCTGGCGCTCGTGCCCAGCCTGCTGCCCGCTGGCCTCGGCTGGCTGTGGGCGCTGTTCGATCGCGAGCATCGTGCGCTGCACGACCACCTGGCGGGCAGCTACGTCATCGTCGACGAGGGTTGAGCGCGGCGGGATGGCATCCCGACTTTCAGACCGGCTGGTGAAGGCGGGACGCGTGTCCGCCGACACGATGCGCGCCGCGATCGCGCGGCAGGCCGTCTATGGCGGCTCGCTCGACACGGCGCTGCTGGAGACCGACGCCATCGACGAACCCCTGCTGTGGGAAGAGCTGGGCGTCGCGACGGGCCTGCCGATGCCCGAGCCGGCGCTGTGCGAGAACCCGGTCAAGTGCGTGAACCCCGACGGCACGGCGATCGAGCTGGACGCGGTTTGGTCGGACAAGGCGCGCGCCGTGCCGGTGGGCGTGAGGGCCGGGGCGTTGCAGGTGCTGTGCGGCGAGCCGCTGGCGCGCCCCGAGCTGAACGCGGCGTCGGAACGTCTGGGCGTGCCGTTCCAGCTCTACATCGTTCCCGAGGTCAGGCTGGCGGCGGTCCGTCAGGCGATCTTCGATCGGCCGATGCCGCCCCGGCTGCTGCGGCTGTTCGCGCGCGTCGCCGGCGCCGAGCCGGTGCGGAGGTGGCAGACCTCGCACATCAAGCCGGTCAAGGTCGACGAGAAGCGCGGGGTCGAGGTGTTGCCGCGCCGGTCGGCGCCGCCCTCCGACGCCCCCGACGCAAAGAAGAAGGCCGAGGAGCCCACGGCGCCGCCCGTGCTGGCGCCGCTGGCGCTGTCGCCGCCGGACGCCGCGAAGAAGCCCCTGGCCGTGAACAAGGCCGAGGTCGCGAAGCTGATCGGACGCCTCTACAGCAACGAGGCCGAGAAAGCGCGCGACGAGCTGATGATGATCACCAAGCAGGACTTCGGCACCAAGGCGCGGCGCTGGGAGGCCTGGTGGGCGAAGCACAAGGACGATGATCGGTTCGAGTGGCTTTTCGAGGGCCTCGGGCACAAGGAGCCGCGCATCCGCGCGTCGTCGGAAGACGAGCTGCGCAAGCTGACGGGCGAGTATTTCGGCTACCACTACGATCTGCCGCGGCGCGAGCGCGAGCAGGCGCGCGAGCGCTGGCAGAAGTGGTGGTACGAGTCGGGTCGGGCGCGCAGCAAGACCTGATCGCGACCTCCGCGAGAGCTCGGCGAGAGCTCGGAAGGTCCGGACGTCGTTGATGTGATAGGTTTCGCGCCGGCAAATGTTCGAGACACTGACCAAGGGCTTCCGCACCGCCAAGCAGCGCTTCCAGGGGCTCGCCGAGCTGGATGACGCAACCGTCGACGAGGCGCTGAAGGACGTCCGCACCGCGCTGCTCGAGGCCGACGTCGGCTTCGACGTCGTGAACGACTTCTGCGCGCGCGTGAAGGAGAAGGCGGTCGGCGTCATCGTCAAGGTCAAGGCGTCGACGAAGGAGAAGACGCGGCGGGTGACGCCCGAAGACCACTTCGTGAAGCTGTGTCACGACGAGCTGGTCGAGCTGATGGGGCCGGTCGACGCCAGCATCAAGTTCGCGAAGAAGGGCCCGACCGGAATCATGCTGGTCGGCCTGCAGGGTTCGGGCAAGACGACCACCGTCGGAAAATTGGCGCGCTTTCTCGAGCGGCAGCACAAGCGCCCGCTGCTGGTCGCGGCCGACATCTACCGGCCGGCCGCGATCGATCAGCTGAAGATCCTGGGCGAACAGATGGACATCCCGGTCTTCGCCGATCCGAACGGCCAGCCGCCGGACATCTGCGAGCGCGCCGTCCACTTCGCCGCCGAGCGCGGGCGTGACGTCATCCTGTTCGACACCGCCGGCCGCCTCGCCATCGACGAGCCGCTGATGCAGGAGCTGTCGGAGATCAATTCGCGCGTGCACCCGGCCAACATCCTGCTGGTCGTCGACGCGATGATCGGCCAGGACGCCGTCGGCACGGCGAAGTCATTCAACGAACGCCTGAACCTGGACGGCGTCATCCTGACCAAGCTGGACGGCGACGCGCGCGGCGGCGCCGCGCTGTCGGTCAGGGCGGTGACGGGCAAGCCGATCAAGTTCGTCGGAATGGGCGAGGCGTCGGATCGCCTGGAGGAGTTCCGTCCCGACGGCATGGCAAGCCGGATCCTGGGCCGCGGCGACGTCGTCGGCCTGATCCAGCAGTTCGAGGACGTCGTCGACGAGGAGAAGGCCGAGCAAGACGCCAAGCGGATGCTGCAGGGGAAGTTCGACATGAACGACTTCCAGGAGCAGCTGCAGGTCCTGAAGAAGATGGGCCCGCTCAAGGACATGGTCGAGAAGATCCCGGGCATCGCCGACGCGCTCCCGGAGGGCGCCCAGGTCAGCGACGACGAGCTGGTGAAGATCGGGTCGATCATCTCGTCGATGACCGGCGACGAGCGCCGTCATCCCGAGCGATTCATCATCACCAGCTGGGAAGAGGTCGTCGAGGGCGGCAAGCGCAAGAAGAAGCGCAGCGCGTTCTACGAGACGTCCCGGCTCGCGCGCGTCGCGAAGGGCTCGGGGCGGCGCGAGCAGGAGGTCGCGGACCTGCTGAACCGGTTCGCGATGATGCGTCAGATGATGATGCAGATCGGGATGTCGACCGGCCTGCTCGGCAAGATTCCGGGGTTCAAGCAGCTGGCACAGGCGAAGAAGATGATGGGCCTCGACGTCAACCAGCTGGCGAACATGATGCAGACGCCGTCGGCCGAGCGCGGCCACTTCCAGGCGCCGAAACGCAACGTCGATCGCGTGAAAGAGAAGCGCAAGCGCAAGGACGCGCGCAAGGCGCGCAAGAAGGCGCGCAAGCGCCGTTAGACGACGACGAGCGCGCAAGCGCCGTTAGGCGACGACGAGTGCGCAAGCGCCGTTAGACGACGACCGCGTTCACTCGCTGCCCGCGCCGAGCGTCAGGTACACGACGGCGGCGACGATGGCGAACAGCAGCGCCGCCGCGAACCACATCGTCTTGCGGGCACGGCGGACCTCGGGCGGCTCGTAGTTGTGCTGCGGCTGCGCATCCGCCGGGGGCCGGCGCGCGGCTATCGCCGGATGGTGCTCGTCGAGCGTCGCCCGCGGCTCCAGGCGTGGCGCGCGGGAGCTGCTGCCGGTGCCATCGGGTGCCCCGGCGCCGGGGCGGGGCGCCAGCCGCGACACCTTGCGAGGCGCGGCGCCCGGCTCCGGTTCGGGCGGGGGCGGCGGGGGCGTCGGCGGCAGCGACACGGCGAGCGCCGCCGGCATCACGACCGCCACCTTCGGGCCGGTTTCGCCGTGGGGCGCGCGCTCCGCGCGGTCGGGACCCTCGAGCTCGCGGAGATACTTGTCCTCCGGATCCATCAGGTGCAGCTTCAGCGGCCCCATCTCGATCTCGTCCCCGTTCGAGAGGCGCTGCACCGTCACCACGATTCCGTTCACCAGGATGCCGTTCTTCGACCCCTGGTCGCGCAGCACCACTCCGTTCCAGGTCCGCGTGAACGACGCGTGCTGGCGCGACAGCTCCTCGTGCGGGAAGGCGAGGTCGCAGCCCGGGTCGCGTCCGATGAAGTAGGGCCGGTCGCGATCGAGGAGCTTCAGCGACGCGATCTCCTTCGACGCCCCCGAGATCACCGACAGCGTCGGCGCGCTCACCGGCGCCCCCATCAGCAGGTCGCTCACCAGCCGTCGCGCGATCGTCGCCGTCCCTTCCGCGCTGGGCGTCGCCTGCGCATGGCCGTCGAACATCACCTTGACCGGGCCGAGGTCCACCTTGTCGCCCGCGAACAACAGGCGGTGCTCGCCGGGCTTGATCCGACTTTTGCCGACGAACGTCCCATTCTTGCTCTCGAGATCCTCGATCACCCAGGTGTGGCTGCGCTCGCCGCCGCCGGAGCCCTGGCGCCGCAGGCGCGCGTGCAGTCCGGAAAGCGCCTTGAAGGGCAGGCTCAGCTCGATGTCCGAGCGGCGCCCGATCCGGATCTCGTCGACGCTGTCCTCGAACTCGACGATCCGTTCGGTGGGCGCAGGTTCCCCTTCGCCAGCCTTCTGTTCAGCCCGGGGGATCACACGCAGCCGCAGCGGCATGGAAAAACCGAAGGCTACTGTATCTCAAGTAGCGTCGATCGCGCGCGCAGCATTCGCTCGGCCCGGGCGCGCTCCGTGGCCATCCGCGGCGGCGCCTCGGCGAGGAAAAGGTCCAGCTCGTGCCGCATCTCGGCGTCACGGCCGAGGCGCGAGAGAGCCTCGGCGCGCACCAGCCTCGCCTCCGGGTAGTGGGCCCGCAGCGCGAGCGCGGCGTCGGCGGCCCGCAGCGCGGCCTCGCGTTCGTTCCGGGCGAGCGCGACGAAGGCGGCGGCGAAGCGCACCTCGGGCCGGCGAGGCGCGGCCTCGAGCAACGCCTCGAGCTCGCGCGCGGCGTCGGACCACAGCCCGCGTCCGGCGGCGACGACGGCGTGGGCCAGCCGATCGTCGATCGCCGCCGCATTCGACGCGATGACGACGTCCAGCTCTCGGCTGGCGGCTTCGAGATCACCGGCGCGACGAAGGATCTCGGCGCGCGCCCGGTGCGCGGCGGGGAGGTCGGCGTCGAGCTCCAGCGCGCGCCGCGCTTCCTCCTCCGCCGCCGACGTGCGACCGAGGCGCGCCAGCACCAGCGCGTTCGCGGCGTGCACGTCCGCCCGATCGGGGGCCGCCGCGCACAGCTTCTCGAGCTCCCAGCGCGCGTCGTCAAGCTTGCCGATCTGGAGCAGCAGCTCGGCGGTCAGCAGGCGGGCATCGGCGTACCCCGGATCGATCGCGAGCGCCGCGCGCGCCTCGCCGAGCGCGGCCGCCTCCTCGTCGCGGTGCACGAGCACGGTCGCCAGGTTGAGGTGGGCCTCCGCGAGATCTTCGTTGATGGCGAGCGCCGCGTGAAACCGCTCCTCGGCGCGGGCCCAGTCGCCACGTCGCAGGGCGACCAGCCCCAGCCCGTTCTCCGCCTCCCCGATCCGCGGCTCGTACTCGAGCGCCAGCGCGAAATGGCCCGCGGCGCGATCCAGCTGGCCGCGTCCCAGGGCCTCGACGCCCGCCGCCTGCAGGGCGAGGGCGCGGGCGTGCAGCGGCCGCGGCGCGGTCGCGCAGCCGGCCGCCAGCGCCGCCATCACGGTGGTGAACGCCAGGGCCGGCCGCATGCGACGCTTCATCGGACGGGCCCCGGATCTGGTTGCGTCGAATCGACGGGGCAGCCGCGCTCGCATCGCACGGTCAGGCGTCCTTCCGGCGAGATCGCCAGGGAGATCGCGCCGTCCCGATCGGTTCGCAGCACGCGCGTGCCGCGCGCCGTGTACCGCGCCACGACGTCGGCCGCCGGAAAATGAAACTGATTGCGCCACCCGAGCGAGATCACCGCCAGCTTCGGTGCGACGGCGTCGACCAGCTCGGGGCTGGAGGACGTGCGGCTGCCGTGGTGCGGCACCTTCAGCACGTCTGCCGCCACGACCTGACCGGCATCGCGGCGTCCAGCCAGCTCACCCTCGCCGTCGGCCTCCAGATCGCCAGGGAACAAGACCCGGCGCCCAGCGAACGCGACGCTCAGCACCAGCGACGCGTCGTTCACGCTCAGCCCGACGGGTGCGTGGATTCGTTCGCCTCCGCCGGGATCGCTCTCGAACGGGCCGAGGGGAATCACCGTCGCGCTGCCCAGGCGCGCGGGCACGACCTCGGGGATCGGGACGCCGCGCTGGCGTGCGAGCGCGACGAACCGCCCGTACTCGGGGTTGTGCCCGTCGTCGCCGCTGGACCAGAACGCGCCGACGTCGAAACGTTCCAGGATGCGGAAGAGGCCATTCAGATGATCGGGGTGCGGATGCGACAGCGCGATGACTTCGATCCGCGCGATACCGCGCGCGCGCAGGAATGGTTCGACGATACGCGCGCCCGTATCAAACGAGCCGTCGCGGACGCCGCCGCCATCGATCACCATCACCGCGCCACCGGGCGCCTCGATGACCGCGGCGTCACCCTGTCCGATGTCCAGGAACGTTACGGTCAGATCGCGCGCGCGCCGCCGGGTGACGTCGCGGACCGCGAGGCTACCGAACGCGACCAGCGCCGCCGCGAGCGCCGCCCATGCCGGCACCCGGCGCGCGGGCCGGGCGCGGCCCGCCGCGATCAGCGCGAGGCATCCCGCGCCGGTCAGCGCCGCGGTCTCGAGCAGGTTCGGCGTCCGGCACAGCCAGAGCGGACCGTGGGCCCGGAAAGCGGCGGCGACGCCCAGCGCCACCTTGGCCGCAAAGCCCGCAGCGGCCAGGGGCAGCTTGCCCAGCGGCGCCCACAGCGCGCCCGCGGCCGCGCCCGCGAGGCCCACGGGAACCACCGCCAGCTCGACGATCGGAACCAGCGCCAGGTTGCCGAGCGGCGACAGCGGCGCGACCTCGCCGAAGTGGTGGGCCACCAGCGGCGCGGTCGCCGCCGTCGCCGCGATCGTCGCGGCCACGAAGCGCCACAACCACGCGAGCGCGCGCCGCGCCCGGCCCGCCTCGACGGCCATCGCGCCCGGGCCGATGCCGCGCGCGCCCAGCGCGATGCCGACGACGGAGGCCAGCGACAGCTGCAGCGACGGGTCGGCTAGCTCGAGCGGGCTGACCGCCAGCAGCACGAACGCCGCCGCCGCGATCGCCGGCGCCGCCGACGCGCGCCGACCGACCAGGTAGGCGCCCATGCCGATCGACAGCATCAAGGCCGAGCGCAACGTCGCGATCGCCTCGCCCGTCACCAGCGCGAACAGCGCGATCGCCGGCAGCGCCACCGCGGCCGCCACCGCGCGCGGATCGATGTAGAGCGGCAACCGGGGTACCCGCGCCGCTGTCGATCGGACGACGAAGAACAGCAGCGCCGCGACCGCCGCCAGGTGCAGCCCCGACACCGACAGGACGTGCGTCGCGCCCGCGACGCGGAAGCCTTCCTCGACGTCGGGGCCGATGCCGCGCCGATCGCCCAGCACGGCGGTCTTGAGGAACGCCGCCGCGTCGCCGCGCACCTCGCGATCGATCGCGGCGCGAAGCGCGCGCCGGACCAGGAAGGCGATCCGCCGGGGACCGACGCCGGTCGGCTCGGCGAGGCGCGCGATCGCGCCGGCGTCGGGGACGCCCGCCAGCGCATCGATGCCGGCGGCCCGCAGCGCCAGCGCCGGATCGGGAAGGCCCGGGTTGCGGGTGCCGTGCAGCTCGTGGAGGCGTGCCCGGAAGGCGATCCGCTCGCCGGGCCCGAAGTCGGGCCAGCCCTCGACGACGGCCAGCGCCAGCGTGCCCGACGCCGGGGCGCCCGCGATCCGCGACAGCGCGATGATCAGGCGGGCACCCGTGCCCGTGCTCTCCGGCCCGCGCGCGATCGTCCCCTCGATCTCCTGGGCCTCGTCGCGCTCGCATGCCGCCGCCAGCGCGGGATCCGGCACGGCAGGCCGCAGGGCGCACGTTCCCAGCAGCGCGCCCAGCGCGAAGAACGCGAACAAGACGCCGGACGCCATCCGACGGCCGCGCGCCCGCGCGATCGCCGCCGCCGCGATCAGCGCGAACGCGAGGGCCGTCCACCAGCCGAACGCGTCAGCCAGCGCGCAGGCATCGCCCGCGACGAAGGCGATGCACCACCAGGCGAGCCGCACGCGTCATGTTCGGCGCCGCGTGCGTGCGGTTGCCTGCCGGCACCGCGATTCAGACGGAGGCGATCAGTACCAGTTGAAGCCGACCATGAAGGCGAGGTTGTTGAGATCGCCGCCGCTGTAGAAGGCGTGGCCCGCGCGGACTTGCAGATCCAGCGCCCAGTTGTACGACTGTACGACCTCGATGCCTGCCGCGCCCATGACCGCTCCGCCGCTTTCGTTGTCGAACGCGACGGACACGTTGGGGTCGTTCTCGTCGCTGATCGTCAGGTTGGCGAAGCCAATGCCGCCTTCCAGCCAGACGATGTTCGTGACCCAGTACTGCAGCGCGATCGTCCAGATGCTGTTGTAGGTCGACCCATTTCCGATCACCGGATCGTTGAAGTAACGGGCGCCCAGCCAGGCATCGCCCACCAGCGCGAGGCGTGGGTTCAGCATGCCGCCGATGTGCCCCGCGACCATGAAGGCGCCACCGCACACGGTGGTGCAATTGGGCCCGTCGATGATGCCGAGACCGAGCGCGCCGCCCAATGTGAGGCCGCTGCGGTAGACGCCGCGGGGACCGGGCGGTGGGGGCGGGTAGCCGTACTGCGCTTCGGCGGCCGACAAGGAGGCGAACGTCGTGATGAGGCCGATACCAATGGCGAAGGCGAGACGCTTTCCCGATGTCATTTGATCTCCTTTGCAGTCACGGGCACTTGGACGTCTGGTCGGGGGCACCCTCATTAGAAGGCTGTAAGGAATTTACGCAACCTCTTGTGGTCCCGTCGGTGTGGGCACTCACGTGTTAAGAATCACTCGACTTCCATGAAGTGGCACCAGACCCAGATTCGCCTGAAGCCGCGCCCACGCGGGTTTCACCTGGTCACCACCGAGATCCTCGCGGCGGTGCCCGAGCTCGCGACATTCGACGTCGGGCTCGCGCACCTTTTCATACAGCACACGTCGGCGTCGCTGTCGATCAACGAGAACGCCGATCCCGACGTGCGCGGCGACATGGAGCGCTGGTTCTCGCGCGCCGTGCCCGAGAACGCGCCGTATTACGAGCACACGACCGAGGGACCCGACGACATGCCGGCGCACATCAAGTCGCTGCTGGTCGGGTCGGCGGTGACGGTGCCGATCCGCGGCGGGCGGCTGGCGCTGGGGACGTGGCAGGGGATCTACCTCGGCGAGCACCGCGATCAGGGCGGCGCGCGCACCGTCATCGTCACGCTGCTCGGCGATGCCAAGCCCGTCAAGTAGCCCGCGACGTCGTCGTCAGTCGACGCGGTTCTTGCGCTGACCGGCGATGAACGCGCGAAGGTTGTCGGTTGCGACGGCCGCGAGCCGGCGGCGCGCTTCGATCGCGCCCCAGCCGATGTGCGGCGTGACGACGACGCGGGCGGCCCACGGCGCGCGCGCGTCGCAGAGCGGGTGATCCGCGGGCGGCGGTTCGACCGACAGCACGTCCAGGCCGACGCCGCCCAGCTTGCCGGCCGCGAGCGCCGCGACCAGCGCGCCTTCGTCGACCAGCGCGCCGCGCGCGGTGTTGATCAGGATCGCGCCTGGCTTCATCGCGGACAGGAAGCGCGCGTCGACCATGCCCCGCGTCGCGTCCGTCAGCGGGCAGTGCAGCGACACGACGTCGGCGGCGGGCAGCGTCTCGGCCAGCGGCGTGCGCCCCGCCTGCGTCGGCGATCCCGGGACGGCGGCGCGCACGACGCGCATTCCGAATGCTTCCGCGATGCGCGCGACCGCGCCGCCGATCGCGCCGCTGCCGACCAGCGCCAGCGTCTTGCCGGCGAGCTCGAACATTTCCCGGGTGAAGAAACAGAAGTCGGGCGACCGGGCCCAGGCGCCCGCCTTGACCGCCGCGGAATGGCCGGCGACGTCCTGCGAGAAATGCAGCACCAGCGCGAGCACGTGCTGCGCGACGGATGCGGCCGCGTAGCTGGGAACGTTCGTGACCGCGACGCCGGCCGCGCGCGCCGCCGCCAGATCGACGACGTTCGTGCCCGTCGCCAGCACGCCGACGTATCGCAGGTCGGGCAGCGCCGCGAATGTCGCCGCCGAGAACGCGACCTTGTTCGTCAGCGCGGCGACGGCGCCCGCGGCGCGCGGGACGACGTCGTCGTCCGCACTGCGCGCGTGGACGACCAGCGCGCCCAGCGTGCGCATATCCTCCCAGAACGTGTCGTCGCCCTGGTCCGCCGCGAAGCTGTCGAGGATCACGATGCGCACGGCGGCGCCTCGTCAGTTGTTTGACGTCGACTTCAGCGCTTCGGCCTGGAAGTGCGCGCGCAGACTGCCGATGACGTCGATCAGATCGCCGTCGAGCACGCCGGGCAGGTTGTGCCGCGTCAGCCCGATGCGGTGATCGGTCAGGCGGTCCTGCGGGAAGTTGTAGGTCCGGATCTTCTCGGACCT
>Ga0307280_10000089_pt1 | contig 15931 bp, 16 predicted proteins | sample ER_DNA_119_FD_194479 | JGI IMG/M metagenome (GOLD analysis project Ga0307280, IMG submission 194479) | Bulk soil microbial communities from the East River watershed near Crested Butte, Colorado, United States - ER_DNA_119 | ecosystem: Environmental > Terrestrial > Soil > Floodplain | place...
CTTCGTAGCGTTCGAGAAAGGTTCCGATCGTCTCCCGCGCTCGCCGCAGCGCCTCGGCCCAGCGGTCGAGCAGGCGGCGGCCCTCGTCCGTGAGCCGATAGGTGCGCTTGGCAGGGCCGGGCAGGTCGGCGCTCCACTCGGAGCTGACCAACCCTTCCTCCTCCAGCGAGCGCAGCAGGCGATAGAGGTTGCCAATGTCCACTCGGCCCTCGACGCCGAGCTCCGGGATCCGCTCCAGCAGCTCGTAGCCGTGCAGCGGCCCCTCGCGCAGGAGGAGCAGGAGCGACGGCTCGACGAAGCGCTCGACCCGCGCGTGCACGTGCCAGTGCCCGGGGCGGACGAGCCGGCGGCTGCGGGAGCGGGGATGTCCTCGGTGCCTCATGCCCGCCAGTATAGGTAAAACGCATATGTAGAACGCAAAGCCGCATGGTTAGGCTGTTTGGCCGTGACTCACCCCGACCTGCCGGCCGAGCAGCGCTACCTCGACACCGCCTACGAGTGCCTCGACCGGATGCGCGAGGCGCTGCTGCGCGCGGCGGGCGCGGGCGCGACCGAGGTGGCGCAGCAGGCGATCGAGGACTGGGCGACCGGTCGGCTCCGCACCTACGAGGACGCCGAGCGCGGCCTCTGCTTCGGCCGGATCGACTCCGAGGAGTCGGCCGAGTCGCTCTACGTCGGCCGGCGCTGGATCCACGACGACGCCCGCCGCGCGCTGGTCGTCAACTGGCAGGCGCCCGCGGCGAGGCCCTTCTACACGGCCACGCCCGCGGCGCCGCACGGCGTCACCCTACGCCGGCGCTTCCGCACGAAGGGCCGCACGCTGACCGGGATCAGCGACGAGGCGCTCGACGGCTCGCTCGCGGACGCGGGAGCCGTGGACGACTTCCTGCTCGAGGAGCTCGATCGTGCCCGCGACGCGCGCATGCGCGACATCGTCGCCACGATCCAGGCGGACCAGTACCACCTGATCGCCCGCGACCCCGAGCCGCCGCTCGTGATCCAGGGCGGCCCGGGCACGGGCAAGACCGCGGTCGGCCTGCACCGCGCTTCGTTCCTGCTCTACGCCCACCGCGAGCGGCTGCGGCGCGTGCTCGTCGTCGGGCCGAACCCCGCCTTCATGGAGTACGTCTCGCACGTCCTCCCCACGCTCGGCGAGGACAGCGTCGACCAGCGCGCCGTCGCCGAGCTCGTGCCCGGGGTCGAGCTGACGCGCGCCGACCCGCCGGACGTGCAGCGCCTGAAAGCCGACCGGCGAGTGGCCGAGGTCGTGCAGCGAGCGGCCGCGCTCGCCTCGGCCGGCGAGCCGCAGGAGCTGGTCACGCGGCTCGAGGGACGCTTCGTCGGCGTCGAGCAGGACGAGGTGGCGGAGCTGCTCGACGAGGCTCGCGCGGAGCTCGGCCTGACCGCCGCAGCCCGCGAGCGATTCCGGATGAACGTGCTGCGGCGCTTCTACGAGGACTACGGCGTCCGGCTCGGCGGCCAGGCCTTCCGCGCCTTTGACGAGGTCGAGCGCGCGCTGCGCCGGGACGGACGGCTGACGCGGTTCCTCGACGCAAGCTGGCCGGCGCCGAAGCCGGAGCAGGTCGTGCGGCGGCTGCTCTCGTCGCGGGAGACGCTCGCCGCGGCTGCCGACGGAGTGCTCGACGAGTCCGAGCAGCGGCTCCTGCGCCGCGCCCGCAGCGGCTGGAGCGAGGGCGACCTGCCACTGCTGGACGACGCGCGCGCGGTGCTTGTCGAGCCGCCGACCCGCTACGGGCACGTGCTCGTTGACGAGGCGCAGGACCTGACGCCGATGCAGCTGCGGATGGTCGCGCGCCGGGCCGCCGGCTCGTTCACGCTGCTCGGCGACATCGCCCAGGCGACCGGCCCGATCTCCTACCGCCGCTGGCAGGAGCTGCTGCCCCACCTCGAGGGCGCCGAGGGCGCGCAGATCGAGGAGCTGCGCCATGCTTACCGCGTGCCGCGCGAGATCATGGAGCTCGCCTTGCCGTTGCTCGAGCAGATCGCGCCCGAGGTCGAGCCGCCGATCGCCTACCGCGTCGGCGCCGAGCGCCCGCGTGTCGTGGAGGCGGAGGATGCGCTCGCGTCCGCCTTCGAGGAGGCCGCCGGGCTCGCAGCCGAGGAAGGCCTGCTCGCGGTGATCGCGCCTGCCTCGCTGCGCGGCGAGGGCGCGACCTCGCTCTTCGACGAGACGCGGATCGCCGTGCTCACTCCGCGAGAGGCGAAAGGCATGGAGTTCGACCACGTGATCGTGGTCGAGCCGGCGCGGATCGTCGAAGAGGCGGTCGAGGGCCAGGGCCTACGCGAGCTCTACGTCGCGCTCACGCGCCCGACGACGACGCTCGTGCTCGTCCACGCGCGGCCGCTGCCGCCGGAGCTCGGGCTCTGATGCAAGAGCTGCGGATCGAGCGCGACGGCTTCTCGCTCGCCGCGAGCTACTCGCCGGCGGGGCCGACCGCGCTGATCGCGCTGCAGGGCGCCGGCGAGGGAACGCGCGACTCGCCCTCGCTTCGCCACCTGCACGAGCTGCTGCCGCCGGCCGGGATCGGCGTCGTCACTTTCGACCGCCGCGGCGAGGGCGAGTCGACGGGTGACGCGACCCGCGGCCGCTTCGAGCTCCAGGTCGAGGACGCCCTCGCGATCCTCGACGCCCTCGACGCCGAGCACGTCGGCCTCTGGGGCTACAGCCAGGGCGGCTGGATCGGGCCGCTCGCAGCGGTGGCTTCCGACGCCGTCGCGTTCCTTGTGCTGCTCGCCTCACCCGGCGTCACCCCGTCCGAGCAGATGATGTACGCGGTCGAGCGGCAGCTGCGGCTGGCCGGCTACGGCGACGAGGTGGTCGAGCGGGCGCTCGACCTGCGGCGGCGCTTCGAGGCATGGGTGCACCGGCCCGAACCGGACGAGGAGCTCGCGGCCGCGCTCTGGGCCGGCGTCGACGAGCCCTGGTGGGGCCAGGCCTGGCTGCCGCCGACCCTGTTCGACGAGGAGAGCCGCCGGCTCTGGATCGAGGAGATGGACTTCGACCCGCGGCCGGTGTTCGCGCAGGTGCGCGTCCCGACCCTGCTCTTCTACGGAGCCGAGGACTCCTGGACGCCGGTCGAGCCGAGCGTCGGGTCGTGGCGCGCGGCGCGTGGCGACGAGGTCGAGATCGTGGTCGTCCCCGGCGCCGAGCACGACCTGAGGCTGCCCGACGGCAGCTTCGCGCCCGAGTACGAGCGCACGCTCGTCGACTGGCTAGGTCGTCTCTAGCGCGGCGTAGAGGCTGACCTCGACCCCGTCCGGGTCGAGCAGCACCGCGTAGTGCTGTCCCCAGAAGGCGTCCCACGGCTCCTTCTCGCCGTGGAAGCCGCCCCCGGTGACGCGGGCGTAGGTCTCGTCGACCTCGGCCGGGCTGCCGCACTCGAGCGCGATGCCGATCTGGTTGCCGGTCTGGCGCGTCCAGTCCTCGCGGAAGCTCCGCATCACGTCCTCGGAGTCGAGCATGAAGCGGACGCCGTTCGGCAGGAACGCGTCGACGTGGCCCTCGTCCGGCGTTTCCGGCACCTCGAGGCCGAGCAGGCGGTAGAAGCGAATCGAGGTCGCCATGTCCGAGGCGACGATTCCGATCGCGTTCAGCTCGGGCATGGTCCGAGCCTACAAGACGATCGTGACCGGGCCGTCGTTGACGAGCTCGACCGCCATCCGCTCGCCGAAGGCACCCGTCTCGACCCGCACGCCGACGTCCCGCAGAGCCACGCAGAAGGCCTCGTAGAGCCGCTCCGCCTGCTCCGGCCGCGCTGCCTCGGCGAAGCTCGGCCGATTGCCCTTCGCCGTGTCGGCCAGCAGGGTGAACTGCGACACCACGAGCGCCTCGCCGCCGACGTCGAGCAGCGACCGGTCGAAACGGCCGTCCTCATCCTCGAAGATCCGCAGCCGCGCCACCTTTTCGGCCAACCGAAGCGCTTCCGCAGGCCCGTCTGCGCGGGCCACGCCGAGCAGGACGCAGAGGCCGCGGCCGATCTCGCCGACCGGCTTCCCGCGCACGCGCACGCGCGCCTCTGTCACCCGCTGCACCACGGCCTTCATGTTCGCGTCGGAAATGACGATACAAGCGAGGTGGAAGCGGCCCACCTGCCCTGGCAGCACCTCGGCTCGCTGTTGATCAACCGCGGCCTGCTGACCGTTGACCAGGTCAAGCAGGCGTTCGAGGAGCAAACGCTGACGGGCAAGCGACTCGGCGAGATCGTGGTCGGTCACGACTGGGTTACGCCCCAGGACCTCGCCAAGGCACTCGCCGACCAGAACGGGCTCGAGTACGTCGACCTGTCGGAGGCCGACCTCGACCTCGAGGCCGCGATGCTGCTCCCCAAGGAGCTCGCGGCTCGCTACCAGGCGGTGCCGGTGCGATTCCTCAGCGACGACCTGCTGCTCGTTGCCGTCGCCGACCCGAGCGATGTCGGCCGCGCCGACGACCTCCGCCTCGCGCTCGGCCACAACGTTCGCCTCGCGGTCTCGGAGCCGGCCGACCTCGAGCGGACGATCAAGCGTCTCTATCGCACCCAGATCGAGGTCGTCGAGAGCGAGACCGAGACTCCGGAGCTCACTTTCGACCCGATCGCCCAGCGCGAGGACATCGCCGAGTCGAGCGACGACACGCCGGCGGTGAAGCTCGTCCACGCAACGCTCGCGCAGGCGATCGAGGACGGCGCCTCCGACATCCACTTCGAGCCGCAGGAAGCCGACATGATCGTCCGCGCTCGGATCGACGGTGTCACGCGGCCGGTGGCGCAGATCCCGAAGCAGATGCAGCTCGGCGTGATCAGCCGCCTGAAGATCATGGGCAACCTGGACATCGCCGAGCGGCGCGCGCCGCAGGACGGCCGCGTCTCGATCCGCTTCCACGGCAACCCACTCGACCTGCGCATCGCGATCATGCCGACTACCTACGGCGAGCAGGTCGTGCTCCGGATCATGCACCGCGCCGTCTCGAAGCCGGACCTCGGGGAGCTCGGCATGACGGACGCGGCGCGCGAGCATTTCGAGAAGGCGATCCGGCAGCCGTACGGGGCGGTCGTCGTGTGCGGCCCGACCGGCTCGGGCAAGACGACGACCCTCTACACGGCGCTGCACTTGCTCAACGACCCGGGACACGTGGTGATGACCATCGAGGACCCGGTCGAGGACCAGATCCGCGGGATCAACCACATCGAGATCTCGCCGAAGAGCGGACTCACCTTCGCGCGCGGGCTACGCACGATCCTGCGTTCCGATCCCGACGTCCTACTGGTCGGCGAGATCCGCGACGAGGAGACGGCCGCGATCGCGATGCAGGCTGGCATGACCGGCCACCTCGTGCTCACCACCGTCCACGCGCACAACGCGGCGAGCGCGATCGAGCGCCTGAAAGACATGGGCGTCGAGCCCGGGCTGCTGGCGAACGCGGTCAACTGCATCGTCGCGCAGCGGCTTGCCCGGCGGCTCTGCACCGACTGCCGCGAGGCGTACTGGCCGACCGACGAGGAGCTCGAGTCGATGGGCATGCTCGAGCGGAAGGGCGAGGTCTACCTGCACAGTTCGAAGGGTTGCGGGCGCTGCGCCGGTACCGGCTACCGCGGACGGGTCGCGCTCTACGAGGTGATGCCCGTGAGCGTGCAGATCCGGCGGCTCGTGGGTGCGCCTACAGACGAGATCTTCAATGCCGCCGTCAGCGAGGGCATGACCACTCTGCGCCAGGACGGCCTGCGGCTCTGCCTCGAGGGTGTTTCCTCGCTCGCGGAGATCCGCCGCGTGACCGGCGACCGGCTCGGCTAGCGGCGCGCGCTGCGCCCCGGCGGCGTTGCGGCTCCGGCCGCGCGGCACCCAAGCCGATCGTGCCGGCGGTGCGACGCGGCGAGGCGCCGGCGACCGTCCGAACGAGCCATGTCTGGGGACAAAACGTCACACATTCGTTCCACCAGCCGCGTCCGCTCCGGCCAGCCGGCAGGGACAGTCCCTGATCGGGAGGCGGCGGTCAGTCGAGGTCGCGGATCCGCGAGGCGTACGCCGCCTCGCCCGGCCTGAGCGAGCTCGCCAGCTTGTAGTGGCCGTTCGCCTCGTGCTCGCGGCCCTGCTTCTCGAGACAGCGGCCGAGCGCGTAGTGCGCGTAGTCGTCCACCGGCGCCAGCTCGAGCATCTTGCGGAACTCCGACTCGGCCTCGGCGTAGCGACGGATGCGGAAGTACGCGATGCCGAGCGCCTCGCGGATCGACGCCTTCTCCGGCTCGCGCCGCTTCGCCTTCTCGAGGGCCACGGTCGCCTGCGCGGCTCGGCCCTTCTTCAGGTGCGCCCTGCCCTGCTGGAAGAGATCGAAGGTCTCGCTCATCGCCCTCTAAGTGAAGCGGACCAGCCCGGCTTGGCCACGCCCTAGGCCAGGCCCAGCGACCGCAGCGAGAGGAGGCCGCGGACGCGCTCGGAGCGGGTGAGCTGGCGCCGGATCCCGCGCCGCACGGCACGGAGGTCGCGGCGCATGGCACGGGCGGCCTCGCGCGCGCCGACGCGAGGCGCGAACCGGGCGGCGGTCGCGTGCAGCCCGAACGCGCCTGCCTCAACGCGGAACTCGGACTCGACGAGGGCACCAAGCTCGCGCAGCGTGGCGCTGGCCGGCACGTCGAGGCCCTGGTCGAGCAGGAAGTCGCGCAGCTCCTTGCGGCAGGCGCCGGCGAGGCGGCGCGGGTCGCGGGTCAGGAACCGCGAGCCGCGAACGAACAGCTTCGCCAGCGCGAGCAGCACGACCGCGCCGGCGATCCCGAGGAGGAGCAGCCGCAAGATCCCCCAGTCGCGATGGTGGGTCTTCGCGGCAGCCGCCCCGGCCTGCGCGGTGCCGAGCACGGGCACGTCGGGCGAGGTTCGCGGCTTGGTGCCGAAGCCGAGCGTGTTCGCCAGACGGTCGCCGAACTGCTTCAAGCCTTCCTTGCCCGCGAGCACGGCCGTCGCCGAGACGATGTCGAAGCTCGGCGAGGAAGCCGAGTAGGTGCCGGATAGCCCCCCGCGGCCGGGCGTCGGGTCGAACGGCACCCAGCCCCAGCCGTGGAACCAGACCTCGACCCACATGTGCGCGTCGCGGTCGGAGACGATCCACTCGCCGTGCCGGTAGCGCCCGCTGGCGAACCCGACGGCGACGCGCGAGGGGATCCCGAGGTAGCGCAGCATCAGCGCCATCGCGCCCGCGAAATGCTGGCAGTAGCCGCGCTTGGTGCGCGCGACGAAGTCCTCCAGCGGCGCGACCCCGGCGGGCGTCTTCGGCGGGTCCTGGTCGTAGACGAACCCGCCGCCGAAGCGGAACCACTGCTCGAGCGCGACCGCGGCGGCGTACGGGCTGCGCGCCCCGCCGGCCACCCGCTCGGCTAGCGCCTGCAGCCGCGCGAACGGCTGCAGCTGGTCGGCGCGCGCGAAATCGGTCATCAGGTAGTGGACGTACGCCGCGCGTCCAGGCCTGCCGAAGAGCCGCGGGTAGACGCGCGGCTGCACTTCCCGGTACTCGTCGCGCGCGGTGATCGGGCCGCCGTAGATCGGCTTGGAGGCCGCGAGCTGCAACGGCGTCGGGTTCGGTGCGTAGCTCCAGACGTCGTAGCTGTCGCCGTGAGAGAGCGGGTGCTCGGCGACGGCCACGCCCGTCGGGTCGTACGAGACCTGGCCGACGCCGCTGCCCGGTTCGAAGCGCACCGGGACGCTCCCGCCCGGCAGCCGGTGGTCGCGCAGAGCCTCGATCGTCACATGCTGCTCCTCCCAGCCGCTCTCGCGCCGCTCGCGCGGTGGGACGAGCGCGGGCTCGCCGAGCGGCACCGGCTCGTCGCCGAACTCGGGCGAGACCTCCTCGAACCAGGTGCCGTTCTCGACCGTGTTCAGCACCGAGACCCGCCAGTAGTGCGCCTGTGGGCCGGCCTTCACGCGCATCACCGTCGTCGGCTTGCCGTGGAACGTGAGGCCCGTGTAGCTCGAGTTCCAGACGTAGGAGACGTCGACCGGCTTGGCCGCCTTGGTGTACGGGTCCCAGTGCTGCCAGTCGAGGAAGGCACGCTTGGCGAACGCCGGCGAGCTCGTCGCGGCGAGCGCCGCCAGGACGATTAGCGTGCCCGCGGCCAGCGCCGCGCCGAGGCCGCGAACAGGGCCGTGCCTGAGCAGGACGACAATGCCGAGCACCGACACCAGCAGCAGCGTCCCGCGCAGCAGGTCGTGGCCGGGCAGCAGCGTCCCGGGCCAGCCGACGCCGACCACCAGCGCCATCGCCGCCAGGCCGGGCCTGCGGGCAGCGACCGCCAGCGCGAAGGCGAGCGTGAAGGCGAACAGCGCGACCAGCAGCACGCCATGCATCCGCGGATGCACCGCCGGGTCGAACGGCACCTGGTAGTCGTAGAACTCGAGGAAGCCGTTGCCGAAGCGCGAGAGCATGCGAGCCGGGAGCGCCCAGACAGGCCCGAGCCCGAAGGCGACCGCACCGGTCACGAGCAGGCCGGCGAAGCAGGCCATCACGCGTGCCCAGCGCGGCCGGACGAGCGCGGCGGCGATCGCCAGCACGACGACCACTGTCGCCTGCCCCGCGTCGTGACCGCTCTCGAGGCCCATCCAGCTCCAGGCGAGGAGCGGCGCCCCGAGCGCCGCGACGAGCAGCGCCCTAGCCATGCGCGGCCTCCAGTTGGGTCGCGCCGAGCCGCTCGGCCAGGTCGTCGCCGTCCCGCAGCACCACGACCGACACGCCGGACGCCTGCAAGCGGAGCAGCTCCGGCATGGGCTTCGGCGGCGCGCCTGCGAAGCTCGACGGGTCGACGAAGACGAGCGACACGTTGCCGGTCGCGAGCGCGCGTTCGACGAGCCGTTCGACGAGTCGCGGCGGCAGCGAGGCGGTCACGACCGCGAGCTCGAGCGACCGCGCGATCGCGCTCGACTCGTCGGAGAGGACTGCGGCCAGCGGCGGCCCGGCCTCGGGCTCGACCGCGGCGAGCAGGTCGAGCGCCTGCCGCCAGTCGCTCTCGGCCGAGCGGACGCCCTGCTGCTCGGCACGCGCCCCGTTGACTACCAGCACAGCCCGCCGCCCTCGCCGCACGTGCGAGAGCAAGAGCGATCCGGCGGCGCGCACCTGCACGTCGAAGCTCCCGCCGACGACCGCGTCCGGGTCGGCGTCGAGCACGACCGCAACCTCGTCACGGGGCGAGTCCTCGAGCTCCTTCACCATCAGCTGCCCGCGCCGCGCGGTTGAGCGCCAGTGCACCTTCCGCAGCGAGTCGCCGTGCTCGTACTCACGCACACTGTGCAGGTCGAAGCCCGAGGGCCGCCGCAGCAGCAGCTGGCGCCCGTCATGCGAGCGGATGCCGCCTTCGGAGAAGAGCCGGTCGAGCTCGACCAGACGCGGGTAGACGAGCAGCGCGCCCGGCGAGTCGAGCGGCTGCTCGACCCGCTCGAGGCCAAACGGATCCTCGATCACGGCGATCGAGCCCTCGAACTCGTAGCGGCCGCGCGCCAATCCTCTCAGGACGTAGCGCGCATGGCCGTGTGCACCGAGGGGCGCCGAGCGCTCACCGAGCCTGCCGATCCGCTCGCGGAGCGTCCAGCGCGCGGGCACGAGACGCCGCTCCGAGGTGAGCCGCACCTCGATCACGACGTCGTCGCCCTCGAGCCGCTCTCCAGAGGGCAGCGTCCGCGTGATGCGCAAGGGGCGGTTGGCGAGCGCGGTCCAGAGCCACGCGAGCATCACCGCCACCGGCAGTCCCAGCGCGACGGGATAGAGAATCTTCGAGCCGAAGGCCCAGGCGGCGAGGTAGGTCGTCGCGCCGAGGACAAGGGCGAGACGGCCGCGCCGAGTCATACCGGAACCGGGGTGTGCTCCAGCGTGTCGCGCACGAGCTGGCCGCCCGTCAGGCCGGCCGCCCGCGCCTCGGGAGCGACGATCAGCCGGTGGGAGAGCACGGGCTCGGCGACCGCCTTGACGTCGTCCGGCGCGACGAAATCGCGTCCGTCCGCGAGCGCTCGGGCCTTCGCCACCCGCAGCAGCGCGATCCCGGCTCTCGGGCTGGCGCCCAGGTAGACCCGCGCGTCGGCGCGCGTCTGGCGCAGGAGCGTGACGACGTAGCGGTTGAGGCTCTCCTCGACGAACACCTCGCTCGCTGCGGCGGAGAGCGAGCGCACCTCGGCGGCGGTCGTGACCGGCTGCAGCGACTCGAGCGGCGGGTCGCTCGTCTGCTCGGTCAGCATCCGCGCCTCGTCGGTGAGCGGCGGGTAGCCGATCTCGATCCGCAAGGTGAAGCGGTCGAGCTGGGCCTCTGGCAGTGGATAGGTGCCCTCGTACTCGATCGGGTTCTGCGTGGCGATCACCATGAACGGCGCCGCCAGCTCGTAGCTGACGCCGTCGACGGTGACCTGGTTCTCCTGCATCGACTCGAGCAGCGCGGCCTGCGTCTTCGGCGACGCGCGGTTGATCTCGTCGACGAGCAGCAGGTTGGCGAACACGGGCCCGGGCCGAAACTCGAACTCGTTGGTGCGCTGGTTGAAGACGTTCACGCCGGTCACGTCCGAGGGCAGCAGGTCGGGCGTGAACTGCAGCCGCGAGAACGAGCAGTCGACCGACCGCGCCAGCGCCTTGGCGAGCATCGTCTTCCCGACACCCGGGAAGTCCTCGATGATCAGATGGCCCTCGGCGACGAGGCAGAGAACGGCCAGCCGCAACGTCTCGTCCGGCGCGCGCATGACCTGGGCGAGATTGCCGACGATGCGCTGGATCCCGTCCGCGGCCGCGGTCTCGACCCGCTCGCTCCCTACTGCTTCGTCCACGCGCCTCCCTCGAGCCTGGCGGCCACCTCGTCGAGGATCGCCGCTGCGATCCGTTCCTTCGCAGCCTTCTCGATGCGCCGTTCGCCGTCGCTCGAAACGAGCACCACCTCGTTCTCGGCCGAGTCGAAGCCGATGTCGTCGCGCCCCACGTCGTTGAAGACGATCAGGTCGGCCCGCTTGTTGCCGAGCTTCTCTCGCGCGCGCTCGAGACCGCGCTCGCCGCGGTCGGCCGCGAACCCGATCAGCAGCTGCCCGTTGGTGCGCCGGGCACCGAGCTCCCGCAGCACGTCGGTCGTCGGCTCGAGCGTCACCGTCCAGGGCTCGTCGTCCTTCGGCCGCTTGCCCTCCCCGGCCTCGGCCGGCCGATAGTCGGCGACCGCGGCGGCCATCACGACCACGTCCGCGTCGCCGCGGGCGAGCGTCTCACGGGCCACGTCCTCGGCGGTCGGCGCCTGAACCACGTCTACTCCTACGGGCGAAGGCACGTTGAGGTTCGAGGCGACGAGCGTCACCTCCGCCCCACGCCTGCGCGCCTCGGCCGCGAGCGCCGCGCCCATCCGGCCGGACGAGCGGTTGCCGAGGAAGCGAACCACGTCGAGTGGCTCGCGCGTCCCGCCGGCGGTCACGAGGACACGGCGGCCGCGCAGCTGCCCGCGCCGGTCGAGAGCCGCGGCCACGCGTTCGAGGATCGCTTCGGCCTCGCTCATCCGCCCCACCCCGAGCTCGCCCTCGGCCGTGTCGCCCTCCTCCGGGCCGACGAGCTCGATCCCGCGTGCGCGCACCAGCTCGACGTTCGCCTGCACTGCCTCGCTACGCCACATACGCGGGTTCATCGCAGGCGCGGCGACGACCGGTCCCTCGAACGCGAGCGCAGTTTGGGTCAGCACGTTGTCGGCGAGCCCGTGCGCGAGCTTGGCCAGTGTGTTGGCCGACAGGGGGGCGATCACCAGCAGGTCGGCCTGGACCAGGTGTGGGTAGAGCTCCCGCGGGGCCTCGTGCCGGGCGAGCGCCTCGAAGGTCTTCGCCGAGACGAAGCTCTCTGCCTCCGGAGTCAGGATCGGCGTCACGTCGTGGCCCGCCCGCACTAGCAGGCGCGCGAGCTCGCAGGCCTTGTAGGCCGCGATTCCGCCGGTGACGCCGAGGAGAACCCGAGCCATGGGCACATTGTGCCCGCCGCGGCCAAAACCGCGAGTCCGGCGGGACCGTAGTCAGTGCGTCAACGAAAGGAGCCGCATGGGGAAGAAGTCACTCCTGGCGCTCGGGATCCTGGCCGCCGTCGCGTTGACGGCCGCGGGGACCGCGTTCAGCCGCATCAGTTCCACCCCGACGCTGAAGGGCGTCGTCGGGCCTGGCTACTCGATCAAGCTCACCAAGAGCGGCAAGAAGATCGCGTCGCTGAAGGCCGGCACTTACAAGTTCGTGATCAGCGACCGCTCGGCGTACCACAACTTCACGGTCGAGCGGGAGAAGCCGACGAAGCCGAAGCTCGAGATGCACCTCACCGGGACCGGCTTCATGGGCACGAAGACCGTCAAGATGACGCTCAAGCCCGGCAGCTGGAGCTTCTACTGCTCGAACCACGAAGCCCAGATGCACGGCGACTTCAAGGTCACGAAGTAGCACCACTTGCGAGGGCCGCCAGCAGGCGGCGGCCTCCGCTACTTCGGGTACGTGTACTTGATTTTGCCTTCGCTGATCTCTTCGAAGGCCATTGTCAAGTAGTTCTTCGAGCGCGACTCGACCAGCGGGGGCAGGAACTGGTCGAACGTGCCTTCGCCGAGCTGCTGGTGGTAGTTGTTGATCTGACGCGCGCGCTTTGCGGCGACGATCACCAGCGCATAGCGGGAATCGACATTGTCGAGCAGTTCGTCAACGCGGGGATGGATCATGGGCGGCCATGGTACCTGCACCGTCCAACGCGCCGCGGACAATCCCCTCGAGCTCCTTCACGGCGCGCTCGCGATCGTCGTTGACGAGCGTGTGATCGAACTCGGGCGCGAGCTCGAGCTGCCGCTCGGCGATGTCGAGCCGCTCGTCGATCTCGCCCTCGCTCTCGGTCGCCCGCGAGCGCAGTCTCCGCTCGCGCTCCTCACGGCTCGGCGCGGTGACGAAGATCGTGACCGCGGCCGGGACCCGGTCGCGAACGGCGATCGCGCCGCCCGTCTCGATCTCGAGCACCGGCGAGCGCCCCTCGCCTGCGATCCGCTCGAGCTCGGACCAGAGCGTCCCCGAGCGATAGCCCTCGCCCCAGGGCAGCTCGACCCATTCGAGGAAACCGCCCTCTTCGAGCCGGCGGTCGAACTCCGCTTCGGTCAGAAACCAGTAGTCGCGGCCGTCCTGCTCACCGGGCCGCATCGGCCGGGTCGTGGCCGAAATCGCCAGCTCGAGCTCGGGCACGCGCTTGACCAGCAGCTTCGCAAGGGTGCTCTTGCCCTCACCGGAGGTGCCGGTGAGCACGAAGACCGGTCTAGCGGTTGAAGAGGCCAATCAGCTCCGCCCGCTGACGTTCCGAGAGGCCGCCGACTGTCTTCGACTGGCTGATCCTGCACTGGTTGAGGAACCGAGCCGCCTTCACGCGGCCGAACTTGGGCACGGCCATGAGCATGTCGAAGACCTTCGCCGTCGAGACGTACTCCGGCGGGTTGCTCAGGATTTCCTCGATGCGCGCTGCCCCGGACTTGAGGTCCTTCTTCAGCTGCGCGCGTCGCACGCGTATGTCGTTCGCCCGCTTGAGCGCTTCCATCCGTTGGTCGAGAGAGCGGAGTGGCGCCTGGGCCTGAGTCTTGAGCGCGGCCACGGCGGGGGATACTAACAAGCTCGCCGCCCCGGTCAACCCCTCATGTTTGCCCCGATATGCAGGGATTTTTTGACCTCTAGTCTCGACCTTTGGTAGAGGGTCGAGTCGGCCGCAGCGTGTGCGACCCCAACGGCGTTGTCAGCATTGGCGAAGCCGAGAGCCGCCAGCTCGGCCTCCAGCTCGGCGCGGATCCGACCCGCCGCGCCGGGGTCGGCGAAGAGCGCGGTGCCCACGCCGACGTCGGTCGCCCCCGCGGCGAGCAGCTCCAACGCGTGCCTGCCGCGGGATACGCCGCCCATGCCGAGGATCGGCAGCCGCGTCTCACGGAAGCAGGTGTGGACCGCCGCCAGCGCGACTGGCCGGAGCGCCGGTCCCGAGAGCCCGCCCGCCCCGCGCGCGAGCACCGGCTGGAGCGTCCGCTCGTCCAGCGCCAGGCCTCTGACCGTGTTAACGAGGCTTAGCCCGTCGGCGCCCGCAGCCTCCGCGGCCCGCGCGGTCGCGCCGAGGTCGGCGATGGCAGCCGAGAGCTTCGCATAGAGCGGCTTGGCGGTGACCGATCGCACGGCCGCGACCACCTCGCCGACGTTCTCCGGCACCTCGTCGACGTTCGGGCACGACAGGTTCAGCTCGAGTGCTTCGACCTCGTCGCGCGAGCCGACGCGCTCGGCGACATGCACGTAGTCCTCGAGCGAGAAGCCACCCACGGAGACCCAGAGCGGCACGCCGAGCTCGGCGAGCTTCGGCAGGTGGTCGGTGAGGAAGGCGTCGACTCCAGGGTTCGCCAGGCCGATCGCGTTCAGCATCCCGAGCTCGGTCTCGGCGATCCGAACCGGCGCGTTTCCCTCGCGCGCGAGCGGCGTGACCGTCTTCGTCACGAAGGCGTCGAGGGTGCGCGCGACTTCCGGCGCGGCGAGGGCGTCGAGGCAGCCGCTCGCGTTAAGCAGCCGCAAGAACCGGTCCTTCCACGCAGAGGCGCTTGAGCTCGCCTTCGATCTCGACGACGCAGCCGTAGCAGGCGCCGAAGCCGCAGGCCATCGGCGCCTCCCAGGCGAGCTGGGCGCGCGGCGTGAGCCTGCGGACGGCCTGGAGCATCGGCTCGGGCCCGCAGGCGAGCACGTCGTGGCCCGCGGGCATGGCCTCGGTGACGTAGGTCGGCTCGAGCACGACCTCCGCGTTCGGCACCAGCTCCGCGGCTTCCGCGTGCCAGGTCGTGCGGAAGCCCAGCACTGCCGGCGGCCCGCCGAGCCGTTCGGAGAGGAACGGCAGCGGCGCGATGCCGATCCCGCCGCCTACGAGCAGCGGCCGCTCGACGTCGAGGTCGAAGCCGTTTCCGAGCGGGCCGAGCACGCCGACCCGGTCGCCTGCGCCGAGGCTGCAGAGCGCCCGCGTCCCCGGGCCGATCGGGTCGATCAGGAACGCGAGCTCGCCGGGCGGGGCGAGGGCGAGGCTCATCGGCCGTGGCAGCAGCCGGCCGGGCGCCTCCAGCATGAAGAACTGGCCCGGCGTTCCCGGTTCGATCGACCCGCGTTCCACGCGCAGGAGCGTGTAGGGCCCGACCGCCTCGGTGGCGACGACGCTACGCCGTTCGCGCCTGAGCATCGATCCGCTCCTGCAGGCTGAGCGCGATCTCGTCGCGCGCATGTGCGATCGCTTCCACAGCCGCCGCCGCGCCCGAGATCGTGGTGATACACGGGATCCGCGCGACGAGCGCGGCCTCGCGGATCCGGTAGCCATCGGTGCGCGCGCCCGAGCCCTGCGGCGTGTTGATCACGAGGTCGCAGCGGCCGCGGCGGACGAGGTCGACCACGGTCGGGCCCTCGCCTTCCTCGGCCACCTTGCGCACGTACTCGACGACCAGGCCGGCCGCGGCGAGGGTGCGAGCCGTGCCGGCCGTCGCAAGCAGCTGGAAGCCGAGCCCGACGAGCGCCTGGGCGACCGGAATCGCGACCGACTTGTCCTCATCGCGCACCGAAAGGAAGGCGGTCCCGCTCGCGGGCAGGCGCCGGCCGGCCGCCCGTTCGGCCTTGGCGAAGGCCGTCGGTAGGTCGGAGGCGCTGGCCATGACCTCGCCGGTCGACCGCATCTCCGGGCCGAGCACCGGGTCGGCACCCGGGAAGCGGGCGAACGGCAGCACCGCCGCCTTGACGGAGACCTGAGCGCTACGCGCCCGAGGATCACGCCCGAGCTCGAGCTCCGAGATCGTCGAGCCCGCGGCGAGCCGGCACGCCGCCTGCACGAGGTTGACGCCGGTCGCCTTGCTCGCAAACGGCACCGTCCGCGAGGCGCGCGGGTTCGCCTCCAGCACGTACAGCTCACCGTCGGCCAGCGCGAGCTGGACGTTCAATAGGCCGACCA
>Ga0307280_10000091_pt1 | contig 15866 bp, 14 predicted proteins | sample ER_DNA_119_FD_194479 | JGI IMG/M metagenome (GOLD analysis project Ga0307280, IMG submission 194479) | Bulk soil microbial communities from the East River watershed near Crested Butte, Colorado, United States - ER_DNA_119 | ecosystem: Environmental > Terrestrial > Soil > Floodplain | place...
GGCGTCGAAGAGCGCGGGATCGACCTTCGCCGCCTGCTCGCCATAGCTCGCGGTCTCCCCGTAGGGGATCTCCAGCAGCGCCCGCCAGACCGCCAGCTCCAGCGGGCTGCCGTGCAGGTCGAGGGGCAGGTCGAACGCCCGCAGCTCGCCCGCGAAGTAGGCGTCGAGCTGGTCGGTCGCCTCGGGCATCGGCCGCTTTGCCGAGTCGGCCGGGACCCGCTGCCGCCCCGGGAAGCCGAGGTCGGTCAGCCCACCCGGACCGGCGATCAAGGTCAGCGCCCCGATCGGGCTCTCGTAGGTCGTCCAGTGCGTTCCCGTCTCGCTCATATATATGGAACGCCCGCCGGGACCCGAACGTGAGATCCGCTAGGCCGCGCGGGTCAGCCTGCGCCGGCGCGGCAGCTCGATCAGCTTCCCGGTCTCCGCGTGGACGGGCTCGAAGGTGCTCACCGAGAGCACCAGGTAGCTGTAGCCGCAGGGGCAGGCCTCGCGGTCGACGTCGTCGAGGTTCTCGACCACGACCTCGGTTTCCTCATCGCAACCCGAACAGGCGACTCGCACTTGCCACATGAGAACGATGGTGGCGCCACCCGCGGACGGACATCCGTCACTTTCTTGATCTAGTTGATCAACTTTATGTAGTATGCCGCCTCCCCGGCTCCCCTGATCACGAAGGAGGTCGCACATGGAGTATTTGCCCACGTTCCCCTCGGGGCGGAGGAAGGCGGCGCTGCTGGCGCTGCTCTCGGCCCTCGTCCTCGGCGCCTCGCTGCTCCCCGCGAGCAATGCCGCCGCCGGCCAGCGCAAGTCCGAGGCGCACTCGGGACAGGCGCTGGCGCTGCAGTGGTTCGACGTCAGCAAGGAGACGGTCGCGGCGGCCGGCTACGCCGAGCCGATCACCTCGAGCCGCGCCTGGGCGGTCAGCTGGATCGCCGCCGCCCGCGCCCTCGACGACGGCGGCGACTGGCGCTTCCGCAAGGCCGCCTTCGCGACCGCGCTGCACGACACCCTCCTCGCCCAGGTGCCGAGCCACCAGCCGCAGCTCGACGCGGCGCTGGACTCGACCCTCGGCGCGATCCCCGACGGGAGGCAGAAGAGCCGCGGCATCGCCGCCGGCGCCGAGGAGGCCGAGCAGGTTCTGGCCGAGCGCGAGGGCGACGGCCTCGACACCGCCTCGGTCGACATCCCCTACACCCCGCCCCCGGCCGCGCCGGGCATCTGGCAGCCGACGCCGCCGACCTTCGGCCCGGCGGTGCGGGCCGGCCAGAAGGACGGCCGCGCCTTCCTGCTCGCCAGCAACGACCAGTTCCGTCCGGGACCGCCGCCGGCGATCGACTCGCCCGAGTTCCTCCAGGCCCTGGCCGAGATCCGCGCCTACGGCAAGGACACCGGCAGCGCCCGCACCCCGGCCCAGACCGACACGGCGCTGTTCATCGCCCAGGACTCCTACGCGCTCTACAGCCAGGCGCTGCGGGCGGTCCTCGCCGACACGAACCACTCGCTGGGCTGGGACGCGCGGGCGGTGGCGGCCTTCCACGTCGTCGTCGTCGACGTCCAGATCGCGATCTTCGAGGCCAAGTACGTCTACACGTTCTGGCGCCCGGTGACGGCGATTCACACCGGCAGCGTCGACCCCGACCCAACCTGGACGCCGCTGCTGGCGACCCCACGCCACCCCGAGTACCCGAGCGGCCACGCCGGCTACGCGGGTGCGGCCTCGGCGGTGCTGACCGCCCTCACCGGGCCCCGCGCGCCAGAGCCGATCGCTGCCACCAGCTCCACCGCCCCGGGCAGCGTCCACACCTACACGCGCTGGTCGCAGATCGTCGAGGAGACGATCGACGGCCGCGTCTGGGAGGGAGTCCACTACCGCTTCTCCGACGAGGTCGCGGCCAAAGTGGGCCAGCAGGTCGCGGCCTGGGACCTCCCCCGCCTCTGGCGGCTCGGACTCTAGTCAGCGACACCCGGGCGATCCCTTCCTCCGGGGAGGGATCGCCCTCGTCTAACAGCTCCAGTCGCTGACACCGGTCACCGGGATTTTCCCGGTCTTCGGCTTCAGCGAGAGCCGAACCAGGCGGGTGCAGACGAAGTTCCCCTGCTCCTCGGTCCTGCGGTGGTCGTAGATCCGGCAGAGGACGACGCGGGCGCTGTGGCGGCGGCAGTTCCGGACGCCCGCCTCGGCGCAGCTCGAGTCGTGCTTGCAGGTCGTCTCCGCATAGTTCTCGGCGCGGTCGCGGGCGGCGGCGATCGTCAGCCTCTCCCCCGCCTGGGCGGGCAGGGCGAGGGCGGCGAACAGCGCCGCCGTGGCGAGCGCTATCCGCAGCCCCCGGCTCATGGGAATTTGTTCGGGTTGAGGCGGGGGATCGGCGCTTTGGCGACGTACTGCTCGCCGGCGTCGAGGACGACCTGCTTGTCCTCGACGAAGTCCTGGACCCAGACGGTCCCTTCGGTCACCTTGAAGAGGGTGGAGGCATCGCAGCGGTCGGCCACCAGCCAGGTGGTGCCGCGCACCGTCGCCGAGCCGTAGCTGCCGCTGGTCTCGTAATCGCCCTTGCCGCTGCCCCAGGCGCGGCGGCCGCCGCGCTTCTTGCCACTGGCTCGTGCCACGGGCTTGCTCGCGGTGCTCCGCTTCTCGCACATCCGCTTGCCGGCCAGCTTCAGCTCGACCTGCTGGTTGTCGCCTTCCTTCTGGGTGACGACGAAGACGCCGCCCCAGAAGATCGCGTCCTGCAGGTCGCCGGAGGACCCTTTCGACGAGGTCAGGGCGATGGTCCCGTGCCGGGTGTTGACCAGGCAGCCCATCGGTATCTGCTTGAAGGAAGTGAGGCGGGAGTACTCGTCTTCACCGGGGCACTGCAGTTCGACCGTCCCGTTCGCCGGTTCGACGTTGAAGGTCTGCCCGGCCACCGGCTTCAGCGGCCCGATCTCGGCGGCGGCGACCAGCGGCGGTGGGAGCGGGATCTCGATCGCGAAGCCCCGCGCCGCGGGAGTCGGATCCGGTTCGGCGCTCGCGTTCACCGCCCGCACTTCGAAGCCGTGTTTGCCTTCCTCGAGGTCGAAGTAGGACTGCGGGGATTCGCAGGGGGCCCAGGCCGACTCCTCGTCGGAGTCGAACCGGCATTCGAAGGTCCCGGCCTGGTCGGATTCGAAGACGAAGACCGCCGAATCGGTGGCGATCGTGCCGCCCGGGCCGGAGACGATCGTGGTCTGCGGCGGGTCGGGGACGAAGGTCGCGACGATGAAGCTCCTCGCCGAGGGAGTCGGGTCGGGATGACCAGCTTTGTTCAACGCCCTGACCTTGAAGGTGTGCGCGCCGTCGGCGAGCTCGTCGTAGGTCTTCGGCGAGTCGCAGGCGCTCCACTCCGAGCCGTCGAGGCGGCACTGGAAGCCCCCGCCCTCGGGCGAATCGAAGGTAAACGTGACCGAGCCGGTGGCGACCGTCCCACTCGGCCCCGAGGTGATCCGCGTGTTCGTCACCGACGCCGATGCGCCGACTTGCAGCGCGAAAAAGGCAGCCAGCGCGATCAGGGCCGCCAGAGCAGGTTTACGAACCATTAGGAATGGGAACCTTACCTAGTCGGCTTCAGAGCGCCAAAACTTTAGGGACAACGTTTGTTTGGCCTATTTGTCCAGTCGGCCAAGCTGCCGCCGGGTCGCATAGCCTGCGGGAATGCGCGAGATCGCGGGGCGACCGCTGTGAACTGGACCGAGGTCTTCGCGGTTTTCGTCGTCTCCCACCTGGTCGGCGACTTCCTCCTCCAGACCGACTGGCAGGCAGCCAACAAGGAAAACGGCCTCGGGCCAAACCCGGTCCACCGGCGCGCGCTCGCCTCGCACATCTTCACCTACATGGTGGCGTTCGTACCCGCCCTTATATGGATCGGGATCGAAACCGACGCCCTCTGGGCTGTCCTCGTCGCCGCCGTCGTCGCGGTCCCCCACGCGATCCAGGACGACCGCCGCCTGCTCGACGCCTACATGCGGAAGGTCAAGGGCCTGGCCGAGTCCAGTTCGAGCCTGCGAGTCGCGGTCGACCAGTCCTTCCACGTCCTCTTCCTCTTCGCCACCGCCCTCCTCGTCGTCGCCTAGGGAGGTTCGTTTTATGGCGGCAGCTTCAGGCGCGGGCGATCGCAGCCTCGGACGTTCGCGCGTCATGAAAAGCGATGACGACGACTCGATCCTCGGGCTCGATGTATATGTAGACGACGATCAACCAGCCCCACGGCCCGATGAGGCTGACGGAAGCTGCCGCGTCTCGATCAGATCGCGAAGCTGATCACGCGCCAGGCGCGTGACCTCTATCGACGGCATCGATCAGAGCTCGGAGAGCGGCACGGTCTCGCCGCGCCGCGCCTGCTCGATCGACTCTTGCGCTCGGCTCCAGGCTCCCGGGATCCCGTCGAGAATTTCAGTGATCCGCGAAGCATCCGGATCGGCTTCATCCAAGGCGCTGGAGAGCAGCGATCGGGCCAAGGTCCCCTCTTGAACATGCGTGCGCTCCGCCAGGCTCGCCAGCTTGCGAGCATAGTCCGGCTCGAGCGTGACATTGATTCGGCGGTTCCGCTCAGGCATCGCTTTAGGGTACACGTAAGGGCACGTCACGCTCATTCACTTGGGCGTGGACATCTCCCGGCTGGCCCAGCGGTCGTCGACGACGCCGCCGGCGAGTTGGCTGCTGCGCCGGTGGCCGGTCACCGCGGTGAGGAACTGCTCGCGCTCCAGCGCCAGCAGCCGCGTCGGCTCGGTGGTGCGGACGGTCGCCGTGCGCGGCACGTCGTGCAGCAGGGCGATCTCCCCGAACGATTCCCCCGGCCCCTCGTTGCGGCGGAAGTCGCCGTTTTCGAAGACCTCGACCTGGCCGGACTCGATCACGAAGAAGCGGTCGCCGTGCTCGCCCTGGACGATCACCTCGTGGCCGGCGTCGAACTCGACCTCCACCAGTTCGTGGCTGAGCCGCTCGACGGTCGCGATCGGGAGCGGCGCGAAGATCGAGTTGTCGCGCAGCAGGCAGTACGGCCCCTCCGCCACCGGGGCCCCGACCTCGTAGGAGCGCAGCCGCGCCCAGCAGACGGCGACGAAGATCGGCATCAGCGCCCCGAGGACGATCAGCGCGCCGCCGGGGTGCAGCCATTCGACCAGGACGATCGCGCCGAGCGAGCCGAGTGCCATCGCCAGCAGGCGGCCCGCCTCCAGGGCGCTGATCACCCGCCCCATCGTCTCGTCGGAGGCGAGCCGGTACATCAGCGTTTTGCCCGCCACCTCGACGAAGGTGAAGCCGATCCCGATCCCGAACCAGGCCACATACGAGGTCCACTCCTCGGGGAAGAAGCCGGGCAGCATCGTCGCCGCGCCGAGGAGGATGCTGCCGCCGGCGATCGCCGCGACGAGATGGCCGCGGTCGAGCATCAGCGCCAGGGCCGCACCGCCGACCAGGGCGCCGATGCCCCAGCTGGCGTTGAGGAAGCCGACCGCGCCCTCCTCCAGGTGCAGCAGCTCGAGCGCCAGCGAGATCAGGATCACGTCGGCGAAGCCCTCGAAGAGGAGCAGCAGGATCAGAGTCAGCGAGGAGAAGCGCAGCGCCGGGTGGAAGATCAGCGCCCGGGCGCCGAGGCTGAGCTCGTGGGCGACGCCGGCGAACTCCTCGTCCTCGTATTCGGGCCGCTGGTCGCGGCGGACGAAAGCGATCAGGATGACCGTCAGCGCGGTGACCGCGGCGGCGACCGCGAACACGGTCCCGGGCGAGGTCGCCGTCAGCAGCAGGCCGGTGACGATCGCGGCGGCGATGAAGCCGGCGTTTTCCATCGCGGCGTGGTTGACGTTGCTCGCGGAGAGCTCCTGGGGGGTCCGCGCCAGCAGCGGGAACATCGCCGCCTCGGCCGGCGCGTAGCCGCTGGAGGCGACGGCGAAGAGCGCCGGGAAGGCGAAGACGACCCCGGTCGGGGCGTCGAGGCCGGCGGCGACCGCGGCGCCGGCGAGGATCGCGGCCATCAGCGCGGCGCTCGTCAGCAACACGGTCCGGCGCGGGTAGCGGTCGGCAACCAGGCCGGCAAAGGGCGAGGAGATCGCGCCGGGCAGCAGCCGCACCAGGGCGACGAGACCGGCGCCGACGACGCCGTGCGCCTCGAACCCGTAGACGCCGAGGGCGATCGCGAAGCTCCAGCTGGCGAAGGAGAGGCCGATCCGCGCGGAGCCGAGCAGTCCGAGGTCGCGGTTCTCGAAGTCGATGACGAGCGCGCGCAGGACGATCCGCAGTTGAGCAAGGGCTCTCGCCATCGTCCGCAGCAAGATAGCCTGGCCCGACCTTGAGTGCGATCGGATCCCCGCGGCGCCGACGCGAAGTGGCGATGCTGCTGGTGGTCCTCGTCGCCGCGACGCTGGGGATCGTCGCCTACGCGACCAACCTGATGCGGGCGCTCGAGCTGCAGAGCGTCGACGCCCGCTTCTCGGCCCGCGGCACCCAGGAGAGGCCCGACGACATCGTCGTCGGCGTCGACGACACGACCTTCGGCGACCTCGGGCTGCAGTGGCCGTTCCCGCGCCGCCTCCACGCTCGGGTGATCGACCAGCTGCGCGAGGCGGGCGCCAAGGCGATCGCGGTCGACATCCAGTTCACCGAGGCGACCGAGCCGAGCGAGGACAGTGCCCTGATCGAAAGCATCGCCCGCACGCCGGCGTCGTCCTCTCGACGACGGAAACCGACCGGGCGGGGGAATCGAACATCTTCGGCGGCGAAGAAGTGGTGAATGAAGTCCACGCCGTCGCCGCCAACACCGTCGTCCGGCCCGACCCCGGCGGCACCTACCGCAAGATGCACTACGAGGAGGGGGGGCTCGTCACCTTCGCGGTCGCGACGGCCGAAGCGGCGAGCGGTGAGGAGGTCGACCGCGGCGAGATGGAAGGCGACGGCGAAGCCTGGATCGACTACCGCGGCCCGCCCGGGACCTTTCTCGAACTCCCCTACTCGCGGGTGATGCGCGGCCAGGTCCCCGACTCGGCCCTGCGCGGCAAGACGGCGATCGTCGGCGCCACCGCGCCCTCGCTGCAGGATGTCCACGCGACCTCGACCAGCGGCGACGAGCTGATGTCGGGGCCGGAGATCCAGGCCAACGCGACCTGGACCGCCGAGCACGGCTTCCCGCTCAGCTCCTAGGGCGCCGTGGTCGACCTGCTGCTGATCCTGCTGCTCGGCGCGGTGCCGGCGGCGGTGACCCTGCGCCTGCGGCCCACCTGGGCGCTGCTGACCGCGCTCGGCCTCGGAATCGCCTACGCAGCCTTTGTCCAGCTCGCCTTCGGCGCCGGCAAGGTGCTGCCGGTCGTCTACCCGCTGCTGGCTCTGGTCGTCTCGACCCTCGGCGCGCTGGCGGTCAACTACGTGCTGACCGCCTTCGAGCGCCAGCGGGTGCGGGACACCTTCGCCCGCTTCGTCCCCGAGGCGGTCGTCGCCCAGGTGCTCGAGCGCGGCGACGGCGACCTGCGCTTCGGCGGTGTGCGGCGCGAGTGCACGGTGCTCTTCAGCGACCTGCGCGGGTTCACCACCTTCGCCGAGCAACCGCCGCCGGACACGGTGATCGAGGTCCTCAACCACTACCTGGAGGAGATGAGCGACGCGATCATGGACCACGGCGGCACCCTCGTCGCCTACATGGGCGACGGGATCATGGCCGTCTTCGGGGCGCCGCTCGAACAGCCCGACCACGCCGACCGTGCGATCGCCGCCGCCCGCGAGATGCTCGACCAGCGGCTGACCCGCTTCAACGAGTGGATGCGGCGGGAGGGACACAAGGGCTTCGCGATGGGCATCGGCCTCAACAGCGGCACGGTGATGTCCGGCCAGGTCGGCTCCCAGCGCCGGATCGAGTACACGGCGATCGGCGACACCACCAACACCGCCGCGCGGCTCGAGGGGATGACCAAAGGCTCAGGTCACCAGCTCTTCATCGCCGACTCAACCCGGGCGGCGCTGAAAGAGGACCCGGGCGACCTGGAGCTGATCGGCGAGCGCGAAGTCCGCGGCCGCGCCCACGAGATCACCGTCTGGACCCTGCGCGGGGAAATGAACCCACTGGCCCGCGACGAGCAGAGTCAGGCCGAAGTCGAAGACAAGGCGCGAGGTCAGCTCTCGGACTAGCTGTAGTTCCTACAGCTAGGCGGTAGCAGCAGCGCGCCGCCGGGCGTGCGCGTACAACGTCTCCGGCGCGATGTCCGCCTTGTTGGGCCAGACAATCGTTCCGGCCTCAGGGTCGACGTGGAGCTTGCGGAAGTATTCGACGTCTCGAAGGGGCTCAAAGACGCCACCGTAGTCCAGTAGATGCGAAAGGTCCACTTCCGCCGCCAAGCCGTCCTCGAAACGCACATTGACCACATACCCACCGGAGGGCTGCGCGGCGATTAGGAGGGGCGTACTGCGCATGAGCTTCATGGTAGACGGCTAAGACAGCGGCTCGATAGAGACCAAAGGTCGATGGGCGCGCGCTCGCTCCCAGTTGTCTCGCAGCTCAGCCTGATTTGCGATAGCCCACTCGGTCACCAGGCGCTTCGCTCGTGAAAGTGAGGGCGACCGCGGTGATGAATCTCGTCGTAATACATCCAGATCGTGATCCCGTAGAAGCTGCTGATTCTGGGCACCTACCGATCGTCCGAATCTTCCTGTCACCGAACAAGACACGAAGGAGGCGCCACTGGAAAATCTGCGCGACGGAAGGGTCACGACGGATAGGCTCCCCGTCGTGAACGTCCTGATCGCGGCCGACATGGAGGGGATCGCCGGGATCGAGGACTACGGCGACTGCCTCCCCTCGCACCCCGCCGCCTACGCGCGCGGCCGGCGGCAGATGACCGACGAAGTGCTGGTCGCGATCGAAGCGCTGCGGGCCGGCGGGGCCGAGCGGATCTCGGTCGGCGACTGGCACATGGTCGGGACCAACGTCGAACGCGAGCGGATGCCGGACGGGATCGAGGTGCGGCCGATCGCCGACCTGGCGCTGAACGAGGACGAGCCCTCGATGGCCAAGGCGCACGGCGGCCCGCTCGACGCGGTGGTGATGATCGGCCACCATGCCAAGACCCCGAGTGAGCGCGGCTTCTGCTCGCACACCTTTATATGGGGGATGGAGGTCCTGCTCGACGGCGACTCGCTGAGCGAGACCCAGACCTACGCGCAGGCTCTGGGCGCGGAGGGCATCCCGATCCTCGTCGCCGCCGGAGACCGCTGGCTGCTGGAGGAGATGCGCGACGGCGAGCTCGGCAGCGCCCGCCTGGTGACGACCAAGGAGGGCGAAGGGCGCGGGCGCGCCAGCTCGGTCGAGCCCGCCGACGCCCACGTCGCCCTGCGCTCCGCGATCGCCGGCGCCCTCGCCGCCCCGGTCGAGCCGCCGCCCGCCCGCGATTACCCGGCCGAGCTGGTCATCAAAGTGGAGGGCTCCGAGATCGCCCGAACCACCGTCGCCGACCCCGCCGACCTGCTCACCGAGATCGCCACCGTCTTCCGCACCAGCCAGGTCTCGAAGGAGTACCGCCAGCTGGCGAAGCTCCTACCGAGCGACCACGACTCGCGCCTGCGCGCCTTCCAGCGCCGCGCCGGCAGCCTCCTCGCCACGCCGACGATGCGTGGCAAGGAGCGCGACTGGCTGGCGGCGGCCGGGTAGCTACTTCTTCCGCTCCGCCTTCCCGCAGCTGGTCCCCAGCTTCAGGTTGGTGTTGTGCGTCTTGCCGTTCTGGCCGGTCATCTGCACCTTGGCCCTGGGGGTGAAGGAGCAGAGGTCGCGGCTGTTCTCGATCAGGCCCTTCTTGCCGCCCTTCAGCTTCAAGACGAACTTGGAGACCGGGGCGTCGGGGACGTTTTGGAAGCGGGTCCTGACGCCACCCGATTTGGCCGTGTCGATGAAGCCGACCAGGGTGACGTGGATCTGGCCGTTCAGATCGGCGACCAGGTCGGGCAGTTCCCTTTCCCCTCCGTTGGAGCGGAAGTAGACCGGGCCGCTCAGCGGCTGGTCCAGGAGAGGGGTGTAGGCCGTCGCGGTCCCGAGGATCGATCCCGCCGGGCAGTTGCCGGCGTCGAACTGCACCCGGGTGCAGGGGTTGGAGATGTGGGCGTTGTCGATGAACTGGCTCTTCGGCAGGACCACCGTCGTCTTGGCGATGTTGGCCTGGCCCGGAGGCGCTTTCAGGACCGCCGAGACCGCCGGGTTGCCGGTGCGGTTCATCTTGCCCTTGAAGGCGAGCTTCAGGGAGGGCTTGAAGCCGAGGTCCCCGCAGCCGGCTACCTGGTAGCGGGCCGAGGGGGTCGCCGTCTGGCCCGATGCCGAGGTCAGAACGCTCTTGATCTGCTTCGGTTCGCAGCTGGTCGGGTTCAGGGTGAAGTTGGGCCGCGTCAGCTCGATGTCGATGCTTCGGTAGCTGAGCGGCACCCCTTCGATGATCTGGGGCAGCGGATCGGAGGTCGCCGTCACCTGCGCGCTCGTGCGATCGACCTGCAGGGCGGTCCGCACGACGACGTTGCCGAAGTCGAAGGGACCGGCCTGGGCCGGGATCTTCGCGATCAGCGAGAGCGGGGCGCCCTTGTAGGGGCCGGCGAGGTAGAAGGCCGTCGGGGCCTTGCCGGGCTGGGGGACGAGGAGCGGCGCGGGGCCGGTCCCGACCAGCGCCGAGGCGGCGCCGATCTGGCTCGAGGCGGGGCATGCCGCGGTGGCCGCGGCGGCCTCCGGGCACTCGGCGACGCCCTTCAGGCTCGCCAGCTGGCCCTCCGGCAGGGTGACGTCGATGCGGGAGATGTTCTGTTCGCCGTCCTGGCGGCCGATCTGGATCGTCAGGGGCGAGTGGGCGCCGGCGACGGGGTTTTGGGTATCGCCCCGCAGAGTGGGGTCGAACCCGCCAGCCGCGCAGTTTTCGGTGATCGCCAGCGGCGAGTCCCCGACCACTGGCTCGTTCGGCCGTGCCCACGGAGTCACTTCCGTGTGGACGGAGTAGTCCCCGCAGGCGACGGGCGTCTGCAGCGGCGCTCTGGGGCCGCCGCGCAACTGCAGGTGCAGCTCTTCGAACGGCAGCTGCGGCAGGTCGGAGAAGACCGTCTTCATCTGGCCGGTCTGCCGGTCGACGATCAGCTCGCCGGGGAGCTTCAGGTAGAAGCCGGGGCCCTTGACGAGCATGTAGAGGGCGTAGGTCGAGTCGAAGGGGTTGTCGCCCTGGGCAGCCAGGACCACGTCGCCGTGCAAAGGCTCTTCCAGTAGCTGGGTCTGGATCTCGACGCTGCCGAGTACCGAGTTGCCGGGACAGGTCGGCGGATCGTTGGTTCCCAGCCCGACCTGGGCCTCGGTGCAGCCGGACTGGCCTGCCGCGGCGCCGGGCGAGATCGACATCCCCTCCGGGAGGGTGACCGCCGCCGCCTTCACGGCCGAGGTCGAGAAGCCACCTGGGGCTTCGTTGCTCGGCAGATCGAAGTTGACGTCGAGCCCAGTCGGGGAGCTCGCGCGCCGCGTTCCGGACTCGAAGGACATCTTCGGCTCGAAGGGGAGGTCTTCGCACCCTTCCCAGAGGAACGGGGTGCCGCTCTCGTCCGCGGTCATCGCCCGTTCGTCGAAGACGCCGGGGAATTTCCAGGAGTCACCGCGGGCGGTGAACGCGGAGGGGGATTCCGGGCACGAGGTCGGGTTGGTGAAGAATGGGACTTTCGGCGCTGCGCTGGTGTACGGGGCGCCCCCGGCCTCGGGGGGTCCAGCCGGGTGTCGTTCGAGATCGTGGGAGGAATCGGCCGGTTCGCCCCAGATGGTTAGGCGCACCCACTCGAAGGGTTCGGCCTGGGTTATCTGGAAGCTACCGGCGGAGATGCCGTAGTCGTTCGGGCGCACCCGGGGGGTGATCGTCGCCACCGCGGGGTAATATTTGAAGCCGAACTTCGCTGGCACGTCGGGACCGTGGGCAAGGTTGAAGAGGCCCGTGGTGACGACGAAGCCTTTGTACGAGAGGAAGATTTCGACGAGCCCGATCTGTTCCTCGACATCGCACAGGTTGACGAACATTTCCGAGAGCGTGCAGGTTTCGAACGGGGTCGGATTTCCGAACATGCCCGGGGGCAGGTCCAGGTCGATGTCCCGCGCCTCCTCAGGGGGCCCGTCGGGAAGGGCGAATTTGAAGGAGAAGTCCGGATGGGCTCCGGCTTGGCGCGAGAAGGTGCCGTCCTCTTCGGTCAGCGAAACGCCGGTTTCGGTGAATTCCAGCGCCGCCGAAGCGACAGGGGCCGTAACGGCGGCGAACGCCATGCAGCCCAGGACCGCCAGCACCAGCCTCGTCCACAGCCCTCCGCTCCGCTTCATTCTCAGCTTCCCTCCCAGCATCTCGTTATCTCCCTGGCTGTTGGTGGCGGTTCGGGTGCTCATCGGCTCTGCCCCCGGTTGGCGCCGGCGTGGTTAGCGGCCTTCTTCTTCTTGACGCAGCGGACCTTGCCCTTGACCTTGACCGTGCGCTTGCCCTTGCCGCACTTCTTGTGCTTTGGCTGCTTCACGTTCCCTGGTCCTCGGACCGCTTCGGAGCCTCCGGGGGGCGGCGCGGGGGTGGCGGCCGGTGGCGGAGTGCAGTCCTCGCCGATGCAGCCACGGAGCGGCAGCTGGTTCTGCAGCGGCAGACCGCCGCCGACCCGGGCGTCGTAGACGTCGATGCTCTGGTCGGTGTCGCGCGCGACTAGCCCCTGTTCGGTCGTGAAGAAGACGTCGTTGCCGTCTTCGGAGATATCGGACAATTTCGCTTCGAAGGGACCGTTCCCGGGGCTGATCAGGCGAAGCTCCCCGCCCTGGTATTCGTAGACGTCGTTCTTGCCGTTGACGTCGGCGGAGACCAGTCGCGCGGTACTCGTGAAGAAGACCTGACCGGCGTCGGTGACCGCGTCCGGAACCCGGTTGCTGATTTCGCGCTCGAGGACGTTCGGGAGCGCGTGAAGACCTCCGGAGGGCGCGCCGTCGATGCAGGTGACGCAGGCGGTTTCCCCGGTATCGGCATTGTAGAGGCGGATGTCGCCGCCCGTCACCGACATGTAGGCGTAGAAGCCCCCGTTCGGGCTCATGATGGTGGTGTCGTTATGCAGCAACTCCGAGGTGACGATCCTGGTCTCTCCGCGGCGATAGACCCTCGTCCCTTCTCCCCCCGGCGCGGAGACGTAGGTGGTGTCCCCGTTTTTCGAGACGCCGCTGGAAACCAGCATGCCGATGGCCTCGGGGCTTTCAGCCTTGGCGAAGCCGCCCATGAACTCGAGGCTTTCGTCGGAAGCGTCGTAGCGGTACAGCGGGCGGGCATCTCCCCCTGGATCTGCCGGCGTGTCGCTGGTCAGGTTCACTTCGGGCTCCCAGGGGAAGAAGTACGCATAGCGGCCGTCTTCGCTGATCTCGAGGATCTGCGCGTGGACCGGGGTGCTCGGGTCGCCGGGGATCTCGGACACCGAAACCGGCTTCGTCACATTGCCTTCGCGGACGAAGACACCCTGTTCTGCCCCGAAAATGGCCGAGAAGTAGGCCCGGCTTCCGTCGGCCGAGACCGTGCGGAGCTCACCGTGGTTCGCGGCGATGTTGATGGTGGACGGTTCGCCGTTTGGCAGCACCGACGCGAGTTCGAGGCCGCCCTCCTCACTCCACCGGTAAAGCGCTTCCAGGGGAGCGCCCGGGAGCAGCGGCGGGAGCGAGCTGAAGTAGACCCAGCTGAAGTCCGAGGCACCCCTGACGAAGGACTTCGCCTGGTCGACCTTGCCGAGGAACCAGGGGAGGTACCCGCCCGGCGCCGTGCCGACGAAGTGGTGAATGCCGGACTGCTGGTCGATCACGTAGATGTTGGTGTCGTCTTCGACCGCGCCCGGAGTCAGCGCCCGGTTGGTGATCGCAAAGGTGTGGGTGAAGTCGGGCGAGATCGCCAGCGTCGTGTGAATCGTCCAGAACTGGGTGGTGTTGAGCGGCGGATCGAGGTCGATGCCGCTGCGCCAGTCGTCGGAGCCGCGCAGGCTCATGACCCGCGTATTCTGCGCAGCCCCGAGCTCGCCGCCCTTGGTGACGTAGGCGAAGCCTTCGCCGTCGGCCTTCGCCTGGTAGCCGATGTAGGGATCGATCGGGTTCCCGTTCTTCTCGACCGGCGACACCTGCTCGTAGGCGCGCAATGGCACCGTGACTTCGGTCGGAGTCGTGAAGGTCTGGTCGTTGCTCTCCGTGACGCCCTGCGAGTTCTCTGCCACGACCCGGAAGTGGTAGGTGGCGCCGGGCTGGAGGCCGGTGACTTCGCGGCTGAAGTCGCGGTCGACGCGACCGTCGCCGGCGGGCGCCTCGATGCTGACCGGGACCCGCGAGCCGTAGGCGGTCGTCGGGCCGTATTCGAAGTGGTAGGTGGTCTGCAACCCGCCCGGGTTGATCGTCGCATTGAGGACCGCGCTGTCCATCGTCACCTCGGTTGCCGGCTTGGCCACGACCTCGGGAGGGATGGTCGCGGTGTTGAAGGGCACGACGGCAGAGGTGTTCGAGATCTGCGCGTTTGACGCCTTCGCCCGCACCAGGATCGGCAGATTCGCCTTCAGCCCGGTGAGGTCGGCTTCGACCGTGGTGGCGCCCGTTAGTTCGACCGCGGGGGTCGATTTCCAGGTGTTGCCGCCGTCTTCGGAGTATTCGAAGTAGGCGACGCTGCCGGGTGGCGGACCGGCGCCGGGATCGACTTCGGCGCTGAGGTGGGCCGAATGCCCGCCGATCGCGGACACGGTCGGAGCTTCGACTCCGGGGACGATCCCCGGCACGTAGGCGTTGATCGAGCCACCGGTGAATGCGTAGAGCCGGCCGCTGCCGCTGTCGATCGCGATGCCGACCTCGTTGGCCGATGGGACGGCGGAGAGGAAGGTGCCCGACGGGCTGTAGGTCTTGATTTGGCTACCGACCAGAGCGACGATCCTGCCGCTGGTCTGATCCACGGCGAGGCCACTGGCCGACCCGACGCCGCTCAGCGATCCCAACGTCGTGCCGGTAGCACTGAGGTGGGTCACGTCCTGACTGGATTCCTGCGAGACGTAGAAACTGCCATCGGAGGCGACGGCGATGAGTTGCGGCGCGACCGAAGGAGTCGAGATGGTTTCCAACGCGCCAGTGGTGTCGTAGCGGCGGATCGATTCAGCGCCGACATCGGTGATTAGAAGGTCGTGAGTGGTGGGGTCGACGGCGATGCTCAGCCCGGTGGGGACTTCGAATCCCGGGTCGATGCTGTATCCGGGCGGCGATTTGCCGTCCGAGACGAATCGCTTCACAGCACCGAATATGAAGGTGTCCTGAACGTAGAGATCTTCGGTCACAGGGTCGATTGCAATGTCCGTCGGCCACGCGCCCATGCTCCCGGTATCGACCGTCGTCAGCGGGACTCCGCCCGCATTTTCGTTCGAGGCGAAAACCGCCACCGTCCCGGCGTTGAAGTTGACGGCGAAGATGTCACCGCTGCCGTCAACCGCGACCGGGTTGCGGTAGCCGATGAACGAACCCGAGACTTCCCCGTTTCCGAAGCTGGCGAGATAGCCGTACCCCGGCTGCGCTTCCGGAGCCGCGCTGGCCGCGGACGCACCAATCCCCAGGAAAGCCGCCGCGCAGGCGAGCATCGTCGCGAAAATGCCGAACGAGAACATGCTGCCGTTCCCGCGCGTGGACGATTTGGCGGACGATGCCTTCGCGAAAATTCTCACCTGATGTTTCTCCTTCGTAGTGGTGCCGGTTCCGAAGACCGTCGTGGGGGCCCTCATCGCTTCTTCCCGCAGCTCGTCCCGAGCTTCAGGTTGGTGTTGTGCGTCTTGCCGTTCTGGCCGGTCATCTGCACCTTGGCCCTGGGGGTGAAGGAGCAGAGGTCGCGGCTGTTCTCGATCAGCCCCTTAT
>Ga0307280_10000093_pt1 | contig 15837 bp, 15 predicted proteins | sample ER_DNA_119_FD_194479 | JGI IMG/M metagenome (GOLD analysis project Ga0307280, IMG submission 194479) | Bulk soil microbial communities from the East River watershed near Crested Butte, Colorado, United States - ER_DNA_119 | ecosystem: Environmental > Terrestrial > Soil > Floodplain | place...
CGATCCGAACGCACGTCCCGGCTTCTTCGAGGCGCCCGGCCTGATCAAATGGTGGTGGCTGACCTACTTGCTCCGCGGCTTCGCCGGCCCGGCCGTGTACTTCGCGAGCAGGGACGAGAACAGAACACAGGCCGCCATCGATCTGTCGACCGTCACCATCGCCACGTCGGTCCTGACGCTCATCTCGGCGCCGCTGGCCGCGGCGACGGTCCGGGCGGTGGCGCGCCGGCAGGATGAACGCCAGAAGCGGCACCCGGCCGGGACGACGCCGCCGGTGCCAGCAGCGACCGCGCCTACAACAGGTGCTGCGCCTTGATCTGCAGATAGCGGTTGATCACCGCCGGCGTGGTCTGGCGGGGCGGGACGTGCAGCACCAGCGCGCCGCCGGTCTTGAGGTCGCGCACCAGCCTTTCGCGCCACAGGATGGTCTCCGCCGCCGCAGCCGCGACGAACAGCTCGCCGTCGGGCACGCCGCCTAGGCCACCGGTCGGCTCGGCCATACGGTCGAGGTCAGGATCGCGAAACAGGACGCACACCGGCAGGTGTCGCGGGCGCAGGCTGCGCACCTGGCGCAAGACCGCCTGCGCCGAGACGTCGTCGATCACCTGCGTGAACAGCACGACCAGCGCCCGCTTGCGTAGCCGCTTCGACAGCTCCATGAACGCGCCTTCGAAGTCGGTCTCCACCAGGCTGGCGTGCAGGTCGTACGTCGCGTGCGCAACGCGCTGGGCGGCCCGGCGCCCGCCCGCCGGCGGCAGGTAGCTGCGCACGCGCGCATCGAACGCCATCAGGCCCAGCTGGTCGCCGGCGCGCGCCGCGACATGGGACAGCATCAGCACGGCGTTGAGCGCGTGGTCGAGCTGGGCGAGGCCGCCGCTCTCGGCGGTCATCAGGCGCCCGCAGTCCAGCAGGCAGACGACCGTCTGGTTCCGCTCTTGCTGGTACTCGCGGACGATCAGCCGCCCGCGCCGCGCCGTCGCCTTCCAGTCGATGTTGCGGTACTCGTCGTCGCGCCCGTATTCGCGCAGGCGTTCGAACTCGTTCTCGCCGCCGCGCAGGCGCACCGCGCGCACCAGCAGGTTCTCGCGGCTCTGGCGGGCGAGCAGCTCGTAGACGCGCACGGCGGCGACGTCGGGATAGACCTTGGCGACGTGGCGCTCGCGCAGGCGAAGCTGGCGCTGCCAAAGGCCCAGCGGCGACGGGTAGCGGACGTGATGGTCGCCCAGCTCGACGGCGCCGCGGCGCGACGGCTTCAGGTGATAAACGATGGTGGCGCGGCCGCGCGCCTCCAGCGTCGCGCGGGCGGGCAGGTTCTCGACGCCGACCTCGGCCGGCCGATCGTCGGTGACGCTGACGTCCAGGCGGCGCCGCGCCAGCGATCGGATCTGGAGGCGGATCGGGTTCGCGCGGCCAACCGACAGCACGGCCGGGGATTCGCGGGTGACCGCGACCAGCCGCCCGCTGGCCAGGAGGCCGTCGAGCAGGGCGAGCAGCACCAGCCCCGCATCGGCGGCCAGCATCGGGCGGAGGAAGCTGGGATCGATCGCCATGCCGATGCCCAGCAGCAACGGGGCCAGCGCGAGCAGCACGAGGCGCGGCGTTGGGATCAGCGGCATCGGCAAATGGGCAAAGTGGGCAACGTGGCCGTCGGATCGATCAGGCGGCGATGGTCTCGGGGACGCGAACCTCGCGAAGGATCTCGGCGACGCAATCGTCGGCCGAGACGCCTTCGATCTCGGCGTCGGGCTGCAAGCCGACGCGGTGGCGGATCGCCGCCGGCGCCAGCGCCTTGACGTCGTCCGGGATCACGTAGTTGCGGCCCGCCGCGATGGCGTGGGCCTGGGCCCCCGCCAGCAGCGCGATCGACGCGCGCGGCGAGGCGCCGAAGTAGAGCGACCGGTGGCTGCGCGTGCGCCCGACGATGTCGGCGATGTATTCCAGCACGCTGTCGTCGACGCGAACGCCCCGGATCGCGGTCTGCATCGCGACCAGCTCCTCGGGCGTCGTCACGCGCTGGAGGCCCATCCGGTCGAGGGCGCTGGCGTCGAAGCCGGCCAGATGGCTGGCGAGGATCGCCTTCTCGTTGGCGGTGGTCGGGTGGCGCACGTCCAGCTTGAACAGGAAGCGATCCAGCTGGGCTTCGGGCAGCGGGTACGTCCCCTGCGATTCGATCGGGTTCTGCGTCGCGATGACGAAGAACGGTTCGGGCAGCGGGCGCGTGGTTCCGTCGATGGTGACGCTGCGTTCCTGCATCGCCTCCAGCAGCGACGACTGCGTCTTGGCGGGGGCGCGGTTGATCTCGTCGGCGAGCAGCAGCTGCGTGAACACGGGACCGCGGAGGAAGTCGAACGCGCCGCGCTGCTGGTTGAAGACGTTGCCGCCGGTCACGTCGGAGGGCATCAGGTCGGGCGTGAACTGGATGCGCTTGCTCTCGCACCCGAGCACGCGCCCGAGCGTCCGCACGAGCAGCGTCTTGCCGAGCCCGGGCGCGCCCTCCAGCAGCACGTGCCCGCGCGCCAGCACCGCGATCAGCGTGTGTTCGACGACGTCCTCCTGGCCGATCACCGCGCGTCCGATCTCGGCGCGGATGCGATCAAGTTTTCCTTTGAGATCCGATACGTTCACCAGGCCCTCCTGTCGTCAACGTCCATGTTGATAGCGTCGAGCGCCCGACGGAGCTCATCGCGGGGGTTGGGACCCTCCCAGGGTCCCATGTTGAAGCAGTGTTGCGAGGTCGCGAAGCGTTGCCAAGTCCTTTGCCGCGTTCGCCTCCTGGATGGCGGCGTCGCGCTCCAGATCGGACGGCGGATGATTCGACGGTCGCGACTCGACAAGCACGCGCATGACGTCTCCGAGCGGCCGGCCGGTGCGGGTGGCCACCTCCTCGGCGACGGCGAGCAGGCCCTTGCCCCCCGACAGGTTCAGGCGCTCGCGCATCCGTTCCAGCGCGTAGCTGCCGTAGATCTCGAGGGCATGTCGTCCGGCGCGCTTTCGTCCGTACTGCAGGCCGATCGCGCGCGCGTGCTCGGCGAACGCGCGCCGTGTGCCCGCGGTCGGGTCGACGGGGCGCCCGAAGTGCGCGCCCTTGAACACGAAGAACAGCAGGATCAGCAACGACAGCTGCAGCAGGGCCGGCGCGAGGCGGCTCCGCTGGACCGACGTGATCGGGTTCTTCGCCACCAGGCCGGTCAGCTCGCCGGCGATCTCCAGCTTCTGTCCGCCCGGACGCAGCAGCTCGACGAGCAGCAGCGCATTGTCGCCGACGAGCAACGAGACGTTGCTCAGCAGGTGATCGTCGGCCAGCACGACCGCGCTGCCGCCGTCCTCGTAGCTGCGTTCGACGGCGTACAGTGCCTTGCCGCGAAACAGCAGCGGAACGGGCGGTTCGTCGCCCTCGTCGCCTGCCTCGTTGACCTGTTGCGCGTTCGAGGCCGCATGCGTGATCTGCACGTGCCGATCGCCGGGAACGATCGCGCTGACCTTGGGGAGGCGGTTCGCCTGATCGGACGGCACCGTGAGGGGCGACGGAGACGTCGACGGCGACACCGAGGTCGCCGCCGCGGCCGCGTCGTTGACGACCGTCGCGCCAATCCAGGTCGGCAGGGTGTGGTTGCCGCCGGCGACGAACAGCGTTCCGCCCTCGGCGACCCAGGTGGCGATTGACTGCCAGCCGTCCTCGTCGACCGATGCGCCGGGCAGCAGCAACAGCGACGAGACGGTCTGGTCCAGCTTCGACAGCGGGGCCAGCCGTTCGCGCGGCGTGAACCCGTAACGTTGCAGCAGGTCGACCACCAGGTTGCGGCCCGAGGTCGACCGTTCCCAGCGCTCGCGATCGCGATCGAAATGACAGCTCGCGACGAGCCCCGCCAGGCCGAGGCCCAGGGCCAGCTTCACGGCGAACGGCAGCCAGGCGGCGAGCTTCTCGCCCAGCAGGCCCGTCACGTCGAACAGGACGGAACGGAAGCGGCTTTCCGTCGCCGCGCCGCCGCCGAACTGGACCTCCTCGACGTTGTGGACGACCGCCTGCATGCGCGGGCGCAGCGCCGGCGCCTGGCGGCCCACGTCGCGCACGTGGTCGCCGTTCGTGCGGTGCGATTCGACGGTGATGACGCCCGCGCCTTCCAGCTTCCGCAGCAGCGCCGCGTACGCATCGTCGACGGCGGCGACGTAGTTGCCGGCTGCTGCGGCGGCGCGCGCGCGTTCCAGCAGCCGCTGAACGTCGGTCTCGATCTGCCGCGCGATCGCGGCGGCCGGGTCCTCGGGGGCGGCGGTCGCGATCTCGATGGCTTCTTCATTGTCGGGCGCGCGTTGCGCCAGCGCCTGCTTGCCGATCGCGTAGACCACGAACGCGACGACCAGCGCGAGCATGATCCAGAGGAGGGCGCGAATCGGCAGCGGCGCCATCGGGACCGACAGTGACGTGCCCTGATCTGCGCGGCGGGCGCGCTGGCCGACCAGCTCGGCGGTCGCGCCCCGGCTGCACGCGCGGGCCAGCTCCGGGCAACGCGCGTCGTTCTTGGGCAGCAGCGCGCACCACTTCACCTCGTCGGGCGTCAGCGGGTACTTCGGATCGTGGCAGAACGAGACGTCCCGCGCGAACACCTCCTTCACCAGGGCCGGAACGTTCTTGCGCGGGAAGCTGTCGGTCTGCACGGGGGTGGGCGTCGGGCTGGCGCTGGCGGGGGCTCCGCCGGCGCCGTCCGTTGCGGTTGCGGCCACCGCCGTGCCGCGCGCCGCCGCCAGCGCGAGCACGAGCGCGAACACAGCGCGCGTCACGCCGCGCGCTTTCGGCTGAGGGCGCTCTGCTCGGCGAGGGCGACGAACCGCAGCTGGATGTCCCAGCCTTCCTTGCGGGTGCGCAGATCGACGTAGCCGAGGAAGCGCGCCGCCGCGACCAGCGGCACCGCGAGCAGCGCGCCGAAGACGGCGAAGCCCGAGCCCCCGTCGCTGAACAGCTCGCCCGTCGGGTAACCGAGCTGCAGCACGAAGCTGGTCAGGGCGTTGCCCAGCAGGTCCATCGACGTCGCGCCCAGCGCGGGCAGCAACACCGCTGCCAGCCAGACGCCCAGGCAGAATCCGACCCGGTTGCGCGCGAGGGCGCGGCTGCGGGCCAGGGCCCGCCCGAACGACGCCCCTTCCAGCAACATCGCCTCCGTCACGAACATGGTGGTGGGCGCGAGGATCAGCAGCGTGCAGATCACCATCAGCCCGCGGACGAAGGCGGCGACCAGCAAGGCGGGGAGGCGGCGCAAGTATCGTCCGATGAACGTGCGCACGCGCGTCTCGGCGGGCGGCTTGAACAGCAACTCGCCGAGCGCGACGGTGAACGCGCCCTCGACGAGCAGCGACAGACCGGCGCACAGGAACCACAGCCCCACCCAGGGCCAGTGCGCGCGGAGGCGCAGGACTGCCAGCAACGCCGCGATCGGTCCCAGGAGCACCAGAGCCAGCACGCCCAGCGGGCGCTTGTTGGCGAGGCAGAACGGCAGCGCCAGATCCAGCGAGTCGGCCAGCGATCGCTGGCGCAGCACGACGCGCGCGGCGAGGAGGTTCACGCGCGGGCCTCCGCGGCCGGCACAGGCGCGGGTGTGGGCGTCGGACGGCGCCGGCGCGACCGCCCCGCGCCCGACCGCCCTGCACGCGAACGCCCTGCAAATGACAGGTAGCTGATGACCAGTGCATAAGCGGCGATCGCCGTGCCCCACTTCACGCGCGCGGGGACGCCCGACGGTGACCAGAAGCCCTCGATCAGCGCCGCCACCGCCAGCATCAGCGCGGCGCCCATCACCAGGTAGACGATGTCGCGCCCGTGCGCGCGCAGCGATCCGAAGCGCGTCCGCCCGCGCGTGTCGACCAGCGCGTAGCCCATCACCATGCCGGCGGTCGCGGAGATCACGATGGCGGTCAGCTCGAACGCGCCGTGCGTGCAGGTGAACGTCAGCAGATTCTTGCCGTGCCCGGCGGCCGTCACCAGGCCGGCGACCGCGCCGATCGTGAGGCCGTTGTAGACGAGGAAGAACACGCTGCCCAGGCCGAACAGCACGCCGGTCGCGAAGCAGCGGAACGCGATGCCGATGTTGTTCCAGACATAGAAGCCGGTCATGAACGTGTTGGTGCTGCCCTCGCGGCCCTTGTTGAAGCCCTCGGCGTAGGCTTCCTCCATCTGCTCGACGGTGTCGGGCGGGAGGATCTGGAGCGCGAACGCGCGCGAGCGGAGCGCGCCAACGAAGCCGAGCACGCCGGGCAACAGGAACAGCGCCAGCGCGAACGCGAAGAAACGGCCGTACTTGCGCAGCGTGCGCGGGAAGTCAGCGGCGATCAGCTCCCAGACGGCGCGCAGGCGGTAGGGCGGCGCGCTGTAAAGCGTGTTGTGCGCGCGCGCGGCCAGGCCGTCGAGCAGCGCGATGACGTCCGGGCTGTAGCCGGCCGACTCGGCGCGCATGAGATCCGATGAGACGGCCCGATAGAGGGCGGCGGCGCGCGCGATCGACACGGCCGGCAACCGCCGAAAGCCACCGCCCTGCGAGAGCAGCTGCTCAAGTTCATCCCAGTCGCGCTGGCGCGCCGCAACGAATTCGTCTTGCGAGCGCATTCAGATACGCCCCACCGTCCGATGCGATCCGGTTCGCGCGCGCGGCCGGGCGCTGGCGGCGATCCGATGGTGCAGCAGGGCGAGGAACCGGACCGGATCCCGCACCGTTATGCCCATCCGCTGCCCGAGCGCGGGCGCAATCATCAGCGCCAGCTCCTCGCGGCGCGCGGCCGTCAGGTCGACGCGTCGGAGGTAGAGCTCCAGCGTCTCGCGCTCCCACGCGGTGAGCGGCGGCCGCTGCGGAAAACCTTCCAGCTCGGCGGGCGTCGGCGGCGGCGTGATCGTCAGCGGCGGGGCCACGCGGCTGCGCTCCTCGACGACGACGAGCGTGCCGGCGACGCGATCGCCGATGCGGCGAAAGCGCGAGTCGCCCGCCATCGCGAACAGGCCGACGACATAGAAGAACGGAAGGATGTCGGCGCCGCGGAGCAGGTTGCGCAGCACGCTGTCGATGAACCCGATCGGGTAGCCGCCCTCCTTGACCACGCGCAGCGACAGCGCGCGCTTGCCCAGCGACCGGCCGCCGGCGGTGGTCTCGAAGAAGACGTAGTACCCCCATTCGAGGATGAAGCCGACGATCGCGAGGATGCCCAGAACCGCCTGCGACGCGCCCATCGCGATCATCAAGATCACGCCCAGCACCAGCAACACCAGAGCGCGGATCAGCAGATCGATCGCGTAGGCGAGCATGCGCCGCACCGGTCCGGCCACGCGGTACCGGAAGTGAACGTGCTCGGGGGTTTCGACCTCGACGGTGTTGTCCAGTGCCACCCGCTTCTCCCGGCGGAGGCCATTGTATAAGGAAAGCGGGTTCAGGGGGCGGGCGGCATCCGCTCGACGATCGTCGTGCTCCACCACGGGCCGGCGCTGCCGCCCGAGAGCGCGGGCCAGTACCAGCTCGAGGGGTCGGGCCAGGTGCGGCCCGCGGCGTCGCGGATCTGCTCGCACACCGTCAGCGCCTCGCCCGGCTTGCGCGCGGCGAAGCAGCCCCAGGTGGTTGCGTCGCCGCCGCGGCGTGCCGGCAGCGGCTGAATCACGAAGCCGATCGCGGCGAGGCAGTCGGACGCCGGGTGCAACCGGCGCGTCGCCTGCGTCGTGAAACGCATGATGATCTCGCGCGTGCCGTCGGTGAAACGGCCGACGTGCCCGGGGAAGTCGTCGGCGAAGCGACGGTCGCGGCCCGCGAGCGGGAGCTCGGTCAGAGGGCGGCCCTCGAGCTGGCGTGGCCAGGCGAACGCCGCGACGCCCGGCGCGCCGGCGCCGGCGGATCTTGCGCCCGAGGCGCGCGGCACGAGCGGCACCGCGGCTGCCAGCGCGCACACGCCCATGTAGACGCTCAATCCGAAGGCGCGCACGCGCGACCCTCCCCGGCGGCGAGAGCGCGCGCGACGGCGAACAGCGCGCCCGCGGCCATCGCGAACGCGACGGCGCCGATGCCCGCGTGCGCGAACGACGGCAGTTGCGGCGCGTTCGTGTCCGCCCAGAACAGCGCCGCCGTGCGCAGGCCGTTCCCGGCCACGGCGAGGAGCGCCGCCGCGCCGACCGCCAGCACCGACGAACGTGCGCGCAGGCGGAAGAGCGCCGCCAGACAGCAGGCGGCGAGCAGCGCCGCCCACAGCATGCGCATGCCGCTGCACGGGGCGTCGATCATCACCAGCTCGTCGCCGGCGCGCAGATAGGCGCCCTGGCGATCGACGGCCGCGCCGCCGAGGCGCAGGAGGACCAGCGCGACGGCGCCGCTCGCGATGCGCAGCGGGTAGCCGAGATAGAACTGCAGCGACGACGCCATCGGGAGCCCGAGCAGGCCGAGGCCCACGGCCCACGGACGGAACGGCGTGCCCTGACGCCAGAGCGACCACGCGAAACCGAGCGCGAGAAACGCGAGCATCGCGCTCGCCAGCCGCGGAACGAACGGGTAGGTGGTCGCGTACGCAGCCAGCGCGAGCGCCGAGGGCAGCAGCGCCCGCGGGCCGATCGCCGCGCGCGTCACGGGCGCCCGCGCCGGCAGCACGGCGAGCAGCAGCAAGGCGACCAGCGCCGCCGCATCATCCCGGGAGTCGCCGAGGTGCGCGACATACCAGGGCCACACCGGCCAGCACGCGATCGCGGTGGCGATGAGAACGACGAGCGCCCTCGCCGACGGGGTCCTGCTCATGACATCCCGGCGACCAGCCGTCGCCGCGATCGCAGGCCCGCCAGCAGCAGCGCCGCGACCAGCGCCAGCAACGCCCAGGTCTCCGGTTCGGGAACCGTGGGGACGCTGCTCGACGCCGTTTCGCTGGCCGCGACGGCGTCGGTGTCCGCCTGGCTCTCGAGCACGACGGCGCCGCTGACGCCGGTCACCAGGTGGTAGCGGGCTGCGAGCGCGAGCGCCTCCTTCTGATCGGCCCCGGGGGGCGGCGCGCCCGACGCGGGGTGCATCAGCGCATCGATGCGGCCCGACGCCCACAGCCGCGCCAGGTGGTCGGACGTCTCGACACCGTCGAGCGCGCCGGGATGAACGTTCGCCTCGCGCGTCCTGACGGCGACGACGCGCTCCTCGCGCCCGCCGAGGCCGCGCAGGAACACCTCGAGATCCGCGGCACCCGGCAGGTAGCGCGGCACGGCCTTGAAGCTGGGCAGGTCGCCCAGGTTCGAAAGCAGCCGGTTCTCGCCGCCGATCGCGGCGTACGTGTAGATGGGCGGGCCGCCCTTGCGGCGCTCCATCCGCTGGCGCAGCTCGTCGGTCGGCGCCAGCACCATCGCTTGTGGGCCGTGAATCCACAGCACCGCGCCGCGCGGCGCCGCCGCGGCCAGGTCCCACGCCGCCGCCAGCGCGGGCAGGGCGTCCGTCCCGCCGGTGAAGTCGATCGCGCGCAGCCGCGCCGCCAGCACGTCCTCGCCCGCCACCGGAACCACGCCGCCCAGCAGGTCCACGACGTCATCGCCGGCGATCTGGATCGCGACCGGCACGCCGGCGGGCAGCGCGCGCAGCGCGGCCGCCAGCACCGGTCCCACGGTCTTCATCGCCGCGCCGCCGTCGACGACGACGATCAGGCGCGACGGCGGTTGCGCCGTGACCGCCTGCAACGTCTGGCGGACGATCGCGTCCCGCGACGCGACGTCCTTGCCGGCCCGTTCGGGCGTCCACGCGGTCGTGATGGCCGCGGGGCGCTGGACGGTCACGGCCGCGAACGGCGCAGGGCTGGTCGGTTCGGCGAGCCGGCCGCGCACTTCCTCGCCGCCGGTGACGCGCTCGCGAATCAGCGGTGGCGCCGGCGGCGCGAAAGCGTCCTTGCTCGCGATCCAGACGGCGTGCGTGACGGCGCCCGGAACGTCGAAGTTTCGCTGCGTGATGTACGGCAACCCCAGCGTGCCAGCCCCACGCCCCGTCAGCTGCAGCGGCGCGGTGATGCCGATGCGCGCCTTCATCACGCCGCCGTCCGGCAGCACCGGGAAGCATTGCACCAGGATCCGGTCGGGCGCGCTCGCGGTGACGAGGATCGGATCACGCCGCCCGCCGACCACACGCTGGTACGCGCGCCGGGTCAGGTCGCGCCCGGCGAACGCCGCTTCGCGCTCCTGGCCGTCGATCCACAGCGTCACCCGCGACACCACGCCGCCCGGTGGCAGCGCCAGCTCGGCGCGCGCTTCGCGCGGGACGGGCGCGTCGTTCTTCAGCTCGAACGTCCACTCGACGTAGGCGACGGCGGCGCGCGCGTCGACCGATCCATCGAAGCGCGAGCTGTGCAGCGATAGCCCGCGCCACGCGATCACGCCGACCTGGTCGCCGCCCTGGTTCACGTCCCAGCGCGCGTCGTTCTGGTGTCGGCGGCCCGGCAGCCCGGCGCCGACGCGTGGCGCGGGCTCGGCCTCGATCGGCCGTCCGGTGACGCGGTAGTAGATCTCCCGGGTCTTGTCGTAAGGAATCGGCGCGAACACGTCCAGGCCGGCGCTGACCAGGTCGAACTCGCCGCGCGCGCGGCTCGAGGCGGCACGCAGCATCAGATCGCGCTGGCCGAGGCGGCGGAGCCACGCGATCCCGGAACGGCTGACCGCCGCATCGTCCGATGCGGCCCGCACCAGCATCACGCGCGTCAGCGTCGCCGGAATGTTCAGCGCGATCAGCAGGCCAACGCCCGCCGCCAGCCCGCCCAGGATCGCGCGATGCGCCGGCAGGCCGGCAGCGCGCCGCAAGCGGCGCAGCGCGGTCAGCGCCCGCACCCCGGCGATCAGCGACAGCAGCGGCGACAGCGGCAGCAGCCCCAGACCCCATAACATCACGCCGAACGCGGCGACCGGCGTCATCGGCGCGAAGATCACCGCGTACACGCCCGAGATCGCCACGGCGAACGCCTGCGCGAAGATGACGGCCTCGATCCGGGCGTCGTCGCGGCGCTTCAACACCCAGAGCGAGACGACGCCTGCCAGCGGCACCGCAGCGATTGCGAACACGTGACCGACGGTGGGCAGGGGATCGAAGAAGCCGTCCGCGCACATGTGCGTCAGCGCCTCGACCAGCAGCGTCGTCGCCGGCAACAGGATGCCGCAGACGACGATCAGCGCCGTCGAGAACCAGGTCAGCGACGGCGCCAACGTGGGCGGGTTGGGCGGTGCGGGCGGGGCGGGCGAGGTCGAGCGCGTCGGTGCGAGGCTGGTCTGCATGCGACCAGGCTAACAACCGGCGCACCGGCGCCGCGCGCGACGTCCGCGAAGCGTCGCCCCGACCGGCTGAGCGGTCGCCCGACCGCGTGAACGGCGGGGCTTCGTCCGCCGCTCCGTCCACGCTTCGCGCGCGGCTACTTCTTCTTGCTGTCCTTCGCCGACTTCTTGGTCTTGGGCGCGGGCTTTTCTTCGTCGCTCGGCGGCGCGGCTTCCGATTCGTCGTTCGAAGCGCTCGCCGCCGCCTCTTCGTCGGCGCGCTTCTTTTCGGCGGCGGCTTCCTCGGCCTGCCGCTTCTTCTCGGCGTCCTGGATTTTCTTCTGCGCAGCCTCTTCGCGCTTCTTATCTTCGTCCTGCGCGTGCTTGACCGCGTCCGAGTACTCCTTCTCCAGCTCCTTGTTGCGCTTCGCATCGCAGCCGGCCGGCTCGCAATCCCCGGGGCACTCGCACTTCGCCTTCTTGTTCGTGCAGACGCAGCCGTTCCCCTTTGCGTAGCAGCCGCACGCATTCAAGGTGACGCCCGGGGGGGCGTTGCCCGGTTTCTCGGCGCCCGCCTTGGACTTCTTGTCCGCCTTGTCGGACTTGTCCGAATCCTTGCCGGCCACCGCGCCCGCGGCGATGCCCACCGCGGCCGCGAACACGAACGAAATCACCACCCAGCGCGCTCGTCTCATTGAACCCTTTCCCCCCCGAAATGAAGCTGGTCGCAGCATCACGCGCGCCGGGAAGCAGGTCAATCGCGAAGTCGGCTGCGTGCTAGATTCGCGCCTGCCCACCGTGGAAAAGATCACGCGCGAACAGATGTTGTCGGAATTCGGCGCGCCCGGCGTCGAGAATTCGAAGGTCGTCGACCTGATCGGCGTCGACCCGGCCACCGACAAGGTGGTGCTGACGATGATCGAGCGCCGGCCCTGGGGCGCCAGCGACCAGCAGTTCCAGCAGATCGAAGAGAAGATCAACCGCTACATGGGCTATGCGCTGGACGGGTTCCTCGCCGAGCACTACCCGCAGTACGAGGGCAAGGGCGTCCAGATCAGGCTCGAATGCGCCGAGGAGCCGCACGGTGACGCCGTGCTGTTCGTGAAGGGGGCGGCGCGCGCCGCGAGCGATCACGGCCTCGAGTTTGTGGTCGCGGTCAAACCGCCCGACGCGAAACAGGCGTGAGATGAACGTCGTGCTGTTCGGCGCGACGGGCATGGTCGGGCAGGGCGTCCTGCTCGAGTGCCTCGACGATCCCGAGGTGAAGCGCGTCGTCAGCGTCGTGCGCCGCCCGACGGGCGTGACGCACGCCAAGCTGACGGAGATCGTGCACGCCGACTTCTTCGACTACGCCGCGATCGAGCCGTCGCTCCGCGACGCCGATGCCTGCTTCTTCTGCCTGGGCGTCTCGTCGGTCGGGATGAAGGAAGAGGACTATCGCCACATCACCAACGACCTGACGATGGCGGCGGCGACCGCGCTGCACCGTCTGAATCCGAACCTCGCGTTCATCTATGTCTCGGGCGCCGGGACCGACAGCACCGAGACCGGCCGGTCGATGTGGGCGCGCGTGAAGGGCAAGACCGAGAACGACCTGGCCAAGCTGTTCTCGCGCGCGTACGCGTTCCGGCCGGGCTACATCCATCCGGTCAAGGGCGTCCGCTCGAAGACGCCCTGGGTCAACGCGGCGATCACGGTGCTCCGCCCGGTTGGGTTCCTGCTCAAGCAGTTGCCGGGCGTCGGCACCAGCACCGACGTGCTCGGGCGCGCGATGATCGCGGCCGTGCGCAGCGGGGCGCCCTCTCACGCGGTCGAGATTCGCGAGATCAACACGCTCGGCGCCGCCCGCCCGGCGCGCGCCTGACGCTTAGCTTTCGAGTAACAGGCGCCGATCGCCGGTCGAGTCGCGGCGGACGAGCTCGCGCGGCCGGTGTACGGATTTACCTTATCGGCGGAAAGGGTGGGGAGAGATGAGCAGATCCAAGCTGAGCCGCTGGGCCGGTCTCGCGTTCGGTATCGCCGGCGCGTGGGGTGTCGCGTTGCCGTCGGTCGCGTTCGCCGATCAAGAGGCGACCTTCGAGGCGATGGACACCAACGGGGACGGGAAGATCTCGCCCGATGAGCACGCGATGGCGACGGGCCAGATGTTCGAGAAGATGGACGCGAACGGCGACAACAGGGTGACCGCAGCCGAGATGACCGCGGCGCATCAGAAGATCACCGGCAAGAAGCCCGAGAAGGGGGAGATGACCGCCGTCGAGAAGATCAAGACGATGGACACCAACGGCGACAGCGTGCTGACCGTTGAGGAGTACGCGGCCGGCTCGCAGTGGATGTTCCAGCAGATGGACACCGACCACGACGGTTACCTGACGAAGGCCGAAGTGAAGGCCGGCCACCAGAAGTTCATGCACAAGAAGGCGGTGGCGCCGTCGCCGGGCAGCACGCGCCCGGCTGACTAGCCGCCCGCGCGCGAAGCGCGCGATCGCGGCTATTTCTGAGATCTGTCCGAGCCCCCCGGGCGGCGGATTCCGGTCTACGAATCACATATTCGAGAGGCGCGGCGGCGCTGCCGCGGCCTTGAGGTCGTGATTCTCCGCGTCTCCGAGGGGCACGGCGGGTGCATGGGTGGGCGCCGTGCTTCGCGCCGCCGCCCACGCGTCACTTCTGTTCGTCGTCGCCCACCTGCCGGCCGGATCGCGCGCGTATCACGCGGTCACGCGCGGCCTCCTGCGTTCGCAACGCCGCGTCGTCCGGAAGCTGCAGCGTGTGTGGCCCGGCTACGCGCGGCTGTGGCGCGAGCGCTGCGGCCTCGATCTCGAAGGCCGCACGATCTGGGTTCACGAGCCCGGGTGGGCGCCGTTCGCCCCGCTCGCGTCCTACCTGCTCAGCGGCTGCGGCGGCGTTCTCACGTCGACGGCCGAGCCGCCTTCCAGCCGCTACGTGCGGTTGACGGTTCGCGCCGTCCTCGAAGCGCAGCTGGACGGCGATCCGGCGACGCGGGGCGACCGCCGCGCGCGCGTCGCCGGCCTCGCGGGCGGCGGCGTCGCCGCGTTGCTCCGCGCGACGGGCTGCGAGCTGGCGACCGGCGTCGACCCGACGGCGCTGCCCCTGGCCGGCGCGTCCACCGACCTCTGTCACTCGGGAGGCGTTCTCGAGCACTACACGCCCGACATGCTGGCCGGTTTCCTGCGCGAGTCGTTCCGCATCCTGCGTCCTGGCGGCGTGGCGTCGCACGTTTACGATCACCGCGACCACCTGCGCCACGTCGATCCCGGGTGGCCGTTCCTGCTGCACATGGCGTTGCCCGACCGGGTCTATCAGGCGGCGTTCGGCCACCCGCTGCTGTTTCACAATCGCCTCGCGCCCGCGCAGGTGATGTCCCTCTTCGAAGCGGCGGGCTTCGAACGGATCGCGGCGCGCCGGTTCGTGCTGCCGGACAAGCGCTACGTCGAAGCCGACGCCGCGTCGGCCGGCGAGGCCGGTGTCCCGGCCTGGCTCCAGAGCGGCCGGCTCGGGCGGCTTTCGGCCGAGGATCGCCACACGGCGGCCATTCACTACCTCTATCGAAAGCCGTCGCGATCGTGACCGTGCGTTCGGTGTCCGACCGCGTGTTCGATTGCGTGGGCGCCGCGGCGATGCTCGCGCTCGGATGCCCGTTGCTCGCGTTCGCGGCGCTCGCCATTCGTGTGACCGATGGTGCGCCGGTGCTGTTCCGGCAGGAACGCGTCGGGCGCGGGCGCCGGCTTTTTCGGATCATCAAGCTGCGCACGATGACGGCGGACGGCCGGATCACCACCGTCGGCAGCTTGCTCCGGGACCTCGGGATCGACGAGCTGCCTCAGCTGGTCAACGTCCTGCGCGGCGACATGGCGCTGGTGGGACCGCGGGCGCTGACCGCCGCCGACGTCCGGCGTGTCGGCTGGGAGTCGCCTTCTTTCGATCTGAGATGGCGCGTGGCGCCGGGAATCACGGGCGCCGCCCAGATCGCCGCCCTCCGTCGCTGTCACCCGCGGACGACCTGGCGCCTCGATCGGCGTTATGTCCTGGGCCGCTCGACGCGGACGGATGCCGCCATCCTCGCGGCTTCATTGCTGGTCCCGCTGGTCGGCAAGCAGCGCGCGCGGCGGATCGCCCGCCGGCTTCGGTGGGGACGGTCATGAAGGTCCTCGTCGTCGGCGCCGGAAACATCGGCACCACGCTCGCGAACCTTCTGCTCGCCCACCGACGCGAGCTGGGAATCGACGAGGTCCTCGTGCAGAAGGTGCGCGAGCCGGCCCCTTTCGACGCGCCCGAGCTGATCGAGCTGGAACGGCGTGGTGCGCGGATTGTCCGGGCCACGACCGAGGGGGCCGCGACGGATCTTCTCGGCTCGGTCGGGTACGTGTTCGATTGCCGCAAGGACGGCGCCGCGATCCGCGACCGGCAGCGCACTCTCACCCTTCCCGGCCTTCGGGCGTCGGCGCAGGGGAGCGAGACAGGGTTCGGCGTCCCCTTCGTCGGCGGTGTGAACCCCGGCGCCGTCGTCGGTGCGCGGCTGGTTCAGATCGCGTCCTGCAACACGCACGCGACCGCGACGCTCCTGACGGCGCTCGGCGGACCCGGCCTTGCGCGCTTGGACGAAG
>Ga0307280_10000096_pt1 | contig 15675 bp, 14 predicted proteins | sample ER_DNA_119_FD_194479 | JGI IMG/M metagenome (GOLD analysis project Ga0307280, IMG submission 194479) | Bulk soil microbial communities from the East River watershed near Crested Butte, Colorado, United States - ER_DNA_119 | ecosystem: Environmental > Terrestrial > Soil > Floodplain | place...
GCAGATCTTGTGGGGGATGCTGTCCGCCGCGTCGGCGGGGCTCGCCATTCTGTTCGACGGGCGCGGGCACACCGGGCGTTCGTGGGCGGCCGGGATCGGATCGGCGGTGTTCGCGCTGTTTCTCCTGCTCGCCTGGCTGGCGGGCCGACCGCGGCGCGTCCGGCGTCGGCCGTAGCGGCAGCCGCGTCAGAACAAGCCCAGGATCTGGAACGTTCCGTCGAACCCGATCGACGTCGCCGAGCCGCTCGTCTGGTCGTCGCTCACCGTCGCGCCCAGCGCGCCCGCGTCGCCCGACAGGTACGTGAGTCGGAAGCGCGCGACGTAGCCGAGGGCGATCTGCTCGTGGACCCACAAGCGGAGGCCAGGTCCCAGCGCCAGCGAGAGCCCGGCGGCGCTGACCGATGCGGTCGGCGAGGAGCCGCCGGTCGCCGGCAGGTCGGCGCTGCGATATTCGAAGCTCGCGTCTGCGGCGCCGTAGAGCTCGACCAGCCGATCCGCGCTGCGAACGAACGTCGGGCGCAGGCCCGCGCCGAGACGAAAGAGCTGCGTCGACGTCGTGATGTTCGTGCCGCCGATGGACGCGGTCGCCGACTGAAGGCCGTAGTCGAAGAAACCGCCCAGGATCATTCCGCCCGCCATGCGCCCGCCCACGAACAGGCCGCCGACGAGCGATCCCGACGCGAAGCTGGAGGTGGACAGCTCGAGCGCGACCCCACCCGCCTCGTCGGTGGGGACGGCAGCGGCGGACGCGCGGCCGTCGTCGGTGGCCTGTGCCGCTCGGCGGCCGCCGCGCGAGGGCGGACGGGGGGGCGCCTGTACGACGGGCGGCGGCGCGGGCGGCGGGCTCGGCGCGGGCGGGCTGGGCCGCACCGGGCCGCGCAACAGCGCGTCCTCGTCCGGCTCGGTGCTCGACTTTTCAGGTGGTCCCGCGAACGGATCGGCCTGGGCGTCCGCGCCGGGCGGATCGGCGGCGCGGGCCGGGAAGGGCAGCGCCGCGGGCAACAGGGACAGGATCGCAGCAAGCAAGGCTCGTTTCATGGCGTTCCTCCTACAACTGGACCGTGAGACCGCGCAACCGCCCGCGGTCATCGAACGAGCTCATTCGCGCGGCGCGCATTGACGCCGGGGGGACGCCGGAATATCTAGTGTCGGCAACCCGATGCGCCCCATCCTGGTCAACATCCCGGCGAAGCTGTTGTTCGTCGCGGCGCTGGCGCTCGCGTTGGGCGCGTTCGTGCGTGACGTGATTCGCCGCCGGCGCGACAAGACCGTCCCGTGGAGCTCGACGCCGCTCTACGGCCTGATCGGCGCCGCGTTGTTGGTGTACTTCAAGGCCGAGCACTTGACCGGGGCGGATTTCGCGAAGGCCTGGACGCCCGTTCCGATCTACGCGTACGGCGTGATGCTCGGGACGTCGCTGGTCGTCGGCTGGTTCATCGCGATGACGCTGGCCAAGAAGGACGGCATCGACCAGCAGGAGGCGGGCACGATCTACATGTGGACGGCGGTCTGGTCGATCGTCGGTTCGCGCCTCCTTTACGTCATCACCAACATCTCGGAGTTCGACAGCATCACGCAGGTCGTGATGGTGAACCGCGGCGGCCTGGTCGCGTACGGCGGCATGATCGGCGGCTTCCTCGCCAGCGTCTATTGCTGCCGCAAGCGCGGCATCCCGCTCTTGCAGTGGGCCGACGTCGCGGCGCCGTCGGTCGTGCTGGGCACCGCGATCACGCGCGTCGGCTGCCTGCTGTTCGGCTGCGACTTCGGGGCGCGCTCGAACCTGCCGTGGGCGATCCGCTTCCCGCAGCATAGCCCCGCCTGGAACCGCCACGTCGAGCTCTACCAGCTGCCGCGCGCGGCGGAGTGGTCGTTCCCGGTGCACCCGACGCAGATCTACGAATCGATGGTCGGCCTGTTCCTGTTCGCGATGCTGATGCTGATCCGCAAGTACCGGACGTTCTCGGGCCAGGTGTTCCTGGGCTGGGTGCTGGGCTACGGCATCCTCCGCCCGCTGATCGAGATCGTGCGTGACGACGACCAGCGCGGGAACGTCGGTTCGCTTTCGACGTCGCAGTTCATCGGCATCGTCTCGGTTGTGCTCGGGATCGGCCTTTTCATCGCGTTGCTGCGCAAGTACCGGCGCGATCCCGACAGCCTCCGCCTGTGGCAGCATGTGCCCGTGAAGGCCCAGGCGAAGGTCGAAACGAGCGGCGGCAAGCGCCGCAAGCGCGGCGGCTGATGCGGATCGGGCTCCGCGCCGCGCTCGCGGCGGCGGCCGTCTTCGTGTGCGCGGCGCGAGCGAACGCGCAGGTGACGCCCGCGCCCGCGGACGATGCCGGCGTCAGCGTCGGCCCCGGCGCCGGCGCGAAGGGCGAGGCCGAGCTGGCCGCCTCGGGCAAAGCCGCCCAGGACCTCGAGGCGCAGGTGATCGAGCTTCGCCGCATCATCGAGGAGATGGACCGGTCCCGCGCGTCCGTCGACGATCTGCGCCGCCGCCTGGACGAGATGGAGGCGCGCCTCGGCGAGAACGACCGGCGCGACGACGCCCTGGCGGCCAGCGGCGCGGGCCGCGAGGCCTCGCTGTTCAAGTTCCGTGACGACGGCTTCGCGATGCGCTCGCCGAATGGGCGCTTCCTGCTGGTGCCACACCTGCGGCTGCAGACGGTCTACACGGGACTGATCGCGTCGCGGGGGATGATGGACACGGCCGCGCCCGACGTCTCCGAGTTCACGCTTCCGCACGCCGAGGTGATCCTGGAGGGGCACGTCGGCAGCCGTCTCTTCTCGTATCGGTTGCAGCTCGACGCCGCGCAATCGCCGACGATCCGGGACGCGTACATCCAGGTCGGCACCGGGCGCCGCTTCGGCCTGCGCATCGGTCAGTTCAAGATCCCGTACGGGCTGCAGCGCTGGACCTACAGCGGCGAGCTGGAGTTCGTCACCATCTCGACGCCGATGCAGGCGTTCACGCTCGAGCGCGACATCGGCCTGATGGCCACCGGCCGGCCGTTCGCGGGCCGGCTCGAGTACGAGCTGTCGGTCACCAACGGATCGGGGGCGGGCCGCCTCAACGACAACATCGATCTCGCCTACGCGGCGCGCGTGGTCGCCGCGCCGTGGGGACCGGTGACGCCGGGCGAAGGCGACCTCGAATGGCACCCGCGCCCGCGCGCCTCGTTCGGCGTGGCCGGCTACTACAACCTGGTGCCGACCGACCTGGTCGCGCGCACCGGCGATCCGAACGCCGACACGGACTACGACGATGACGGCCGCATCGACAACGTCGCGATCTGGCAGGGGGGCGCCGAGGTGAAGGCGCTGTGGCGCGGGGCGTCCGTCCAGGCCGAGCTGTTCCGCCGCTACGAGGTGCCGGGCGGTCCGTACGCGTCGCGCAGCACCTGGGGCGCGTACGCGCAGGCGGGCTACTTCGTGATCCGCGGCCGTCTGCAGGTCGCGGCGCGCTTCGGTCACACCGACGTGCCGCTTTTCGGATCGACGGCGCTCGACCGGGCGCTGCACGGCGACCGCATCACCGAAGAAGCCGCCGCGGTGAACGCCTACCTGCGCGGCCAGCGGGTCAAGGTCCAGGTCGACTACACGCACTTCCACGGCGAGCAAATGGCGACGGGCCTGGATGCGCTCTCCGGCCCGAACGCGAACCGCGTGCGCGCGGCCGTTCAGCTGGGATTCTGATTATCCGGGATATTCGCTGACCGGGCGGGCTCTGAAGGTCGCCAGTCTCGCATTGCGCCTTATGGTGGTATACGTTCCGCCCAGGAGACAGCGGATGAGCCTCAAGCGAAGCCACACCAGCTCGAAAAGCGCTTTCGGCGGCGGCGACGCCGGTGCCAAGGTCGATCGGCAAGAGCTGTACGACGAGCTCAAGCGTTTGGCAGCCAACAACGAGATGTTCTCACCCGTCGACATCGCCCTGTCGATCGGCGCCGGTGAGCCGCAGGTGTCGAAGGCGCTGCTCGGCCTCGCCGCCGAGGGCTACCTGGAGAAGGTCGAGACCGGCAAGTACAAAGCGGCCGGCATGGCCGAGCTGGCCCAGGCCGAATTCCTGAAGGCGTTCGCGCGCGCGTCGCGCGTCGATTCGACCCGCCAGCGCGATCTCTCGGAGATCTCGCGGCTGAAGCAGAACAACGACACGATGAGGCAGCGTCTGCTCACGGCGATCGCCGAGCGCGATCACTACCTGGCGGCGCTGAAGAAGCACGGCATCGACCCCGGTCCAGCGCCCGTGCCCGTGGCCGCGCCGCCGGCGGCGGTGAGCGCGAGCGCGGCCGCCGATGGCCCCGCGCCGGGCCCGCAAGGTCTCGCGGTTCCGTCGCCCGCGTCGGCGGATGCCCCGTCGGGACCTGGCGACACCGGCGGACACGCTACGCCGGCCGACGAGACCGATACGCCGGCCGACGAGACCGACGCGCCGGCCGACGAAACCGATCCGCAGGGCTAGAGGAAGGCTGGCCGCCCGTGCGGGTCACGCTGATCCGGCACGCCGAGGCCGGTGATGATGCGCCACGAGACGAATCGCGCGCGCTGACCAGCCGCGGGCGGGCGGACGCGCGCCGGCTCGGGCGCGCGCTGGCGCGGCGTGGCGTCCGCTTCACGGCGATCGTGACAAGTCCGCTGGTGCGCGCCGTTCAGACCGCCGAGATCGTCGCGGCCGCGACCGAGTACCGGGGCCGAATGACCGCGATCGATCTGCTGCAGCCCGAGGCGCCGGCGGGCGATGTGGTGGCGTTTCTCGCGACGATCGCCGACCAGAAGTCCGTCGCGCTCGTGGCACACGAGCCGATCCTGTCCGCGGTCGCGGCGGCGCTGACGCGCAAGGGCCGCCATCCGGCGCTGCGCAAGGCAGAGGCGCTGCGCGTCCGGCTTCCCGCCGGGCCCGAGGCGGCGGGGTCGCTGCGCTGGCGCGTCGACGGCGGTACGGGCAAGCGCGAACGGCTGCGCTGACGGCGTATCCCGCCGAACGGTTTATCGACGGCAGGAGTCTTTGAGGGCCCCCAAGTCCCTGATACTATGGGGCACGGCCATGAGCGTGGGTGACAAGAGGGACGAGACCACCGCAACGAAGCCAGCGGTGCCCCCCGAGTCCGACCGCGAGCAAAAGCGCAATCTGGCCTACCTGGTCGTGCTGGCGGGCGTGAGCGCGGGCGAGATGTTCAAGCTGCAGAAGGACAAGACCGTCGTGGGCCGCGGCCCGGCGGTGGGCGTCCGGTTGAACGACGAAGGCGTGTCGCGCGAGCACTGCGCGTTCGTGCGCGAGGGCGAGAAGATGATCGTCGAGGACATGGGCTCGACGAACGGGACGTTCTGCAACGGGATCAAGATCGACCGCCGCGAGCTGGTGGACGGCGACAAGATCATGGTCGGTTCGTCGACGATCCTGAAGTTCACCTACCACGACTACCTGGACGAGGTGTTCCAGCGCCAGATGTACGAATCGGCGCTGCGCGACGGCCTGACCAAGGTGTTCAACAAGAAGTACTTCACCGACTACCTCGAGAAGGAGTTCGCGTTCGCGGCGCGCCACGGCGGCCCGCTGGCGCTGATCTTCCTCGACATCGACTTCTTCAAGAAGATCAACGACACGCACGGGCACCCGGCGGGCGACTTCGTGCTGGCCGAGCTGTCGCAGATGATGACGACCCTGCTGCGCACGGAAGACGTGCTGGCGCGGTTCGGCGGCGAGGAGTTCACGATCCTCTGTCGGGGCTCCGACCTTGCGGGCGCGAAGATCGTCGCGGAACGCGTGCGGAAGGCCGTCGAGGAGCGGAAGTTCAGCTTCGGCGGGAAGGACATCCCGGTGACGGTGAGCCTGGGCGTGGTCGCGATGCCAGACAGCGGCGTCGGGGAGCACAACGCGTTCCTGGCGGCGGCGGACAAGGCGCTGTACGAGGCGAAGCGCAGCGGGCGCAACCGCGTCTGCGTGGCCGGGTCCGAGAAGACCCCCAACGAACCTCGGAAGCGCAACAACACCGGCTCCGGGCCGATGAACTCCGGCTCCGGGCCGATGCGCTCAGTCTGAGCTCTTCACCTCCCTCGCCCCGAGGCGCGCGCGGTTATTCCGTCTCCCTCGCCCCGCGAAGCGGGGAGAGGGTCGGGGAGAGGGGCCTCAGGCGGTGGTCTGCGGGCGCAAGCGCGCCAGCGCCAGCACGCCCGCGGCGGCGAGACCGACCGCGCCGGCCAGGTAGGGGGCGCGGGGATCGATCGTCGCGTACAGCGCGCCGCCGACGAGGGGCCCCGCCGCACGAGCCAGCGCCGCGGCCGATTGCAGCGCGCCCAGCGTCACCCCCTGCGTGGTGACGGTCGCGCGCCGCGACGCGAAGGCCGGCAGCGACGGCGTCGTCAGGCCGTTGCCAAGCGCAATCAACCCCGCCGAGGTGTAGAGCGCGAGGACGCCCAGTTGCCCAAAATCGCTGGACACCCCGAGCAGCGCGAACGCCACCGCCTGGATGCCGAGGCCCCAGTAGACCAGCCGCGCCTCACCGACACGCGGGGCCAGCCGCCGGACCACGCCGCCCTGTACGATCGCGCCCACCACGCCGACGATCCCGAAGATGCGGCCGGTCGCGGCGGTCGACATCCCGAATCCGTCCATCGTGAACAGGTTGAACGTCTGCTCCATGCCGGCGAACCAGAGCACCATCGCGAAATTGACGGCGACCGCCGCGCCGATGCCCGGGACGGCGATCGCGGCACGGATCGCGGCCAGGTCCAGCGGCACCGCGCGCCGCACCTGCTTGCCGCGGCGCTCGGGCGGCAGCGACTCCGGGAGCGTGCGCAGCGCGATCAGGAAGTTCACGGCGGCGAGCCCGGCGGCCACGAAGGCGGGCAGGAACCCTTCCCGGCCGAACACCGGGAATTGCGCCAGCCAGCCGCCGATGAACGGACCGAAGATGAAGCCGAGGCCGAAGGCGATGCCGATGATCCCCATGCCGCGCGCGCGGTGCTCGGGTGGGGTCACGTCGGCGACGTAGGCCTGGGCGACCGCGATGTTGGCGGTGGCGATGCCGCTGAAGGCCCGCGCTGCCAGCAGCAGCAGCAGCGACGGCGCCAGGCCGACCAGCGCCATCCCGACGGAGGTGGCGGCGATGCTCCAGAGCAGCACGGGGCGTCGCCCCACCCGATCGGACAGCCGTCCCCAGATCGGGATGAAGAAGAACTGCATGATCGAGTACACCGCGCCGGGCATGGTCGCGACGAAGTCGCCCGCCCCCAGCCGGCGGGCCAGGCCGGGCAAGAAGGGGATCACCAGGCCGAAGCCGAGCAGATCGATGAACACCGTCAGGAACAACGTGCCGATCGAGGCGGTGCGCGCCCGGCCTGTCGGCGTCGTCGTGGGTACTGGAGCTTCGGATGGTGGGGGCGCGGTCATCGGCGGTTGGTTGGTGAGGGACGGTCAGGGAGCCCGGGGGCAGGGTAGCGCACGCATGGTCGCGAGGCGCGTTCGTCGCCACCAGGCCCCTGTGGACCGTCTCTCGGCGCGGCTGGTGAACTCATACTGCCAGAACACGAGGCGGACAGCAGCCGGCTGGGGGGGCAGCGGCGCACGAAACAGCGGCTGGACAGCCTGGGGGTCCTCGCACAGGCGCTCGAGCAGCGTCGAGACGTACGCGGGCGGGCGGCGCTGGAAGGCGAGGCCGTAGAACCACAGCCGGAAGTCGACGCGCGGCTGGTGTGGCGCCACGAAGTCGGGCGCGCGCGTCACGTCGCCTGGTTTGTGCCGGAGGTGCTGCGCGGTCCAGGCGGCGTCGTCGGCCTCGCGTTCCTCGACCGGGCCGTCGGCCAGCGTCTGGAATTCGGGCTCGATGCGCTCGCGCGTGATCGACGCGAACAGGTGATAGGTGTTCACGAGGTGGAAGCGCCAGTTGCGCTCCAGCACCGGGGTCATGAACGACAGCGCCGGAATCGGCTCGCCGAAGTTGACGAGCGCGTCGGCCAGCGAGACGAGCGCGAACAGGGTGGCGCCGGCGATCGCCACCCAGCGCCGGGCACGGGGCTGGAGCAGGGCGGGCAGCGCGGGCCGCGGCAGCGCGCGACGGAGCTCGGTGAGGCGCGCGGCGAGACGGCGCAGCGCGCCCGGCACGAAACGCGCGCCGCGCGCGAGGCGGGCCCGCGCCGCCACGACGTCGGCGTCGTCGAGCAGGAAGACGCCGAGCACGACCGCGAGGTAGCAAAAAAAGCCGTAGTTCGCGGTCGCGGCGTTCGCGATCTGGAACAGCGTGAACGCGGCGAGCGTGAACAGGCGCATCCGGCGCGGACCGAAGATGCCGAAGGGGACGACCAGCTCCAGCACCAGCGTGGCGCGGCTCTCCAGGTGGTGCCACCAGACGGGAAGGTGGTGCGCGGTCCAGGCGAGCCACGTCGGGAGCGGCGCGGTCTCGTAGTAGTAGGTCATCGCGCTGCCGTCGTGCCAGTCCTGCAGCGACGATCCCCACTTGGCGAGGCCGGACTCGAAGTACAGCTTGAACAGCACCAGCCGGAACAGGAAATGCGCGGCGGGCGCCGCCGCGTCGGTGCGCAGGAGCGCGGCGAGGAAGCCGCATTCGATCAGCAGGTTGTCCCACTGGAACGACAGGAAGTCGCGCGTCACCGCGACGTAGGACAGATACAGCAGCGTCGACAGCGCGAAGCAGACACGGCGCGCGATGCCAAACAGCGCGCCCAGCGACAGCGCGACGCCCAGCACGATCCCGGCGGTCAGCGCGCCGTCGGAGTGGAACCACCACGCGAACGTCGGCACGTCGAGGAAAGAAAGGTCGGGCCGCCCGCGTACTGACTCGATGAATTCGGCGGCCGGGAGCAGCCCGCGGCTCCCGATCAGCACCTGCACCTGCACGCCCAGCGACGCCCACGCGATCAACGACACCACCGCCAGCCCCTGGGCAAACAGCGTCCCCACCTCTGCCCCCGACCCGAACGACCACCGAAGTCCGAAGAGAGCCGCCAATGACCTTCTTTTCCCCTCTCCCCGCCCGGCGGGAAGAGGGTCAGGGTGAGGGGTCTCCGCTCTTTTTCCCTGTCCCCGCTCGTCGGGGAGAGGGTCAGGGTGAGGGGTCTCCGCCATCAGCTCTTCGGCACCACGCGCCCCGCCGCGCGCAGCGCCTCGCGCGCGTTGTCGAGCGCGTGCAGCGTGGTGGTCTGCGGGCCGTGCGGGAAGTCCTCGCGACGCCCGGTCAGCACCTCCAGCGTCGCGCGCACCGACGCCGTCAGAGCGGGCAGGTCGTAGCCACCTTCCAGCATCAGGGCGATCTTGCCGCCGCAGGTCTCATCGGCGAGCTGGACCAACCCGCTCGCCATCGCCGCGAAGCCACGTTCGCTGACGCGCATGTCGGCCAGCGGATCGCGCGCGTGCGCGTCGAAGCCGGCCGACACGATCACCAGCTCGGGATTGAACGCCCGCGCCACGGGAAGGAACAGATCGTGGAACACGACGCCGTAGTCCGCGTCGCCCTGGCTCCCGGGCAGCGGCAGGTTGATGGTCGCGCCGCGGCCGGCGCCGACGCCGACCTCGTCGGCCGCGCCCGTGCCCGGATAGAAGGGAAACTGGTGCACGGACATGTACATCACGTCGTCCCGTTCCGCGAAGATGTCCTGCGTGCCGTTGCCGTGGTGGACGTCCCAGTCGACGATCAGCACGCGCGCCGCGCCGGCGCGACGCGCCGCCTCGGCCGCGATCGCCGCGTTGTTGAGCAGGCAGAACCCCATCGCGCGGTCGGGCACCGCGTGGTGGCCGGGTGGGCGGACCAGCGCGAACGCGTTTCGCGCGCGCCCGCTCATCGTCGCGAGCGCCGCCTCGACCGCGGCGCCAGCCGCCAGCCGCGCGGCGTCCCAGCTTCCCGGGGACATCACGGTGTCGGGATCCAGCTGGCTGCGCCGCCCGGCCAGCGATTCCAGCGCCTCGCGATAGTCCGCGGGGTGGACGGCCTCGATCTCGGCGTCGGTCGCGAACCGCGGCGCCTCGACGGTCACGCCCGCGATCGGTCCGCGCGCCAGATCGGTCTGCACGGCGTCGAGGCGCGCCGGCGACTCCGGATGCCCACGGCCCGGATCGTGTTCCAGAAGGCGCTTGTCCGTGATGACGATGGTGCTCGTGCTCATGCTGGTCTTTCCTCAGGCCCGCGGCAGGTCGAAGCTAAACACGCTTCCGCCCCCCGGCGCGTCGCGAACATCGACCTCGCTGCCGTGGTCACGCACGATCTCCCGCACGAACGCCAGGCCCAGACCCGTGCCCTTCTCGCGGGTGGTGAAGAACGGCGCGAAGATCTTCTCGCGCAGCTCGGGCGGCACGCCGGGGCCGTCGTCGCGGACCTCGACGCGCACGCGATCGCCCTGGGCGGCGGCGCCCAGCGCGACGCGCCCCGCCCGCGCCGCCGTGACGGCATTGCGGGTCAGGTTGAGCAGCACGCGCCGCAACTGGACGGCGTCCGCCCGGACCACGACCCCGTCCGCAGCCTCGACCGCGATCGTCGCGCCGCCCGGAACAACAGTTAGCTCGCGGATCTCCTCGAACAGCGGGCGCAGCGACACGGCCTCCAGACGCGGACTGTGACGCCGCGCGAACTCGAGGAACTCGCTCACGACCGCCTTCAGGTGGCCGACCTCGCGTTCGATGCGCGCGACCTCGTCGAGGCGTTCGGGCTGCCCGCCGAGCGCGTCGCGCAGCAGCCCCGCGTACAGCTCCAGCCCGCCGAGGGGATTGCGCACCTCGTGCGCGATGCCGGCCAGCATCATCTGCATGCGCTCGTCGCGGGCGCGCAGCGCCGCGCGCGTCTCTTCCAGGGTCTGGGCGAGCACGCCGATCTCGTCGCGCGTCTCGATCGGAATCGGCGCGTCCAGGTCGCCCCGCCCGAGCCGCGCCGCCGCCTGCGCCAGGCGCGCGACCGGCCGCGAGATGCGGCGCGACAGCCAGATCGTCAGCAGCAACACCGCGACCAGCGCGCCGACGCCGGTGCGGATCAACGATCGGCGGAACGCGGCCAGGACGGCCGGGTAATCGGCGTTGCCCTCGACGGCGACGAGGCCCGCGACGTCACCCGCCTCGCCGACGGCGGCGTAGGCGCGCTTGTAGGGGACGCCGTCGTGGCCGACGAACAGCGGTGACGCCGTGGGCGTGCCACCGAGCGCGCGCGTGATCTCGGCGCGGTCGGCATCCAGCTCGTAGGCGTGCGCGCCCAGCGCGAGCGCCGCGGCCGTGTCGCCGCGCGATTCGAGCGCGGGCGTCACGGCGAGCACGCGCCGTACGCCCAGGCGGATGCGGGCCGTCTCCAGCCGGCGGCGAACGCCCCCATACGTCAGCGAATCCTCGTCGCCCGCGCCGAACGCCCGCAGCTGCTCGGGGAGCAACATCGCCGCCGCGCCCGCCGCCGCCGTCCCCAGCCGCCGCCCCAGCTCGTCCTCCAGCGCGCGCCGCGCGACCTCGTGCGCGAAGAACCCGAACAGCACCAGCGCCGCGACGGTCGGGGCGATCGTCCCCGCGAGCAGCCGCAACAGCAACCGCCGCGGTGCTGCTGGCGACGGTTGCGCGTGCATGCCCGGCATTGTGCCGGGCACCGGAAAGACTGCCTAGTCGCTCCGCGCCGCAGGCGCGGTTTGCGACTATTGTTTTTTCAGGTAGCCGCGATCGCGCGCTTCGTGCGCGGGCGGCTAGTCGCTCCGCGCCGCAGGCGCGGTTTGCGACTATTGTTTTTTCAGGTAGCCGCGATCGCGCGCTTCGCGCGCGGGCGGCTAGTCGCTCCGCGCCGCAGGCGCGGTTTGCGACGATTGTTTTCCCGGTAGCCGCACTGTCGCGCTGCGCGCGACAGCGGCTAGCGCTTGCTGAACTGGAAGCGGGCGCGGGCGCCGCGCTGACCGTACTTCTTGCGCTCTTTCTGGCGCGCGTCGCGCGTCAGATAACCGGCCTTCTTGAGCGCGCCGCGGAGGGCGGGGTCGGTCTTGATCAGGCAGCGCGACATGCCGTGGCGAATCGCGTCCGCCTGGCCCGAGAGGCCGCCGCCGCTGACGTTCACGAAGATGTCGAAGCGACCGGAGGTCTCGGTCAGCTCCAGCGCCTGCCGGAACACCATGCGCGACGTCTCGCGGCCGAAGTAATCCTCCAGCGTGCGGCTGTTGATCGCGACCTTGCCACTGCCCGGCTGCAGCCAGACACGCGCGACGGCGTGCTTGCGGCGACCGGTGGCGTAAACGGACTTGCTGATGTCAGGCATTGTTGAACTTTAAAGGCTTGGGTTGCTGGGCGACGTGCGGGTGCTCGGCGCCCGCGTAGACCTTGAGCTTCTTGTAGATCTGACGGCCGAGGGGCCCCTTGGGCAGCATGCCCCAGACCGCGCGCTCGACCAGATCCGTCGGGTGACGCTTGACCAGCTGCTCGGCCGTCTGCGTGCGCAGGCCGCCCGGAAACAGCGAGTGGTCGCGGTACAGCTTGATCGACCACTTCTTGCCGGTCAGCTTGACCTTCGCCGCGTTGACAACGACCACGAAGTCGCCGGCGTCGGCGTGGGCCGTGAACGTCGGGCGGTGCTTACCGCGGAGAACGTCGGCGATCTTGGTCGCCGCGCGCCCGAGGGTCAGGCCCTCGACGTCGGCGATGTACCAGGAGCGCGCGAACGGCTCTTTGGCCTGGAAGGTGGGACGATGATGAACAGCTGCAGCGGCCATGAAGGAACGCGGTTTCTACTTGAGCCCCGCGGCTTTGTCAACGTGCGGCGGTGGCGAAACGGGGGTGCTGCTCCGGGCCAGGAATTCCCCTATGGCCGCGCAGGCGCGACGCGTCCGGTCGTCGTTCTCGATCAGCGCGAAACGGACGTACCCTTCGCCCCCGGGGCCGAACCCGACGCCCGGCGACACGGCGACGCGGGCGCGCTCGAGCAGCTCGGACGCGAACTTCACCGAGCCCAGATGGGCGGCCTGAGGCGGCAGGGGCGCCCAGACGAACATCGACGCGACCGGTAACGGGACCGACCAGCCGACCGACCCCAGCTCGGTGCACAGCAGCGTCGCGCGGTGCTTGTAGACGGCGCGGTTCTCTGCGACGTCGCCGTCGCACGAGGTCAGCGCGGTCGCGGCCGCCAGCTGCACGGGCGCGAAGCTTCCGTAGTCGAGATAGCCCTTGATGTTGGTCAGGGCGCCGACGAGCGCGCGGTTGCCGACGCAGAAGCCGACCCGCCAGCCGGGCATCGAATAGCTCTTCGACACCGTGAAGAACTCGACCGCCACGTCGCGCGCGCCCTCGACCTGGAAGATGCTGGGCGCGGGCTCGCCACTGTGCATGAGGTCCGCGTAGGCGAGATCGGAGATCACCCACAGCGATTCTCGGCGCGCCAGCTCGACGACCTTCTTGTAGAAGGCCAGGTCGACGACGGCGCTGGTCGGGTTGTGCGGGAAGTTGACGATCAGGCCCTTCGGCTTGCGCGGCGCCCGGGCGAGGGCCTTCTCGATCTCGGCGTAGGCGTCGTGGCCCGGACCGGTCGGCACCGGCACCGGCTCGCCGCCCGCGATGCTGACGCCGAAGCGGTGAATCGGATAGCAAGGGTCGGGCGACAGCACGCAGTCGCCCTGGCCGACGATCGCCAGCAGCAGGTGCGCCAGGCCTTCCTTCGCGCCCAGCGTGACCACGGCTTCCCCGTCGGGGTCGAACTGCTGACCGTACTTGCGCGCGTACCAGTCGCAGATCGCCTTGCGCGCTTCCAGCACGCCTCGCGACGGCATGTAGCGCTGATTGCCGGGCGTCTGCGTTTCTTCGATCAGGCGTTCGACGGCCGCGCGCGGGCTGGCGCCGTCGGGGTTGCCGAGCCCGAAGTCGTAGACGTCGTGTCCCGCGGCGCGCAGGCGCGACTTCAGTTCGTCGACGGCCGCGAGCACATACGGCGGCAGCGCAGCCAGTCGTTGGAATCGTGGGTCGGGTTTTGAAATGGGGCCGGCCATCGCGAAGCGGGGCGAGACACTACTTGATCGGGTGCGGGGGGTCGAGATCGCGCGCGATCGAAAAAGTCGATCGGCCGGGCTTGGCTGAACGAGTGTTCAGTGATACAAGCGAGACATGCAGCCGGTGCCGATCGCGAACCCACCCAATCCGTGGGCCACGACCGAGGTCGAGTACCTCGAGGGCGCGCCGGAGGTGAAGCTGGAGGTGTTCGAGGATCAGACGCGGCAGATCCTCGCGAAGAACAACAGCCCGGACGTCGGCTTCACGTTCAGCGTGAACCCGTACCGCGGCTGCTTTCACGCGTGCGCGTACTGCTACGCGCGGCCGTCGCACGAATACCTCAGCATGGGCGCTGGGACGGACTTCGATCGCAAGATCATGGTTAAGCTGCGGGCTGCCGAGCTGTTGCGGGCGGCGTTCGCGAAGAAGAGCTGGCGGAAGGAGACCGTCGCGTTCAGCGGCGTGACCGACTGCTACCAGCCGCTGGAGGCGTCGTACCGGCTGACGCGCGGCTGCCTCGAGGTCTGCGTCGAGCACGCGAATCCGGCCGCCATCATCACGAAGTCCGCGCTGATCGAACGCGACGTCGACGTGTTGTTGCAGCTGGCGCGGGTCGCCTCGGCGTTCGTCACCATCAGCATTCCGTTCTGGGATCCGGAGCGCGCGCGCGCGATCGAGCCCTACGTCCCGACGCCCGCGCGGCGCCTGCGCGTCATCGAGACGCTCGCGCGGGCCGGGCTTTCGGTGGGCGTCAACGTCGCGCCCATCATCCCCGGGCTGAACGATCAGGACATTCCGAGGATATTGGCCGCCGCGCGCGACGCGGGTGCAACCCGGGCGGGTTGTGTGCTCGTGCGACTGCCGGGGTCGGTGAAGCAGGTGTTCGAGCAGCGGTTGCGCGACGCGCTTCCGCTGGTGGCGGACAGGGTGCTTCACCGGATCCGCGAAACGCGCGGCGGCCAGCTCTACGATCCGCGCTTCGGCGTGCGCGGGCGGGGCGAGGGGATCTATGCGGACGCGATCGAGCGCCTATTCGACGCGACGGCGACGCGACTTGGATTCGAGCGCGGAGGCATGGGAATGGACGCGCGTGACGCGGCGCCAGCCGCCGAGACACCAGCCGATGCGGCGTCAGTCGAGACGTCGGCTGACGCCTCGGATGTGGGGTCAGCCGACGTCGAAGACGTGAAGGACGATCGCCAGGCCGCCGTTCCGAAGCGGAAATCGCGCGGCGGCGCGAGCGCCCAGCTGACGCTCGCCATCGATCTTGGCGGGTGTCACGACGGCGGCGCGCCAGCCGCGAAAGTGCGCGCGTAGCAGGCGGCCGAGATCGCGGTAGCCGCGGGCCGCGGCGCGTGCGTCGCCCAGGCGGTGGCCGTAGGGCGGGTTGGTGATCACGAGGCCCGTCGGCGCGGGCGGACGGGCGGCGTCGGCGTCGCGGCAGGCGAGGGTGAGTGCCGCCGCGACGCCGGCGCGCTCCGCGTTCCGGCGCGCGCTCTCGATCATGCGCGCGTCGCGGTCGGAGCCGACGATTGCGGCCGCCGTCGCCCCGCCGCCAGCGTCGCCCACGTTCGCTTCGGCGCGCAGCGTGGCCATCATCGGGGCGATCGCGGCATCGGTCGCCAGCGGCCAGCGCTCCATCGCGAACGCGCGCTCGGCGCCCGGCGCGCGGCCCATCGCCTGCATCGCCGCTTCGATCACGATCGTCCCGGCGCCGCACATCGGGTCGACCAGCGCCG